>ERZ1645187.659-NODE-659-length-33842-cov-14.174979_pt1 | contig 33842 bp, 30 predicted proteins | sample MGYA00575352_ERZ1645187 | MGnify/ENA primary metagenome ERZ1645187 (study PRJEB40837, sample SAMN11349314) | freshwater sediment metagenome | isolation source: river sediment | host: Sediment | place: India: Wazaribad , New Delhi | collected 2017-02-21 ... | reverse complement strand
TCCCTGTCGGCAAGACTGAAATAGAACTTGTAGCCTTCGGTTGGCCAAAAGCCAACAACGCCATTCTTCTCGGGCAACCTGCAATAAAGCGTTCCTAGTCCGTCAACAAAACTTTCGGGATATTCTTCCTGATCACCCAGGCCGAACAAAGCAATTTTCTTTCCGGCAAAATCAATCTGCGTGAGCTCGTCAATGAAATATTCCCAATCGTCCTGCATATCACCAATGCCCCATGCACTTGTTCCAAAAACAAGATTGGTGAATGAAGCAATCATTGCAGGTGTCGTTTCTTTTATGTTGTGCAATTCGGCCTGTTTTCCGAATGCTTTGGCAATCTTTTCAGCTGCTGCCTTTGTTGTTCCTGATGTTGATCCGTAAAAGATACCAACTTTTTCCATCACGTATTATTTATACTGTTTCTAAATTAGGGCGCAAAAATAGCATTTTCAACGGACATTGCTCACCAAAGTTGTAAAAAAGCTTTGAATTAACTTTAGTGAATGTCCCTGCTAAACAACATTCTTTGTCACAGCGAGCTGCCTTTCACCTCGCCTGCCTCAATAATTTTATTGAGGATCGCATACACTGTCAAACCCGAAACCGTTTTGATACCAAGCTTTCTGGTGATGTTTTTGCGGTGTGTCATCACAGTATGAACGCTGATAAACAAACGGTCGCTGATTTCGTTGTTTGTGAAGCCAAGCGCAACAAGGCGCAAAACATCCGTTTCGCGATCGCTGATGTTTTCAGAATCTGTTTCACCCGATATAAACCCGTTTTTGCTGAGAATGTTCATCAAAGCCTGCGTTATTTCCTGTCGCGGATGGCGGGTATTGATCAAAAAGTCGAAATGCGCCGAATCGGCTTCTCCTGATTCCTTGCTCATTAATCCAATCAAAACCACGCCTTCAAAAATGGCGGCACTGCGGTTGCCATGCCATGATTTTGCCAATAAATCAGGATTTGCAAAAACGATCTGCGGCTTGTGTTTTTCGAGCAGTCGCTGAAAATTGTCACGCACTTCCTCTGCTTCTTCGGCCCTGAAAGCAATGCCCATGCGGCTAAGCACAGTTTTCAGGCCTTCCCTGACAATATAGGATGGTTCGACAAATAAAATCTTTACAACCTCAATCATAGGATCTTTGGGTTATTTGATCCGGACAAAAATTCCTGTTCCATTTTTTCAACGATGGGAACCAAAATCAGGTCTTCGATATGCGCATGGTTGTTGAGGTCGTTCTCCAATTCAAAAAGCTCGTGAAGTATCAGGTTCAGCACCCGGCTGTCGCGCGGAGAAGGTATGTATTTGATAATGATATTCTTAAGATCGAAAAGCTTTGATTCCACATCATCATGTTCTTCTTCATACTCATGAATGGAATATTGTTTCAGACTCCCGATCAACTCTTTATCACCTCCTCCCGACTCAAGGTATTTTTCGAGCGACAAAACATACGGATAGACCCTTTGCTCCTCACGGTTGATGTGCTGGGTCAGTTCATGTGTATATTGGCTAAAGAAACTCTGGATCAAAAGCTTCACTTCAGGCCCAAAACCATCATCATCCCTAAGTCTTTGAATGTAATTGGCAATCTCAGGAATCCTGAAATCAAGGTAATAGCGATGGGTCTCGTGCAGATAGGCGATCAGGCGGCTGGCTTTGAACTGCAACAGGTTTTCGACAGGAAAATAACCCGGATCGTGGAATGTATTGACGATCTCAAGAAAAAAAGAAAGCGGGACATCATGCTCCGCACAGAGCTGTTTTACAGTCTTCTCGCCATAACCCAACTGAATGCCAAAGCGGTTGATCACATGCAACAAATGGTGGTTCAGATGAATGACATCTGCCATTTTCATATCCTGATTGATGAGCATATACAATAGTTTGATGTTGCAAAAGTAAGCAAACTACACGCTGCCAAGCCAATTCCGAAGATGGTTTTGCAGCTTGTCAGCCCGGGTCAGCTCTTCGGGCAACCGGCCTTCAGCGGCATTCATGATAGAATTTTCATTCAACTCACCTTGCTTAACTGTTGAAAACCAAGACCGTGCATCCATCAATTCGGCTAAATATTCCTGTTCGGGCTGGCCCGGTGTGGCAACAAGCAAAGCTGTTCGTTGCATAGCCACCAGGTCCATAATTGTTGAATAGCCGGCCCTTGCGATGATCCTATCCGATGAGCGCAGCAAGGCAGCAATCTGTTCATCACCCGCATGATTTTGCATTACAATATTGTGTGTTGTGGCAGGAATTGCTTTTTCACCCGGCAAACCTCTCAAAACGAAAACAGTTTCTTTACGTTTTTCAAACAGGGCGATGATTTTTTGCTCAAACAAGCTCCGTTGTGGCTCAGGCCCCGAAAGCATGACAAGAAAGTCATAGCGAAAAGATGGGTCAGCTGTTGGCTTTTTGTCGTTGAACCGACTCAATGGCCCGACATAATGTGTCAGGGTCTGCGGCATTGCCGGATGCGAAAGCTGTCCGGCAAGATTCAACGTTCCTTCAAAGTCGGGCACCCAACATTCGCCGAAATTACTGATAAGCTGCTTGTTAAGCAATTCAGCCACGAAAGCAAAACCAACCAGCCCGTCGGGCATTCTGATGTGGAGCTGGTGCGTTATAAAAACCGAAGGAATCTTTTTGCTGTAGGCTCCAAAACGATTGTCGGAAATGATTGCATCCACTCCCGTTTGCTGCACTATTGTTTCAACAAAACGATGATCACGCTTGATTTGCATGAAGATAGAAGGCAATTGTTTCAGCATCGGCCACAGAATAGTGTCTCCTGTTCCATAGTGGATGGGTGCCGACGGAAAATCAATAAAAGGCAGTTCGGGGAAACGTTCTTTGAGCAACCTTGCAGCAGCGCCTCCGGCAGCTATCAAAGGCTTTTGTTCAAGCTCAAGCAATGCGTTGATAAGAGGAACACACCTGCTTGCGTGCCCGATTCCCCAGTCCAAAGGAGCAACCAGAATTTTTTTTGCTTTCAACAATTTGGGTTTAGCTGAACAAAATTAGCATAAATCTACTAATTTTGACCCCATGACCGATCAACTTCTCTACAAAATAGGAATCACTCTCATACCCGGCGTTGGCGATGTTATGGGCAAAAAACTCGTGGCATACTGCGGGGGTCCTGAGGCCGTTTTTCGTGAAAAGAAAAAACAACTCGAAAAAATTCCGGGCATCGGAAGCGCAACCGTTCAGGGTGTTTTAAAACAAAACGTACTTTCAAGGGCTGAAGACGAGATGGCTTTCATCGAAAAAAAAGAAATCCAGCCACTTTTTTACCTCGACAAAGCCTACCCCAAGCGACTGCAACATTGTGCCGATAGCCCCATGATGCTCTATTACAAAGGTAATGCCGACCTCAACCCGCAACGCGTGATTGGAATTGTTGGTACGCGCAATGCAAGCGAATACGGCCGGCAGTGGTGCGAACGCTTTGTTGAAGAGCTTCAACATGACAATGTATTGATTGTAAGCGGACTTGCTTATGGCATTGACAGCCATGCACACAGGGCTTCGGTCATAAATCGCATCCCGACTGTGGGTGTGTTGGCCCATGGTCTCGACCGCATTTACCCCTATACCAACAAAGGTCTTTCGGAGAAAATGCTCCTTAACGGCGGCCTTCTGACTGAATTTATGTCGGGGACCATCCCCGACCGTGAAAATTTTCCACGTCGCAACCGCATCGTAGCCGGGATGGTTGATGCCCTGATTGTAGTTGAATCAGCCAAAAAAGGTGGTGCGCTTATCACAGCCGACATTGCAAACTCCTACAACCGCGATGTTTTTGCTGTTCCGGGTCGTGTAGGCGATGCTTTCAGCGAAGGCTGCAACTACCTGATTCGGACAAACAGGGCTGCATTGCTCGAAAACACGATCAACCTGCGCTATATGCTGGGCTGGAACACAGTGCAACAATCCGGTGCGCAAACAAAACTGTTTCGCGATTTCAGTGAGGACGAACAAAAAATATTAGACACCTTCGGTGCTGAAAAAGAATGCGGCGTTGACGACATCATGCTCCGCAGCAGTTTCCCCGCCTCAAAACTTGCAGGAATATTGCTTACACTCGAATTTGATGGCGTCCTCACTGCCCTGCCGGGAAAAAAATATAGGATCGCTTAAAGATGTGCAGAACAAGCCCTTGACCGAAAAACAATCAATTCGGGTCTTTTCCGTACCTTTGTCGCCGAATGAATGATTTACGACCACATATCTCGGGCAAACTTTTCAGCTCCATTGCAACCATCGCACAGCAAAGGAGCGAAGCGGCCTATGTCATAGGGGGTTATGTGCGCGATCTTTTGCTCAAACGCGATTCAAAAGACATTGACATAGTGGTAGTTGGCAATGGAATTGAGTTTGCGCAGGATCTTGCAACAGTCCTCGGAAGCCAGAAAGACGCCAAATTCTACGGGCAGTTTGGCACAGCCATGATCCGTTACAAAGACCATGTGGTTGAGTTTGTTGGTGCGCGCAAAGAGTCGTATCAGCACCTGAGCCGCAAACCTGAGGTGAGCACCGGCGACCTCAATGATGACCAGCGCCGCCGTGATTTTACCATCAACGCATTGGCTATCAGCCTCAATCAATATGATTTTGGACAGCTCATTGACCCCTTCAACGGCATGGACGATCTTCATAAGAAAATCATACGCACCCCGCTTGATGCCGACATCACCTATTCCGATGATCCGCTCAGGATGATGCGCGCCATCAGGTTTGCAACACAGCTGCAATTCAACATCCATCCCGATTCGTTGCAAGCGATCAACCGCAATAAAAACCGCATCAGAATCATCTCGCAGGAGCGAATCACCGATGAACTGAATAAAATCATCCTGTCCACAAAACCTTCCATTGGTTTTAAATTGCTGGATGCCACCGGTTTGTTGCAGATCATCTTTCCACAGATGTCGGCACTCAAAGGCGTTGAAACCATCAACGGAAAGAGTCACAAGGACAACTTTCTGCACACACTCGAAGTGCTTGATAATCTGTGTAAAACCTCCGATGACCTCTGGTTGCGCTGGGCTGCCATTCTTCACGACATTGCCAAACCTCCCACCAAGAAGTTTGAGCCGCTGCAAGGTTGGACTTTTCACGGACATGAATTCAGAGGTGCCAAAATGGTTCCCGGCATCTTTAAAAACCTCAAGCTTCCGCTCAGCGAACCCATGAAGTTTGTGCAAAAGTTGGTTTTGCTTCACCTGCGACCCATCGTTCTGGCACAGGAAATCGTAACTGATTCGGCAGTGCGCCGACTTTTATTCGATGCCGGTGATGACATTGATGCACTCATGCAATTGTGCGATGCCGATATCACCTCAAAAAATGAATATAAGGTAAAAAAGTACCGCGAAAATTTTGAACTCGTCAGGCAGAAACTCAAAGACATTGAAGCCAAGGATAAAATCCGCAACTGGCAACCACCGGTGAGCGGCGAAATCATTATGGAAGCTTTCGACCTACCACCCGGAAGACAGGTGGGTATCATCAAAACAGCCATCCGCGAAGCCATTCTTGATGGAATTATCGGCAATAACTTTGAAGAGGCTTTTGAATTTATGAAAGCAGAAGGCGCAAAACTTAAGCTACAGTTCAAAGACATCACGGCCAAAACAGTGATCAACGAAAACAACCCGCTTCCGCAATAAAATGCTTTGTATGAACACATTGCATAAGTATTTGATAGTGATTGCCGGTCCGACAGCTGTTGGGAAAACCCGGGCAGCCATACACATTGCCGGCAGGTTTGCAACAGAAATTCTTTCGGCCGACAGCCGCCAATTCTACCGCGAGATGACCATCGGCACCGCAGTTCCTTCTCCGGAAGAACTTTCCGCAGTAAAGCATCACTTTGTGCAGGATCGCAGCATACTCAACGATTTCGATGTGCAAAAATATGCCACCGAAGCAACGATTTTGCTCGAATCCTTGTTTGTAAACCACAACATCATTGTGATGACAGGTGGCTCAGGCTTATACATTGACGCCGTTTGCAAAGGGCTTGATGCGCTGCCCGACATCAGTGAAGAAACACGGCAACAAGTGAATCAACTCTATGCAGCACAAGGCCTTAAAGGCTTGCAAGATCGCTGCCTGACGCTTGATCCTGAATATTTTGCTACGGCTGACATTAAAAACCCGCGCCGACTTCAGCGCGCCATCGAGGTTTGTCTTCAAACCGGTAAACCCTATTCCGAACTCCGAAAAGGAGGTGTGGCAGAACGTCCTTTCACCACAATCTATATCGGCTTGCAACGCGAACGCGCGCAGCTCATCGAACGCATCAATGCGCGCACCGACCAAATGATTGCCGCCGGTTTTGTAGAAGAAGCAAGAAAGCTTTACCCGCTGCGCCACCTCAATGCGCTAAATACGGTTGGCTACAAAGAACTTTTCGCGCATTTTGAAGGCAATGACAGCCTGGAAGAAGCCATCAGCAAAATCAAAATCAGCACCAGACAATATGCCAAACGACAAATGACATGGTTCAAAAAAAACAGTGAATACCAGTGGTTAGATCCGGAGGATGTTGAAGGAATTGAAGGATTCATCCAATCAAAAATTCAATCATAAAAAAGCCGGTTCACCCGGCTTCTTTTTTCCATTAAATCGCTGCATCAATGCAGTGGTTACAATTTATAGTGCAGTGATAGCAGCTGCATAATCCGGCTCCTGAACAATGTCGGGCACTTGTTCGGAATATTTTACCTTGCCCGTTTCGTCCAACACCACAACAGCGCGCGAATGCAATCCGGCGAGTGGACCGGTGGTGATGGTAACGCCATAGGATTCACCAAAATTTCCATCACGAAAGTCACTGGCTGTTAGCACATTGTCCAAACCTTCGGTTGAGCAAAAGCGTTTGTGCGCAAAAGGAAGATCTTTCGACACACACACAACAACAGTGTTATCAAGCTTTGAAGCTTCGGCATTGAACTTTCTCACCGAGGTGGCACACACATCGGTGTCGAGGCTCGGGAAAATGTTAAGCACTACTTTTTTTCCTTTCAGATCGCCCAAAGAAAGCACACCAAGGTCGCTTTTAACTAATTTGAAATCAGGAGCAAAGCTATCTCCTGCCGGAAGGTTTCCAACTGTCTCAATTGGATTTCCTTTTAATGTAATTTTTGCCATAAGTTTATTTCATTTATAAGGTAAACATATGTATTGTGAAATGGTTCAGGCTGTTGTAAAATATAGCCAAAATCGCTATCCGGCCTATTTGTAAATGTTTTGATACAGTCTGTCGGCCACCACTTTGCCATCGGCTTTCACTGCTTTAAACGCACTCACAAAACCTTTCTCATCGTAAGAATAGGTATCGTTGCGCATCAACTGTCCGTCAGCATCGATTTGTTTGATTTCGAGAAAGTCGCCGGCGGCATTGTAGGTATAAGCAAAACTATAGCTGAGTGAGTCATCAGCCCCAAAAATATGCTTCTTTGTTCGGCGGCCATCTGCTCCATATTCGTTCTCAACGCGAAGTTTGAGCGCACCCTCAGCATCGTTTTGAATGATTTCGTAACAATTTCCAAAATCCGGACTATCTGCATAAAGGTATGAGATCGTGTATTCAAGCAGATTGTCTTTACCGGTTTTTACCACAAATATCTCAGCTGTTTCGGGCATGAGCTCATAGGATAACCTTCCGCTAAGCTGCCAGGCGCTGTCATAGCTCACTATTTTCCAAATGAGGCCATCCTCATCATATTCAAGCATATTCATCTCCTTGAGCAGCCCTTCGGGGGAGCGGTCAGCATCCAGCACAAGGTTTCCAAACTGGTCATAAACCTGCACCACAATGGCATCCAGGCGACCATCTTTATCGTGCAGCAACATAATGCTGTCGCGCCCTGAAACATCATAAAAATATTGCACCACAGGCAGAAGCTTTGCATCGGCAGTCCGGTTACTGATCACAGTTGATTTCATGCCGGCGGCAGCCTTTTTTGCAAAGCCGGCTTCACGTTCTTTCTTTTCCTTCAGGGTTTTCGGAGGCTCGATGTGCGCCGAAAGCACAGTACTAATGAGCAACACAACTGCTAAAAGTAGCTTTTTCATGTTTACGAAATTTGTTGTAAAATTAAGCAAAAAAGCCCCGTAAACAGGGCTTCATTGAATATTAAATGCTAAAGGTCTTTGCTTACAATCCAGGAAAGTTGTTTGCAAATTCCTTAGTAACTTACAGAGACTCAAAAACCATACTGCAACGAAAACACAAGGTTTCGTCCGGGAGCAACAAGGCCCGAAGAATACGGCCGGTAGCGTTTATCGAGAAGGTTCTCAACTCCACCACTCACCGTTAGATGGTCGTTCACCTTCACAAGCGTTTTAAAGTTGAGTGTAAACCATGCCGGAGAGTATGGATTTCCATCAGCATCAATGGCATACATATAACTTTTACCCTTTTCTTCCTCCGGCATTTCGTCATAGCTTACCTCGGCGGAATAATGTGTATTGAGCTCAAGCATCACTTTTGGCATGGCATATCTGACACGTGCCATTCCGAAGAAAGGCGCAGCATGGCGCAGTGGACTTGTGGTGCCATCGTCAAGCTCCTCTTCGCCTTTTTGCCAGGTGAGGTTGCTGAAGAAGCTGAAGCCTGCCGGAAGTTTTAATTCAACAGCCGCCTGCATACCATAAACATTGGCTGAGGCAGCATTTTGAATAGCAAACACCCTGCTCATCTCGCCCTGGTACATGACACTATCCGAGCCATTGAGCTGAAACTCACGTCTCACGAGGGCATCAGTAAGCATGGTATAGTATGCCGTGAGGTCAATTTTCAAAGATTTGGCAAATACCTTGCTGATTCCTGCTTCGGCATTGTAGGCATATTCCGGTTTCAGGTCAGGATTTGGAACCATCACTGCACCTGGCTGCGAATCGAATATTTTGCCCATATCGTCCACATTCGGCGAGCGGAAACCTGTTGCCAGATTGGCCATCAAAACAAACGAATCGCTTGCTTTGTGAGTCAAACCAAGGCTTCCTGTAAGCGCTCCGCGCGACATTGTTGCATCCTTGAAAGGCAGTGCAAACAAGCTGGTATCGAAGCTTGCCTTCAACTGATAGTAATTGTAACGCAAGCCGGCCTGGATGGTTGTTTTTGCCCCCAAATGATATTGATAGGCACCAAAGAGCGCGTAGGACGACCATTGTGATTCGGGATAGCGTGCCGGACCAGCAACCATAACACCGGTTTTGATGTTTTCGTCTGTCCCGCTTGATTGAATGTCGTTGCGAACAAGCTCAAGCCCGTACAATAGTTTGTCTCTTAAGCCAAACTGCTTGTTAAAGTCGAGGTTCACCGAATAGGCAGCCACCTCCTCCATCCGGTTATAGCGGATGTTTTTGTTCAGGTCGCGGTCGTGGCGGCTCTCGGCAAACTGCTGCAATGCAACCGACAACTGCATCTGATCATACAAAAGTCCGGATTGCTGATGCGTGACCGAAAGCTTGTGCATTGTCCAATCCTGTGGGCCGTAATACCATTCAGCACTTCGGGGAAGTCCGTTTTTGAGACGCAGTAATCGGTCGTATCTGGCATAATCTGTTGTGGTTGAGTAATATAAACCATACTCAAACTTCAGGTTATCGTTTGGCCTGAAAATGAACTTTTGCATCAGGTTTTGTTGGTTATATCCTGAAGGTTTCTGTACCAAAGGATCGGAGTTTGTCACAACGCGATCCACACTATCCTGACGCACAACATAATACGGCTTCAGGTATTCATCAGGACCATTTTTCCCCATGCGTAGATCGCCAAAATGATTATAGCTGAAACTGGTTACCGAGGCCCATTTCTTTCCGGCTACCGCCACATCAAGGTGCGTACTCAGTTCGTTGTTGGCCGATGAAAAGCGGGTTGAAGCTTTTCCATGAACCGTGGTGCCACGATCGCTCATCGTTGCTCCCAACGTATTGAAAGCCATCACACCACCAATGGCATCACTGCCATACATCACCGAGCCCGGTCCAAAAAGAACCTCGGCAGATTGCACGCTGTAAGGGTCAACAGAAATGATATTTTGAAGGTTTCCACCGCGAAAGATGGCTGTGTTCATGCGAACACCGTCAACAGCAATGAGCAAACGGTTGGTGGCAAATCCCCTGATCATCGGGCTGCCCCCGCCCTGCTGGCTTTTCTGGATGAAAACCTCCCCGCTTTGTCCGATCAAATCGGCAGATGTTTGTGGGCTTTGCAGGGCAATTTCAGTTGGCCGTATCACACTCACCCTTTGCGATATCTCGCTTCTTGACTGTGCCCAACGGTTGGCCGAAACCACCACTTCGTCAAGTTTTATATTCGATGGCTGGAGCAAAACTACAAATTTGCGATTTTTCAGCGAGGCATAACTTGTACTGTAATTTTCATAGCCCAACATCACAAACACCAGACTGTCAGCGTCTTTTAATTGAGGCACTGTTGCTTTTCCTTTTTCATTGGTGATGAGTCCCGATGCTCCGGTTTTGACAGTAACAAACGGAAGTGCATCGCGCGTGAGTGCATCCATCACACTCACTTCCTGGGCATGCATCCATCCAAAAGCCATGGTGAAAACCACAGCCAAAACATATTTTATATTCATTGTAAATTTCGTTCGATTAATAAAAATTAGCAAATGATTCTAAATCAAAGATTTAAAAATAATAAAGTGACATTCGGCATTAAGCAAAATGAAACTTAAAAAATACTTGCTAATAAATCACGGGGAGGCTGCTCCGGTATAGATGGAAAAAAAACTTTGACAGCGAAAAGATACACGGCTGGATTTTGTGCCTTCAGTGTATCTGTTTTGGTGAAAATCAATTGCTGAACATCAACATAAAAAAGCGACATTATCTGTCCTGCAAGCCTTTCAACAGGCAGTGGGCCTTTGCGTTGCGTTTCGTCTTTCACCATTTGTTTTAAGAAAACCTTGAGTTTTGTTTCCTTTTTATCTGGAAAAACTTCGTACCAGGTTGATTCGCCTACACGTTCTGAACGCACGATGTCATACATCTGACCCATGTATTCAAACTCCATGTCGTGAATCCGTTTGAATTGGTTGTTTGTTTTTTTTTCGAGTGCCAGAGGTATTTCCAGAATAATGAGCTCATCGCTAAGGAGTCCTTCAAGCAAATGCTGACGAATTTCTTTTCGCTGTTTTTCCTTTTGAATGACCAAAACCCATGAGATTCCGGCCTGCAACAAAAAAAGCAGTGAAAGCAGAAAAAATCCGATAGCAGCCAGTGTTTTCAAATCGCGGCAAAACTAATCAATAATTGAATAAGCCGGTTTTGAATTATTTCAGAACTGACGAAGTATTTAGCTTCATACATGTTCATATTCCAAGGATAATATTTTTTAATACTTTACAATTTTCATCTCAACAAAATACAAATCCTATCCGGAAAGAACTTATAAAAATTTCTTCCTGAAACAATTCATTATCCAGACTGCAATTGTAAAAAACATAAGAAGTAAGGCAGCCAACGCATTCAACCATTTTAAACCGGTAAAAAGCGAGCCGCTGAGTGCAAAAACAGAAGGAATTTCGGGATAAAGAGTCAAGGCAATCAGGGTATTGAAGTTTTCGAGGTAATCCATCAAAGGCGCAAGGAAGACTGAAAAATGCCAAAAAGCGACCCACCGGCTTGTCAGGTTGAACGAACCAAATCTGAGAACAATAAAAACGAAAAGCGAGCCGTAAACAAGCGGATAAACCATGTCAATTACAGCGGTCTGAAACCAGTACAATGCCCTGCCCCCGGCTCCAAGAATAGCAAAGAGCTTTTGCATTTCAGCAACTGAATACCACATTCTTACATCAAGAATCCTAATAGAAGCACCATACTGTCTGTAATCAATCTGTGGAAAAATATAAAAGGCAAATAACGCTGTCAAAAGAAGCAACAAGGCAAGAATTAGCCATTGCAGCCTGACACTGAGGCGGTTTAAAAGATTTAACCAGAATGACAAAACCTGCATACCTTCTTTCTCCAAAGCACTATCTTTGCAAAGTAAAGCAAAAAAGAATCATCAAAAAAGAATTTGAAATGCCAGCTGCAAAGCGAAAGAAAACGGCTGCACCCAGGCGCCGAAGCACGAAATCGAAAAATAAATCATGGCTTCAGTCATTGTTATATATTCTGCTTGTACTGTTGGTGCTTACGGCGATTGCACTGGCTGCAGGTTATGTGTATGTACGTAAAAACAAAAACGACCTCCGCCCGAAAACAACGGACACCGAACAAACGCAATCCCAACCTATTGACACAACACTCAACGGAACATGGATCAATGCCGGGAACGGTAATATGCTCACGGTGAAAAATGAAAATTTTACACTTGATTTTCCATCGGTGGAATCAAAAAAATCAAAGCACGGAAAATTTTTCGTGAATGACAAACACATCGTCATCGAAACTTCTGAGACAGACGATTGTTCGACGGGGAAAGGAACATACACCTTCGTTTTAGACAACGAAAACCTGACTATCAGCGCATTGAACGATGCCTGCAGCCTTAGAAAAAACCTGTTCGCGCAGTCCTGGTACAAAATGTAATGCTTGCCGGCCAATCAGTTGCCACCGCGTGATGAGACCGATTTACCGAGAATGATTACTTTTGTCCGATTCTCATTAGCTTAATATGAAAAAAACGATACTTATACCCCGGACTCCGCTGCAGAGAATAATGACTCTCGCAGCCTTGTTGCTGGTTTGTGTTCCGGGTTATGTTCGCTCACAACACCTCATCCATGGCACCATAAACGGATACAACCAAAGAACCATTGTGCTTTCGGCCATTCGAGGCGATCAGCAACTTCCGGTTGATTCCGTCAAAACAAACCGGGAAGGTTATTTTCGTCTGGAAACAAAAAACTGGTATCAACCCGGCATGTATTTTTTACAAACTGACGAGGATCAGCACATAAAAATTATATACAACAATACTGATATTCAATTGGTTTCTGACAATACTACAGAAGATGCACAGGTTGAATTCGTGGGATCGGATGAGAATAAGCTCTGGTACGAATATTCAGTGCTGAAAGCCGAAACCAAGGCTAAAAAAGATTTGATCAACCCTATTCTACAACAGTATCCGCAAGACGAAACCTTTTACCAACAGGCCGTTGAAGCCTACAACCAACTCCAGCAACAGCTTATCAGCAAAGCTGACTATATTTACCTCAAACACTCCGAAACCCTTGCTGCACGTTTCATCAGAGCCGATGTTCCTCCGATGATCAATCTGCAATTGCCATTCGATGAGCAGCTCAGGCAACTGAAAAATCATTTTTTCGACAAGACAGATTTCGCCGACACCCTCTTGCTCAATTCGGATGTGCTCACCACTAAAATGATTGACTTTCTGGCATTGCACCAGCAGCCCCAAATGGATATGTCAGCCCTGCAGTATGTTTTTATAGAGGCCTTAGATGTGATAATGAAAAATGCAGCGGTTGAAAAGAAAACATATCTCTTTGCACTTGAATACTTTATCGAAGGATTTGCCCGGATGGGTTTCACCGGCATCACCGATTACCTCAGCAACCTGCCACACCTCAACAACGAATGCATGGATATGCAAACGCTCATGGACGTAGAACGTATTGCCGGGCCGCATCGGCGCGTCATCACCGGATCGGCAGCTCCCGAAATCGTCTCAAACGACATCCACGGTCATCCATTTTCGTTGGAGCAAACCAAAGAAAAGGTAAAACTGCTTGTTTTTTGGTCTGTGAACTGCCCGCATTGTTTGTTGGCTATTCCTGAAATCAAAAAACTTGCTGAAAAATGGCCTCAAATCCAAATCATTTCCTTTGTTTTAAGCACCGACCGCAATAAATTAGACGAGATCATTGCCCGCGAACAACTCAGCTGGATCCATCTCAGCGACGGACTTGGGTGGAACAGCACGGTTGCACAGGAATATATGGTGTATGGCACACCAACACTTTTTTTGATTGACGAACAAAACAACATTTTGTCCAAACCAGCCTCCGTGGCCGAAGCAGAAGCTGTGATTCAACTACACTTCAACAAACCAGAATAATCATACAAACATGAATTATAGTCAGTTAACAAAATTAATTTCTTCCTGGTCCCTGACTCTCATCTTATTTATTGCCCATTTTTCAAGTTTCGCACAAAGCAACGAGGCAAACCGTTGGGTTGATTCGGTGTACCAAAAGCTTAGTCTGGAAGAAAAAATAGCGCAACTGATGATCGTTCGAGCCAATCAGCCCGACAAGCCATACAATCCTGATATTGAGAAATGGATCGAACAATATAATATAGGTGGTGTAACATTTTTCAAAGGCAATCCGAAATCGCAGGTTTTTCAAACCAACAAATGGCAACAAAAAGCACGAACACCCATGCTCATCAGTATTGATGCCGAGTGGGGGCTTGCCATGCGCCTGAGCGAAACTGTCTCCTATCCGTTTCAAATGACACTTGGCGCTGTTCAAAACGACAGCCTCATCGCACTGATGGGCGCTCAGATCGCCGAACAAAGCAAACGAATGGGCATCCATATCAATTTTGCTCCGGTGATTGACGTGAACAACAATGCCGAAAACCCGGTGATCGGTGTAAGAAGCTTTGGCGACACTCCTTCTATTGTTGCCGGCAAAGGTCTGCTCTATGCCAAAGCGTTACAGGAGAATGGCGTTACCCCTACTGCAAAACACTTTCCGGGGCATGGCGACACGCGCAACGACTCGCACTACACCCTCCCTGTGATCAACCACAGCCGCAGCCGCCTCGACAGCATTGAGCTTTTGCCTTTCAAAAAACTTATCGCGCAAGGTGTTGAGGGAATTATGACTGCACACTTGCACGTCCCGGCGCTCGATTCCACGCCAAACTTACCAACAAGTTTATCATACAAGGTTGTAACAGAAATACTTAAGCAAGAGTTAGGTTTCAAAGGACTTATCATCACCGATGGCCTCGATATGAAAGGTGTCACCTCGGTGCAGCCTTCAGGAAAAATCGAATTGATGGCACTACAGGCCGGAAACGACCTTTTGCTCCTTCCTGCCAACGTTCCGCTCGCCATCACATCAATTAAGCTCGCACTCGAAAAAGGTGAAATAAGTATGAACCGCATTGAGGAAAGTTGCAAAAAAGTGTTGCATTTCAAATACAAAGCGGGGCTAAACGCTTATCGTCCAGCTCCTATAGAAAATTTGATCAGCGACCTCAATCGTTCACAATACAGTCAGCTCGTTCAGGATTTATTTGATAACGCAGTCACTGTTTTACGAAACACCAACAACATTTTGCCCTTAAAGCCCGAGACTAATTGGGCTGTTTTGACAATTGGAAAAACAAAAAGCGCCGACAGCCTCCTTTTAAAACATCTCAAGAAAGTGAAGTTTTTTGAAATTGAAAAAAATGCTGATAAAGAAGCTGTTGCAAAGCTGAAAACGTCACTGAAAACGTATAAAAACATTGTTCTTAACATTAAAAACACCAATATCCTCGCCAACAAAAAGTTTGGAATCACCGATGTGACAATACAATTGGTTCAGGATTTATCAAAAGACAAAAACCTCGTTCTCAATCTCTTCGCTTCCCCTTATGCGCTCGACCTTTTTACTGTCAATGATCAAATCAAAGGCATCATCATCGCCTATCAGGACCGACCCGAAACCGAAAAAACCGTAAACCAAATTTTGACGGGTGTCACCACGTCAAAGGGAAAACTTCCGGTGAACCTTAAAAGCGGATTCGAAGCAGGCTTTGGGCTTCAAACAAGCGCCGGAACAATTGGTTTTAACCCACCCGCAGCATCCCCTGCTCGGGCAACTGAAACCGCAGAAATCAATCATACGCTGTTCAAAAAGATTGACTCCGTCGCCTTGCTTGGAATTCAAAAAAAAGCTTATCCCGGCTGTCAGATTGTTGCCATACACAAAGGGAAAGTCATCTATAGAAAAGCATTCGGTCAACTCACCTACGAAGGGAATGAAAAAGTTACCAACCAAACAATTTACGATCTTGCCAGCCTCACCAAAATGTTGGCTACCACATTGGTAACCATGAAATTATACGAAGATTCACTACTATATATGAGCCAGACCCTCGGCGATTTTCTCCCCTATCTCAACAAAACAGACAAAGGAAAACTTCGCATTTATGACGTTTTAACACATCAATCAGGGCTTGATGGCTGGATTCCTTTTTACCAAAAAACACTCATTGATGGAAACCTTGATCTTTCCATCTACCACAATGCTTCCGATCCGGATCATCCTTACAGGGTTGCAGAAAATCTTTACCTGAGCCGCGAATACCGCTATGAAATCTACGCGCAAATTGCAGGCAGCAAGCTAAAAAAAAAAGAATACCGCTACAGCGACCTTGGCTTTATAATGCTTCCTCTCATTGCTGAGTTGCTCACTAACAAAGCTTTCGACGGCTATGTTTACGACAATTTCTACAAGCCTTTGAAACTTGATTCAATCTGCTTTCAACCACTGAAAAAATACCCAAAATCAGTGATTGCACCAACAGAAAATGATCAGGAATTTCGCAAGCAATTGCTTCAGGGCGATGTTCACGACCCTGCAGCAGCCATGCTTGGAGGCATTTCAGGACATGCAGGCCTTTTTGGCACAGCCGGCGATGTGGCCCAAATCATGCAAATGCTTCTTAACAAAGGCACTTTAAACGGAACTAAAATATTTGAACCTGGGACTGTTGACTACTTCACCAAGACACATTTCAAAGACAACCGTAGAGGACTTGGCTTTGATAAACCACCGCTCGACCCCAAAGAATCAAACCGGTCAATGGCCGACTCAGCCTCTGCACAAAGTTTTGGTCACACAGGTTTTACCGGCACTTTCGCCTGGGCCGACCCCAAAAACCAACTTGTGGTTGTGTTTTTATCCAACCGCGTATATCCCGATGCCAAAACCAATCTTTTGGCAAAAATGGGAATCAGACCAATAATTCATGAACTTTTCTACCAATACGTTTCACAATCCGGGAAGAAATAAATGCACCAACACAGCAGTCATCATAAAGAGCGTACCCAAAGCAAAAACCTGCTCATAACATTTTTGCTTAACCTCATCATCTCGGTTGCCGAACTGATCGGGGGTCTGCTTTCAAACAGCCTTTCGCTTATCTCCGATGCCATCCACAACTTCAGCGATGGTTTGGCTGTTTTGATCACATGGCTTTCGATTCGCATCAGCAAACGACCTGCTAATCAGCAACATACTTTTGGTTACAAGCGTGTTCAGATTCTTGCTGCCTTGTTCAATGCCTTGACTTTGATAACAATCTGCATCTTTTTGCTGGCAGAAGCCTACCACCGGTTTATGCAGCCTCAAGCTGTAGAAGGTTTTGCCATGATGTGGGTAGCCATGATTGGTCTTGTGGCTAACCTGCTTGGCGTTGTTTTGTTACGCAAATTCTCAAATGACAATCTCAACATCAAAGCCGCTTATTTGCATCTTATCGGCGACAGCCTTTCCAGCGTGGCTGTAATCATTGGCGGAGTACTGATCATCTTTTACGAAATTTATTGGATTGATCCGCTCATCACCGCATTGATAAGCCTTTACATTTTAAAAGAAACCTGGGAAGTTCTTGCAGAGACTTACAGGATTCTGATGCAGGCAGGCCCCTCAACAATGCAGCTTCAACCCATCGCCGACCGCGTTGTTGCCATCGAAGGTATCAAAAGCATTCACCACATTCACATTTGGCAGCTTACGGATCAGGAGCTTCATTTTGAAGCACATATCGAAATGGAAAACGATCTTTTACTCACCGAGGCACAGAAAAAAAGCGATGTAATCCGGGCGCTGCTGGTGCAGGAGTTTGGCTTTGCGCATGTGACTTTGCAAACCGAAATCAACCGCTGTTCCGAACCCGATTTGGTAGCCGGAGGCGATCATTGCCATTGCTGACACGGTTTTTCAGCTGATTTCGGTAACATTTGCTACTTTTGTACAGTGAATTTTTAGAATTTAATATGAAGAACTTTTTGAAAACTGCCGGTCTCTGGCTACTTTCATTGCTCCTAATGGGTGCTTTTGCTATTTATCAACGCACAACAGGCCCAACCTATCCGGTTAGCGGCAAAGTGGTGATCAAAGGAGAAACTGTTAAATACAAATTGCTCCGCAGCCACGACACCGGCATGGACGCTCCTATTGATATTAAGGTGCCTGAGGGCGTGAACGCAGTGTTTCGTTACAAAAGATTTAAGAGCCATGATGAATGGACCACTGTTGACATCACAGCCGATAGCAACCGTATAAAGGCCAACATTCCACATCAACCGGCTGCCGGAAAGGTCGAATACCAATTGGCATTGATGGAAGGCGAAAATTCATACCCGCTAACCGAAGAACCCATCGTGATACGATTCAAAGGAAAAGTGCCTGATTTTGTGTTAGCACCACATATCTTCTTTATGTTTTTTGCAATGGTTTTTGGCATCAGAACCAGCCTCGAAGCCATATTGAAAAGAAAAAACACCTATCGGCTCACTTCAATAACCGTCATATTGTTGTTCATTGGTGGATTAATCCTTGGTCCGATTGTTCAGAAATATGCTTTCGATGCCTTCTGGACAGGATGGCCGTGGGGGACCGACCTCACTGACAATAAAACCATCATTATGTTTATTTTTTGGGCGATAGCCTGGCTTCGTTTACGAAAAAATACTGAAAATAAGGTTTGGCCTGTTGTTGCCATGCTGGTAATGATTGCTGTATATTTAATCCCGCATAGTATGCTGGGTTCTGAAATTGACCACACCAAGGCATCACCTAACACCGAAATTCAACAATGACCTTTCTCATTATCGGCATCACTGTCATCATCTCGCTGGTGGCCATGCAAAGCCCCGAACTTTTTCATAAACTAAGTTTCAGTCCCTGGCTCATTGATCAGAAAAAGCAAAGCTGGCGATTTCTCAGCCACGGACTTGTTCATGCAGGCTGGGCACATCTGGCCATAAATATGTTTGTGCTTTACTCTTTTGGAAGCCACGTTGAGGAAGCTTACGAAGGTTTGTTTGGCGTGTCGAAAGGGATGTTGTTCTACTTCTTATTATATGTTGGCGGCATCCTGTTTTCTACGGTTTTTGACTATGGAAAGCATAAGTCGGATCCATATTACACTGCGGTGGGCGCTTCGGGTGCAGTGGCATCCGTTTTATTTGCCAGCGTTATCATTTCGCCAACCTCAAAATTATTGATTTTTCCCATTCCGTTTCCCGTCCCTGCCTATATCTTTGGTGTGCTTTATCTGGTTTATTCAGCCTATATGGGACGCCGCGGACAAGACAATATCGGTCATTATGCCCACTTCTTTGGAGCTGTCTTTGGCGTTTTCTTTACCATTCTGACAAAACCCGAACTGATCGCACGCTTTGGCGCGCAGCTCGGTTTATTCTGAATCAATTCAAATCGGGATTCACCGGAAACCTTCGCCAGAGATCATAAGCCGGCCCCATCCTTTGGAGATGAACATTCCACATTTTATGCGGCAATGTGCGCATTAGCAGGCGTTGGTTGGTGTCTGAAACCACCCATGCATTGCGTTTAAGTTCGTCTTCGAGCTGTCCAGGCGACCAACCCGAATAACCAAGAAAAAACCTGATACGTGTTTTGTCTAACAACTTGAGACTGATCATTTCACTAATCACTTCCATATCGCCTCCCCAAAACAATCCATCGGCAATTTCGTCGCTACCCGGAATCTCATCTCCCAAGGTATGAACAAAGAACAAATTGTCTGTCTGCACCGGCCCGCCAATAAATACATCGGCATCAAAATCAGGAAAACCCTCGATTATCTGACTGAAACGCGTGGTGGTGGGCTTGTTCATCACAACGCCAAACGAGCCTTCGTCATTGTGTTCAATCATCAACACAACAGCTCTTCCAAAATAAAACTCATCCATCAAAGGTTCGGCAATAAGCACCCTTCCCGGCTTGGGTTTCAAGTCGTTACTCCTGATTTGTATCAACTTTTCCATATCCATCCTTCAAAAATCCTTTACAACTGTATTGGTCAAATCTTTAATTTTACAGCCTGATCAAAAAATGTACCACGCTTGAACAACGTTTCTAATCATTCGCGCTTTCTTCAGCTTCGGCAGGAGTTTTCCTTTTTCGAGTACCAAAGTTATAGCTTTCGGGAAGAAAATGAGGCCTATCGGCTGCAATTTAACTTTAATTTAGGAAACAAATTTTACTTCCATCCTGAGACGCTGATTCCCAAAAAAAGTTTCCTGAAACTCCCTCAAAATGTAGAACAACTCAACTGGCTGGTTTTCAATATCGGCATGGTCGAACTGATCAGCTACTGGAAGCTTGCCTGTCCTGAAAAAGTAATAATCAAGCCTTATCGGCTGGACGAGCAACAACATCAATGGTGGAAAAAACTGTATTACAACGGCTTAGGCGAGTTTTTTTATGTTAATGACATCAAAACAACACGCGATGCATTTATGCAGATTGAGTCGGAAGGCGATGAACCGATGACGGCTGTGGCAACCGAAACAAACCAATTGACGATCGTACCCGTTGGTGGCGGAAAAGATTCTGTTGTGACACTCGAACTACTTCGGCAGGCTGGAAAACCAATTGTTCCGATGATCGTAAATCCGCGCAAGGCCAGCCTCGACACTGCAAAGATTGCTGGTTTTGAGCCGGAACAATGCCTGATTTTTCAGCGTACGCTCGATCCACAGCTCCTAAAACTCAATGCCGAGGGCTTTCTTAACGGACACACACCTTTTTCTGCCCTTTTGGCATTTCTCTCAGCTTTGGGTGCTTTGTTCACCGGAGCACCCTGGATTGCGCTGTCAAACGAATCGAGCGCGAGTGAATCAACAGTTCACAACGAAGAAGTCAATCATCAATACAGCAAATCCATCGAGTTTGAAGATGATTTCATCTGGTATATGCAGCATTACCTGCTAAAAAACGCACATTATTTTAGTTTTCTGCGTCCTGTCAGCGAGTTGCAGATCGCTCAGATTTTCAGTCGTTTTCAGCCTTATCATGCTGCTTTCAGAAGCTGTAACGCAGGAAGCAAAACCGACAGCTGGTGTAACAATTGTCCGAAATGCCTTTTCACCTATCTCATGCTTTCTCCTTTTGTAAAACCTACCGGATTGAAAGCAATTTTTGGTGAAAACCTGCTGCAAAAGAATAGCCTTAAATCCTATCTCGATGAGTTAAGAGGCAAAACGGCTGCAAAACCTTTTGAATGTGTCGGTACTGTTGACGAAGTCGAGCTTTCATGCCAGGCAACCGGGCATCTGTTTCCCGATGCAGGAAATACCTTGTTGCAGGACATTACTTTGCAAGATTTTGCCATCATCCGAAGGGATCTCAGCAAACATTTGCAGCAGTTCGAAACAAACAGACACCCTGATGAGTCTTTCACAAAAATTCTGCGCGATGCAATCTCCAATTGAGGCCATCCTTTCGAAACTGCGCAACAAGGCCATTCTTGTGCTTGGTTTTGGGCGTGAAGGGAAGTCAACACTGCGTTTTTTGCAGCAATGGCTACCCGAAAACAAGGTGCTGATTGCTGATTTGAATACTCCCGACTCCCAAACTTCACCTGAACTGTCCGGTCTTCAGGTTTTTTCCGGTGCCAACTACCTCGAATCCTGCCGATTAGCCGATGTGATTATCAAATCTCCCGGCATACCCGGCAGACTGATACAGCTTTCTGCCAACCAAACACTAAGCTCGCAAACCGATCTTTTCCTCGAGGCCTACCGCAGCCAAACAATTGGAATCACCGGAACGAAAGGCAAAAGCACCACCTCCTCCCTTATTCATCATCTGCTCACAGCTTCGGGAATCCACAGCATCCTGACGGGTAATATCGGCATCCCCTGTTTCGACATCCTTGCCGACATCAGGCCTGATTCAAAGGTTGTGTTTGAGCTTTCGGCCAACCAGCTTGAGTTTTCAACCCACAGCCCGTCAATTGGCGTTTTGCTGAATGTTTTTGAAGAGCATCTCGATCATTTCCTGACACTCGAAGCCTACCGAAAGGCGAAACTCAACCTTGTACTCAACGGCATAAAAGATGATCAAATAATCATTCATCACACTTTGTTGCCATTTGTCGCAAATTCGCAGGCTACGATCCAAACCATACCTAATAAGCAATTTGATGCAGCTTTTGATTTGAAGCTGAAAGGCGAGCACAATCAATTGAATGCGCAGGCTGCGCTGCTTGCGGCCATGGCTGCCGGAGCCGAATACCCTGATCTTTTATCGGCGCTTTCCACTTTTTCCGGCCTGCCTCACCGGCTTGAATACCTTGGTAAGCATGGCGGACTACATTTTTACAACGACAGCATTTCAACCATACCTGAAGCCGCCGTTGCCGCCCTGAAAACGCTTCCCGACACCAACTATCTGATCCTCGGCGGCTTTGATCGCGGCATCCATTACGATTTGCTTGTCAATTTTCTATTGACAAACCCGGTTAAGCAAGTCTTTCTCACAGGCGAAGCGGGGAAACGAATTGGGAGAATGCTCGAATCGGCTGGCCATAAAGGCATTGTCATCAGTTATTTTGATGACTTACATGAGGTTTTTCAACAACTGAAAACGACTGGAAAATCTGGTGAGCTTTGTTTGTTAAGTCCGGCAGCGGCAAGCTACGATCGGTATAAAAATTTCGAGCACCGGGGAGATGTGTTCAGAACCCTGGCCCTGAATTTCAGCTAATTTCAAACCAATAAAGGCGTCTGAAGTTTTTTGCACGTTTAATCGGGCAGCTCGGGAGGATTGGAAACTGGCATCTGGTAAGCGTCAGTTTTTTTCGGAATTGTCGGGAGAATGGGTTTCCATTCGTCAGTGTTCTCCCTTGATTTAAGTTCAGGCATTCCAATGTTCTCGCCAAGCATGATGCCAACAACCTCATCAGCCGAAACGGCTCTGTAATCGGGAGGAGGCATGAAAAACTCGTCTCTTACATTTACCTCTTTCACCTGAGTAACCTGCGTTGTATTTCGGCCCAGACTTGTATAAACAATTGATTTTGTCATCAGGCCGCCTTGCATCAGTTGCGTCCAGCCATCGCTTTCGCGCACCGCGGCAAAAACAGTTGGCCTGCTAAACAAACGCATCATTTTATTGAGTTTTTTAAGTGAAATACCGGAATAAGGCATTATTTCACTGCTAATCCAGGTTTCTTCAATAACAGTCGTATCAAAGACCACTTGAAATTTCGACGAAAGAAAGCCACAAATGCTAGAAGTTGAATCCATTGCCTTGAAAGAAATCTTTTGAATCATCGCTGTGTCAATGTCTCCTGCTTTAAGGTCCGACAACATTTTCTCCAGCTCGGGCAAGGCTTTTTCCCGCTCATATTGCGGTATTTGTTCAATCATCATGCGCATTTGATGCTCAATATTTAGAAGGAATCTATTCCTGAGTGTATCTCCGTTTCCTTTCCAGTAAATTGTCTGCTTTGGGAAAACAAGGCAAACTTCTTCATTTTCAAGATCAAAGATAAATGAGGAGGTTGCGCTCTCAACGCGAAGCTTTTGACCCTGAATAAAAACACTTTGCGATGAGAAATTACCATAGCGGTCTTCGCTGCGCTCAACAATCCACCAACCACAAAAAGTGGTTTCAGGCACAAAAACCAATAAAACGATTAGTACTAAAACATTTAAACGCAATCTCATTTATCTTGCATAATGATTCAGAAAACATAAAAAATTCAAATAATCAATGCAAAAAAGACAATTATATTCTCAATTTGCCATTCAAAGATAAAATTTTGCAGGCTTCTGTCTGAAGTTAAGGAAAAAAAACTACTTTTGCACCTCTAAAATAAGCAGATACCATGTCAAAAGAAAAAGAAATCCTCAAAAGTGGTGATGAAAAGCTGGAAGCTGTTGAGGAAGCATTGAGCAAAACCGAGAAGTTTATTGAGAACAACCAGAAACTCATTTCGATCGTTGTCGGAGTGCTTGTAGTTGTTGTTTTAGGATATTTTGGCCTGAACAGGTATTATTTTGAGCCAAGGGAAAAAGAAGCCCAGGTTCAGATTTTTGCTGCTCAAAAGTACTTTGAAATGGACTCCCTGAATAAAGCGCTTTATGGCAACGACCTGAATCCTGGATTCATTGATGTGATTGATCAATACGGCTCAACAAAAGCCGGTAATCTGGCAAAATATTATGCCGGCATTTCATTCCTTCGTCAGGGAAACTATCAGGAAGCCATCAACTACCTTAAAAAATTCAATGGCAAGGATAATATCATCGCTCCGCTGGCAATTGGTGCAATGGCCGATGCCTATGCCGAGATGAATGACCTCACTAAAGCTGGCGAGCTGTATATGAAAGCCGCTGGTAAAAGTGACAACGAATTTACCAAACCTATGATGCTTTTCAAAGCCGGAAGAACATTCGAACTCAGCAACAATTTTAAAAAAGCAGCTGAAGTTTATGAAAAGATCAAGGCTGAATTTCCTAACTCTACCGAAGGCCGCACAATTGATAAATACATCGAACGCGCCAAAGGAAAAGCATAGGCAATCGTAAAAGATTTTGACTAAACCTGACATTATTTGTCAGGTTTTTTTATTTTGGCACTCAAATGAACCCCGAATCTACCACCATGCGTATCATCTTTTTCGGAACACCGGTGTTTGCAGCAGCACATCTGGAATACCTTGTTCAAAATGGACACGAGATTGCAGCTGTTGTCACCGCCCCCGACAAACCGGCAGGACGTGGAAAACAACTGCAGGAATCAGCTGTAAAGAAAACCGCAATGCAATCAGGCATTCCTGTTTTGCAGCCGTTGAAATTAAAAGACCCTGTTTTTGTGCAGCAATTACAAATCCTCCAGGCCGATCTTTTTATCGTGATTGCTTTCCGAATGCTGCCCGAAATCGTGTGGAAGCTTCCGGCGAAAGGCACTTTCAATCTCCATGCTTCGCTCCTTCCAAACTACAGGGGCGCTGCTCCCATAAACCGCGCCATCATGAATGGAGAAACCGAAACGGGGCTCACTACATTTCTGATCAACGAAGACATAGATACCGGCCACATCATCAAGCAAATAAGACTGCCAATCGGAGAGAATGAAACAGCCGGTGAACTGCATGATAAAATGATTCAGAAAGGATGCACATTGGTTGAAGAAACCATACTGCTACTGTCGCAAGCCGGAACCTCTGCTGTTCCACAAAGCGCATTTGTTTCGGATTTTGATGCATTGAAACCTGCACCAAAGCTATATAAAGAAGACGGAAAGATAAACTGGAACAAAAACGGCCGCGAAATACATAACCTTATAAGAGGTTTGAGCCCATATCCGGGGAGCTATACGCGCTTCGTTTCAGAAAATGGTGAGTTGATGGAATTGAAGCTTTACAAAAGTCGGTTCGAAGAAACTGCTCACGACAAAACACACTTCACCCTTTTGACAGACAACCGCACTTATGCAAAGGTTGCACTTGAGGGCGGCTTTTTGTTTCTTGACGAATTGCAGCAATCCGGAAAGAAAAACCTGCCGATAGAGGCATTTTTAAACGGATTTAAGTTCCATGGAATTTGGAAAGCCGATCTGATGTTCTAAGCTTTTACACACCAAAATGCCTGATTCTGCAAGTTTTAGGTATTTTTTCTTAGGTTAATGCGGTTTTTTAAAAAAAACTTCAAAAAAATTCCACTTTTTGATGCTAACCGCTTGCATTTGAATAATTATAGATTATTTTTGTGGCTTGTTCGACCAATATTCTAACTAATATCTAAAAAAATGAACAAAGCTGAATTAACCGATGTAATGGCTGCAGAAGCCGGTTTATCAAAAGCAGATGCTAAAAAAGCGCTTGATGCTTTTATTTCTACAACTTCAAAAGCACTCCAGGAAGGTGACAAAGTTACCCTTGTTGGTTTTGGTACTTTCTCTGTTTCAGGCAGGTCCGAAAGAAAAGGACGCAACCCTCAAACTGGTAAAGAAATCAGTATTGCTGCTAAAAAGGTAGTGAAGTTTAAACCAGGTTCTGAGCTTTCAGCAAACGTAAAATAAGTTTACGCTACTGATAAAAAAACGTCCGACAGAGCTCTGCCGGACGTTTTTTTTTCGACTTCAATGATCTTATCTTATGAAGGGATCTACCGATAAAGAGATAATAATCACAAGCACAAAATAATTGATGCGCATGAAATAGTAAAATGGATTGAAAGGGACAGTGCTTTCCTTTTTAAGCATTCCGGAAAAAACAAATATCAGCCAGATAACTGCAACTAAAATGGAAAGCGTTACCCAAACAGAACGCGTAAGTCCAAACAAGGGAAGCATCAGTGCTGTCACTGCCGTGGCAAAAGTCCACAGAAAAGTGAGGTAGCGAATGTGCTTCTCATCATAGAGTTGGGTGATAGATGGATAACCCGCCTGCACATATTCTTCGCCATACTTGAGCATTAACAGCCAAAAATGGGGAACTTGCCAGATAAAAAAGAAAAAAGCCAGCATAAGCGCTTGTAAGCTAAACACATCGCCTCCTCCGGCAACCCAACCAACAACAGGTGGAATGGCACCAATGACAGATCCGGGAATAACTGCAAATGCTGTTTTCCGTTTCATTGGTGTATAAATGCCGTTGTACCAAATCAAAGCAAGGAGGCCAAGTTGAAACCCAACAAAGTCAGAACCCAGCCATATCAGACCGGAACCTGTTAGAACCAGGAAAAGTGCAAAAATCAATGTTGCCTTCTTGCTGACTCTTCCCGAAGGGATAGGGCGGTTGCGCGTTCGCTTCATTAGTCCGTCACGATCTGCATCCTGAAAATGATTCAATGCCGATGAGCCGCAGGCCAACAAAAAGATTCCAAACGCCGGCAATATCAATCCAGTATCAAAATGGCCGCGTGCCATCAGGTAACCGGCAAGCGTTGTCAGCGACACCGCAAAAGTTATCTTCACTTTTCCCAGCTCGGCAAAGAGTTTCAGTCTTTCTTTTACTTTCATTTTTCCGGTCTATTTAAGCGTTTTAATATAGTCGGTGATGTGCCCGATCTGCTCCTCAGACAATACGGTCTCATACGAAACCATCAATCCTTTCATATATCCTTTTACAACGTCGGCATTTGGCTGGCGGATTGAACGTGAAATATATGCTTCGTCAATAACTATTTCGCGTTCAGCATCATCGGTAACTACGGTTTCGGTTTTACCAAAAATTCCCTTGAAAGACGGACCGATGATTTTGCTGCCATCCTGCGAGTGACAGGTGAGGCACGCATTTTGTTTCAGCAAGCTAAGTCCCGGATGTTCATCAGCCACCGACGCACTGCTTGTCAGCCATTTTTCATAATCATGCTGATCCAGAACCGTTACACTCGACAGCATATAACTGTGAAGCTGACCGCAATATTCGGCACATAAAACATCAAACCTTCCTTTTTGAGTTGTTTCAAACCAAAGAAAATTATTCTTTCCGGGAACCATATCTTCTTTCATCCTGAATGAAGGAATAAAGAAACTGTGTAAAACATCGCGTGATACCAGGTTCACTTTCACCGGCTTACCCAAAGGAACAACCAGTGAATCGGTGATACGACCATCAGGATATTCAAAAGTAAACTTCCACATCTGTCCATAGGCCGTTACCTCGAGGGCTCCTGCCGGAACATTGCGCAATGGTTTATAGCCCATCCAGCCATAATAAAACATAACCATGACCAGCAAAGTCGGAATGGCTGTCCATAAAACTTCCATCTTATGACTTCCCTCGATATTGGTTGCAACAGGATTGCGCTTTTTATTGTACCTGAATACAAAAAATAGCATTACTACCGTGATGCCAACCAGAAAAAATACCGAGATGCCGGCGATTACATACAGGGAAAAATCTACTCCCTGAGCAAAAGTTGATGCTTGTTCTCTCATCGCTTATCGGTTAAAGTATTCAGTAGCAGTTAGAATCGTAAACGCGGCAAACAGAATCGCGACGAGCAAAACAAGCCATGTATATAGCTTTTTGTCATATTTCAGATGCATGAAGTAGTAAGCCACAACAACCACCTTCACGGTTGCGATTAGCAGGGCTGTTGCCACCGAAAGTGCTTTGAGGTTGGCTCCGAAAACCGAAATCACAATGGTGACGAGGGTAAGCAACAGCAACGTTAACAAGGTTCTCCAGTGGTCACGGTATGAGGAGATATGCACTTCATCGTGCTGATTGTGATGATTGGTATTTTCCATGTTAATCAATGAATAAGGTAAAACAATGGGAAAAGATATATCCAGATAAGGTCAACCAAATGCCAGTACAATCCGGCATTTTCGGCCAATGCATATTTATCTTTATTTACAAGGCCTTTGCGCGTTCTGGCAATAACCACGGCAATGATCACGGCACCAATAATAATATGCAAAGCATGCAGACCAGTCATGATAAAGTAAAGAAAAAAGAAAAGCGACTCTCCTTTTGGCAACCCGTTGTAGTAATCCATTCCCGGAAACAAGCCGTGGTGTATCTTTGCCGACCATTCAAAATACTTCACCACAAGAAACACGAATGAGAGCGCAAGAGTTGTAACTAAAAGACGCACAGCTTTTTGCTGCTCGCCTTTTTGAACAGCAGTGATTGCCATAGCAATAGTCATGCTGCTCACCAGGAGAACCACCGTATTAAATGAACCCAATCCTACATTCAATTCGAAAGATGAAAGAAGGAATGATTCATGATTCAGCATTCTGTAAACCATATAAACGATAAAAAGACCACCGAAAAGGAGGAGTTCGGTAAAAAGGAACAGCCACATTCCTAATTTCGAGGCTTCATCGTCACGGCTGTGGCCCGAGTTTGGCAACACAAATCCACTTGTATGTTCCATATTATTCTTCTATTACAGGTTTGTGATCAAAGTCATAAGGTCCGTTTTGAGGTAAAACAGGCATTCTGTCGAAATTCTGAACCGGTGGAGGCGATAAGGTTTGCCATTCAAGTGTTATTCCGTTCCATGGGTTACGACCAACTTTTGGTTTTTTACCAAAGAAACCGGCAACAAGATTTGACAACATGATAATCAGGCCTGTAGCCAAAACCCATGATCCATAGGTACTTATCATATTCGGCAGATGAAACTCAGGCAGATAATCATAATAGCGCCTCGGCATACCCATCAACCCGGCAATAAGCATCGGAAAATAAAGCATATTGAATCCAATGAAGAAAATGGTGAAGGCCACATTCGCCACCTTAATGTTGTACATACGTCCCCAAATCTTCGGATACCAATAATGCAGGGCACCAAAAAATGCAAAGCCTGTACCTCCAAACATCACATAATGAAAATGTCCGACAACGAAGTAGGTATCATGAAGATGGATATCAGTGGCAAGTGCACCGAGCACCAAACCGGTAAATCCGCCAATCATAAACTGAAAAATGAAGGCAAGCGTATAAAGCAATGGTGGCTGCACATTTATGGAACCTTTATAAAGAGTTGCCACCCAGTTAAACACCTTTATCGCGGTGGGGATGGCAACAAGAAAGGTGAGTATGGAAAAAATGAACCTGGCTGTACCACTCATCCCCGAGGTAAACATATGGTGACCCCAGATGAAATATCCGACAAAGGCGATAGCCAAACTTGAAAAAGCGATGGCTTTGTAACCAAATATAGTGCGCTGACTAAATGTAGGCAGCATTTCCGAAATCACCCCAAATGCCGGCAGAGCCATGATATACACTGCAGGATGAGAATAAATCCAAAAGAGGTGCTGGTAAAGAATTGGATCGCCACCAATCGAAGGGTCAAAAAGCCCGACACCGAGCAAACGTTCGGCTGCAATCATCAGCAGCGTAATTCCAACAATCGGAGTTGCAAGTAGTTGAATCCATGATGTAGCATACAGCGACCATGCAAACAATGGCATTTTTAAAAACGTCATGCCTGGCGCTCTGAGGCGGTGAATGGTGACAATAAAGTTTAATCCTGTTAAAATGGAGGAGAAACCGAGTACAAAGGCAGCTAAAACTGACATTGTAACATTCGTCCCTGTTTTAACGCTATAGGGCGCATAAAAAGTCCATCCTGTATCGGCAGGACCATCACCAAAAACGAGTGTTGAGAGCGCCATCAGAGCTCCAACAACATACACCCACCACGACAGCAGGTTGAGCCTGGGAAATGAAACATCATCGGTGCCCAGCATAATAGGCAGGAAAAAGTTGCCAAAAACCGCAGGAATACTTGGAATGATAAAAAGAAAAATCATAATCACCCCGTGCAGGGTAAATATCTGATTGTAGGTTTTGGCTTCAACAAGGTCTTTTCCGGGATTCAGGAGCTCATAGCGCATCAATAAGCCAAGTGTCACGCCAACAAGGAAAAACGTGATCAGACTGTAAAGATACAGCAAGGCAATACGTTTGTGGTCAACACTGAATATCCAGGAAAAAATTCCTTTTTTCGCCTCAAAAAAATTAAGGTTTGTACTAACTGACGACATATTTCTATAAAATTTTGGGGGTTCTTTTTTGTTTGCTGCTTCGTATCAAAAACCATAAAAATCCGAGTGCAGCCAGCAAAATGACCACACCTGAAATCTTGGTGGTATTAAAGACGTATTTCTTGCCTTCAGGATCATAGCTGAAGCAAAAATCGAGCACCTTATTTATTGTGGGGCCTGATTTGCCGAGACCGGCTTCGACAACGGCCATTTTCAAATCGAAAGGTAAAAAATATGTCCCGTGAAGGTATCGGGTAATTTTTCCTTCAGGACTCAATACCAATAAAGTAGCAGGATGAATATACTCTTCACCTTCCTGTTTCACATGGTATCCGACATTGTCAAGAAAGCGGGCAATCATAAGGCTGTCGCCCGTAAAAAATCTCCAGCCATTCTCAGCATCTCCATGCTTAACCAGATTAACATAGGTTTTTTTCTTGTTTCGGGCCAGTGAGGTGTTCTCGCGATGGTCAAAGCTTATCGTGAATACCTGGTAATCCTTATTCAGTTCGAGGTCTGATTTGTTTATCACTTCCGACAATCCATTCATCAGTGGCGTACAAATTCCGGGGCATTCGTAATAAACCATGGCAATCACTGTTGGCATTTTAACTTCGGCCGCAATGTCAACCTTTTGAAACTGATCATCAGTTAAAACGATTCCATCCTGAAGGTATTGATCCAGTTTTTCATAAACCCCAAGCTCGTCCTGAGCCAAAATGTGATACGGAAACCAAAGAAATACCAGTAGAATAAACGTTTGCAATAATTTTAAAATATTCATTAACAATTATTTATAAAAATAAAATTTCTAAAAACCGCTTGTGCTAATTTAGACTAATTCCAAATAATAACAAGAAAAAAAATAAAAAGTTTTATGAATCAACACTTTAACGGGTGTTTGGAGATGTGGGTCAACTAATACCTGTAAAAAAGGTCCAGCTATCAATCAGCATACTTTTAATGAAAATCACCTGGCACCCTGAAAGAGCAATTTTGCCACAGGAATATTTGAACAATCAGATAACATTTTCGAAATGTGCGTTTTGTGTTCGTTATTGTTGTCCTCTTTTTCCCATACAAGGGAGGGACGTTCCAACATTGGGAAAATTACGCGGGATGATTGTACGAAAATCCCTATTGGGACGCAAAATAATTCTTTCTCACAAATTCTGGCACGAATATTGTTACATTAGACTCGAAGTAGTTTTTTTTATAGAATATTGGTTGGTTAAAAAAGAAGAACCCGCATGGCATGCCAGCGGGTTTTTTCTATTTATCGGATATAATTAGTGCTGATTATAATGTCTGGTGCTTGAGCTATATTTTTGAGAGCGAGGTATGTACGGAATGACTATCAGCGAATTAAGCGAACGAAGCGACGGGGCGAACTGAGAGATTGGAAATCATTGATTTCTCTGCGCCTCCTCGGCGGTCTTTGCGGTTAAAAAAAGAAAGCTAACGGAGCCTTTCCAAACAATGACTACTTCGAATTTCGATGCTTTTTGAGGTAAACAGATTCAAATGCGTGCCCAAATAATACAAAATACAGGTTTAATTTATTGATATTGATTCACTTAATGGTTTTTCGTGTCCCTAATTACTTCTTTTTATAAATGATAGGTAGTTGCAGCAAGCTCCGGCCGCAGGTACTGAGCCGTGTAACTTCTTTCGTTTTCCAGAATTTCTTCCGGTGTTCCAACGCATACTACCTCTCCTCCACCGGTTCCACCTTCAGGCCCGATATCAATAATATGATCTGCAACCTTGATCACTTCCATATTGTGCTCAATGATTAAAACGGTATTTCCTTTGTCAACAAGTTTATTCAACACCTCCAGCAAAACCCTTACATCTTCAAAATGTAGTCCTGTTGTGGGCTCATCGAGTATATAAAGTGTTTTTCCGGTGTCTTTCTTCGATAGTTCGCTGGCCAGCTTAACCCGTTGGGCTTCACCACCCGAAATGGTGGTTGAGGCCTGACCCAAACTGAGATAACCGAGCCCGACATCTTTCAGGGTTTTGATTTTATGCTGAATGGACGGAATATTTTCAAAAAAATCCATGGCCTGATCAATGGTCAAATCAAGCACATCATTGATTGACTTTCCCCGGTAGCGCACCTCGAGCGTTTCGCGGTTGTAGCGTTTACCGTTACAATCTTCGCAAACCACTGCCACGTCGGGAAGAAAATTCATTTCGATGATTTTTAGTCCGGCACCTTTGCAGGTTTCGCAACGTCCGCCGGCTACATTAAATGAGAACCTGCCGGGTTTGTAGGCACGAATGCGCGATTCGGGCAACTCGCCAAACAGCTTCCTGATTTCATCAAATATTTTTGTATATGTTGCCGGATTGCTGCGTGGAGTGCGGCCGATAGGTGATTGGTCAATTTCTATTACCTTATCAATATTGTTGAGGCCGGAGATCGAATCATACGGCAAAGGCTGTTTCAGTGATTGGTAAAAGTGCTTACTCAGGATTGGATACAAGGTTTCGTTGATCAGGCTTGATTTACCGGAACCAGAAACCCCTGTAATGCAAATCATCTTACCCAGCGGGATTTCGACTGTAATATTTTTCAGGTTATGACCACGTGCTCCTGACAACACAATTTTTTGTGTCTGGTTTCCCGTTCTTCGTTTTGATGGAACAGTAATTTCACGCTTTCCGCTCAGATAATCACAGGTAATGCTGTGGCATGCATTCATCTCTGATGGTTTGCCTTGAGCCACCACCAGCCCGCCATGGATTCCGGCACCAGGCCCGATATCCACCACATGATCAGCTGCAAGAATCGTATCTTTGTCATGCTCCACAACGATCACTGAATTGCCTATGTCGCGCAATTGTTTGAGCGAAGCTATGAGTCGGTGATTGTCGCGCTGATGAAGTCCGATGCTGGGTTCATCAAGAATGTAAAGTACTCCTGTCAGTTGCGAACCTATCTGCGTGGCAAGTCGTATTCGTTGCGATTCGCCTCCTGAAAGGGTGTTGGCCGGGCGATTGAGATTCAGGTAGTCAATCCCTACTTCGAGGAGGAAATTGATCCGTTTTTCTATTTCTCTTGTAATTTCTTTTGCAATCTGAAACTGTTTGGCCGGCATTTTTCCGGAAAGTGTGCTCACCCATTTTGCCAGGCTTTTGATATCCATGGCAGCAACTTCGGCAATATTCCGGTTGTCAATAACAAAAAAACGCGATTCTTTTTTCAACCTGCTACCTTCGCAAACCGGACAAGTGTTATGGTTCATGAATCCGGTTGCCCAGCGCTTCACTGCCGGCGAAGCGTTTTCATTGTTCTGATTTTCAATGAAATTGATAAT
>ERZ1645187.657-NODE-657-length-33916-cov-17.268391_pt1 | contig 33916 bp, 33 predicted proteins | sample MGYA00575352_ERZ1645187 | MGnify/ENA primary metagenome ERZ1645187 (study PRJEB40837, sample SAMN11349314) | freshwater sediment metagenome | isolation source: river sediment | host: Sediment | place: India: Wazaribad , New Delhi | collected 2017-02-21 ... | reverse complement strand
GGGGGACTGGGGGTCGTGGGTTCGAATCCCGCCACTCCGACCAATTATTTCAATAGATTGTGGAAGTCGCTCACGGGGCGCCGAGTTCCGCTGCCGGGGCAGATTGCGACTGCGGCCCAGACCTAGCCTCCGGAGAGCCGAAGCGGTCAGCCCGTCGCGTCACGCGGCGTTGATGTGAGCGCCGGACCGTCTGTTGACGGGTTTGAAGAAGACGCGTCCTCGCTGCCCGTTTCGCTGCTCTCGACCTCCTGTTCCACTGCCGCCGCCACAGCGGCGCCACCCGAGCCATCCGGTTCGCAGACCTCGGTCGTGGCCTCCGCGGCCGCGGCCGCTGCCGCCTCCGTCGCCGCGACTGTCTCCACTGCGGGAACGGCCGCCGGCTTGCCCAGCGCCTCCCACTGCGCCACCTCGTCGTCCGACAAGAAACCCTTGCCGATGCGGTAGGCCGTCTTCAGCGTCCCGGCCGGCACGGCGACGGCGGCATCGGTGTAGTCGTCCCAGTAATCGTGGAGGCCATCCATGTTGGCCATGATCGGATCGGAGGCCCAGAGCTGACGCAAGGCCTTGTTGCGGACCGCATCGGGCACGCCCGGCTGCATGAAGCGCGAATAGTCGGACTTGAAGTCGAGGGCCGCAAAATCGACGTCGGCGAAATCGGCTTCGGTCAGCACGCGTTTGAGCGCGCCGTGGCCTTGGCCATCCTCGCGCACCGTATGAGACTCTCGAATGGCGACCTGACCGTGCTCCTCGCGAACCGTCGCATCGTCGACGGTCCGGTCGCCGTCCGCGACCGCGGAGGAGACAGCCGGTTCCGCCGGCACCACCTTGCCGTCTGCCGTCGCACGCTTGCGGCGCGACCAGCGGGCGAGAAAGCCTTCATCGTCTGACTGGGGCACGTTGGTCCTCACTCGCCCGAAGGCTCGACCGGATCGAAGCGACACGGCACGGCAAAGATCGGCTCCTTGCCGAACAGGTGCTCCTCCTCCTTGTGATGCTTCTGGCGCTGGCGTTTGACGAACTTCTCTTCCACATGATGCTCGGCGACGAACGCCTCGAGCTGCGCGACGAGAGGCGGCGGCATCGGAACCGGCTCGATCATCTCCTGCCCCGACTCTCCATACGCCTGCGCCTCGTAGGGTGAAGCGGTCGCCATGACCACCGTCACCTCGCGCGCCGCCTCCGGGTCGATGCGCAAGACCACGTAGACCGAGGGCTCGCCGGTTTCGAGATTGGCGACGTAGGAGATGGTTTCCTTGCGGTGCAATTCGAGCGGCAGCGTCGCGGCGTGATAGTGAACGAAACCGTCGCCCGCGGCGATCTCGGTCCAGTCGGCGCGCGCTGGCGGATCGAGCTCGACGGCGAGCGGACGCCAGCGGAACGGCTGCCACGGATTGGCAATCCGCTCCCTCGCGACAATGACGCCGACATCGATCAATTTGGCGTGTGTCAAGCGACAGTTTCCCGGTTGCGGTAACGCACTTCGGCGCGCGTCCATGTTAAAGGACTTGAAGCGAAAATCCCAGCGCGTCCGGCAATGGAGGCGCAAGCCTGAGCGAGACGACCTTGGCCGCACCGAACGCGAAGAAAGCCGATGAATCCCTGCTGGTCTGCAACTGCCAGGGTACGATGCAGATCGACGGCGCAGCGCTGGCCGAAAAGCTCGGTCTCGATCGACCGCTGACAGTGCACACGGCGCTCTGCCGCTCCGGCATCGGTGCTTTCGAGAGCGCGCTCCAGGGCAGCCGCGTCCATGTCGCGTGCACGCAGGAGGCGCCGCTGTTCCGCGAGGTCGCCGATGAGCAGGACAAGGGCGAAGCGGAGCTGCGCTTCACCAACATCCGCGAGACGGCAGGCTGGAGCGAAGCTGGTCACGCGGCATTGCCGAAGATGGCGGCGCTCATCGCTGAAGCCTCTTACGCATCGACTCCGGCTCCCGTCGTCACGCTCGAATCGAAGGGGTTGTGCCTGTTCTATGGCGCGGGCGAAGTGGTGCTCGATGCGGCGCGCAAGCTCGGCGGCCGGCTCGACGTGACGGTGCTGCTCACCGACGCGGAAGATGCGGTGCCGCCGTCGGTCGTGACGCAACCGCTGGCGCGCGGACGCATCCGCACACTGCGCGGCCACCTCGGCGCGTTCGATGTCGAAATCAATGGCTTCGCCGCCGCAGAGCCTTCGTCGCGCGCCACACTCAGGTTCGGGACGCCGCGCGACGGCACGCGCACGCGCTGCGATCTCGTGCTCGATCTTTCGGGCGGCGCCGCCATCTTTGCGGAGCCGCACCCGCGCGACGGCTACGTGCACGCCGACCCCGCCAATCCGGCCGATGTCGCGCGGGCCTTGTTCACGATCAGCGACATGGTCGGTGAGTTCGAGAAACCGCGCTACGTCGCCTACGATGCCGCGATCTGCGTGCACGCCCGCAGCCGCAAGGTCGGATGCACACGCTGCCTCGATGCCTGCCCGGTCGGTGCCATCACGCCCGATGAAGATCACGTCGCCATCGACGCAGCGATCTGCGGCGGCTGCGGCATGTGCGCCGCGGTCTGCCCGACCGGCGCGGTGAGCTATGCCTATCCGCAGCGCAAGGACGTCTATGGCCGCGCACGCGTGCTCATCGAAGCCTATCGCCAGGCGCGTGGTGATCGGCCGGTTCTGCTGCTCCACGACGAGACGCACGGTCGCGAGATGATCGATGCGCTGGCGCGCTTCGGGCGCGGACTGCCGGCGCATGTGCTGCCGCTGTCGCTCAACTCGGTCCACCTCACAGGGCACGATCAGCTTGCCGCACTGCTCGCGCTCGGCGTCGAGCGCATCGTTGTTCTCGTACCGCCCAAGACTGTGGACGAACTGGCGCCGCTGGAGCAGCAGACCGCGCTCGTCAGCGCCTTTCTCGATGGCCTCGGATACGCGGGCAACCGCATCGATCTCGTCGTGGAGCGCGATCCCGAGGCGCTCGGCGCACTGCTGCATGGCTTGCCGCCACTCCCCGCGATGCCGCGACATGCCGCGAGCGGGCTTGGCTCCAAACGCGACATGGCGCGCACGGCGCTCGCCGCGCTGCATGTCGATGCCCCCTCGCCGAAGCCGCTGCTGGACTTGCCCAGGGGCGCACCCTATGGCCGGGTCGTCATCGACACCGCCGGCTGCACGCTGTGCCTCTCCTGCGTCAGCGCCTGCCCGACCGGCGCGCTGGCGGACAATCCCGAGCGCCCTGAGGTCCGCTTCACAGAGGCGGCGTGCGTACAGTGCGGCATCTGCGCGGCGACGTGCCCGGAAAAGGTCATCCGGCTCGAAGCGCGTTACGACTTCACGACGGCCTGCATGACGCCGCTCACGCTGCACGGGGAGGAGCCGTTCCACTGCATCAAGTGCGGCAAGCCGTTCGGCGCCAAAAGCTCGATCGAGCGCGTGGTCGCACGCTTGTCGGGACACTCGATGTTCCAGGGCGCCGACAAGCTCGCGCTGATCAAGATGTGCGACACCTGCCGCATCGTGACGGTGAGCGAGAGCGGCACCGATCCGATGCGCGGACCTGATCGCCCGCGGGTGCGCACCACCGAGGACTATCTTGCCGGGACGGCGGCAAAACCCGGACGCAAGCCGGACGACTTCATCGGCTGATCGCGCAGCGGTTGCAACGCTCACGAGGCCGGTGCCAGCGGCAGGTTGGCGACGAGGTTCTGCGGCTTCATGCGCACGCGTTTGGCCGCGCTCATGGCAAGACCGAGGAACAGCGGACTGCCGCGCACGCGCTCGATCAGCACGCGCGGATCGGCGAACGTCATGCGGAACAGGCCGATGAAGCGGCTCACTTCGTCGAAGCTGAGATCCTTGCCGGCGTAGAGCGCGTTGAGCAGTTCGCTCGCCTCGCGGTCGAGCCCGATGTGCCAGCGCCAGTCGGTGCTGTCGATGCGCTCTCGCGGCTCGACACGCACTTCGAGCGAGAACAGGTGCGCGATCCAGGCTTCGATCATGCGCGCGAACGCATCGACCACCGGCTTGCCGAGGCGGAAATCGACGACCGTGTCGAAGCGATCGGAGCGCGCCCAGTAGATCGCCTTGTTGTCCTGATCGAGCACGTCCAGTTCGACAGTCTTTTTCCTGACGCCTCGGTCCGCCATCAGTTGCCCGATGCCGGACGGGCGCGCGGCCTCGGCGTGCATCTGCACGATCTCCTGGTCGGCCAGCATCACGCGGCCGGCGTCGAGCGATACGCTCTGTTCGCGAAAGAACAGCTCGGCGGCGCGCAGCCGCATCGGGTCGTCGCAACCTCCGGCGATATTGTGGACGATGAGATGCGCGAGCTGATCCATGAACATTGGCGGTACCGCCGCGTCCGGTGTCCGTATCTGCGCGAGGTAAGCGCCCTCGACCGTTCCCGCCTTGCGCAGCAGGCCGCGCAAGGCCAGCACCGCGCGATAGTTGTCCGCGGCATCGGGATCGGCGAAGCGGGCCAGACGCTCCTTCGCAACCTCGCAGAACGGATCGTCCATGAACTCGTCGTGCAAGGCGAGTTCGACCGCGCAACTTTCCTCGACCGGCTGCATCTCCGGACGCAGCAGATAAGCGCGCATGAAGTCCGGCGTGATCGCGAGCCAGCCGCGCTCGTTCTTCTCCAGCAGATGCAAACCGGATGACTTCCACACCTCACGGCTCATCGGCGAGCGTCCGTTGAACCGGGGCCATCATCCTCGTCCGTCCCGTCGGGCTCGAATGTCCACAGGCGGCCTTGCGGATTGCTGGCGGAAGCGCTGATGGTGCGGAACTCCTCGCAGATGCGGCCATCGCCGTCGTGATGACGGCTGACCGTGAACACAGTGTTGATCGGCGCGTTGGCGACGAGGTCGGTTATGAACGCAATCTCGTCGCGCGCGGCGAGGCGGGCGCGCTCCATGTCCGGAGCGCCGTAGACGTCGACGAAATGCCGCGCCAGGGCAAGCTCGATTTCGGCGAGGTCCTCGACGCGCGCGGCCCCGACCGTGGCGAAGGTGGATCGGCCGAAACTGTCGAGACCGAGCAGCCCGTTGGCGAACTCCTGCCGCGCCTTGCCGGTGAGCGCGCCGGCCTCGACATCGGCAAAGGCGAACGCGCCCGATACCGCCCATTCGCCGGCCGCCGCGGCACGTGCGAACACGCGATCGTCGCTGGCGTCGAAGCGGATGGTGCGCAGGAACTTGCTCATGCCGTGGTCTCTGCTGCGTTCGCGCTGCCGGCCAGCACCGCTTCGAACGGCAGCTGGCGCTCGGGACCGACGGCCGGCTGCACGCGCAGCTCCATTCCGGGCGCGACGCCGAGCACACGGCCGACGAAGCCGTCGGCGCCATCGCGGATGAGCACCGGCATGTCGAAGCCCTCGATGCGCTCGACGAGCAACCGCTCGATGGCGTCGATGCCGCCCTGCTGCCATTGATCGAGCCGGACGAGGAAATGCGCAGCGATCACGTGCAGCAGTGTCGTCGCGGTCAGCTCCCCGGCACCTTCCTCCGCGAGCGATGTTCGATCGACGACATCGCCGGGCTCGCGCACATCGGCAAGCGTATCGACCTGCAAGCTGGCGGCGATCACGAGCCAGTCCGGCGTGCGCTCTTCTCCGTCGCGGTCGAGGGCGAGCGAGATCCGTCCAACCTCGCCGACATTGAGCAACAGGGTGTGCGGCCAGCGGAGGTATACCGACGTCTGCGGCGGCATCAACGCCCCGAGACTGTCGGCGACGGCGAGAAACATCACCGCGGCGACCTCGCGCGACATTGCGCTTCCGACATCCGGCTCGAGCACGATTGCAAGCTCGGCGCGGCCCGCCGCGTCACTCCAGAGCGCATCGGCGGCGCCCAGTTCGCCGCGCGCCGCGCCCTCGATCGCCGCCTCGAACGGACGCGCAGACGAGGCGACGCGGCGCGCCGCGAGGATCGGCGGGAACGTGGAACCGTGCGGCGCGCTCACGTCGACGACCCCGACTTCAACTCGATCTCGTCCTCGATGACGTGCTCGAAGCCGGTGCCGTCGACGGTGAGGACCATGCGCACCTTGAGGCGATCGGGATCAGGCAGATTGCCGGCTGCGACCACGCGCTCGATCTCGCGTTGCGACGTCACGCCGACGCGCTTGAGGAATTTCCTGAGCGACATGTTGAAAGCTTCTTCATCCATCGTCGTGCACTCCCAATGCGTTGCGCGGTCGCCGTTGTCGGCTGCCGCGATCACTTGCTGTGGCTCGTCGGACCTGTCTCTTCTGGCATGGTCGTCGCCCTGAGATAGGCGATGAGATCGGCGCGCTGCGCCGGATCGGTCATCTTCTGCAAGGGCATCTTCGAGCCCGGCGTGAACACCTCCGGGCCGAGCTCGAACAACTGCGACACGGTGGTCTCGTTCCAGATGATGTCGAGCCCCTTCAGCGCGGGTGAATAGGGATAGCCGGGCACCGTCGCGATGCGCCGCCCGAACAGACGATGCAGCGTCGGCCCCGCGCGATTGCGTCCGTCCGCCTCGGTGGTATGGCAGACGCTGCATTTGCGCGCGAACTGCAATTCGCCACGCGCGAGCGGCGTATCGGCGGCGCCGGTAATCTGGAAGCGGCGCGGGAACTCGGCGTCGACCGGCTCGAACGGCTGACGCGGCGCGAACTGCCACAGCGATACGTAGTCCTCGAGCCCGCCGTGGTACATGCGGGTCGCGCCCGGCGCGAAGGCCAGAGCCCATACCGGACCATACAGGTTGGGCAGTTCTTCGATCAGCGACCAGTCGGAGGCACGCCACACGCGGATCGAGCCGTCGCCGCCGCCCGCTGCCACCAGACCGGGCTTCTCCACCGCGGCCAGCGAAAGGACCGGCCGATCGATCGACGGCAGTTCGACGACGACCTCGCCAGTCACGCCATCGACGACCTTCACCGCACCGTTGAGAGCGCCGATCAGCAATCGCTCGCCGCCGGGCAGCCGCTCCATGACATTGATGCCCCAGCCGTGGTTATGCAGCGGCCGCAACAGCGCGCCGCTCTCGACATCGAATGCACGCAGCATGCCGTCCGCGCCTGCTGTGTAGAGCGTCTTCGCATCGGCCGAGAATGCGACGGCATTGACCGGGCCCTTGTGGCCTTCGAGGACCTTGCCGACTGCGAGATCAGCGAGGTTCCACAGCCTCGCCGTGCGATCCCAGCCGGCGCTGGCGGCGAGGCGGCCATCCGCCGAAACGGCCAGGGCAACAGCTTTTCCGTCGTGACCGGTGAACCGATGCAGAAGCACACCGCGCTCGAGATCCCAAACCGCGATTCTGCCGTCGTCGGTCGCGGCGAGCGCGCGTGCAGTTCCCGGCACGAAGGCGACCGCGTTGACGGCGCCGTCGTGATCGGCGAAGCGAGCGATCTGGCGCGGTATCTCGCCGCTCACATCCCAGGCCATCATCGCGTAATCGAAGCTGCCCGTGAGTGCGCGACCCGTGGCGGGATCGACGCGCACGGACTTGACCGGGCCGCCATGTCCGACGAGGTTGCCCGGCGTCATCTTGCGGCCGGCCCGCGCCGTGTCGCGCTTCGACCGCGCCTTGCCGGCGTCCGCGCCCGCAGCACCAGCCGCCGCCTCGGTGGGGGATTCGGCATGCCCGCCCGCTGCGGGCGCTGATTGCGCCGAAGCCGTGGTCACCGCCGCCAGCGTCATCCAGCAACCAACGGCGAGCATCCCGCAGGCGAGCATGAGCGCGATTCTATCACCGCGATGGTGCGCCCCGCTCCGCCGATCGGCGGTGTCCCGCCGAGCTTCGATCCCGATCGACATCATTGCCCGTTTGCTCGCATGCGATTGCGAGGAACGAGACTATCAATCCTCGAGGTGCTCGGCCAGAAATTCACCGAGCCCGATTACAGGCAGCTCGACCTCGTAGTTTTCGAGCCCTTCCTCCAGTGTGGTGCGGCAGTTGGCACACGGCGAAACGACCAGCTCGAGTCCGTCGATCGCCTTGAACTGTCCGAGCTTGCACGAGAACGCCTTGGTCATCATCTCGTGCGCGCGCGGATTGGCCGACACACCGCCACCACCACCGCAGCACATGTTGGCCTCGCGCGGCGTCGGCATCTCGGCGAAGTTGGCGCTGACGTGTTCGATCAGCGCGCGCGGCTCCTGCAGCAAGCCGCCGCGCCGCACGATCTGACAGGGGTCGTGCAGCGTGATGCGGCGCGTATCCTTTTCGCGCATCGGCAGACGACCCTCGCGGCGCAGCTGGTCCAGCACCTCGAGGATGTGCACGACCTCGAACTTGTAGCTGCGGCCCATCAGGTTCGGGCCCTCCCAGCGTAGTGCGCCGTAGGCGTGGCCGCACTCGGGACTGATGACGTATTTGACGCCGAGGTCTTCCGCGGCCTCGACGACGCGCGACACCAGCGTGCGCGCCGTTTCCCGCGAACCGATCTGCACGCCGACGTTGGTCGCTTCGAACGCCTTGGTCGAAATGGTCCAGTCGATGCCGGCCTTGGCGAAGATCTTCGCGAGAGAGCCAATCACCTCGGAGAAGCCCATGATCTCCATGGCGGACAGGATCACCATGTAGTCGGCGCCCTTCTTGTCGAGCGCGACGGGAATGCCCGTCTCCTTCTCCTGACGCGCGATCACGGCGCGCAGCGCCTTGGGCGTGATGTTCATCGGGCTGCCGGTGCGCAGCGCATTGGCCTCGGCCGAGCGCAGGCCCTCGGGTGCGAGGTCGGCGGCGACGAAACCTTCGCGCATCTTGCGCACGCTGCCGGCGATATCGATGCCCATAGGACAAACGAGCGTGCAGCGGCCGCACATATTGCACGAATCGTAGACGAGCACCGACCACTCCTCGAGTTCCTCGAAGGTAACCTCGGCCGGTGCGAGGCCGACCGCGCGCATGATGCCCGACAGCGGCGCCTTGTGCCGTTTGTAGGCCTTCACCAGCGGCTTCAGCTTATAGGTCGGCGTGTAGCGGGGATCGTGCGTCGAGAGATAGAAGTGGCACGCCTCGGCGCACTCGCCGCAATGCACGCAGGAGTCGAGATAGGAGGCGACGGCGGCATCGGTGACGGCGAGGAACTTGGCGACGGCGGCTTCCGCGCGCGTTCCGCCCGCGGTTGCAGCGGAAGCACCGGCGGGCGCGGCAACATCGGTGATGGTCGCTGTTGTCATGGCGTGATCCCCCGGCGGCCGTAGATTGCGCCCGTGTAGCCGCGGCTCAAGGCGAACGTGAAGGCGTGCATGAGCCGGCTGAACGGGAAGTAGATCAGCCACAGATTGACGAGGCCCATGTGCAGGGCGCGCAATCCCGCACTCGTCTCGCCGAGCGCGAAGCACCCCGTCAGCATCACGAGGAACGTGAGCCACGTGCCGATGTGGTCGTCGGCATCGCTGATCTGGCGCATGACCGGATCGGCGATGCGCCGCACCCACAGCACGATGAGACCAGCGAACGCGATCTCGGCGGCGATGATGAACCACGTGCGTGACATGGTCGGCCAGCCAAAGCCGGTGATGCGCTCCTTGATGAACTCGACGTGCGGCGCCGCGAAGAACAGAACTGCGAAAAGTCCGAGATGGAAGGCGTAGCCGGCGACGATGTGGAACCACGTGCGCTCGGCGAAGGCGAGGCGCGGCACGAAGTGGCGCAGGTTGCCCTTGATGAAGCCGGCGGATGCGGAATGCTTGGGCGTGCTGAGATCGGCCTTGCGGCCGATACCGATCAACCCGATCACCCGCCAGACGGCGCCGATCAGGAACACGGTGGCGGCGAAGTACCACATCGGGCCTTCGACGAATTCGAGGATCGACATTCCACCTCCCATGATGAACCATCCGGCGAGAGTGCGCCGGCCGGACGCCGCCGCATCGTTTCAGAATGATGTGGCGTTCAGTATTCGCAAATGCGCCACGTCAAACTTGAGCTGGATAACCGCGGCAGACGCTGCACGCCCCCCTGTGGCAGTCGACCGGATACCGAGCACACGGCTTCCCATCGCTCAGACCTGACCGAGAGCCGCTTTCGCCTCGGCGACGGTACGATCCGTCGTCGCCTCGTTCTTGTGCTTCTCGTACCAGAGATCGTGGTGTTCCTTGGCCCAGTTCTCGTCCACCGTGCCCTTCGTCATGCCTTCGAGCGCGCCTTCCATGCCGAGCGTGGCAATGTAGATGTGGCCGATGCCGAAGGCGATGAAGCCGATCGCGACGACCCCGTGCACGATGTTGGCGATCTGCAGGTACGTGCGGTTGCCGTCGACCCAATCAGGGAACAGCATGACGAAGCCGGATGCGCCGAGCGCGATACCGGCGAACGCCGCCCACCAGAACCACGTCTTCTCACCGAAGTTGTAACGGTGCGAACTCGCGTGGCCACCGAAGAAGCCGCCGCCCTTCAGCAGCCACTTGAGGTCGACGAGCTGGAAGAAGTTGCCGCGAATGAAGGTGAAGAACAGCAACACCGTAGCGAACACGAACAGCGGGCCGAGCAGGTTGTGGCCCTGCAGCGAGGCGCTCGCGATGGCCGCGAACACATCGGGACCGACGAGCGGCGGCAACACGTAGCGGCCGAACAGGATGATGAGGCCGGTAATTGCGAGGAGCAGCCAGAGCCCGGCAGTGAACCAGTGTACGACGCGCTCGGTGAGCGAGAAGCGCGGGATGACGCGGCCCGTGCGCCCGCCCTCGATGCGAATGCGCCCACGGAGCAGGAAATAGAGCGAGATCACACCGAGGATGCCGAGCAGCAGCCAGGCGCCGTAGGTCGACAGCGGACCGTTGCGCAAATTGCGCCACGTCTCGCCTTCCGACTGCACCAGCTGGCCGGCCAACGGATCAGGTATGGTGACGAGCCCCGACTTGCCCTCGCGAACCTTCTTCCACATGTCGGTATCGAATACGCCGCCCATGCTCTTGGTCGGGTCGATGACGTCTTGCGAAATTCCGCCGCCGGGACGCCGCACATTGCTGCCGTCCGGAGCACCGGGCACGACGTTTTCAACTGCGCCCGCAGGCGGCCGCACGTTCGGATTCTGCGCGAGCGCCGAAGGTGTCAGGGCGAACATGATGAGCAGTATGGCGAACAGAGCCGACAGCGCGCCCGCGCCGATGCCCTTGCGATTGACCCTGTCGGTGTTCGTCATGGCTCGACTCCCGTGATGCTTGCGCAGCGCTCGGCTCGCCCGGAGCGCCGAAGGCGCCGTGCGTACCTTACCCTTTCAGTGTCCGAGCATAGAGCGTTCGCGCAACTCGCGACGCTGCTCATCGGTCAATGGCGTGTCCTTCTGACCCTGATAGGCCCCCTTCTCGAGGGTGACCGCGCGGCCCTGCTCGTCAGCACGGCAGCCGGAAAGCGTCAGGGCCAGCGCGATTGTCATCGCCACCGCCGGCATATGCATTGTTCCACTCCGCATGCGCCTCACTCGTTCTGCGCCGGCCGCCCGGGCGGGACGTTTCGGCAGCAGAGGCGCGGACGGCCATCGCCCCCCGCGCCTCTGGTCTCGTTGATTCACCGCGACATCAGCCCTGCTGGCCGGGATACGCCTTGCCCCAGCCCCACGCACCCGATCCGAAACCGCGCTCGACCACGCGCTTCCTGTAGATGTCGGAGACCGAGTTGCCGTCACCGGCGAGCAGCGCCTTGGTCGAGCACATCTCGGCGCACAGTGGCAGCTTGCCTTCGGCGAGACGGTTGCGGCCGTACTTCTTGAACTCGGCCTCGGAGTGATCGGCCTCGGGTCCGCCGGCGCAGAACGTGCACTTGTCCATCTTGCCGCGGCTGCCGAAGCTCGACGCCTGCGGATACTGCGGCGCGCCGAACGGGCACGCGTAGAAGCAGTAGCCGCAGCCGATGCACAGGTCCTTGTTGTGCAGCACGACGCCTTCGGTGGTCTGGTAGAAACAGTCGACCGGGCACACCGCCATGCACGGCGCGTCGGAGCAGTGCATGCAGGCGACCGAGATCGAGCGTTCGCCCGGCGAGCCGTCACCGATGGTGACGACCCGTCGGCGGTTGATGCCCCACGGCACCTCGTGCTCGTTCTTGCAGGCGGTGACGCAGGCATTGCATTCGATGCAGCGCTCGGCGTCGCAGAGGAACTTCATGCGTGCCATGGATCAGGCCCTCCAGATCTTGCAGAGCGTGGTCTTCGTTTCCTGCATCTGCGTGACGACGTCGTAGCCATAAGTGGTGGCCGTGTTGGCAGCCTCACCGAGCACGATCGGGTCGGCGCCTTCCGGATACTTCGAGCGCAGGTCCTTGCCCTGGAAGTGGCCGGCGAAGTGGAACGGCATGAACGCCACGCCCTTGCCGACGCGCTCCGTGACCATGGCCATGACCTTGACCTTGCCCTTCTCGGCGCCCTCGACCCAGACCTGCTCGCCGTTCCTGATGCCGAGGTTGTTGGCGTCCGTCGTGTTGATCTCGACGAACATGTCCTGCTGCAGCTCGGCCAGCCACGGGTTGGAGCGTGTCTCCTCGCCGCCACCCTCGTACTCGACCAGACGACCCGAGGTCAGGATCATCGGGTACTCCTTCGACACGTCCTTGTCCTGGATGGACTTGAACAGCGTCGGCAGGCGGTTGAGCTTGCGATCCTCGTGCGTCGGGTACTTGGCGACGAGATCGCGGCGCGGCGTGTAGAGCGGCTCGCGATGCAGCGGAACCGGGTCGGGGAAGTTCCACACCACGCAGCGCGCCTTGGCGTTGCCGAACGGCGATACACCGTGCTTGATCGACACGCGCTGGATGCCGCCGGTCATGTCGTTCTTCCAGTTCACCGCGGCGAGCGCCTTGGTGTTGAAGCCGGCCTGCACCTCGGCAAAGGTCTCCTTGGTGATGTCCTTCTCGTAGCCGATCTTCTTCTTCACGGCCGCCTGCTCATCGGCCGACAGCGTATCGGGTGCCGAGATCACCTTCTTGGCCGTCTCCAGCGAGACGCCGAGCAGCTTCTCGACGAACGCCTTCTCATCGGGCTTGAAGTCGGCATCCCAGCCGAGTTTCAGCACCATGGCCATGGTCACCTCGGGGTGACCGTCCTTGATCTCGGAACCGGCCGGGAACGAGTCGACGGCCAGCAGATTGTCGGCAGCGGCATCCTTCCTCGCCCACTTCTCCGGCGCGACGAGGCCGAAGTTGGCGCGGAAGGCAAGACCGCCGTCGGCGACAGGCTTCGACGGATCGTAGAGATTGGGCGTGCCGGGGTGACCCTTCTTGCCGCTCGGCAGTTCCATGTCGGCGGTGCCCCAGCACGGCCACGGCAGGCCGTAGTAGTCGCCGTCGCAAGGACCGCCGTTGGCCTTCAGCGTCACCTTGTCGAAGGTCGCCTGGTTGGCCATGTGCAGCTTCAGGCGCTCCGGCGAATGGCCGGTGTAGCCGATGGTCCACATGCCCTTGTTGAACTCGCGGGTGATGTCCTCGACCACCGGCTCGTTGCCCTCGACCTTGATCTGCTTGAACATCTCCTTGTCGAAGCCGAGCTTCTTCGCGAACAGGTACATGATCTCGTGGTCGCTCTTCGTCTCGAAGAACGGCCCGAACACCTTTTCGCGCCACTGCACCGAGCGGTTCGACGCGGTCACAGAGCCCGAGGTCTCGAACTGCGTCGCCGCCGGCAGCAGGTAGACGTTGTCGGTGCGGTCGTGCATCACCGCCGAGGCGGTCGGATACGGATCGACGATGACCAGCATCTCGAGCTTCTCGAAGGCCTTCTTCATATCGGGGCCGCGCGTCTGCGAGTTCGGCGCATGCCCCCAGAAGAACACAGCCTTGAGCGTATCGGGCTGCTGCACGTTCTCCTTGGCCTCGAGCACGCCATCCACCCAGCGTGACAGCGGGATGCCGGCCTCCTCCATCAACTTCTTGTCCTTGAAGCGGCCGAGCAGGTAGTCGTACGGAACGCCCCAGACGCGCGCCCAATGCTTCCACGAGCCTTCGGCAAGACCGTAGTAGCCCGGCAACGTGCCCGGCTCGACGCCGAAGTCGGTCGCACCCTGGACGTTGTCGTGGCCGCGGAAGATGTTGGTGCCGCCGCCCGCCATGCCGGTGTTGCCGAGCGCGTATTGCAGGATGCAGTAGGCGCGGACGTTGGCGTTACCGACGGTGTGCTGGGTGCCGCCCATGCACCAGATGACCGTGCCGGGCCGGTTCGTGGCGAGGGTATGCGCGACGCGCTTCAACTGCGCGCCGGGAACGCCGGTGACGTTCTCGACCACCTCGGGCGTCCACTTCTTCACTTCCTCGCGCACATAGTCCATGCCCCACACGCGCTTGCGGATGTACTCCTTGTCTTCCCAGCCGTTCTCGAAGATGTGGTAGAGGATGCCCCAGATCAGCGGGATGTCGGTGCCGGGACGGAAGCGCACGTATTCGCTGGCGTGCGCGGCCGTGCGGGTGAAGCGCGGATCGCACACGATCAGCGGCGCGTTGTTGCGCTCCTTGCCCTTGAGCAGGAACTGCATCGAGACAGGATGCGCCTCGGCGGCGTTGGAGCCGATCATGAAGATCGACTTCGACAGCTGGATGTCGTTGTACGAGTTCGTCATGGCGCCGTAGCCCTGCGAGTTCGCAACGCCGGCGACGGTGGTCGAGTGACAGATGCGCGCCTGGTGGTCACCGTTGTTGGAGCCCCAGAACGCATAGAACTTGCGGAACAGGTAGGCCTGCTCGTTGGAGAACTTGGCCGAGCCGAGGAAGTAGACCGAATCCGGACCCGACTTGGTCCGGATGTCGAGCATCTTGTCGCCGATCTCGTTGATCGCCTGCTCCCACGACACCCGCGTCCATTTGCCGGCGACAAGCTTCATCGGATACTTGAGCCGGCGATCGCCATGCGCGTGCTCGCGCACCGAGGCGCCCTTCGCGCAATGCGCACCGAGATTGAGCGGGCTGTCGAAGGCCGGCTCCTGGCCGACCCAGACGCCGTTCTGGACCTCGGCGAGCACCGTACACCCGACCGAGCAATGCGTGCAGACGGACGTCTTGATGTCCATCTTGGCGCCGCCCGCAGTCGGGGCCGCGGCTTCCGCCTTGCGGACGCGTGTGTGACCGAGCAACGCCGTGCCGGCCGTGATGCCGCCGATGGCGAGCCCCGAATTGCGCAGGAACGAACGCCGATCCACCGTGCCGGTTGCGGCCTGCCCGCGAGCGTCGACGTCGATGGCCGCCGCCAAGTGCCCTCCGGCCGCTTCCCGACGCGCTTTCTTCCTCAGCATCTCACTCTCCTCTGAGTCTATTCACCGCGGCGCCGAGCCGCGTCGCAACGGGCGGGGCATTCGAGCCCGCGCGCTCCGCTCACATCGACTTCGCAAGCTCGTAGAACCGCTTCACGTGCTCTGTTTCCCGGTAGATCTGGCCTTCGGCGGGCGGCTCCGCCGTTGCAGCCTCGACGACGCCGGCACCAGCGACGAGCGCCGCACCGCCCGTGACCACACCCGCACCTGCGAGCTTCAGCACGCTGCGTCGGTCAGCGACTGGGGTGCCTTCAGTTTCACGCTTCATGGCTCATCCTCCGGCTTCTGAATTCATCATCCGAACCGTGGCCCGCAGGCCAGCGGCGCATCACACCATTTCGAACGCACGTTGCTCGATCGCCAGGAACTCGGCGCCGACGGCCCCCACGGCCGCATAGAACGGCGACAGCGCAGTGGCGGCGAGATCGCGGAAAAAGTAAGGGGCCCACGAACCGACGTGCGCGTCGAAGAACTTGCGCTGGCCGACCTCGCCCTCGTCCGGCACGAGCGAACCTTCGGCCAACCCGGCCATCATCTCGAGGACGGACGCGATATGATCCTCGGGCTCGGCGACGCCTTCGCTGCGCTCGACACCAAGGCGATCCATGTCCTGCCGTAACCGCGCCAGTGGCTTCTCGTGCAGGAACCCGGTCAAGTAGAACGACGCGTAAGGCACCAGTTCGCCCCGGCCGAGGCCGATGAACAGCTCCTGATATTCAATCGTGAGCTGATTGGGGCGCGCGACGGAAGCGGCACGTGCGAGTTGCGATACGGTCGTGCCGAGCGCGGTTTCGTTCCCGCGGAGCGCGGCGACGGCGTGGAGCGCTTCTGCTGTCGGCGCAGAGCCGAGCAGGCCGGAAAGAAGCCGGTAGACCTGCGCACGAAGCTCATCCTCCGGCGCGACACTGTTCGGCGCAATGTCGGCGGCTGATTCAGAAACTGATCGCTGCCCAGTGAGCACGCGTCTTCTCCCTTTCGATTCCGTCTCATGTGCCGGAGCACAAGGGGAACCGTTAGGCGAAGCTTGCCTCTGCTCGCACCAGACTGCAAGCGATTCTCGCGAAAAATCAGATGGTTATGTGTTTCACCACATAGCGGTGTGTGGCGGGCTGATGATGTTGCGAGCGATCACTTTTCCGGAAGCGTTCAGGCTCCCTTATCCTCACGCGCGCACATCTCTCAGGTGCCACAGCGCGATGAAGCTCGTGCGTTGCGCCGCAACAATGACGTTGCACTGAAGTCCACGCTACCCCCTGCGGGTGGATCCCACCCCGACGTCGCCGGCAACCGGGATCATCGTCAGTTGCGCGTTTCGGTGCCCAATTGCTAGCTTGAGCGCCAAGCGCGCGACGCCGGCCCTTCTGGCCAATGCAATCGGGCTGGTGCAGCCACATGACGTTCTCCCACAGCATCGGCGGCACGCGTTACGTCTTCCCGTCGATGAAATCCTTGCTGGCGAAAGCAACGCCTCCGCGGGCAGGAGACCGCCTCGCCGGGATCGCCGCCGCGACCGCGGAAGAGAATGTCGCGGCCAGGCTTGCGCTCGCCGACTTGCCCATCAAGGCAATCCTTGCCGAGCCTCTGATCCCCTACGAGGACGACGACGTAACCCGACTGATCCTCGACCGGCACGATGCGCGCGCATTCGCCCCGATCGCGCATATGACGACCGGCGAGCTTCGCGAGCACCTGCTCGCGCATGAAACGGACACCGATGCCCTCGCCGCGCTGGCCCCCGCGATCACTCCCGAGATTGCCGCCGCGGTTTCGAAGCTGATGCGCAATCAGGACCTCATCCTCGCGGCGCGGAAATGCCGCGTCGTCACCAGGTTTCGCAACACCATCGGCCTTCCCGGCACGATGGCGGTCCGACTGCAACCGAACCACCCGACGGACGACCTCGCCGGGATCATGGCCTCCATCGCCGACGGTCTCATGTACGGTTGCGGCGATGCCGTCATCGGCATCAACCCGGCGACGGACCAGCCGGCGCGGGTCGAGAGCCTGCTGCGGATGCTGGACGACGTCATCCGACGCTATGAGATACCCACGCAAGCCTGCGTGCTCTGTCACGCAACGACGAGTCTCGACCTCATGGCACGCGGCGTTCCCACGGATCTCGTGTTCCAGTCGATCGGCGGTACGCAAGACACCAACCGCTCTTTCGGTATCACCCTCGACATGCTCGCCGAGGCAAGGGCGGCGGCACGATCGCTGCAGCGCGGTTCGGTCGGCGACAACGTCATGTACTTCGAGACCGGGCAGGGCTCGGCGCTCTCGGCCGGCGCGCATCACGGCATCGACCAGCAGACGTGCGAGGCGCGCGCGTATGCCGTTGCACGAGCGTTCGATCCGCTGCTCGTCAACACCGTCGTCGGCTTTATCGGCCCGGAGTATCTGTATGACGGCAAGGAGATCCTGCGCGCCGCGCTCGAGGATCACTTCTGCGGCAAACTGCTCGGGCTGCCGATGGGTGTCGATGTCTGCTACACCAATCACGCCGAGGCGGACCAGGACGACATGGACGTGATCTTGACCGCACTCGCTGCGGCGGGCGTCACCTACATCATGGGGGTGCCCGGAGCCGACGATGTCATGCTCGGCTACCAATCGACATCATTCCATGATGCGCTGTTCGTGCGCGAAACTTTCGGCCTGCGGCGCGCGCCGGAGTTCGAGCATTGGCTCACCCGCATGGCGATTGCGGATGCGACCGGAAAGCTGCTGCCGCCGCAGGCCGGGCATCACCTGATAGCCGGCGCCCGGGCCGCCGTCACCCAGAGCGAGGCCACACGATGACGGGGGCTTCGCGCGATCCCTGGAGCAATCTCGGCGCATGGACGATGGCGCGGATCGCCCTGGGCCGCGCTGGTGCGTCATTGCCGACGCGTGAAGTGCTGTCGTTCGCGCTGGCACACGCGCAGGCGCGCGATGCCGTGCTTGCCCGTCTCGACCGCCGTGAACTGGCCGGCCGTTTGCACCAGCTCGGACTCGACACCATCGACGTGGAGAGCCGGGCGCCGGACCGGACCACGTTCCTGCGGCGTCCTGATCTCGGCCGACGTCTCGACGAGGCATCGGTCGAGCGCGTGACACACGCGGCGCAAGGTCGCTCGTTCGATCTGGTGCTGGTCGTCGGTGACGGTCTCTCGGCGACCGCCGTTACCGCGCATGCTGCCGTGCTCGCCGGCGCGCTGCTGCCGCACATCGCAGCCCTTGGTCTGACGCTCGGTCCAGTTGCGATTGCTGAAGGCGCCCGCGTTGCCTTGGGCGACGAGATCGGCGCACTTTTGGGCGCACGGCTCGTCGCCGTGATGATCGGCGAGCGGCCGGGCCTTTCGGCTGCTGACAGCCTTGGCGTCTATCTCACGTTCGCACCACGCATCGGCCGCACGGACGCCGAACGCAACTGTATCTCGAACATCCGCCCTGCCGGTCTGGCGCCCGCCACCGCCGCCGCCAATCTCGCGTGGCTTGTACAGGCAGCACTCCAGCGGCAGGTCACGGGCGTTATGCTCAAGGATGAAAGCGGAACTGCCGGGTTGGCACCGCCCGGGCCCCCATTGCAGCTTTGATTGCGGCACTGGCGCCTCTGTGCGAAGGCTTGCCAGAACTGCTCCAAGGCGCGTCGGCAAAGTAAAGAAGGGAACACGCTCATCTCAGAACTCGTCCCGGGTCTCGTCCTCGCTGCGATGCTTGTGGTGTTCGCCGGTAGTGCACGCGCCGAGGGTCGTGGCGACAGCCAGGCGTCAGAGCCGCCCGCCCGCGCCGTCCACGACGCAACGGCCGCTACGCTCGCCGACCGGAGCATGCTCGCCCGCCTGAGCCAGGGGGCCATGCGCAGGTTCACGTTTCTCGATGCGCCCCGTCCCGTGCCCGAGCTTCGCATCGCCGTGGCTGGCGGCCAGCCGACCTCGCTCGCGGCGTGGCGCGGACGCTTGCTGCTGCTCAACGTCTGGGCGAGCTGGTGCGCGCCATGCCGCGACGAGATGCCCGCACTCGACCGGCTGCGGACCCGCTTTGCGGCGGATGGCCTCGCGGTCGTCACGCTCAGCATCGACAAGACTTCGAGCGATGCGATCGCATTCCTCGCCCGCCTCGATCTCGCCGACTTGCCGCTACTGCTCGACCCGGACATGACAGCGGCCAAAGCTCTCGGTGTGGCGGGTGCGCCGACATCGATCCTGATCGACGCCGATGGCCGCGAACTCGGCCGCATCCAGGGGGCGGCTGACTGGGATTCGGTCGAGGCGCTGCTGCTCGTCAAGGCGATGGCGCAGAAGACAGCCGATGGCGGTCGCCGGCAGCTGTCTGAACCGGAACATCGCTGAGTACACCGGCTGCGTCAGGCGAGCCACTTGGCCGCGAGCAGTCCCGCCGTCAGCAGCACCGAGACCGCGGCGTGCGTCATGATCGTCAACGGCATTGCCGGAATGAGCTGGCCGGCGATCGCCGCGCGCGACGCAATCACGGCCGGTACCGCCGCCAACAGCGCGACCCACGTCTCACGCGGCAGCGGCGACAGCAGCAGGATGACGAAACCGGCGAGGAACCACAGCGGGAACACCAGTGCCGCTCTGGTCGCGCCGAGGCGCGCGGGCAGCGTCATCTTGCCCGCGGCGCGATCGGCGGCGATGTCGGGTATCGAATTGACCCAGAGAATTGCGGCGACGAAGCAGGCGATGACGCCGCCCAGCCACCACGCCGCTTCCGGCACCCCCCCCGTCAGGATCAGCGTCGTCCCGGCCACCGGCAGGATACCGAAGCACACACCGATGACGAGATCGCCGAGGCCACGACAGGCGAGGCAAGGCGGTGACGAATAAAGGATCGCCAGCAGCGTGCCGGCGATGCCGAGCAGCAGAAGCATCGGCCCGGTGAGCCACACGATGGCAAGCCCGAGCGCGACACCGGCGACCATCAGCACGATGCCGATGCCGAGCATCTCGCGCTCGCTCAGCACTTCATTCTGGATGAAGCGGCTGCCGCCCGAAAACGGGTGCACGAACGCGGTGTTGGCGGCGTCGTTGCCACTCACTGCATCGAAGTAGTCGTTGAGCACGTTGGCGCTGGCATGGATCAACGCGATGGCGATTGCCGCCAGCATCAGAAGTGGCTGCCAGATCGGCGACTGGCCGATCTGCGCCGACAGCGCGCCGGCAGCGAGGACGGGCAGCACCGACGCGGTGAGAAACGCCGGCCGGGTCGCTGCGACGATGGTTGCCATGCGGTTGGGGAGTGTACGCCCGTGGTAGCGCTCGATGGTCGGTTCGCTCACGCCTTGTTTCCTGTGCTGATATTGCAGCTCACCGCCATCAAGGCAGGTCCCGGCTCTTGAAGGCGAGATAGCCGACCGTTCCGAACACAAGACCGAGCAGCAGCGGATAGAGCAGCGCCCAGGCGAGATAACCGTTGTAACCGAAGGTGTCGAGAATGACGAAAGCCGACGGTCCGAGCATCACCAGCTCCGGATCGAAAAGCATCATGGCCGCCGCCCTGAACGCCTGCAGCGGATTGAGCAGCGCGATGCCGACGACGAGACCGATGTTGGCCTGCCCCTTGATGAGCAGTCCGAGCAGGATGAGGTCGAGGAACAATACCAGTGTCAGCCAGATCAGGAAGGCGAGGCCCTGGGCGACATCGACACCGCGCGCGAAGCTCGAGATCATGAAGCCCAGCCCCAGAAAGCAGACCGCGAGCGAGATCAGCAGGGCCGCGTAGAGCAGGAACTGCGTCCACGGCACGCTGGCGCCGATGGCCGCGCCATAGACGACCGCGCCGGCCATGGCGATGAACACCGGCAGGAACACGACCGCGAAGCGACCGATGAAACGGCCCCAGTACCAGGCGCCGAGCGACACCGGCAGCGACAACATGTATTCGAGCACGCCGGCCTCGCGGTCGCCCGCGAGCGAACGCACCGTCGAGATCAAGACGAACACCGGCAGGATCGCCATCGACAGCTGGATGAAGGTCACGAGCAGTCGCGACAGGCCTGTGAAGCCGAGCACGCGCGATTCGGCGAGGCCGAAGCCGAACAGCAGCGCCACCAGCCCACCGAACACCAGCGCATAGACGATGAACCAGCGCGCGCGCAGCGATTCGGCCACGTCGAGGCGGATGGTTTGCAGCAGCTCGGTCATTCGGCGGTTGCCCCTTCGCTGCCGGGCAGGCAGTAGAGCTTGGCGGCGCGTTTCTTCGCCAGCGCCCGCATCGTGTCGAAGCCGACGGTTCCGGGCCGTGGCTCGGCCAGCGCGCCGTAGCCATGCGCCATCGGGCTCTGCATGCCGCCGAGGTAGAACGCCTTGCGGGCGTCGAGCCACGTCTTGCCCTTCTCGACATCCATCACCCAGAACTCCACGTTCGGCTCGTCCTTCCAGGTCTGGCGCTCGAGGAACACGAGTGCGTCACCGATATCGTCGAACTTGTACGCCTCGTGGCCGGGCCCTCCCCGGATCTGCGTGGCGTAGCGAGGGTCGGAGATGATCATGTTGCAGAGCGCGCAGGTGTCGCGGCCATAGCGGATCTCGACCGGCCCGGTCTTCGGTTCGTTGCACGCGGCGAGCGAGACCAGCAACGCCAGCATGGCAAGGGCGCGAGCCACGTCAGCCCGTATCGAATGCAGCATGGGCGCTCTCCCGATCGATGACCAAAGGTGCACCATTGGCCTGATCCACTGCTTCTTCTTCCCCATCGATGCGTAGCGAAGCGATGAGCCCCCCGAAGCGCGTCAACACGGCGAGGAAGCGCAAGCGATCCGCCGCGGCGATGCTGCCGTGCCAGCCGAGGCCGTGGGCGCTCGCCGTCAGGCCCCACTCGCGCATCGCGGAAGCGAACGCCGGCTCGGCGCGAGTCGTGACGATGTGGCAGGCGTGACGCGCGGCCAGACTGCCGATCGCCGCAATGCGCTCGTCGAGCACGACCTGCCCGCGATCCAGCTCGATGACACGATTGACGAGGCCGACCACTTCCTCGAGACGATGCGACGAGATCAGCATCGGCCGCTCGGGCCGCGCCGCCAGCAGATCGAACAGCACCTTGCGCGCGGCAGGGTCGAGGTTGGCGGTCGGCTCGTCGAGAATGAGCATGCGGCAATCACGCCCGAGCGCGATGGCCGCGAGGATCTTCTGCTTCTGGCCCCCGGAAAGCTTCACGAACGGCTTCGACGCGACTTGTTGCAGATCGAGACCGAGCCGTGCCAGCACATCCGTGATCGCGTCACGTGCGGTGGAGCTGACGCTCGCCGCATAGCGCACGAGTTCGCCGACCGGCATCTTCAGCGGCGGCGGCAGCTGCGGCACGAAGCCGATGCCGGCCAGCACCTCGCAGCGCTCGCGGCGCGGCGAGCGCCCGTCGATCAACAAGGTTCCCTCGAAGGTATACTCGCCGAGCAGGCAGCGGATCAGCGTAGTCTTGCCGGCACCGTTGGCACCGACCAGCGCCACGCGATCCCCTTCCGCAATCGCCAGTGACAGGCCATCGAGCACGTTGTGGCGGCGAAACGTCTTCGTCAGCCCCTCGATGCGGATCACAGGAAATCTCCCACACCCTTGACCTTGAAGCTCAAGGCGCCCGGCAGGCATGCCTCCAGGCACATGGCGCAACGCGTGCAGTCCGGGCCGGCATCGAGCACAGAATCGTGTGCGCGGTTCTTGATCGTGAATTCGAGCACGTGCGGCACGAGGCAGACACTGCGGCAGTTACCCTCGTGCAGGCACTTGGCCGCATCCCACTGGATTTTCACCGGCGACGTCGCGCCGACGAAGCCATAGGTGAGGCCGATCGGGCAGACGTAGCGGCACCAGAACCGGCGGATGAAGACTACCTCGATTATCAGTAGTACGCCAACCCAGATGAGCGCAACGCCACCGCCATAGATGAGCGCGCGTGAGACGATCCCGACCGGCGAGATTGTTTCGAACACGGTGTAACCCGTCGCCAGCGCCAGCAGCGCGAATACGACGTAGAGTACGGTGCGCAGGCGCCGGTCGAGCGGGTGGTCCTCCACCCAGCCCTTGGCCGCCAGCTTCAGATGCAGCATCTCGGCCAGCTCCGACAGCAGGTGATACGGACAGGCCCACGCGCAGAACGAACGTCCACCAACCAGCCACCACATCAGCATGACGGTGACGGTACCGATCAGCAGATTGATCAGGAGTTCCTTGTAGGCCAGCACCACCTGCAGCGACGAATTCACGTCCGCCATATGGAACCCGACGAAGCGCGACGCCGTCAACGCGCCTTCGACGAGTTGAACGTCGAGCCAGAAGGACACGACGAACAACAGGTTGATGATGATGATCGAGGGCCAGCGCCACAGCCGCCACGCGAACGTGGGCTTGGTATTCTCGTGCGTATAGAGCAGATCGCGACGGAACGCGCGCTGCTCCGGCGTCATCTTCCAAACCTGTATGGCGCGCATGGTCTCCGTCCATGTCGCCTTGTCGCGCTTTTGCGGCGCCGCGCCCAGCATGACGCGAAGGCCCTCGGCCAGATCCTGAATCGAAAAGCGGCGTGCCCGCGCACGCTCATCGAGCGACGCCGGCGGCATGATGAACTGCTCCGCCGTTTTGGCTCCAGTCGCGGTCTTTTCCTTCACGGCGACCGCTTCCGCTGGCGCCTCGGCCGGCTTGTTGCCAGAAGGAATGATGAACTTGTCGGCCTCGCTCATCCCGAAACTCCCGCCGCCGCCGCAACCCAGACCTTGCGCTCCTCGACCACGATGGCTGCCGGCTCCGCCGGGCATATCATCTCACACATGCCGCATCCGACGCAGGCTTCGAGCACAACCGGTGTGCGCCTCTTGTCGCCCGCATCCTTGCTCATCGGCTCCAGGCGGATCGCGTCCTTGATCGGGCATTCCCGCACACACAGATCGCACAGTTCGACATCGTAGTTGCGATCCGCGACCCGGATGGGGTTCCAGCGATCGACGTCGATGTAGCGGTGCAGGCCGGCAAATTCCGCGCCGCGCGCCTTGCCCTTGAAGCCCTTGCCCTGCCGTGCGAGGCACGAATCGGGCCGTGCCAGAACAGCGAGCCCCATGCGCACCTGCTCTTTCTTGTCGATGGCGTGCGTCAACGCGCCGGTCGGGCAGGCGAGCACGCACTGCACCGCGTCGCAGGAAAAATCGCAGGCCTGCTTGCGTGCGTTGATATACGGCACACCATTACCGAAGCCGTCGGTGACATCGGCAAGCACGATCGCCTCGACCGGGCAGACCTGCACGCACTGCCCGCACTTGATGCAGGAGGCGAGGAATTCCGGTTCGTCGAGCGCGCCCGGCGGACGCAACCGCTTCACCCAGCCGCTTACGATCGGGATATATCCGGCGAGCGCCAGAGCCACCGTTCCGGTGCCGAGCATCACCGACAGCAGGAAGCTGCGGCGCTCCTTCTGCTGGCGCGCACTCGTCGGCTTCGCCGACAACAGAGTTCCGAGCGAAAAGGCCATGGATTTCGTCACCGGCTATTTCTTGTAGAGACCGAACGGATCGATCCGTTCGGAGGGAGGCTCGTCAGCGCCGGCGCCGCCACTGATGGGCGCCGGCCCTTCCGCGTCCTCGTCTGCTTCCGGTTTAGCGGCCGGCCGGCTCCTGTCCTTGACCGATGTTGAGACGACGAAGTCCTTGCTGACGCGCGGCTCTTTGTCCTTCAACAGCAACAACGGCTCCGTGAAAGGCGCCAGCCGCTCGATGAAGTCGAGCACCGAGAGGGCGGGCGAGCCCTTGAAGAAACCGGCGTTCGGCACGTCCATCCACAGCCGGTCGGCGAAGCTGCGCATGGCATACGGCTTGTCGCCGATGCCGTCGCGGTTCTGGTCGAAGCCCTGGTAGTCGTCCCAATGGTTCCCGGACCACTCCGCGCGCGCGGCCGACTCGAACAGCCGCATCGCGACATGCTGGGTGTTGGAGAGGAAGCGGTTGTCCTTGAAGATGTTGCCCGGCCGGTCCGACAGGAACGAGACGCCGATATCGTTGAACGCAATCGTATTGCCGGTGATCTCGACGGTGCTGCCGGGTTGAAACGGCGTGATGTCGAACGCGAGGCCCACCGCGTTGTAGAGGACTTCATTGTCCTCGATGAGGACATTGCTGACCTCCTTCAAACCGATGCCGACGCCAGCGGCGCCGAGCGCCTGGACGATACGATTGCGGCGGATGACGTCGCCCTCGTCGTACATCAGGTAGATGCCGACGGCGTTGCGGTCGAAGCGGTTGTCCTCGATGGTGTTGTCGCGCGCGTACATCAGGTGCAGGCCATACCGCCCCATCGATACCTGGTTGCCGACAACGGTGTTGCCGGACGAGTACCAGATGACGAAATCGCGGCTGTCCCTGATGATGTTCTCCTCCAGGCGATTGGAGCGCGCGTACCACAGGCGCACGGCGTCGCCCTTGACGCCGAGTTCTGCGTCCGCCTTGGAGCCGATGCGGTTGCGGCGCACGACGTTGTTGTGCGCCTCCTGCAAGTCGATGCCGAACAGCGCCTCCTCGATGACGTTGTCCTTGACGACGTTGAAGTTGCCTTCGATGCGAATGCCGGCGTCGATGTCGTTGTGCTGGTCACCCGAATTGACGACGCGCATGTTGCGCACCGTCGCGCCGTTGGTGCGGACGTGGATGACCGTCCCCTTGCCGCCGCCATCCACTTCGACGCCATTGCTGCCGTCGAGGGTGAGCGGCTTGTCGATCAGAACGGGGCCTGCGTAGCGCCCCGCGGCCGGGGCGACGACGTCACCCTCCTTCGCCGCATCGATCATGGGCTGCAAGGCCGGCAGGGCCGATGATCCGCCGGAGTGAGCGGCAGATGGCCCGGTCTCGGCCGACAGCTGCACGCCCAGGACGCCGACCGCCGCAATGATGGCCGCGAAGACAGCAGAGCGACGCGCGCGCCGGTTACGCGGCACGGCCTGCCTCCTGCAACTGCTTGCGTCGCATCATCAGTGCAAGGGTCATGAGAACCGCCACCGCGACCATCATGCCGAACCCGCGATGCGGATACGAATGCGTCGAGAACTGCGCGACCTTGCCTTGCCCGAACACCGTCGGCATGAACGGCTTCAACGTAAACGCGCCCATGGCGTTGAGGCTATGGCCGTACCACCAGAGCCACGCGGCATACTCGATGATGAAGAACACCGGCAGCAGGATCGGAACCAGGACCAGCAGGTAATGCAGCGGCCCGTTGTTGCGTGCGGCGAACAGCATGACCGCCATGCCGGCCAGGACAACCCAGAACAAGGCGTTGGCAGCCGTGGTCATGGTGCGAGCCATCGGAATGTTCTTGTCCGGCTCGTTGAACCAGCGACCGAGGGCCTTTTCGTAATGCCATGCCAGCACCTGCCGCCCGCTGCCCGTCCATGCGACGCGCTTGTCGGCCGGCTTTCGGCTCTGATCGGCCGCGAACGCGGCCTTCAGGATCTCGATGTCGAGCTGCTTTCCCTTCGCCTGCGACGACTTCGCCGCAGCCAGAATTTCCTTGAGGCTCCTGGCGTCGCCACCGGCCTTGCCCTCGTTGCCCGCATGCAGACGCGCCAGCGCTTCGCCAAGCTTCGCCTCGCCGACCTTCTCGACATTGCGCCGCAGCGCCGCCGTATCGCTCACGCTGCTGGCACCGCTGTCGATCAGCGATTTCTTCAGGGCCGCGATCACCGGACTCTGCTCTTCGCCCTCTTCTTCCTGGCCCTGTCCGAGCGAGGTGACGAGCGCATCGAGATAGCCGCTGTTCTGATAGCGAATGCCCCCGGGCGTGAAGTAGGCGAGATACATCCAGGCCGCTACCGCGGCAAACCCCACGCCCAGCACTGCGAGGCGCAGCTTCGGCGCCGGAATCATGAAGCCGATCACCAGCAGGCCGAGGAACGAGACGAGGAACGGCGAGAAGAACTTCTCGACGACGCCGCCCGAAGCGATGGGGAACATGCCGACGAAATGGTTGATGGCATCCATCTCGTGCACGCAATCGAGCGCCTTGTCCTCGAACACGTCTCGCTTGGCCGCGAGCTGGCATCCATTGAACACGCCGTTCATGTGGAAGTGAATGCGCACGCCGTCCGGGAACGCCTCCGCCGGATAGTTCGGCGCCTTCAGCGAAACCCACCAGACAGGCGAGAAATACATGGCGGCCAGGAGCGCAACGGCTACCGCTGACAACACGAGAATGGCGCGGCTGCGCTTGTCGGCAAATGAGATCGCGTTGCTCATGTCACTCCGCCCGGTCTCGTCTTGATGGGGCTCGCGGAGAGCACCCCAGGGCACTCTCCGCGCTCTGTGAAATTTGTCCGGAGACCTAGTTGAAATCCGGGTTCTGCCAGCCGGGAGGAGCCAGACGCTCTTTCGGCGGTTTCAGGCGCGAGACGTAGTCCATCACGGCTTCGACATCACGCTCGCTGAAGCCCTCGATCTGCTTCACCATCTCCGGATTCGAGTTGCGCCGCTTGCCGCTCTTGATCTCGCGGAACTGGCGGATCAGGTAGTTGAAGTGCTGGCCCTGGATCAGCGGGTACCATTTCTCGTGCTTGCCCTCGCCCTTCTCGCCGTGACACTTGACGCAGTTGTCGGCATAGAGCTTGGCGCCGTGCTCGAGATCCTTGCCCGGCCCCTCGCCGTTGTCCGGCGTCATCGGAAGCTTGGCGATATAGGCGGCGACATCCGAGATCGACTGGACGCCGCCGATCTCCTTCGGCAGCGCGAACGGATACATGGTCGGGTTGTCGCGGTTGAGCGCACGGATGTCCGAGAGCTGCTTGATGATGACCTCGAAGTGCTGGCCGGCGATCTGTGGGAACGTACCGTCCTTGCTGCCCGAGCCCTCGGGCAGATGGCAAGCCGCGCACACCTCGTAGACGTTCTTTCCGTTCTCGAGATTGGGCGTCAGCTTCATCGCCTCGTCCTTCTCGCCGCCCTCGGCGTTCCAGACGTTGACGTTGGTCTTGTGGCCGGGATCGTCGCCAGCGCCGGCGAGCGCCGTCAGCGCCAGCACACCTGCGCCCAGGGCCATGGCCAATTTCAACCTCATGATGTCTCCTCCGGTTGATCTCGAATCGCGCTTCAGCGCCGATGACGACTGCTAGTTCAGGCGCCTACTTCTTGATGTTCGGGTCCTGCATGGCGACATACGCTGCGAGCAGTTCCATGTCCGCCGCCGACAACTCGTCGACAATCGCCTTCATGGCTTCGGACTGGCCGTTGGTGCGCGCGCCCGACTTGATGTCCTGCATCTGCGCAAGAACGTAGGCATGCTTCTGTCCGCCGATTGCCGGGAAGCCTTCCAGCGGCGCACGGCCTTCGACACCGTGGCAAGACTCACACTTTTCGGCAAACATCTTGCCTGCGGACGCGAGCTTGTCCGGCGCCAGCGCCGCCGGCAGCGGATCGGCGGGAAGCGCCGGCACCTCGGCCAGCCAGGTGGCGATGGCCTTCACCTCTTCCACCGTGATACGTCGCGCACCATCGGGCGCCACGAGCGCACCGCGCATGCCCTTCGAGCGGGGATTGCCGGAAGCGTCCGCGCCGCCGACGCGCTTGCCTGATATGATGTCCTCGATCTGTGCGATCATGTAGTCGGCGCGCTGCCCCGCGAGCGACGGATACTCCTGGATCGCCTTCTGACCATCCTTGCCGTGACAAGCGATACAGGAGCGCCTGAGGTAGAGTTTCTTGGCGTCGAGCGGCACCGATACCGCGGGCGCGGCGGCAGGGGCAGCGGCGGCAGGTCCCGCCGCGGCCGGTTGCTGCTGCGCAACGGCCGGCGCGGAGACGCCGATGAGTATGGCGAGCGCCGCTCCGGCAACGAGTTCTGCACGTTTCCATGCATGCATTGCGTTAACTCCAATCGATCGATGCTCTGCAGAGGCAGGGAGCGAGACTGCGGCGGCTCCCGATGATGGCGACGGGCGGCAGTGTTGAGCCGCCGCCCGCTCCAACGCCCTCTTGCTTTCCGTGTCGCCTACTTCACGACCTTCGCGTTGTTCTGCTCGAGGTAGGTCTTGGCCCTGAGGCCGATGTCGGCCGCCTTGACCTGATACTGGAACCACTGCTGCGCCCACAGCGTGGCGTTCTGCCAGTCCTTCTTGCCAGCGAAGTCTTCGGTCTTCTTCTTGGCATCGGCCGCGAAGTTCAGCTGGTCGGTGGCATCTTCAACGAGCGAGACGACGGTCGGGAAGTCCTTGAAGTTGCGCTCGGTGATGAACTTCACGACGCTGTCGATCACGGCTTGCGTGTCGGTGTTGGTCTTGATCTGCTTCGTGAAGTCACCCTCGGCGTAGGCTTGGCCTTCCTTCAGCGCGGCCTCTTCCGCCTTCATGCCCTTCGGCCTGACGAGCAGATAGCCCTGCATTTCGAGATGCAGCGCCGAGCAGAACTCGGTGCAGTAGTAGGGATAGACGCCGGCCTTGTCGGCCTTCAGCACTGCGGTGACGGTCTTGCCGGGCTCCACGGACAGGTTGATGTTGTGGCCGCGGATGGCGAAGCCGTGGGTTTCGTCCTGAGCACGTTCCAGGTTGGTCAGGTGGAAGTGAACCGCTTCGCCCTCTTCGACCTCGACGATTTCCGGTGTGATGTGCGAGCGGATCAGCGTGCCATAGACATGGACGCCGTCTTCCTTCTTCTCCACCCGCTCGCGTCCGGCCAGCGTCGCGTGCTGCGACTTGGTGTCGGTGCGGCTGTTCCAGCCCGACTTGTAGCGGATATGCGGCTTCAACGTGTCGGCCGCGATGGCAACCGCGTAGTGCGGCTCACCGAGCGGCAGCGGCATGTCGTAGAGCAGCTCCATCTTGTCGCCGGAGATGTCGATCAACTGGTGGTTCTGCGGATGCAGAGGGCCGACCGGCTGGAAACGATCGATGGCGAGCTTGTTCAGGGCGACGAGATACTTGCCCTTCGGCTTCACGGAGTCGCCTTCCATCGCCATGAGGTGGCCGATGTTGTAGTGCACCGACAGTTTGTCGAGCACCTTGCCCTCGCAGTAGTCCCACTTGGTCACCTGGCTGTCGACGTAGATCGACGTGTAGACCGTGCAGGGCTTGGAGTCGTACTGCGTATGCAGCGGACCGAGGCCGACCTGAACCTGCGTGTGCAGCGACTTCTTGAGGTCGAGGATCGGCACGCCATAGGGGTCCTTGGCGGCGAAGTCCTTGGCGTCGATCAGCGCCTTCATCTTCTCGAAGGAGTAGACGGACGCGTGGGTGTCGAGCTTGCCGGCGACGATGATGAACTTGCCGTCGGGGCTGACGTCGACACCGTGCGGGCTTTTCGGTTCGGGCACCAGGAAGACGACGCCCTCGGCCGCCGCCATATCGAGCGGCACGACGTTATGACCGTTGATCTTCTTGGCCTTGCCGGCCTTGACGATCTCTTCCGCCTTCTGCCAGTTCAGCATGTGCAGGAAGTCCGTGTCCTTCTGCGAGCAACCCGCTTCGAACGGCGGGCGGCCCTTCTCGATGCCACCCACGTAACGCTCGGTGCAGAACGAGTTGGTGAAGGAGAAACCGTGGCTCGGGCCCTTGCCGGCATCCGACAGGTCCTGGCTGTAAGGCGGCAGCTCGACCGAGAAGCTTTCCTCCGGAATGATCCGGCCCTTGGCCTTGTCGAATTTCCAGTAGGTGACGGCGCCGCGATACTTCTCGTTGAACTGCGACAGCGGGACGTACTCGTCCTCGAGCGGGCCGGCGTACTGCGTCGCCTCGATCACATACTCGGAATTCTGCGTGACGAAGGCGCCGCCGTGCTCCGACTTCATGATCGGGTTGGCGACGATCTGCTTGGTCTCGAAATCCGCCAAGTCGATGACGGCGATGCGCGGATTGGCCTTGTCGTTGATGAACAGGAACTTGCCGTCGTACTCGCCGTTGGTCTCGGTGATCGCCGGATGGTGGGTATCACCGTAGTTGATGTCCTTGCCGTTGATGCGGCCCTGCGCCAGCACGGCTTTCGATTCCTCGTCGAAGCCGTAGCCCTGCCACGGCTCGGGCGTGAACACGCCGATGTATTTGAGAATACGCATCGAGGGGATGCCGTAAACGATCACCTGGCCGCTCTGTCCACCGGACGAGAACACGACGAATTCGTCGCGTTTGCCCGTCGGGACATAGGTCTTGGCCGCGGCCAGTACGTCCTTCTGCGTCAGGCCACGCCGTTTCATGACGTCGTCGAGAGATTCGGCGCTCGCAGTGATGGCGCTCGTCGAAAGGAGCAAACCTGCAAGTGCCGATAACGATACGGAGCGGGCAACCAATTTGTGCATCGCACAGCCTCCAAAAACGGTCTGACGGTCCGCGCATCGCCCGCGTGCAGGCAGGTTGGATGCGATTACGGTGCCGCCGGGCAAGATCCACTCGCACCGAAGCCCCGTGAGGATCCGCTCCGAGGATTGCGACATCCCCCTCCCGGTGTTCTTGACTTTTGCTAAGGGGCCGGCCGAACCCGCACGCCATCCTGTCGCAGGATTGCCGAAAGGGAGCGCTCGCATGCTGATGTCGTGGCCATGGAAATGGCGCTCTGTAGCCGCTGCGGCAGCGATCGCCGTGTCGCTCTTCTCGGGCGCGGCGGCCGCGGTCGCGGCCGAGTCGCAGCCCGCCGAAGCCGAAGCTTTGCCGGCCGTCGGCAGCCGCTTCATTCTCAACACCCACGACGGGCGAACGGTGACGGACGAGGACTTCCGCGGCCGCCACCTGCTCGTGTTCTTCGGCTACACGCATTGCCCGGACATCTGCCCGAGCAGCCTGTTGACGGTGGCGCGCGTGCTCGAGCTGCTGGGCGACCAGGCCAAGCACGTGCAACCGTTGTTCATCACCGTCGATCCCGCACGTGACACGCGCCAGGTGCTGTCCGAGTTCGTCCCCCATTTCGATGCGCGCATCGTCGGACTGACCGGCAATGAACAGATGATCGAGCGGGTCGCGAAAGGCTACCGCGCCAAGTACGCGAGGGTCGACGGCCGCGACGGTACCTACTCGGTGGACCACACGGCGACATTGTTCCACATGGGGCCGGCGGGAGAATACATCGGCCGCTTCCCCTATGAGACGACGGCCGAGAAGATTGCCGAGGATCTGCGCGCCAGCCTCAAGGCCAGCGTCGGGTCGAACGCCCAGACCGACGACAGGGCCAGCGTCAAACAATGACGGGAGCGTGGTCTCGCATCGCCACCAAAGCGCGCGAGGCCGTGCAGCGCTTGCGCTCCAGGTTGTCGGCAATCGGCGCGCGCGCGCCGATCATGCTTGCCGCCGTGCTGGTCGGCGCGGGCATCGCGTTCTGGGGCGCCTTCAACACGGCGATGGAGGCGACCAACACCCTGCCCTTCTGCATCTCCTGTCACGAGATGAAGTCGACCGTCTACGAGGAGTACCGCCAGTCGGTGCATCACACCAATCCGTCCGGCGTGCAGGCGGTCTGCTCCGACTGCCACGTCCCGAAGGACTGGACCGCAAAGCTCGTGCGCAAGATCCAGGCGTCACAGGAGGTGTTCCACTGGCTCGCCGGCAGCATCTCGACACCTGAAAAGTTCGAGGCCAAGCGGCTCGCGCTCGCCACGCGCGTCTGGAACACCATGAAGGCGAACAATTCTCAGGAATGCCGCAACTGCCACAACTTCTCCGCCATGGACACCGCCGGGCAGGGTGGCTTTGCCGGGCGCATGCACGCGCAGGCCGCGCGGGAAGGCAAGACCTGCATCGATTGCCACAAGGGCATCTCGCACAAGCTGCCCGCGAGCCTGTCACGGCCGCCGACACAATCGCGCCCGAGTTTCGATGCCGAACTGGCCGAGGAGATCAACATGACCTGCGCGCCGTGCCACGGTCGCCAGGGCCAGGGCACCGCGGACGGGGTCTACCCCCGCATCGCCGGCCTCGATCCCGATTACCTGACTCGCCAACTGCAGCACTTCAAGGCAAAGACGCGCATCAACATTGCCATGCTGCCGTACGCGACGGAGCGAGAGTTGCCGCAGCACGACGTCGACACCATCGTCGCCTACCTCGCGTCGATCGATCTACCGCGCAAGCTGGATGCCGCCGACGAAACGAAGGGCTTCGACGCGCTGTCGCGCCTCAACGCCAGCAAGGCCGTCATCAACGTGCCGCTCTATGCCGGAGACGTCGCGCGTGGCCGCCGGCTCTACGCGAAGGAATGCGCCTCGTGCCACGGCCGCGACGGATACGGGGACCGCGTGCGCACCACCCCGCAGCTCGCCGGCCAGCACAGCGCCTACCTGAAGCGACAGATCATGGAGTTTCGCGCCGGCACGCGCGTCCACGACGACCCGGACGACGCCCGCATCTTCAAGGCCTACGGCGAAACCGACATCGACGACATGCTCGCCTACGTCTCGACCCTCGACGACTGATCGAGCGCCAGCATGGCGCTCATGGAGGTCGCCGTCACGCTGACCGAGTGGCGCGTAACGTCGACGAGCGGCACGCGGCGTTCCAAAAGTTCGCGAGGACCGGGGGGCGGTCTGGAAATTCCGCGGAGTGCCGGAAGACGCCGCGCCTGCTACTGGTCACTGTTTCCGACCGAGCAGACGTTTTCCGCAACCGACTACGGCTGGGTTTTCTGACATTCGGCTTGGCCCCGGGGACGACCTTCGACCTTTCACTCTCATGGTGGACCGGTGGCACCTCGCACGCTTCCACCATCAAGGGCTGCAATGCGCGCGATGAACCTTGGATCCGATATGCCCGTGGGATGGTCCTCGCTTGCGCCGCCTCGGAACTTGCTGTCTCAGCGCT
>ERZ1645187.655-NODE-655-length-33929-cov-7.003838_pt1 | contig 33929 bp, 37 predicted proteins | sample MGYA00575352_ERZ1645187 | MGnify/ENA primary metagenome ERZ1645187 (study PRJEB40837, sample SAMN11349314) | freshwater sediment metagenome | isolation source: river sediment | host: Sediment | place: India: Wazaribad , New Delhi | collected 2017-02-21 ... | reverse complement strand
CTGACGCTGTTCGGCGACGTGTTCGACAAGATCCGCGCCGATTATGTCGAATCACCCAACGAGCAGAAGCTGATCGAATCGGCGATCACCGGCATGCTGTCGTCGCTCGATCCGCATTCGTCGTTCCTTGACCAGAAGGCGAACGAGGACATGCAGCGCACCACGCGCGGCTCGTTCGGCGGTCTCGGCATCGAGGTGATGATGGAGGACGGGCTCGTGAAGGTGATGAGCCCGTTCGATGATTCGCCCGCCGCCAAGGCCGGCATGCTGGCCAATGACCTGATCACCCATATCGACGGCGCGCAGGTGCAGGGGCTGAGCCTCAACCAGGCGGTGGACAAGATGCGCGGCGAGGTGGGCACCAATGTCACCCTCAAGGTGCTGCGCAACAAGACCCAGACGCTGGAAGTGACGCTGACGCGCGCCACCATCCGCCCGCCGGTGGCCAAGGTGCGCAAGGAGGGCGACGAGGTCGGCTATATCCGCCTGTCGCAGTTCAACGAACAGTCGTTCGAGGCCATCAAGAAGGGCGTCGACGACATGATGAGGGACATCGGGCCGGACCGGATCAAGGGTTTCGTGCTCGACCTGAGGAACAACCCGGGCGGGCTGCTCGAACAGTCGATCCAGATCGCCGATGCGTTCCTCGAGCGGGGCGAGATCGTCTCGACGCGCGGGCGCACGCCGGATGCCACCCAGCGCTTCTCGGCGCGGGCGGGCGACATCACCAAGGGCAAGCCGGTGGTCGTGCTGATCAACGGCGGCTCGGCCTCCGCGTCGGAAATCGTCGCCGGCGCATTGCAGGATCACAAGCGCGCGACGATCATCGGCACCCGCTCGTTCGGCAAGGCCTCGGTGCAGTCGATCTTCCAGATGCGCGGGCAGGTGGCGCTGAAGCTGACGACCCAGCTCTACTTCACACCCTCGGGCAAATCGATCCAGGGCAAGGGCATCGATCCGGATATCCAGATCCTCCAGGATATTCCGGACGATATGAAGGGCAAGGACGAGACCAAGGGCGAATCCTCGCTGAAGGGGCACATCAAGACCAACGAGGACGAGAAATCCGGCTCCTCCGCCTATATCCCGCCGGACCCGAAGAACGACAAGCAGCTGATCTTCGCGGTCGACTATCTCAAGTCCGGCGGCAAGCTGGAGCCGCCGAAGAAGGCGGCCGAGGCGCCCTCGACCGGCGAGACCCAGAAGAACTGATACGGCAGGCGCTGCCGGCGCTTTTGCGCCGGGGCGCACGCAAGTATGGTCAGGCGGCAGGCTGATTCGCCTGCCGTTCAGGCGATTTTGTGCGATGGCAGGTGACGATCTTTCCCGGCCGCTCGGCGTCAACCGTGCGGACCCGTCCGAGGGGACTGCGGCAGCGGTGGCCCGGATCGTGCTGGGGGCGCTTGCCGTTGCGTCAATCGGCGCCGTGGGCTGGCTGATCGCCACGTCCGACCCCTATGGCGGGGAGCCGCATGCGCGGGTGAAAATCGAGCGGATCAAGGATGTTGCGGCGGGCAAGCCGCCGGCCGAGACCCCGGCGCAGGCGGCGCAGGCCGGTGCCGCCAGGCCGCGCGAAAGCGCCGGCGAAGTGGAGGCGGCCTCCGGCGTCACGGTGCGGCGCGGGCAGGGGCAGGGCGCGCCCGATGCGCTGATCATCAAGGTGCCCGATGCCGCGCCCGAGCCGGGCAAGCCCGGCGCGGTGGACCGCCGGCTGATCGAGCGCACGCGGCACGGGATGCTGCCGGTCGCCTCGGCCGAGGCGGGGCGCCCGCGCGATGTCTATGCCCGGCCGTTCGGCGCGGCGCAGGCGGGGGGCAAGCCGCTGGTGGCGGTGATGGTGACGGGCCTTGGCATCGGCGCCGGGGCGACGGCGGAGGCGATCGCCAAGCTGCCGGGGGAGGTGAGTCTCGCCTTTGCGCCCTATGGCAACGACCTGGAGAAGCAGGCAGGGCGGGCGCGCGAGAACGGGCACGAGATCTTCCTGCAACTGCCGATGGAACCCTACGACTACCCCGACAACGACCCCGGACCGCAGACGCTGCTGGCCGAGGCGGCAGAGGCGCAGAACCTCGACCGGCTGCACTGGCTGATGGGGCGGTTCAGCGGCTACGCCGGGCTGACCAATTTCATGGGGGCGAAATTCACCGCCTCGCGCACCGCGCTCAAGCCGGTGTTCGAGGATGCGGCGCGGCGCGGGCTGATGTTCGTCGACGACGGCTCTTCCGGCCGCAGCCAGGCCGGCGCGGCGGCGGGGGCGGCCAACCTGCCGCTGGCACGCGGCGATATCGTGCTCGATGGCCTCGACAAGGCGGCCGATCTTGAAGCGGCGCTGGTGCGGGCGGAAGCGCAGGCGCGCGCCTCCGGCCATGTGCTGGTGGTGGGGGCGGCGCTGCCGGCCACGGTGGAGCGGCTCAGCCGCTGGGTCCGCTCGCTGGAGGCCAAGGGTTTGGTGCTGGCACCGGTGACGGCGATGGCGCGGATGCGAAAGGGATGAGCATGGCAGGGGAAAAGACGCCGGTACGGGCGCGGATGCCGTTCCGGCCCTGTGTCGGGGCAGCGCTGTTCAATGCGCGCGGCGAGGTGTTCATCGGCCGGCGCAAGGGCGGACAGGGGCCGGAATACAACGGCGCCAGCTTCGAATGGCAGATGCCGCAGGGCGGAATCGATGGCAACGAGGCGGCCTTTTCCGCCGCCAAGCGCGAGCTTTACGAGGAAACCAACGTGAAGAGCGCCACGTTGCTCGGCGAGGCGGAAGCGTGGTTTCACTATGACCTGCCGGACGAGGCGCTGGGCAAGGCCCTGCACGGCAAGTATCGCGGGCAGACGCAGAAATGGTATGCCTTCCGCTTTACCGGCGAGGAGCGCGAGATCGACGTGCTCAACCCGGCCGGCGGGGCGCATCCGGCGGAATTCGTCGAATGGCGGTGGGAACGGCTGGAGGCGCTGCCGGCGCTGATCGTGCCGTTCAAGCGTCCGGTCTACGAGCAGGTGGTGGCGGCTTTTGCGCGCTTTGCAACAGGCTGACCGTTAGCCGACTTTTGATCTCGCCAAGCCGGCGGATCGGGCCTAGTTTGTTGCGATGTCCGATTCGATCCAGCGGCTTTACGATGCCATCCTGGCCGAACGCGAGAGAGACGATGCCTCCTCGCGCACGGCCAAGCTGATGCGCGAGGGCACGCCGAAAATCGCCAAGAAGCTGGCGGAGGAGGCGGTCGAGGTCGGCCATGAGGCGATTCTCAACAAGCGCGGCGCGACCATCGAGGAAAGCGCCGACGTTCTTTACAACCTCGCCGTGCTGTGGGCCGATGCCGGCATCCGCCCGGAGGATATCTGGGCCGAGATGACACGACGCGAGGCGATGATGGGCATCGCCGAGAAGCTGCCGAAATCCGGCACGACGATGGTGTTCCGCTCCAAGAAGCCGGGCAAGAAGGCCGGCAAGCGCGGCACCTCGCGCTTTGGCTTGCGCCGGCTGACGCGTTGGCTACGATCCTTCAAGTCATAAAGCCAACACAGGATTGCCCGCCGTGACCGCTCTGAACACCATGGGCTGGACGCTCACGCTTCCGGTCATCGCCGCGCCGATGTTTCTCGTCTCCGGGCCGGAACTGGTGATCGCCTGCGTGCGGGCCGGTATCGTCGGCACCTTTCCGGCGCTCAACCAGCGGGACACGGCAGGGTACCTCGACTGGGTGCGCCAGATCCGCGAGGGGATTGCCGACCTGCCGGCGGAGGCAGCGATTTTCGGCGTCAACATGATCGTCCATCCTTCCAACAAGCGGCTGGAAGCGGACATGCGGGCAACGGTCGAGGCGAAGGTGCCGTTCATCATCACCTCGCTCGGTGCGGTGAAGCTGGTGGTCGATGCGGTGCACAGCTACGGCGGCAAGGTGTTCCATGATGTCACCACGCGGCGACACGCCGAAAAGGCGGTGGAAGCGGGGGTGGACGGGCTGATCCTCGTCTCCGCCGGGGCGGGCGGGCATGCCGGCACGGCCAATCCCTTCGCGCTGATTGCCGAGATCCGGCAGTTCTACGATGGGCCGATCGCGCTGTCCGGCGCGCTGTCGAACGGTGCACAGGTGGCCGGCGCGCTGGCGGCGGGGGCCGATTTTGCCTATATGGGCACGCGTTTCATCGCGACGAAGGAGAGCCGCGCGGTGGCCGGCTATCGCGAGATGATCACCGCCAGTTCCATCGCCGATATTGTCTATACCCCGGCGATTTCCGGCATTCCCGCCAATTTTCTCGCCCCTTCGCTGGTCAAGGCCGGGCTGGACCCGAAAAACCTGCCGCCGGTGGACCCGAAAACCCACAAGATCGACATGGGCAGCGAGGCGCGCGTGTGGCGCGATGTCTGGTCGGCCGGCCATGGTGTGGCCGATACCAAGGACAATCCCACGGTGGCGGAGCTTGTCGCCCGGATGCGCGGCGAATTCGAGGCCGCGCGCGCGCGCCTTTCCGGGGTGTGAGGCATGGGCGAAGGGATACCGGCGCGCCGCCCCCGCGTCCTGTTCGTGGTGACGGAGGACTGGTTCTTCTGCTCGCATTTCCTGCCGATGGCGCGGGCCGCGCGGGCGGGCGGCTTTGATGTGGTGATCGCCGCGCGCGAGCGGGCGCATCGCGGCGTGATCGAGGCGGAGGGGTTCACGCTGATCGGTGTGGAGGCCGAGCGGCGCTCGCTCAACCCGTTCGCGGCGCTTGGCGCGCTTGCAAAGCTCCGGCGGGTGATTGCCGAAGTGGCGCCCGATATCGTCCATCTGATCGCGCTGCGGTCGATCCTCATCGGCGGGCTGGCGGCGCGGCTGGCGGGCGTGCCGGCGCGCGTGGTGGCGCTGACCGGCATGGGGTTTATCGGCGCGGGGCGCAGCGCGGCGGCGCGCGCGGCGCAAAAGGGGTTGCGGCTGGTAATCCGCGGGCTGATCGACGGCACACGGACGCGCTTCTTGTTCGAGAACCGGTCTGATCCCGTCATGCTGGGGCTCGACCCGGCGGACGGGCGCAAGGTGACCATTGTCGGCGGGGCGGGGATCGATCCTGATGCGCTGCGGCCTGCGCCGCTGCCGGCCCATCCGCCGCTGAAGGTGGCGATGATCGCGCGGATGCTGTGGTCGAAGGGGCCGGATCTCGCGGTGGCGGCGGTGAAGCTGGCGCAGGCGCGCGGGGCGGATGTGACGCTCGATCTTTATGGCGCGCCCGATACTTCCAATCCCAAGGCGATCTCCGAAGCGATGCTGGCCGACTGGAGCACGCTGGATGGCATCCGCTGGCTGGGGCCGACGCGGGATATCCCCGGCGTCTGGGCGGCGCATCATGTGGCGATCCTGCCGTCGCGCGGGGGGGAGGGGCTGCCGCGCACGCTGCTCGAATCAGCCGCCTGCGGCCGGGCGATGATCACCACCGATGTGCCGGGCTGCCGCGATTTCGTGCGCGAGGGGGAGGACGGGTTCGTGGTGCCGGCGGATGACGCCGAGGCGCTGGCCCGGGCGCTGGTGGTGTTGGCGGCAGACCCGGCGCGCGTTACGGCAATGGGCGCCTCCGCCCGCGCGCGGGTGCTCGACGGGCATACCGAGGCGGCGGTGGGCGCGGCGGTGCTGGCGCTCTACCGGGAGATGCTGGCGTGAGCGCGCCGGAACCGGAGGCTTTCGTCAAGGCAGAAACGCGGCTGATGCCGGTGCCGCATGCGCCGGAAATCCGTCTTTATCTGGCTGACGAAGCGATCCCCCTCTGGCAGAAGACCGAGGACCAACTGGCGGAGATCGGCCTGCCGCCGCCGTTCTGGGCCTTTGCCTGGGCGGGCGGGCAGGCGCTGGCGCGCTATGTGCTCGATCATCCCGCAGAGGTGCGTGGGCGGCGCGTGCTGGATTTTGCCGCCGGTTCCGGCCTCTGCGGCATCGCCGCGATGCTGGCGGGAGCGCACAGCGTCGAGGCGGCGGAGATCGACCCGTTTGCGCTCGCCTCGATCCCGCTCAACGCAGCGGCCAACGGCGTGGCGCTCACCCCGCGTGCGGGCGATCTGATCGGCACCGACGAGGGCTGGGACGTGATCTTCGCCGGCGACATCTTCTACGAACAGGATCTGGCGGGGCGGGTGTTTGCCTGGCTGGTGGCGCTGCAACAGCGGGGCGCGCGCGTGCTGATCGGCGACCCCGGGCGCAGCTATCTGCCGAAGGAGCGGCTGAGCGAACAGGCGCGCTATCAGGTGCCGGTGACGCGGGCGCTGGAGGACAGCGAGATCAAGGCTTCCAGCGTCTGGACCATCCGCTGAGCATCAGGCGAATTCGGCGCGCAGATCCATCGTCTCGCGGGTGCCGATGTCGTCGTAATGGGCCTTGAGCCAGGCTTTCGCGGCCGTGCGCCCGGCGTTTCTCAGCTTGAGGAAAAAGCCGAATTCGGTGCTCATCTTGGTCTCCGCCGTTTCCGCGTGGGTCTCGCTCATGGCGATGCGGTGCATCAGGATGCGCTTGTAGTGCGGATCGGTCAGCACGCCGGTGTCGATCAGCCGGGCGACGAACTCGATGGCGCGCAACTCGTGCAGCAGCGGGGAATTGAACGAAATCTCGTTGATCCGGTGCTGGATCGCGGTTGCCGAGACGGGCGCGCCGGGGCGGCGGACGGGGTTGATCTGGATCAGCAGGAGATCGCAGCCCTCGCCCTCGAACAGCGGATAGAGCGGCGGATTGCCCATGTAGCCGCCGTCCCAGTAGGGCGTGCCGTCGATCTCCACCGCGCGGAACACCTGTGGCAGACAGGCGGAGGCGGCGATGTGATCGGCGGTCAGTTCCCCCTCGCGGAAAACGCGGACCTTGCCCGTCTCGGTGTTGGTGGCGGCAATGGCGAGGCGCACCGGAGAGGCTGTCCGCAGGCGGGCAAAATCGATCTCCTCGTCGAGGATGGTCTTCAGCGGATTGATGTTGAGGGGGTTGAAATCATACGGGCTGGCGGTTTGCAGCATGCCCAGCCAGGGGTTGGCGCGCGGCGACCAGAAATTCAGCACCGTATCGAATACCGGGCGGGCGAAATCGGGCAGGGCGCCGTCAAGGCTGGCCTTGCGCCAGAAGCGCTCAAGCTGGGCGCGGGCCCTGGCCGGCCCGCCATCGGCCAAGCCGTCGGCCAGGATCACGGCGTTCATCGCCCCGGCGCTGGCGCCGGAGACGGCGGTGATGTCCAGCCGCCCGTCGGCGAGGATTTCATCCAGAACACCCCAGGTGAAGGCGCCGTGCGCGCCGCCGCCTTGCAGGGCGAGCTTGATCGGCTTTCCGCGCGGGGCGGGCGCGGCGGGGCGGTGGCGGGGCATCGGGCACTCCTTGTCACCGCCTTGTGGCACGGGCCGGCGCCTCCCGCCAGCCGCAGGGCAACGGGGGGTTTTCCTTTTCGAAGGCGATCGACTATAGCCAGTGCCATGGCGGACCCGATGCCCCCCCATGAACATGCCGGATGCTGCGGCCATGGCCTGCAGCCGGTGGCGCTGCGCCTGAAGGAGGCCGAAGCGGTCTGTGCCCGGCGTGGCGCGCGGCTGACCGGTCCGCGGCGCGATGTGCTCGATGCGCTGGTGAGCGCGGGCCGGGCGCTGGGCGCCTATGATCTGATCGAGATCGTCGCCGGGCGGGCGGGCAAGCGACCCGCGCCGATCACCGTCTACCGCGCGCTTGATTTTCTGGTGGGGCAGGGGCTGGTGCACCGCATCGAGAGCCGCAACGCCTTTCTCGCCTGCCCGGCCGGGCATGGGCCGCACCCCGAAGCGGTGTTCCTGATCTGCGAGGCCTGCGGCAAGGTGTGCGAGGCGACCGCGCCGGGCGTGGAGACGGCGCTGAGGGCGCTGGCCGGGGAGCGGGGCTTTGCCCCGAAGACCCGGGTGATCGAACTGACCGGAACCTGCGCAGACTGTGTGCGAACCGCTGGAGCGTGACCTTTCGTGACGATACGCATGATGGTGAACCCGGAACTGACGACCCCGGATCTGGCCGCCCCGGCCCCCCGCCTCAGGACAGTGGGCGTGCGCGTGGGCGAGGGCGCCGGCGCGGTGATGGTGGGCGGCGGCGCGCCGATCGTCGTCCAGTCGATGACCAATACGGATACGGCGGATATCGACGGCACGGTGGCGCAGGTGGCGGCGCTGGCGCGCGCGGGGTCGGAACTCGTGCGCATCACGGTGGACCGGGACGAGGCGGCCGCCGCTGTGCCGCATATCAAGGAAAAGCTGCTCAAACGCGGCGTCACCGCGCCGCTGATCGGTGATTTCCACTATATCGGCCACAAACTGCTGAAGGACCATCCGGCCTGTGCCGAGGCGCTGGACAAATACCGGATCAACCCCGGCAATGTCGGCTTCAAGGCCAAGCGGGATACGCAGTTCGCGCAGATCGTCGAGCAGGCGATCCGCCATGGCAAGAGTGTGCGGATCGGCGCGAACTGGGGCTCGCTGGATCAGGACCTGCTGACCCACCTGATGGACGAGAACGCCAGGAGCGCTGCGCCGATGGACATGCGCGCGGTGACACGCGAGGCGATGGTGCAATCGGCGCTGCTTTCCGCCGCGCGGGCCGAGGAGATCGGGCTTGGCCGTGACCGGATCATCCTCTCGGCCAAGGTGTCCGCCGTGCAGGATCTGATCGGCGTCTACCGCATGCTGGCGGCGCGGGCCGATTATGCCATCCACCTCGGGCTGACCGAGGCGGGCATGGGCTCGAAGGGGCTGGTCGCCTCCTCTGCCGCGATGGGCATCCTGCTTCAGGAGGGGATCGGCGATACGATCCGCTATTCGCTGACGCCGGAGCCGGGCGGCGACCGGACGGCGGAGGTGCGTGCGGCGCAGGAACTGCTCCAGACCATGGGGTTCCGCACCTTCGTGCCGCTGGTGGCAGCCTGCCCCGGCTGCGGGCGGACGACCTCGACCGTATTCCAGGAGCTGGCGCGCGATATCCAGACGTGGATTTCCACCTCGATGCCGGAGTGGAAGACGCGCTATCCGGGCGTCGAGGCGCTCAATGTCGCGGTGATGGGCTGCATCGTTAACGGGCCGGGCGAATCAAAGCATGCCGATATCGGCATCTCGCTGCCCGGCACGGGCGAGACGCCAGCCGCGCCGGTGTTCGTCGACGGGGAGAAGGCGGTGACCTTGCGCGGACCGACCATCGCGGCGGAGTTCAAGACGCTGGTGGCCGAGTATATCGAGAAACGGTATGGCGCAGGCCCCGCCCGCCGCTCCTGACCTGTCGCAAGGCACGTCGCCACCGGAATTGCTAGATTTCGCCACGTCGGGCGGTGGGAGGCTGCGGCATGTCTGTTGTACGGTATGATGCCCCCAGGGTGGGCTTTTTCGGCTGGATGAAGCGCGTCTTCATCGGAATCGGGATTGTGCTGATCGGGCTTGTTGCGGTCGCCGGTATCGATGGCTGGCTGCGCGCCAACGGGTTCCTCGCCGGGGCGGAGCGGACAACGGCCGAGGTGGCGGCGAAATACACCAAGCCGGCGCGCGGCTTCGGCGAGACCAAGGTGCTCGATCTGGTGATCAACGGTGAGCGCTACAGCGAGACCGTCACCGACCGCGACTACGAGGCGGCGAGCATCGGCGCGCGGATGCCGGTGGTGGTGGTGCGGACGCCGGTGATCGGCCCGATGATGTTCTTCGACCGGCCGGGCTATCTCACCAACACGCTCAACGAGCCGACGACCGTGCTGGTCTATCTCGCCTGCCTGCTGGCCGGCGGGTGGAGCCTTGTCGGCTGGATCAGGCGCCGGCGGGCGCCGCCGACCAGCGTGCCGATCACGCCGCCGCCAACCCCTTGAACATCGCCAGCCCGTCGGTGCCGCCGGTCAGTCCCTCGATCAGGTTTTCCGGGTGCGGCATCATGCCCAGCACGTTGCGCCGCTCGTTGTAGATGCCGGCGATGTGGTTGAGCGAGCCGTTGATGTTGGCGGCCTCGTTGGTGTCGCCGCCCGCATCGCAATAGCGGAAGGCGACGCGATCCTCGCCCTCCAGCCGGGCGAGCGTCTCGGCATCGGCGGTGTAGTTGCCTTCACCATGGGCGATGCAGACCTCGATCACCTGATCGCGGCGGTAGAGCTTGGTGAAGGGCGTATCGATGCGGCCGACCTTCAGATGCTGCATCTTGCAGATGAACTTCAGCCCGGCGTTGCGGGTGAGAATGCCGGGCAGAAGGCCCGATTCGCACAGGATCTGGAAGCCGTTGCAGATGCCCAGCACCAGCCCGCCGCCGGCGGCATGCTTGCGCACCGCATCCATGATGTGCGCACGGCCGGCGATGGCGCCGCAGCGCAGGTAATCGCCATAGGAAAAGCCGCCGGGCAGGACGACGAGATCGGTGCCCTTCGGCAGGTCAAAATCGGCATGCCAGGCGTGGGAGACCTTCGCGCCGCCGGCGATCAGGGCCTTGGCGACATCGCCCTCGCGGTTCGAGCCGGGGAATGTGATGACAGCGGCGTGCATCGGCGTCTCTCTCTCAGCGGACAAAACGGGTGGAAAGGGTGATCTGGTCGCGCGCGGTCTCGACCGTCTCGGCGATGGCGATCGTATGGGTGAAGAGGCCGTTCGCGCGCCACTCGAACTTCTGGACGATCACGCTGTCGGGCTTGTCCGCCGCCAGCGGGCCGCCGAATTCGGCGACGATGCGGCGCTTCCCGATCTGCTGCGTCTTGACAGTGATGACCTGCCCGCTGTTGAGCGCCGAACCATACTGGGTGCGCATATAGGCCTCCAGCGCGCCGGGCTTTGCCTTTTCGCGGAACGCGGCCGGGCGGTTCTTGTTCTCGGAATAGACGATGGTGCGGTAGGCGGGACAGGCCGGCTTTTCGCAGACCAGCGAGAAGCTGCGGGAGGGAATCTCCCCCTGGCGCACACGCCATCCCTCCGGCAGGGCGGCCGGCGCGGGCGACTGGGCCAGCGCAAGCGACGGCGCGAGCGCCAGAACCGGAAGGAGCGGGCGAAGGAGAGCCGCGATCACGGGATCAGAGAACCTCGACCTTGAAATTCTCGATGACGGTGTTGGCCAGCAGCTTTTCCGCCGCCTGCTTCAGGATGGCCTCGGCGCCCGCCTTGTCGGCGGCGTCCACCTCGATATCGAACACCTTGCCCTGACGGACGGAGGCGACGCCGTTGACATCGAGCGAGCGCAGCGCGCCCTCGATGGCCTTGCCCTGCGGATCGAGAACGCCGTTCTTCAAGGTGACGGTGACGCGGGCTTTCATGGACGGCTCCTCAGGGCATGACGCGGCAGGGATGGACTGCCCGGCAGTTACACCAATCGGCCCGGCGTTTCAAACCCGGCGGAGCAGAAACACCGCCTGTTCACCCATGATATTCCAGAACCACCACGGCGCGTTGAAGCCGATCTCCTCGCCCGAGGCGTTGAGGGCGACGGCCTTTTCCGCCTTGGCGGGAATCTCCTCCACCAGCGCGACGAAATCGCGGATGGTGCAGAAGTGGATGTTCGGCGTGTCATACCACGCATGGCGCAGGTTGGCCGTCACCGGCATGCGGCCGTTGAAGAACAGCGAGGAGCGGACGCGCCAGTGGCCGAAATTGGGGAAGGAGACGATGGCATGGCGGCCGATGCGCAGCATCTGCTCCAGCACCTTCCTGGGGTTGCGGGTGGCCTGCAACGTCTGCGACAGGATGACGTAATCGAAGCAATCAGTGGGATAATCGATCAGATCCGTATCGGCATCGCCCTGAATGACGGCATGGCCGCGCGTCACGCATTCCGCGACGCCCTCGCGGCTGAGTTCGATGCCGCGCGCATCGACGTTCTTGCGCTCGGTCAGCAGGGTGAGGAGCGCGCCGTCGCCGCAGCCGACATCGAGCACGCGGGCGCCGGGCGTCACCATGTCGGCCACCACGAGATGATCGACACGGGCCTGCGTGGCGGTGGAATGATCGCGCAGTTCGGCGTTGGTCATCACACCCCCCGTGCGGTGGCGGCGGATTCGAGAAACCCGCGCATGGTGGCGAAAAACGCCGGCTCATCGAGCAGAAAGGCATCATGCCCCTTGTCGCTCTCGATCTCGACAAACGACACCGGCGCGCCGGCGGCGTTGAGCGCATGGACAATGGCGCGGCTGTCGGAGGTGGGGAACAGCCAGTCCGACGTGAAGGAGATGATGCAGAACCGGGTTTTCGAGCCGGCGAAGGCGTTGGCGAGGCGGCCGCCATGGTCCGCCGCGAGATCGAAATAGTTCATCGCGCGGGTGAGATAGAGGTAGGAATTGGCGTCGAACCGCTCGACAAAGGTCGAGCCCTGATGGCGCAGGTAGCTTTCCACCTGAAAATCGGCATCGAACGAGAAGGTCCGCGCCTCGCGGTTCTGGAGTTCGCGGCCGAACTTGCGCTGGAGCGCCTGCTCGGAGAGGTAGGTGATATGCGCGGCCATGCGCGCGACGCCGAGGCCCTTCACCGGCCGCGTGCCCTCTTCAAGATAACGGCCGCCGCGCCAGTCGGGATCGGCCATCACCGCCTGCCTGCCCACCTCGTCGAAAGCGATGTTCTGGGCCGAATGTTTCGCGCCGGTGGCAATCGGCATGGCGGAGAACACCCGGTCGGGGTAGCGCGCTGCCCAGTCGAGCACCTGCATGCCGCCCATCGAGCCGCCGACAACCGACAGAAGCTGGCTGATGCCGAGATGCTCGACCAGCATCGCCTGTGCCTTCACCATGTCGCCGATGGTGACGACCGGAAAATCGAGGCCATAGGGCTTGCCCGTCTCCGGGTTGACCGACGAGGGGCCGGAGGTGCCCATGCAGGCGCCGAGCACATTCGAGCAGATGACGAAATAGCGGTTGGTATCGATCAGCTGGCCCGGGCCGATCATGTTCTCCCACCAGCCGGGCTTGGCGGTGACGGGGTGGACATTGGCGACATGCTGGTCGCCGGTCAGCGCATGACAGATGAGAATCGCGTTGGTCCGGTCGGCATTCAGCGCGCCGTAGGTCTGGTAGGCGACCTGTAGCGGGGCGAAGAACTGCCCGGCATCCAGCAGCAGCGGTTGATCCATGCCGAAGCGGACCACGGCGCTGTGCGGGGTCTCGGCCTCGGAGATGGCTTTGGCGCTCTTGGACGGCATGGATGACCCGATCAAAAAACGAACGATTTCTGAAATTCAACCAGAATGTTCTTTGTAGCGAACAAACCGGATAATTTCCAGTCCCCGAAATCGGCCTTCGGGAGGCATTTTGCCGCGTGATCCTGCCAATCCGACAGTTGGTGTGCCTCCGTGCCGTCTGCCGGCTTGTCCTTGGCGGCGCGCCGATGTTTAACGGGGTTTTCCCGTTTCATCCGGATGCCGCCATGGCCGATGCCCCGCCTGCCTCCCGTTCCGCCCCCGCGCAGAAGGAGATCGGCCTTGCCGACCTCCGGGTGGAACTCGACCGGATCGATGCCGCGATGCAGGCGCTGCTGATCGAGCGCAGCGCAATCACCGATCAGGTGGAGCAGGTGAAGAAGAAGGCCGGCACGGCGGGCTCGGCCTTCCGCCCCGGGCGCGAGGCGGAGATCATGCGCATGCTGGCCGCGCGCCATCGCGGCAGCTATCCGTTCGACGGGACGGAGAACATCTGGCGCGTCATCATCGCCACCTCGACCTTCACGCAGGTGCCTTACGCGGTGCATGGCGATGTCTCGGGCGGGGACGGGCCGATGCGCGATTCGGTGCGGTTCCATTTCGGTTTCACGGTGCCGTTCGTGCCGCATCCGGATGCCGCCTCGGTGATCGAGGCGGTGGCGCAGCGCGCCTCCGATCTCGGCGTCTTCCCGCGCCGGCAGAGCATCGAGACGGGGGCATGGTGGCGGCTGCTGCATGGCGAGAGCCGGCCGAAGATCATCGTGCGGCTGCCGTTCGTCGAGCGGGAGAACCACCCCTCCGGCATTCCGGCCTTCGTCATCGCCAAGCCGCTGAAGGAGGCGGCGGTGCGGGAAGAGATTGTTGCCAGCCTGTGGATCGAGCGGTGGAAGGGCGAGGCGCCGGCGGCGCTGGCCGCTCTCGGCGCGCGGATCGAGGCAACGGCGGGCATCGAGAGCGGGCTGGCGCTGCTGGTCAGCCATCCCGGCACGGTGGCGGCGCCGGCGGTTTCCGCCGCGCTGGCGGGCGTCGGCTGCCCATGCCGCTATGAGGAGGTGGGCAGCCATGCCGCTGCCTATACCCACCGCGCGCATCAAGGCCCGTGACAGGCGTTTGCGATCCTGCTTAAGAGAACCGGTTTCCATCGTCAGCCCGAGGCTTGCTCCATGTCGTCTTCCTCCCGTCCCGCCCGTCCGGTTCCGCGCCCCGGTGTGATGAAGATCGATGCCTATGTTCCGGGCAAGAGCGCCGCGCCGGCGGGGGTGAAGCTGCACAAGCTCTCCTCCAACGAGACGCCGCTGGGTGCGAGCCCGAAGGCGATTGCGGCCTATCAGGCGCTGGCCGGCAAGCTGGAATTCTACCCCGACGGCAGCGCCACCGCGCTGCGCGAGGCGATCGGCCGGCGCTACGGGCTCGATGCCAGCCGCATCGTCTGCGGCGCGGGGTCGGACGAGATTCTCAACCTCATCGCGCATGCCTTCATCGGCCCCGGCGATGAGGGGATTTTCACCGAGCACGGGTTTCTCGTCTATCGCATCGCGATCACCGGGGCGGGCGGCGTGCCGGTGGTGGTCAAGGAAACGGCGTTCACCGCCGATGTCGATGCCATCCTCGCGGCGGTGACGGAGCGGACGAAGGTGGTCTTCCTCGCCAACCCGAACAACCCGACCGGCACCTATATTCCGTTCTCCGAGGTCAAGCGCCTGCATGAGGGGCTGCGCCCCGATATCGTGCTGGTGCTCGATGCGGCCTATGCCGAATACGTCAAGCGCAACGACTATTCCGCCGGGGTGGAACTGGTCTCGGACAGCGAGAACGTCATCATGGCGCGCACGTTCTCGAAGATTCACGGGCTCGCGGGCCTGAGGATCGGCTGGGGCTACATGCCGGCGGCGATCGCGGATGCACTCAACCGCATCCGCGGGCCGTTCAACCTGTCGGCGCCGGCGATCGCCGCCGGGGTGGCGGCGATGGAAGATGCCGCGCATATGGACGCGGCGGTGCAGCATAACGAGATGTGGAACGGCTGGCTGACCGGGGAACTGACAGCCCTCGGCCTGACGGTGACGCCCTCGGTCGGCAATTTCCTGCTGATCCACTTCCCCAAGGCGCCGGGCCGGACGGCGAAGGAGGCCGATGCCTTCCTGACGCAGCGTGGCCTGGTGCTGCGCGCGGTGGGGGCCTATGGCCTGCCCGATTGCCTGCGTCTCACCATCGGCTCGGAAGAGGCGAACCGGCTGGTGGTGGCTGCCCTCAAGGATTTTCTGGCCGCGTGACCCGATGAAACCGCTTGTCAATCGTCTCACGCTGATCGGCCTCGGCCTGATCGGCTCCTCCATCGCCCGGGCGGCGCGGCTCAAGCATGTCGTCGGCACCATTGTTGCGGCCGACGGCAACGCGGCGGTGTGCGAGCGGGTGCGGGCGCTCGGCATCGCCGACGAGGTGACGGACGATCTCGTCGCCGCGGTGAAGGATGCCGATTGCGTCATCCTCTGTGTGCCGGTGGGCGCCAACGGCGCGGTGGCTGCCATCATCGGCCCGCATCTCAAGCCCGGCGCCATCGTCTCGGATGTCGGCTCGGTGAAGGGCGCGGTGGTGCGTGATGTCGCCCCGCATCTTCCGGCAGGAGTGCATTTCGTCCCGGCCCATCCGGTGGCGGGCACCGAATATTCCGGCCCGGACGCCGGCTTTGCCACGCTGTTCGAAAACCGCTGGTGCATCCTGACCCCGCCCGAGGGGCAGGACGCGGCGGCGATCGAGCGGGTGCAGCGCCTGTGGGAAGGCCTCGGCGCCAATGTCGAGACGATGAGCGCGCAGCATCACGACCTTGTGCTGGCGATCACCAGCCATGTGCCGCATCTGATCGCCTACAATCTCGTCGGCACGGCCTACGATCTCGAATCGGTGGTCGAATCCGAAGTCATCAAGTTCTCGGCCGGCGGCTTCCGCGATTCGACCCGTCTTGCCTCGTCCGATCCGACGATGTGGCGCGACGTGTTCCTCAACAACAAGGAGGCGGTGCTGGAGATGGTGGCCCGCTTCAACGAGGATCTGGCGGCGCTGGCGCGGATGATCCGCTGGGGCGACGGCGACGGGCTCTACGATCTCTTCACCCGCACGCGGGCCATCCGCCGGTCGATCATCGCCTCCGGGCAGGATACCGCGGCGCCGAACTTCGGGCGCGGCGACGGCACGGCCAAGACGGACCGGTAGGGCTCTGCTGCGTCAATCGGCGTCCGCCGCACCGGTCGCGATGCGGGGGATTCTGGTGTACCCTGCCCGCTGTCCATATCGGAGGGCGCTGTCATGCCTGTTGCACGGCTGGTCATCGTTGCGCTGCCCCTCGCCCTGCTCGCCGGCTGTGCCGGCATGCAGCACGCGATGGAGCATTATACCGGGATTGCGCCGGTCGAGGTCGCGATGCCGGACGATACCTACCGGGTGTTCGACAAGCCCGCCGACAACCGCATCATGGTCACCTCCAGCCTCGGCTCCGCGGCCGGGCAGGGCGCGCTGAAGGGGCTGATGCTGGGCGCGGTGGAGACGACGCCGCCGCTGCCGCGCTTTCAGGCCGCCGCCGAACGGTACCTGAAAGATCGCGGGCGGGGCGGCTGCGCGATCACGCAAGGGTATCTGCTCGTCCAGCCGCAGTTCGAGTTCCGCTACCGGTGCTGAGCGCGGCTCAATAGAGCGGGCGCAGGCGCGGGCCGGGGAACGGGCCGATATACATCCGCCCCTGATCGAACCGGAGCGCGAAGGGCAGGGCCTTCGGCTGGCCCTGAGATTGTGGCTTGCCGCCGGAGAGCAATGTGCCGAGCAGGCCGCCCGCCGCGCCGGTGTTGCCGCCCATCGACAGGCCGAAGGCCTGCATCAGCGCGGCGATGCCCTGCGCGGTGCCGGTGATCTCGCCTTCCGGCCGGCGCAGCTCATCCAGCCGCAGCACGCCGGTGAGATTGAGCGCCACCTGCCCCTTGGCGAACGACAGCGTTTCGACCTTGGCCTCCCCCTCGGCCAGACGCCAGAGGTCAGCCGTCTCGCGCCAGTCCTTCGGCGGGCTCGGCAGCAGCTTGGTCAGCCGGGTGCGGAAGGTGAGGTTGCCCGGCGCCTCGTCCTTCATCAGCTGGTTGAGCGCATCCGAGCGGAGCGCGGTGGCCGAGAGGGCGAGATCGGTCGCCGGGTCGCTGCCCGGCGCCTGCCTCAGGTGGAAATCGGATCTGGCGGCGGCGACCGTCTGCTGCGGAAGCCCCGGTACGGTGTAGGTGAAGGACGGCTTGTCGAACTCGATCGACAGATCATCCAGTTGCCGGCCCGAGCCGCGATAGGAGGCGCGGGCGCTGGCGAAGGTGACATCGACCGAATCACCGGCCTCGCCGGTCCATTTCAGCGGGGCCGTGAAGGCGGCGATCACCTGCCGGGGATCGACCACACGGGCGGTGACGGTCAGCCCCGCCAGCGTGCCCTTGCCCTGCCGGCTCGGCTGGTCGGAGGTGTAGGTGGGGTTGGCGCAGGTCACCTCGAAACGGAAGGGAAAGCCGCCGATGGCCCGCTCCGGGCAGGTCCAGTGGCGGCCGAGGCGCGATTCGCGCGTCATCCAGGCATCCATGATCTCGATCGCGCGGGACTTGGCATAGAACCAGAAGCCGGTCCAGCCGAGGCAGACCAGCGCCAGCAGCACCAGCGGAATATAAAGCCCCCGGCGCGAGCGCGGCGTGGCGGGGGTGGCGGGGGCCTCGGTCATGGCGGTCCTCTTGGTCGATCCGGTCGCGTCAACGGCTGACTACAGGTCTTGATTTGTGCGGCAATTTCAAGCCACAAAGCGCAAATGACACATCATCACGGCGATCTCTGGGTGTTCGCATACGGCTCGCTGATCTGGCGGCCGGGTTTCGAGTTTGTCGAGCGGCACAGCGCGCTGCTCAAGGGCGCGCACCGGGCGCTGTGCGTCTATTCCCACGTCCACCGCGGCACCAGGGAACGCCCGGGGCTGGTGCTGGGGCTTGACCATGGCGGGGCCTGCCGGGGGGTCGCCTTCCGGGTCGAGGCGCACAAGCAGGCCGAGACGATCGCCTACCTGCGCGCCCGCGAGCAGGTGAACATGGTCTACAAGGAATGCATCCGCCCGGTGACGCTGGATGACGGGCGGCAGGTGCTGGCGCTGTGCTATGTGGTGGACCGCAGCCACAGCCAGTATGCCGCCCGGCTCGACCGGGAGGATGTGCTGAAGCTGGTGCGGCAGGGGGTGGGCCAATCCGGCCCCAACCCCGATTATGTGCGCAACACCGCGCTGGCGCTGAAGGACCTCGGCATTCAGGATTCCTTGCTCGACTGGATATCGGCGAGGGTCTGACCCTTCTCGGCCAGCGCCTCGGCGACGAGGCGGTTGGAGGCCTCCTCGATCCGCTCCTGCATCAGGCGGAAGGCGGTTTTCGCCGGCATGCCCGCCGGGATGGGTTCGAGAAACTCCATCACCACGCGATAGGGCTGCTTGAGAAAGCGGCGGCGCGGCCAGGCGAGGCCGGAATTGAGCGCCACCGGCACGCAGGGCACCCCCAGTGTGCGGTAAAGCTGGGCGACGCCGAGCTTGTAATCCGGCTCCGCCCCCACGGCGCGGCGCGTGCCTTCGGGGAAGATGATGATCTGCCGGCCCTCGGCCAGCGCCGCGCGGGTGCGGGCGGCGAGATCGGCCATCGCCTCGGCGCCGCCGCCGCGATCGACCGCGATCTGGCCCAGGCGCTTGAGATGCCAGCCGAACAGCGGCACGCGGCTCAACTCGCGCTTGTAGATGTAGGTCGGCAGGGGCAGATCGGTCAGAAGGCGGATGGTCTCGAACGCCGACTGGTGCTTGGCGGCGATGATGCAGCCGCCATCGGGCAGGGTATCGAGCCCGCGAATCTCGATTTTCGCACCGATCAGGGTCTTGAACAGCGCCATCGAACTGGCCGCCCAGCCATTGCTGAACCACCAGAACTTCTCGCGCGGCAGCAGATAGCCGAACAGGGCGAGCACGAACCAGAACGCGCAATTGAGATAGAACGCGACGGCGAACACGATATTGCGCAGGATCAGCATCCGCTTTGGCTTTTTCTGAGATAGTGACCGGAGACAGGCGGCAGAGTGCCTTGGCAAACTCCTTTCTCGCCCCGGCGTCAAGCGTCAGCGTTGCACGGGATTGTCCGGCACGAGGCGGCTGCGGGCCTCGGCCGCGAGGTATTTGAGGTATTCGATGCCGAGCAGGCGGAAAACCGAGGGATCCTGCCACCAGGTCTCGATCCGTACTGTCTCCGACATCACCGGATGGGCGATGAACTCGACATTCTTGAGGTGACGGCGCAGCTCCACCAATGCGCGGGGCATATGGTAGTTGGAGGTGACGATCATCACGGTGGCGTAACCGTGGCGGCGGGTCCAATCCGCCGTTTCCTGTGCGTTGCCGACGGTGTTGAGCGCGCTGCGGCCGATATCGACACAGCAGGCAAAGAGATCGGGGTGGCCGATGGCGCGGATCAGTGCCTGATCGGAGGTGTGGCTGTTGACGCCGGAGATGAGCAGGCGGCGGGCCCGCCCCTCGCGCAACACGGACAATGCATCGCCGATGCGGTCGGCCCCGCCGGTCAGGGCGGCGATACCATCCACCTGCCGGCCGAATTCGCTCTCCTGCCGGGCGAGGCTGTCGATGAACACCAGAAAGCCGATGCCGAGCGTGATCGCGCCGGCAAGGCCGACGGCCAGCCCCAGCGCCACGAGGCGGCGCAGCCAGACCCAGCGTGCACCCTCTTCCGGCGCGTCCGGCTCCAGCCCATGCGGCGGGCTGGTCATTCCAGCCCCCTCAGGTTGCGGAAGACGGTGGTGCGCGAGACGACCGCGGTGATCAGCGCGACGAGAGCGATGATGGCGAGGATCGACAGATAGCCCGCCCAGCCGAGGGTGAAGCGGCCGAACAGCGCTTCCACCTGATCGCCGCCGGGACTGAACGCCCAGCGGGCCGAGAGCAGCGAGGCGGCGAGAAACACGCCGATGGCCAGCGCCCCGCCGATGATGCCGCCCTTCAGCCCGAGTCGCAGGAAATGGTGGCGGAACTCGCGGGCGATGAAACGGTCCTCGGCGCCGACCAGATGCAGCACGTCGATGATCTCGCGGTTGCCGGCCATGGCGCCGCGGGTGGCAAAGACGATGGCCAGCGCCATTGCCGTGAGCACCAGCGCCAGCACGATCAGGCCGATGACCACCAGCGCATTGGCCATGGTGGCAAGGCGCGCCAGCCAGAGGCGGTGATCATCAAGGCTGGCGGTGGGAATGGCGCCCAGTTCGGTGCGCAACTGCGCAAGGCCGGGGGATGCCGCGTCGCCCACCTTCAGCACGATCAGGCGCGGCACCGGCAGATCGCCCAGCGCCAGGCCGGCGCCCAGCCACGGTTCGAGCAGCTTTTCCGCCTCCTGCCGGGAATAGACGCGGACATCGGCGATGCCTTGCGTACGGCGGGCCATCTCGCCGGCACGGCGGGTGTCGGCCTCGATATCGCGCCCGGCGCGGGGGCGGACCTGAATGGTCACCTCGCGCGCGACGGAGGAGGTCCAGTCCGCCGAGGCCTGCGCGATCAATTGCACCGCGCCGGCCGTCATCGAGGCAAGGAACGCCATGATGACAATGACGATGACCAGCGCGCGGCCGGCCAGCGAGGAGGCCGGCAGCAGCGGTGTGCCGCGCCGGGCGCCGAGACCGGGCAGGGCGAAACGGCCCGGCGGCCTGCCGGCGGCGGGATCGGTGATCGAGGGGTCAGTCATAGACATGGAGCCGTCCCTCGGCGAGGACCATGCGGCGTGCATCGACCTGATCCATCAGCGCCAGATCGTGGGTGGCGAGCACCACCGAGGTGCCCGAGCGGTTCATCTCGATGAACAGGCGCAGCAGGCGGCGGGCCAGCGAGGGGTCGACGTTGCCGGTCGGCTCGTCCGCCAGCAGCAGCTCGGGCCGCGAGATGGTGGCCCGCGCGATGGCCGCGCGCTGCTTTTCCCCGCCCGACAGGATCGCCGGGGGGACATGCATCCGGTCCCCGAGGCCGACCCATTTGATCAGTTCGATCACCTCGGGGCGATAGCTCGCCTCCTCCTTGCCCTGCACCCTGAGCGGCAGGGCGACGTTCTCATAGGTGGTGAGATGATCGAGCAGGCGGAAATCCTGAAACACCACGCCGATGCGGCGGCGCAGCCGGGTGATCTCGTCCTTGGGCAGAAGGGCGGTGTCATGGCCGAACAGCGTGACCAGCCCGCGCGTCGGCTTCAGCGTCTGCAGGATGAGTTTCAGCAAGGTGGTCTTGCCGGCGCCGGAGGGGCCGGTGAGGAACTGGAGGGAATGGGGCGGGATGTCGAAGGTCAGATCCTTCAAAATCTCCGGGCCCATCCCGTATCTCAGGCCGACATTCTCGAAGCGGACCACCTTTTGCTCCCGGCGAATCGCCTCATTTTTACCCGTCGTTAATCATGAGGGTCCAGCAATAACCACTGGCTGGCTTCATGTTTCGCGCCCCTTGCCCGGGTGGTGTGGCGAAGGTGAGGCTATCAGGTTCAACGCGCCGGTGGTCCATGGCAGAAATCCAGTGTCCCGAATGTGCCGCATGCTATCAGGTGCCCGACGAATCGCTGGGCGCCGAGGGGCGCAAGGTCCGCTGCGCGGCCTGCCGCACGCTGTGGTATGCCAAAGCCCCGGCGCTCGCGCCGCACCCGGGGGACGCGGTTGCCGCTGCCGACGAGACTGCGCCGATGGCCGATGCACCGGCCGATCTGCTGCCGCCGGAGCCGGCCCAGCCGCTGCCTGTCACCCGGCCTGCGCCGGCCCGCCCGTGGCATCAGCGCATGGGCCAGCCGGCGGGGGCGAGGACCGCGCGCTGGCCGCTCGTGGCCGGTGCGGCGGCGGTGGCGGCGCTTGTCGCGCTGTTTGCCTTCCGCGCGCCGCTGGTGCGCCTTGTGCCCGAGGCCGGGCGCGTCTATGCCGCGTTCGGCCTGCCGGTCAATCTCAGCGGGCTCGAAATCCGTCAGGTCAAGAGCGGGCTGCTGACCGAGAACGGCGTGGAAATGCTGGTCGTGCAGGGTGAGATCGCCAATGTCACCCAGGTGACGCGCATTGTGCCGCGGCTGAAATTCGCCGTGCTCGACGCCAAGGGGCTGCCCCTCTATTCGTGGACCGCGCAGGCCGAGACGAAAGACCTCAAGCCCGGCGAGACGCAGACCTTCCGCCGTCGCCTCGCTTCTCCCCCGCCCGAGGGGCAGGATGTGCTGGTTCGCTTTGCCGGCAAGGCCGATCTTCTGGCGCTTGCGCAATAAACGCGGCGATTTTCGCTTTCCGCCTCACTGTCCGCCGTGCTGTAAAGGGCGGGACAAACGAAAAAAGAGCCGTTGCATGACCGATACCCGCCGCATCCGTGTGCTGTTCGACGAAGACGTGATTGCCCGCCGCAACAGCGAACTGGCCAGGGACATTGCCGCCGCCAAGACCGACCGGCTGCTGGTCATCTCGGTGCTGCGCGGCAGCTTCATCTTCGCGGCCGATCTTCTGCGCGCCATGCACCGCGAGGGGATGGCGCCGCAGGTCGAGTTCATGCAGCTCTCCAGCTATCGCGAGGGGACAGTGTCCTCGGGGCGCGTCACCATCACCAAGGACATCGAGGGCGATGTGCGCGGGCGCGATGTGCTGATCATCGACGATATTCTCGAATCAGGCCGGACGCTGGCGTTTGCCAAGGATCTGCTGATTGCGCGCGGCGCCAAGCGGGTGATGACGGCGGTGCTGATCGAAAAGCCGGGCCATCGGGCCGTGCAGTTCGATGCGGATTTCGTCGGGTTCACCTCGCCGGATCTGTTCCTCGTCGGCTATGGCATGGATGTCGCCCATTCCTACCGCGAACTGCCGTTTGTCGGTGTCGTCGAGAAGTGATCAGCGGTTGAGCCACCAGATCGTACCGTTGAGCACCCCGGCATAGGCCACCCACGCCAGATAGGGGGCGAGCAGGAGGCCGGCCAACCGATCCAGCCGGAGGAAGGCGAGGAGGGTGGCTAGGATCGCCACCTCCAGCGCGAGGATGACCGCAAGGCCGGCCAGCGGATTGGCAAAGCCGAAGAACGCCCAGGACCACAGGGCGTTGAGCGCCAGTTGACCTGAGAACAGCACGATCGCGGCCTGCCGCCCCTCCGCGCCGGGGCGGATGCGCAGGATGCGCCAGAAGGCCCAGGCCATCAGTGCATAAAGCAGGCTCCACGCAATGGGGAAGACCGCATTCGGCGGGGTGAAGGCGGGTTTGACGAGGCCGGCGTACCATGGGGAAAGCCCGCGCATCGTCGCGATCTGGCCGAGAAACGAGGCCGCCAACACCAGCGCCACGGCCAGGGCGAGATAGCCCAGTGCGACAAACGACGTCGGCGGCTCCTGCCGGCCGGGGCGGCGCTTGAGGGCCGGAGGATCAGGATCGTCGGGGAGCTTCAGGGACGGTTCGGTCATTTGCGGGTCGCCAGATACACGCCAAAGGCAGCGGTCATCATGCCGGCGATCTGGACGGTTGTCATCGTCTCGCCGAAGAACAGCCACGCCTGAAGCGCGGCGGTGGGCGGCACAAGGTAGATCAGCGAGGCGACGCGCGAGACGGCGCCGCGGCGGATCATCATCAGCATCAGGAAGATCGCGCCGATCGACAGCACGAGGACCGACCACAGGGCGACCAGAACGGTGGTGGTGGTCACCGGAATCTGCATCGGCTCGATGGCCCAGGCGACGGGCAGGGTGACGACGAGCGCGCCGAGATACTGGATGACGGTGATGGTCCTCAGATCGCCCTTCGCGGCAAAGCGCTTCTGATAAAAGGTGCCGAGGGTGACCGCGAGGGTCGAGACCAGGCCGACCGCAATGGGGACGAGCAGGCCTTCCAGCGTCCCGGCATCGATGCCGACAAGGCGCGGGGTGAGCACCATCACGACACCGGCAAAGCCGATGGCGACACCGGCGGCGTTGCGCGGGCTCAGCCGCTCGCCCACCAGCGGCCAGGCGAGCAGCGCGGTCAGCAGCGGCTGCAACGCCACGATGATGGCGGAGAGCCCCGCCGGCAGGCCAACCGAAATCGGCCACCAGACACCGCCGAGATACAGCGCATGCAGCAGGATGCCGGTGATCGCGGCATGCAGCCAGTCGCGCCCGCGCGCCGGCCATTCCGCCCGCACCAGCAGTGCGAAGGCGGCGATGAGTACGCCGGCGGCGACATAGCGCAGGATGAGGAAGGTCAGCGGATCGGCCTTGGCCACGGCGACAAACTTCGCCACGATCCAGCCGGTGGACCAGATGAGGACGAAAAGCGCCGGCGACAGCCGTTCGAGCACGGGCACATTCCTGCTTCGGTCAGGGGAGGTTGGTTAGACCTCTAACAGCGCGGGGTGGGCCTGCCAAGCGGCGGGCGGCAAAAACCAATCATAAACCTGCCCGGTCTACACTTCAGGCGTGTGTCGCAGGGCAATGACTCGCAAACGAAAGGAATTTCCGGTGTTCATGAAGACTGTCGGGCTCGACCAGCTTTCCAGCACGGGCCTTATCGTCATGGCGTTCGGCGTCATGCTGTTCTGCCTCGCCTTTGCGTGGCTGATCGATATCCTCGTGCCGGATCTGTCGTTCGGCTTTGCGCTGAACACCGTTCTGCTGCTGGTGTTCATGTGGCTGGGGCTGTTCCTGTTCGGCAAGTACATCGGGCCGATCCGCTACAATTCCGCGATCAAGAACGTGAGCATCGGCGTCATTTCCTCGCTGGTGGGAATGTCATTCCTCTGTCTCATCAAATCGCGGCCGTTCTCGCGCGGATAGGACTGCCGCTTCGGCATTGAAAAAAGCCCGGGAGTGCTCCCGGGCTTTTTCGTTCAGTTGAGCGCCGTGCCCTTCGGCCGGCGGCCGGAGGTGGAGGGCCTCTCCTTGACCATCAGCCCGTCGCCCAGCACGGTGACGGCAACGGTCTCGCCGTCCTTCACCTCGCCGGAGAGGATCAGCTCGGCCAGCGGATCCTGCAGGTGCTTCTGGATCACGCGCTTCAGCGGGCGCGCGCCGTAGGCGGGATCGTAGCCGGCGTCGGCCAGCCAGTCGCGGGCGGCGCCTTCGAGATCGACCACGATCTTCCGGTCCTCCAGCAACCGGGCAAGGCGGCGCATCTGGATATCGACAATAGCACCCATGTTCGCCCGCTTGAGCCGGTGGAACAGGATGATCTCGTCGACACGGTTGAGGAATTCCGGCCGGAAATGGCCTTTCACCACGGCCATCACCTCTTCGCGCACGGCGTCCGTATCCTGCCCCTCGGACTGGCTGACGAGATATTCCGAACCGAGGTTCGAGGTCATGATGATCAGCGTGTTGCGGAAATCGACCGTGCGGCCCTGCCCGTCGGTCAGGCGGCCGTCATCGAGCACCTGCAACAGCACGTTGAACACATCGGGATGGGCCTTTTCCACCTCGTCGAACAGCACGACCTGATAGGGCCGGCGGCGGACCGCCTCGGTCAGCGCGCCGCCTTCCTCATAGCCGACATAGCCGGGAGGTGCGCCGATCAGCCGGGCAACGGAGTGCTTTTCCATGTACTCGGACATGTCGAGCCGGACCATCGCGGTGTCGTCATCGAACAGGAAGGCGGCGAGCGCCTTGGTCAGCTCGGTCTTGCCGACGCCGGTGGGGCCAAGGAACATGAACGAGCCGATCGGCCGGTTGGGATCCTGCAACCCGGCGCGGGCGCGGCGCACGGCGGTGGAGACGGCGGAAATCGCCTCCTCCTGCCCGACGACACGGCGGGCGATCTCGTCCTCCATGCGCAACAGCTTGTCCTTCTCGCCTTCCAGCATCCTGTCGACGGGCACGCCGGTCCAGCGCGAGACGACGCCGGCGATATGATCGGGCGTCACCGCCTCTTCCAGCATGCCGCCGCCGCCCCTGGCCTCGATCTCGGCCAGCTGTTTTTCAAGCCCCGGGATGATGCCGTAGGCGAGTTCCCCGGCCTTCTGGTATTCGCCCTTGCGCTGGGCGTTGGCGAGGTCGGTGCGCGCGCCATCAAGCTGCTTCTTGATGTCGGCAGCCTTGCCAAGCTTGTTCTTCTCGGCCTGCCAGCTGGCGGTGAGGGAAGAGGACTGTTCCTCAAGGTCGGCCAGTTCGCGCGTCAGGCGCTCCAGCCGGTCGCGCGAGGCGGCGTCCGTCTCCTTCTTCAGCGCTTCCTGCTCGATCCTGAGGCGGATGATCTCGCGGTCGATCGAATCCAGCGCCTCGGGCTTGGAATCCACCTGCATCCTCAGGCGCGCGGAGGCTTCATCGACGAGATCGATCGCCTTGTCGGGCAGGAACCGGTCGGTGATATAGCGGTTCGACAAGGTGGCAGCGGCGACCAGCGCCGAATCGGTGACACGGACGCCGTGGTGCTGCTCGTACTTCTCCTTGAGGCCGCGCAGGATCGAGACGGTGTCCTCGACCGTCGGTTCGGAGACGAACACCGGCTGGAAGCGGCGGGCGAGCGCCGCGTCCTTTTCGACGTGCTTTCTGTATTCATCGAGCGTGGTGGCGCCGACGCAGTGGAGTTCGCCGCGGGCCAGCGCGGGCTTGAGCAGGTTGGAAGCGTCCATTGCGCCATCGGCCTTGCCGGCACCGACGAGGGTGTGCATCTCGTCGATGAACAGGATGATCCCGCCCTCGGCGGCAGTCACCTCCTCCAGCACGGATTTCAGCCGCTCCTCGAACTCGCCGCGATATTTCGCGCCGGCGATCAGCGCACCCATATCAAGCGCCAGCAGGGCCTTGTCCTTGAGCGATTCCGGCACATCGCCGTTGACGATCCTCAGCGCGAGGCCCTCGACGATGGCGGTCTTGCCGACGCCGGGTTCGCCGATCAGCACCGGGTTGTTCTTGGTGCGGCGGGAGAGGACCTGGATGGTCCGGCGGATTTCCTCATCGCGGCCGATGACCGGATCGAGCTTGCCCGACCGGGCGGATTCGGTGAGGTCGCGGGCGTATTTCTTCAGCGCGTCATACTGGTTCTCGGCGGTGGCCGAATCCGCTGTGCGCCCCTTGCGGATCGCCTCGATCGCGGCATTCAGGTTCTGCGCGGTGACGCCCGCCGATGCCAGCGCCTTGCCGGCCTCGGTGTCCTTCTCGATGGCGAGCGCCAGCAGCAGCCGCTCGACCGTGACGAAGCTGTCCCTGGCCTTTTCCGCCGCCTTTTCCGCCGCCTGGAAGACGCGGGCAAGCGGGGGCGTGACATAGACCTGCCCGGCGCCGGCGCCGCCGACCTTGGCATGTCTGGTCAGCGCCATCTCGGTGGCGCGGCGCACGGCCTTGGCATCGCCGCCGGCACGTTCGATCAGGCCGGAGGCAAGGCCCTGATCGTCATCAAGCAGGGCTTTCAGCAGATGCTCGGGGGAGAATTGCTGGTGGCCCTCACGCAGGGCTATGGTCTGTGCCGCCTGAAGAAAGCCGCGGGCGCGCTCGGTGTATTTCTCGAAAGTCATGGTCATCCCTCATTGCAGCAGAGATCGCGCCCCGCATGCGGCGGCGCCGTCAGTTCCGCCGGACCCGGCCTTGCGGCATCCGGCAGGCCAGAGGTGGGGAGGCGCTGGCGTTTTTGAAAGACCCCTGCCACAATGTCGCATTCACCCGGAGCCTCACCCATGCAGCCTGCCGTTGTCGCCCATCTCGCCCGCCATCCGGTGAAGGGTCTTTCGCCTCAGGCGCTGGAAACCGTGCAACTGACAGCGGGCGCGCATTTTCCCGGCGACCGGCTGTTTGCCATCGAGAACGGGCCGTCAGGGTTCGATGCCGCCGCGCCGGAACACCAGCCGAAGTTCAGGTTCATCGTGCTGATGCGCTATCCGTGGCTGGCGCAGCTTCAGGCGCGGTATGACGATGCCACCGGGGTGCTCAGCCTCACGCGCGACGGGCAGGGGCTGGCGGCGGGCGATCTCGGCAACGACGACGGGCGGCAGGAGATCGAGCGCTATTTCAATACCGCATTCGCTGCCGAACTGCGCGGGCCGGCGCAGGTGCTCACCGCGCCGCCCGGGTTCCGGTTCATGGATTCGCGCTCGGGTTTCGTCTCCCTTCTCAACCTTGCCAGCCTCAGGGCGCTGGCGGCCAAGGCCGGGGTGCGCACGGTGGAACCGGCGCGCTTCCGCGCCAATATCGTGCTCGACGGGCTGCCGCCATGGGGCGAATTCGATCTTGTCGGGCGGGACATCCGGATCGGCGGGGCGGTGCTGCGCGTCCTCAAGCGGACAGAGCGGTGCGCCGCCACCCATGCCAACCCGGTGACGGGGCTGCGTGATCTCGACGTGGTGGGCAGCCTCCAGCGTGCCTATGGCCACAGCGATTGCGGCGTCTATGCTGAAGTGATCGAAGGCGGCGCCGTGACGCTTGGCGACATGGCCGGGACATGAAAAAGGGCGCCGCAGCGCCCTTCAACCCTGTTCTTTGCGGAATTACTCGCCGGCGTCCTGCGCCTCGGCGGGGGCGGCCTCGCCGGCCCCCATCTCGTCGCGCGGGCCACGCCGGCTTCGCCGCCGGCGCGGGCGCAGCGGGAAGCGGCCGCCGTCCTCGCCGTTGGCCATGGCCTCGTTGCCCTCGATCTGGTCGCCGGCTTCGCCCCCGGCGGTCTCGATCGGGATACGGACCGGCGCGGTGATGAACGGCGGCAGGCCGCCTTCACCTTCCGGCTCGGCCGGCGGCTGCGGCCGCTCGAACCGCTGCTGGTTACGGTCAAAATTCCGGTCGCGGCGGAAGTCGCGGTCGCCCCGGTCATTGCGCTCGCCGCGATCCCGGCGGAAATCGCCGCCCTGCCGGTCGGCGCGCTGCTCGCGCGGCTGGTCCTGCCGGGAGGGATCCTGCCGGGGCTGGTAATCCTGCCGGGGCTGATAATCCTGCCGCGGCTGGTCGCCGTTCGGATCGACAAAGCCCGGGGCCTGCGGCGCCTGCGGCGCGCGGAAGGTGAAGCGATCCATCACCGAGCTTTCAAACTCGTCGTCGCCGTCGAACCCTTCGTCCGCATCCTCGATGCGGCCACCGTTCTGCACCTGCTGCTGGGCCTGCGCCTGCTGGGTCTGTGCTGCGGCGATGAGCCGCAGATAGTGCTCGGCATGCTGGAGATAGCTCTCCGCCGCCACCGGATCGCCCGAAGCGTGGGCGTCGCGCGCCAGAGAGACGTATTTCTCGGCGATGTGGGCCGCGGTGCCGCGGATTTTCACATCCGGCCCGTTGGACTCATATGAGCGGGTGAGAGGATTCGGGCCCCGCCGGTTGCGGCCCCGCATGCGCTTGTTCTGTCCAGGTCTCATGGAGTGTCTCTGGTATCCCAGGAAATGACCATCGCCGCGCGATTGGTCGCTGCACAACGTACAAGTACGCTTCGGAAGGGGATGAGCCGCCGTATCGGCAGTTCAGCACTGCCCCACGTCCGCGCGCCTTGGTTCGCCCCGACCGCCGGAACTTCCGGCCGATCCCGATGCTGTTGCCCAAATGGGCTTTATCAAGCCCCGATGCAGCATCGGACCCTCTGCCCTTACCGCCCCGTTCTGCCGAATGCAAGCGCGTGCCCTGCATATTCCGCAGGGAGACAGATATTTCCCGTGGAAACAGCGCTCAGATGTTGTGCCCGCGCGCGGCAATGCTGTGGCGGCCAAGAATCGTATCGCCCCGCACCAGAATCACCTCGCCGACAACATTGACGACAACACAGACATGATTGGGGATGACACGCACCACCTCGCCGATCGCCGGGCGGGCGTTGCAGCGGGTCAGATCGAGAAAGCCGTGCTCCTCGGCAAAGCGGGCCAGCCGCGCCTCGGGATGCTCGATGATGTGGCCATAGCCATCGAGGTTCCAGCCGGTGTCGGAAGTGAAGATCTTCGATCCTGCATCGAGAATGCCGCGCTCGGGGGCGGCACGGCTGTCGACGGTTGTGTAGATCGACAGTGCTCAATCGGCGAGGGTGGCAAAGCCCGCCGCCATCATCATCCGGTCGTTGAAGATCGAGGTGCCCGCCCGGTGTTCGGTGGCGGAAGGGATGGTGCCGAGGGTCAACAGGTTGGGCGTGCCGCCGGTGGAGACGCGGGTGATGCCGATCCCCTCGGCGCTGAGGGCGGTGGCCACCTCGTCATGGAAGCGGTTGACCGCCTCGGCCCCGTTCTCGGGCGGATAGAACATCAGCCCGCCGAAGACGAGGCCGGGGCGGGAGGCGATGTCGCGCGCCAGCGCGATGGCCTCGCCCGGGGTTTCGACGCCGGCGCGCTTGCGGCCGGTGTCGCATTCCACCAGCACGGTGAGCGGCCGGCCGGCGATTTCGGCCGCGCGCGGCAGCCCGGCCACGACCACGGGATTGTCGGCGGCGACGGAGACATCATGGGTGGCGCGCAGCGCGCCGAGCCGGCCCATCTTCTCCTCGCCGAGGAGGTTGTAGGAGATGAAGATATCGTCGAGCCCGGCAGCGGCCATCACCTCGGCTTCGCCCAGCTTCTGGCAGGTGATGCCGCGCGCGCCGGCATCACGCTGCATCGCGGCGATCACCGGGGATTTGTGGGTCTTGATATGCGGACGGTTGGCAATGCCGCGGGCATCGCACAGCGCCTGCGTGCGGGCGATGTTGCGCTCGACGATATCGAGATCGACCACCACGGCGGGGGTGCCGAACTCGCGGGCGATCCGCGTCTTGAGTGCCGCGCTGCTCATGGCTTCACCAGGATGATCGCCTCGATCTCCACCATCATCCGGTTGGGCAGAGAGCCCATGCCGACCGCAGAACGGGCATGGCGGCCCGCCTCGCCCAAAACCTCGACCAGCAGATCCGAACAGCCGTTGATAACCTTGGGGTGATCGGCAAACTCAGGCTCGGCATTGACCATGCCGAGGAGCTTGACCACCGCCTCGACCCGGTCGAGCGAGCCGAGCGCGGCCCGGATGGTGGCGAGCAATTGCAGGCCAACGGTGCGGGCCGCGCGATAGCCCTCATCCACCGTTGCATCACGGCCGAGCCGGCCGACCATATAGCCGCCCTCCGGCCGGCGCGGGCCTTGCCCGGAGAGATAGAGCAGGTTCCCCGCCGACCGGTAGGGCACATAATTGGCGGCAGGCGACGGCACAGGCGGCAGGACGAGGCCCAGCGCGGTCAGGCGGTGTTCGGGGGTCATGATGCTCCTCTGGGGCGTGGTGCCAGGCAGCTAAGCATGTCCGTGCGATGCGGGCAATTTCCAGCAGAGGCCGGTTCTGAATCACCCGGCGGGATCGATCCCGACGATCCAGAATGTGGCTTGGCCCTCAGGCGCGACGTGCCAGCGGGCGGGCCGGAGGGCGACGAAGGCATCGAGCGGCATCGCATTCTGTCGATGCGTCCCCGTATTGACCGTGCCTGTGCCGCTCTCCCAGAGGAGGAGGCCGGCGGTCATGGCGATGTCCGTGTCCCCGGTGATCCTCCGCCGGCTCAGGTGATGGCGGCAGCGCCCGCGCCGGGTCATCACGTTGAGGTCGGTCACCGGGCCGGCGATCAGCCTTGCGGAGGCCGCTCCATCACCGGGGTAGGCGAGGGGCGGGGTTTGCGGCGTCAGGCGGTGGGTGTCACCGTCCACCGTCAGGTCAAACCCCGCGCCGGAGAGGATCGCGGTGGTCCGGTCGATGCCGGCAAAATGCGAGAACGGCCCGTCGGAGGCGACATCGGCGAGGCTGACGCGCCAGTCGAAGGCTTCCAGCGCCGCACCCTCGGGGTGGGTGTAGACATCCCGCGTGATGCCGCCGCCGTTCTTCCACGGCCGGGCAATCCGTTCGGCGGCTTTCAGGACCAGCATCGCGGGGGTCAGCCGAGGATGCCGGGCAGGTTGAGCTGATGCTCGCGGGCGCAAGCGAGCGCGATGTCGTAGCCCGCATCGGCATGGCGCATGACGCCGGTGGCGGGATCATTCCACAACACGCGGCCGATGCGGCGGGCCGCCTCCTCCGTGCCGTCACAGCAGATGACCATGCCCGAATGCTGGGAAAAGCCCATGCCGACGCCGCCGCCATGGTGCAGCGACACCCAGGTGGCGCCCGAGGCGCAATTGAGCAGCGCGTTGAGCAGCGGCCAGTCGGACACTGCGTCCGAGCCGTCCTTCATCGCCTCGGTCTCGCGGTTGGGGGAGGCGACCGAGCCGGAATCGAGATGATCGCGCCCGATGACGATCGGGGCCTTCAACTCGCCCTTTGCCACCATCTCGTTGAAGGCGAGGCCGAGGCGGTGCCGGTCGCCGAGGCCAACCCAGCAGATGCGGGCCGGCAGGCCCTGAAAGCTGATCCGCTCCTTCGCCATGTCGAGCCAGCGGTGCAGATGGGTGTTGTCGGGCAGCAGTTCCTTCACCTTGGCATCGGTGCGCCAGATATCCTCCGGCTCGCCCGAGAGAGCGGCCCAGCGGAACGGGCCGATGCCACGGCAGAACAGCGGGCGGATATAGGCCGGCACGAAGCCGGGGAAGGCGAAGGCGTCGGCCACCCCCTCCTCCAATGCCATCTGGCGGATGTTGTTGCCGTAATCGACCGTCGGCACGCCCGCCTTGTGGAAGTCCAGCATCGCGCGGACATGGGTCGCCATCGATTGCTTGGCGGCGGCGGTGACGCCCCTGGGGTCGGCAGTCTGCGCGGCCTCCCATTGCGCCAGCGTCCAGCCCTTGGGCAGGTAGCCGTGGACGGGATCGTGCGCGGAGGTCTGGTCGGTCACCGCATCGGGCCGGATGCCGCGACGGTAGATCTCGGGGAAGACATCGGCCGCGTTGCCGAGCAGGGCGACGGACAGCGGCTTTTTCGCCTTGCAGGCGTTCTCGATCAGTTCCAGCGCGTGGTCGAGGTCGCGGGCCTGAACGTCAATGTATTTTGTCCTCAGGCGGAATTCGATGGAAGAGGGGCGGCATTCAACCGCAAGGCAGGAGGCACCGGCCATGGTGGCGGCCAGCGGCTGCGCCCCGCCCATGCCGCCGAGGCCGGCAGTGAGGATCCAGCGGCCCGAAAGATCGCCGCTGTAGTGCTGGCGGCCCATCTCGACAAACGTCTCGTAGGTGCCCTGCACGATGCCTTGCGAACCGATGTAGATCCACGAGCCGGCGGTCATCTGGCCGTACATGGCCAGCCCCTTCTTATCGAGTTCGTTGAAATGCTCCCATGTCGCCCAGCGCGGCACGAGGTTGGAGTTGGCTATGAGCACGCGCGGGGCATCCGGATGCGTTCTGAAGACACCGACCGGCTTGCCGGACTGGACGAGCAGCGTCTCGTCCGCCTCCAGCCGGCGCAGGGCGGCGCAGATGCGGTCGAAGCTTTCCCAATCGCGCGCGGCGCGGCCGATGCCGCCGTAGACGACAAGCTCGCCCGGCTTTTCGGCCACGTCTGGGTCGAGGTTGTTCATCAGCATGCGCAAGGGGGCTTCGGTCAGCCAGCTCTTGGCGGAACGGTCGGTGCCGTGCGGACTCCTGATGACGCGGGCGTTGTCGATGCGGGTCATGGCTTTCATCCTTGGGCGGAAGTGGAGACAAGCCCGGGCAGGGCCATTGCAGCTGTTGCGATGAGCGCGCCGGAGGTAACGAGGCTCCGGGCCGCCTGCATGTCGGGGTAGATGTAGCGGTCGTGATCGAGCATCGGCACTTCGGCGCGCAGGGCGGCGTGGACGGCCCGCAGCGGCGCGCTGGTGGTCAACGGCGCGTGGAAATCACAGCCCTGCGCGGCGGCGAGCAGTTCGATGCCGATCACGGCACAGGCTGTCTCGGCCATCGCCAGCAGGCGGCGCGCACCGTGGGCGGCCATCGAGACATGATCCTCCTGATTGGCGGAGGTGGGGATCGAATCGACGCTGGCCGGATAGGC
>ERZ1645187.654-NODE-654-length-33979-cov-12.040591_pt1 | contig 33979 bp, 30 predicted proteins | sample MGYA00575352_ERZ1645187 | MGnify/ENA primary metagenome ERZ1645187 (study PRJEB40837, sample SAMN11349314) | freshwater sediment metagenome | isolation source: river sediment | host: Sediment | place: India: Wazaribad , New Delhi | collected 2017-02-21 ... | reverse complement strand
GTGGTGGTGCAGGTGCCGGAGCTGTTCGACAACCTGGCGCGCTGCATCAATCCCAACTGCATCACCAACGCGGAACCGCACGTGGCGACGCGGTTCCGGCGGATCGAATCCGGCTCGCAGTACTTCAAGTGCGCGCACTGCGAGCGGGTCTGCTCGCTCGACGAGCTGGCGGGGCACCTCAAGACGTGAACCCGCTCGCCGTCCAGATCGCGGGCATCGCGCTCGAGTCGCCGCTGGTGCTGGCGTCGGGCGTGCTGGGCACGACGGCGTCTTCGCTGCGGCGGGTGGCCCGGGCGGGCGCGGGGGCGGTCACGACCAAGTCGTGCGGCCGGACGGCGCGGCCGGGCCATCCGGCGCCGTGCGTCTTGCCTTGGCCGGGCGGCCTGATCAATGCCGTGGGCCTGTCGAACCCGGGCGTGGAAGCCGAACTGGAAGAGCTCGCCGAATACCGTCGCACGTGCGCGGCCCCGCTGTTCGTCTCCATCTTCGCGGACAGTCCGGACGAATTCGGCCGGCTGGCCCGGCGCGTGGCGGAAGCGCAGCCCGATCTGATCGAAGTGAACGTATCGTGTCCGAACGTGGAATCCGAATTCGGCGCGCCGTTCGCGGCGGATCCGGAGGCGTGCGGGCGGGTGACGCGCGCGGTGAAGGAGAACGCCGGCGCCGTGCCGGTGTCCATCAAGCTGTCGGCGCAGTGCGCATCGCTGGCGCGGACGGCGGTGATTTGCCGGCAGAGCGGCGCCGACGCGCTCACGGCCATCAACACCGTCGGGCCGGGAATGTGGATCGACGTGGGCACGGGGCGGCCGGCGCTGGCGAACAAGGTCGGCGGCGTGTCGGGTCCGGCGATCCTGCCCATCGCGGTGCGGGCGGTCTACGAAATCCGGAAAGCGGTCGATCTGCCGATCATCGGCACCGGCGGCGTGTCGTGCGCGGAAGACGCCTTGCAGTTGATCATGGCCGGCGCCGACGCGGTGGGCGTCGGCAGCGCCGTCTATGCGGGCGGCGTCGAGGTTTTCGGCGAAATCAACCGCGGCTTGTCCGCGTTCCTGAAGGAGCGCGGGTTTGATTCCCTGGCGCAGGTGAAGGGTCTGGCGCAGCGGGAGGGGCGGGCATGAATTCGATTTTACCGAGCCGCGCGATGCGTTCGCTGCCGATCAAGCAGGTCGTCACCCATTCTCCGGAACTCAAGAGCTTCCTGTTCGAGCAGACCTTCGAGGCGGAACCGGGGCAGTTCGTCATGCTGTGGATCCCGGGACTGGACGAAAAGCCGTTTTCCGTTTCCGACGTGCGGGATGGCTGGATCGAAATCACGGCCAAGGCGGTCGGCCCGTTTTCGCGGGCGCTGATGGAGTGCCAAGCCGGCGACCGGTTGGGTTTGCGCGGGCCGTTCGGGCGGGGTTTCCGTCCGCGCGGGCGCGGGCTGGTGGTGGGCGGCGGCATGGGCATTGCGCCATTGCGTTATCTCGTGCACTGGCTCGAGCGCGACCGCGCGCCGTTCCGGGTGGCGCTGGGCGCGCGCACCGCGGCCGAAATGATGTTCGTGGGCGACTTTTCCCGCTACGGCGCGGAATTCGCGACGGACGATGGCACGCTGGGACGGCAATGCCTCGTGACCGGTCTGGCCGCGCGCCTGTGCGCGGATGAATCCTTCGACGTGATCTACGGCTGCGGGCCGGAACCAATGCTCGTGGCGCTCAAGAAACTGGCGGACGAACGGGGCCTCGATTGCCAGCTTTCGCTGGAACGGCACATGAAGTGCGGCATCGGCGTCTGCGGAAGCTGCTGCGTGGACGGCAGCGGCCTCTGCATCTGCCGCGAAGGACCGGTGCTGGACAAGGCGGAACTGGACCAGGTCGCCGACTTCGGCCTGCCGCACCGCGACGCGACGGGGGCGCGAAAACCGCCGAGAACCTGAACAGCCAACTACGAATTGATCGAATGGCCCGAATGGGAGAGGATGGAGGCATGAAGCTGCGCAAGATCGTGTCGGGCGGGCAGACCGGGGCGGACCAGGGTGCGCTGAGCGCCTGCGTGCAGGCGGGATTTCCGTACGGCGGGTGGATTCCGAAAGGGCGGCGGACGGAAAAAGGCAAAGTGCCCGCGCGCTACCGTTTGCGGCAGCATTGGAGCCGGCACTATCCGCCGCGCACGGAGAAGAACGTCGCCGATTCCGACGGCACGGTCATCTTCACCTACGGCCAGCCCGACGGCGGTTCGCTGCTGACGATCGAATTCGCGAAGCAACACGGCAAGCCGTGGCTGGCGGTCGATGCGACGCGGTCGCACGACGAAATCGTCGCGCGCGTCTTGCGCTGGATTCGGCGGCGCCTGCCGGACGGCGCGGTGCTGAACGTGGCCGGCTCGCGCCGCAGCAAGGCGCCGGGCATCCACAGGACCGTCAAGCGAGCGATGCTGGATATTCAGGCCCAGTTGGGCAGGCCATCCAAACAGGTCGTCGCCGCCGGAAAATGAATTCCGGTTGCCGGGACTCGAGCCGCGATAAAACGCCGAGGAATGGTTTAATTGCCGCGGATCCGGAAGTAGCGGTTGGAGGCGGTTGGATCCGGCTCGATCCAGCGGGCGGTGCGGCCGGCGCCGGAGTCGATCACGGCGCAATCGGTCACGGCGGACCAGGTGCCGGTGGGGGAAGCGCAGGCTTCGACGACGTAGCCGGTGCTGCCGGGGGCGCTTTGGGAGAAGTCGAGGCAAGCCAGGACGTTCGTGGTCGGAACGAAGGGGGCCAGAACCGGTTCGTCGGGAACGGTCGGCGCGCCGGGTGTCCAGAGGAGGCCGAGGGCGCGGGTGGTGTTGTAGGTGGCGCCGTCCACTGCGTAGACGGGGTGGGCGGCGACGATGAGCGCGTTGGTGGAGGGCGCCACGGCGGAGGCGACGGCCGGAGCGGTTCCGCCGTAGACGAGGGGGAACGGAACGGGATCCAGCAGGGCGCCGGTTGAATCGACCCGCATGCCGTAGATGCCCGGCAGACCGTTGCGGACGTCGTTGCAGGCCACGAGCCAGCCGGAGCCGTCGCAGAGGACCTTGGGATCGGAGGACGCGGTGGAGGTGTTGAGGTTGGTGATCAGCGGACCGATGGCGGCGGTGGCGGCATCAAGGGTGGCGCCGAGAAGAACGTCGATGTTGCTGTCTCGCCAGGCGACGAGAAATTGGCCGGATTCAGACAGGAAGGCGGCGTCGGGTTCCCAGCAGGTGCCGCTGGCGGCGACATAGAGGTTGGAGGAAGCGGCGTCGAGCGGGGAGCCGTCGGGCAGATAGCGGCGGAAGCGGATGACGTCGTCGTCGGCCCAGAGCACGAGATAGCAGCCGGCACCATAGGCGATGGCGGGGTCGGAGATGTCCACGCCGCCGACGGTGAAGACGCCGCCCATGCTGGCATCGGCGTTGACGATCCGGGCGCGGACTTGGTTTAGGTTGGCGTCGTCCCAGACGGCCAGGAAATTGGTGCCGTCGGAGGCGACGTCGCAGAAGTAGGCGTAGAGGGTGCTGGTGCCGATCTGGAGGTTGGTGGACACGGGCTGGCCGCTGCCGTCCACAAGTTGGCCCCAGATCTGGTCGCGGGTATTGCGTTCGTCGCTCCAGACGACGAGGGCGGTATCGCCGGCGACGGCCACGGCGGGCCCCCACTGGTCGCTTGCGTTGGTGCAGACGAGAAGGGGTGGCGAAGCGGGAGGGATTTCCGCGGCGGTGAAGCGCTGGAGGGCGATGTCTCCCCGGCGTTCGGTTTCGGCGGGGTGGGCCTCGAACGCCACCCAGAAGTTCGTGCCGTCGTCGGCGGCGGCGGGGGTGCGTTCCATGGAGCCGCCCAGGGACACGAGCGTCTGGTCGCCGGCGGAAAGAACGTCGCCGGAGACGGCGAGAACGTGGACGAAGACGGAATCGTAGCCGTGGACGGAGAGAAAGCGATCGGTGGAGTACGGGCAGAGGAAGGGGCGGTACTGCTCGTTGGTGGCGACGATCGTTCCGTTGGCGTCGGCGACGGTGCCGTTGGCATCCATCAGGGAGGCGCGCACGGATGCGGGGTCTCGGTAATCGTACCAGCTCAGGGCGCAGCGGGTGCCGTCGCTCTGGATGCCCGGGTCGAACTGGCTGTCGTCGCCCACGACGAGGGCCAGGCCGGTGCTGGAATGGCTGACGGTTCCGTCCTGCGCGACGAAACAGCCGTACAGGTCTTCGTTGCCGTTGCGGGCGTCGGTCCAGGCCAGCCACCAACCGGTCTGGGCGAGGGGGCCGGGGCCGAACGTCGCGGCCGGACTGTATTGCGAGCCGGCGTTGGTGCAGATGGCCAGCGGAGCCGGATCCAGCACCGTGCCGTCTTCTCCGACGCGCACGGCGCGCAGATCGGACGACAGGGCGAGGGTGGCCAGATACGAATCCGGGGGGCTGGCGAAGTCGCCGAACGCGACGGAGGAGCGCAAGTAGGAGGAGAGGCCGCTGAAGAGCTGGGTGGCGGTGCCGAGGGGGCGGGCCTGGGCGTCGAGCATCTGTCCCATGTGCTTGTAGCCGCCGCTGGAGGTGCTCCAGGTCAGCAGCAGATTGGTGCGGCCGGCGCAGACAGTGGGATAGCGGCATTCGGCGGTCCAGGTTTCCAGGGGAAACGGCGCGGGATCGAGCAGGATGCCGTCGGGCGACACCCGGCAGCCGTATCCGTTGCGCACGCCGCTGCCGGCGTATTCCTGCCACGCGACGACGAAGCAATCGTTGAACCAAGCGACCGAGGGCCAGCGCCTTTCCGTCGCGACGTGGCCCACGACGTTGGCGCCGACGGCGATAGCCACGGGATCGAGAAGGTTTCCGTCGCTGTCCAGCCGCATGGCCAGGATCTCATCGGTCCAGGCGTCGGCCCAGACGACCAGCCAGATGGAGCCGTCGGTGGCCGCGCAATGGTCCCACTGGTCGCTGGGTTGCCCGGCGGGCTGGACCTCGGGGTTCAGCAGAAAGAGATTTCCCGCCGCACCGGCCCGCGCGGCGTTCCCGGAAAAGATCGCCAGCGCGCCGAGCAGGATCATCCACCGGAGAGAGGCATGCATGGTTTGTTTCCTTCTAGCCAAGCCATCCTATCCAGTTTGCCGGAAGGGGTCAATGGACCGATGCGGCCGAAAATGGGATTCAAAGGCGAAGCTCGAGGATGTGCTGGATGCGCCGCATGGCCTGCAGGGGGTGGTCGGCTTCGGTGACGGCGCGGATGACGGCGGCGCAGCGGAAGCTGGCGGGGTCGAGAGCCAGAATCCGTTCGGGAGTCAGTCCGCCGATGGCGACGATGGGGTGTCGCGCCAACCCGGCGGCACGGGCGAGTTGATCCGGGCCGACGACGGGGTCGGGGTTTGCTTTGGAATTCGTCGCGTACAACGGGCCGAACCCGACGTAGTCGATGGGTTCATTTGCGGCGGCGTCCACCTGGAGGAGATTGTGCGTGGAGAGGCCGACGAGGCGGTGCTCGCCCACCCGGCGCCGGGCTTCGCGGGGAGCGAGATCGGTTTGGCCGACGTGCACGCCGTCGGCATCGCACTCCACGGCGAGGTCGGGCCGATCGTTGACGATGAAGAGAGTGGAACTGCCGCGGGTGATGGCGCGCAGGGCGCGCGCCGTCCGCAGGAGCTCGGCGTCGTCCGGCGGTTGCCCGGGCCGGGCTTTGGGGCGGAACTGAACGGCGGGGAGATTCGCCTCGACGGCCATCTCGGTCAGGATTTCGTATCCCGCGACGGGATTCGTCAGGATCAAGTAGAGGCCCCGTCGCAGTTGAGGCCGAGGGGTCATGACCCCAGCCGTTCCAGCAGGATCGTCGCGGCTTTGCGGCCGGACAGGAGCATGCCGCCGAAGACGGGCCCCATGCGGTAGCCGCCGTAGACGGCATTGGCGGCCATGCCGCTGACCACCAAGCCCGGATAGACTTCGCGGGTGTTTTCGACGGTTTGCAGTTCGCCGGCGTCGGCCGCCATGGATTTCTCTCCGACGATGCCGCCGGTAGAGGTGTTCAGTTTCACGTTCATCTTGCGCACGAGGGTGGCGGCGACGTTGGCGGGGTGTCCGGTGGCATCCAGCACGAACCGGCTGTGGATCGTGAGGGGATCGATGTGCCATTCCAGCTTTTGGATGGCGCCCCAGTTCAGCACGAGTCCCGCGACGCGCTCGTTCCGGATGACGACGTCTTCCATCGCGATCAGATTGAAAATGGCGAGGCCCGCATCCATGGCCCGCGCGATCAGCGTGGCGGCGGTATGGACGGAATCGAGGGTGAAATAGCCTTTTTCGTATTCGGCGGGGTGCAGGCCGAATTCTTCGACGAGCGGCCGGGAAGCTTCCTGCACGACGATCTCGTTGAAGCCCATGCCGCCGCCCCAGATGCCGCCGCCGATGGAGAGCTTGCTCTCGAACAGCGCGACTTTCTTGCCGGCTTTGGCGAGATCGTGTCCGGCGACCAAGCCCGAGGGGCCGCCGCCTACGATGGCGACGTCGACCTTGAGGTGATCGGTGAGTTTCTTGAAATAGGCATCGAGGATGCCCCGGGTGATGATGACTTCGTTCAGCATGTCGTTTTCCTTGTTGCGGGTGATGCAAGGCATGGGAAAACGAAAGGGACCATCCGAGCGGCCGGGGCGACGTCGCCGGGCCACGATTGCTTCCTTCGCCGGCATGATCCGGATCAGGTTCAAAGGGTATGATCTCAGGCGTTGACGCCACCCCTGCCAAAACTCCGCGCATCTTGCATGCCCGAGCCGTTTGCGAGCAAGGTAATTCAGGCGAGCGGCAGACCGGTTGGGGGAGGTCCGGGCGCTTCGCTTGACATCAATATTATTAAAAAGCATATTAACAATATGAAAACAGGTTTGGAGGGCAAAATGCCGGCGTGGACGACCTGGTTGGCGGAGGAGGACTGGGGCTTCGTCCATCGGTTCCTGTTGGCGTCGGGGTCGCTGAAAGCGCTGGCGGAGGAATACGGGATTTCCTATCCGACGGTGCGCGCGCGCCTGGACCGGTTGATCGAAAAGGTGCGCGCGTCGGATCGAAGCGAGGGGGCGGACGACTTCACGAAGCTGGTGCGGATGCGGGTGATCGACGGACAGGTGGCCCCCGCGGTGGCGAAGGAAATTTTGGAAGCGCATCGGAGAAGCAAAGGAGACGGAAAATGAGCGAGCCATGGTTTGATCCGAATCTGTATTCCTGGATCGGGGGCACGGCGATCGGGGTGGCCGGAGGCGTGCTGGGCACGATGATCGGGATTCTGGCGCCGCGCGGCAAGTGCAAGCGGTTGGTGCTGGGCCTGCACCTCGGGCTGATCGTTGTGTCGCTCGGATTCCTGGTGGCGGGGATCGTCGCCTTGGCGGCGAAGCAGCCGTACGGCGTTTGGTATGGGTTGCTGCTGCCGGGCGTGATCGGAACGTTCGTGTTCGGATCCTTGCTGCCGACGATCCGCTTGCGCTATCGGCAGGCGGAAATGCGCAAGTCGATGGCGGCGGATCTGTAGGTTTCGCGACGAACAAGGCCCCAAGGGCCGAATCGGCGCGGGCGTGACGGCGGGGGCCGGACGTGGTAGCGTGCCGAGGATGAATTCGGATCGATTTGACTGGATTTTGCGCGGCGGGACCGTGGTGGACGGACTCGGCGGGGAGGGCGCGCGGGCCGACGTCGGGATCGCGGGCGACCGCATCGCGGCGGTGGGGGATCTGGCGCAGGCGCAGGCGGCGAACGAATTCGACGCGACGGGCCGGCTGGTTTGTCCGGGCTTCATCGATGTGCACACGCATTCGGACGCGTACCTGCTGATCGAGCCGGGCGCGCCGTCGAAGATCCGGCAAGGCGTGACGACGGAGATCACGGGCAACTGCGGTGCGAGCGCGGCGCCGAGATGGCCGGGCTACACGATGCCGTCGGATTGGCTGGAACAGAAATATCCCGGCGACTGGCATTCCGTGGCGGAATATCGCGATTTGCTGGCGACGCAGAAGCCGGCGGTGAATTCGGCGATGCTGATCGGGCATCGCGCGATCCGCGCGGCGGTCATGGGCATCGAGCCGCGGGCGGCGACGCGGGACGAAGTCGCGCAGATGGCGAAGTTGCTGGAGGCGGCGCTGGACGAAGGCGGCGCGGGCTTGAGCACGGGGCTGGTTTATGCGCCGGCGATGTTCGCGCAGCCGGAGGAAATCCAGGCGCTGGCCAAGGTGGCGGCGCGTCGCGGGGGCCTCTACGCCACGCATATGCGCAGCGAGGGCGGAAAACTGCTGGAGGCCATCGAGGAAGCCTTGGACGTCGCGCGCGCCAGCGGCGTGCGGTTGCAGATTTCTCATCTGAAAACGGCGGGGCGCGCCAATTGGCACAAGCTCGACGCGGCGCTGGAGAAAATCCGCGCGGCGCGGCAAGCCGGCGTCGAAGTGTCGTCGGACCGCTATCCCTATACGGCGTCGTGCACGGATCTGGACGTCATCTTGCCGACTTGGGCGGCGCAGGGCGGGCGCGCGGCGATCTTGGCGCGCCTGCGCGATCCGGCGGAGCGCGCGAAGATCCGCGCGGACATGGCCGCGGTACGCGACGAACAGTATTGGAATAACGTCTGGATCGGCAGCGTGCGCCATCCGGATAACGCACCATTCGCGGGTCGGCCGATCCTGCAAGCCGCGGAAGCATGGAAGCTGCATCCGCTGGACGCGGCCCTGCGCTTTATGGAAACGGACGAACTCTTCACGGGCGGCATCTTCTTCGGGATGAGCGAAGAAAACATGTGGCGCATTTTGAGCGAACCGTGGGTGATGATCGGTTCCGACGCTTCGATCCGCGCGCCGCAAGGGCCGCTGAGCCACGACCATCCGCATCCGCGGGCCTACGGCACGTTCGGGCGCTTTCTGCGCGCGGCGCTGGACGGAAAGACCGTGGGCGTTGGCGAAGCGGTGCGGAAGATGACGAGCCTGCCGGCGGAGCAGTTCCGCCTGAACGGCCGCGGCGTGCTGCGCGCCGGCGCCTTCGCGGACGTCGTGGCGCTCGATCCGAAGACGTTCCGCGACGCAGCGACCTACGAAAAGCCACACCAATTCTGCGAAGGCGTATCGGCTACGTGGGTGAACGGAGTCTCGACGATCCGCGCCGGCCAAGAAACCGGCGCGCGTGGCGGGCGATATCTGGGCTGACGCCATGGCCGAAACCGCGGAACAGGCGAAGATTTCCGTGCCGCCGCCGGGGCCGGCCGACCGCGCGTTTTTGAAAGAAGCGCTAGCGCCGGGTGGGCAGGCGCGCGTGCAGGAAGTCGAAGATGCGGCGCGGGCGTGGCTGGCGCTGGCGGCGTCGCGCGCGGCGTCGGGGCCGCTGGTGGTCGTGGCGGAGAGTTCGCTGGCACTGGAATTGCTGGGACAGGATTTGCAAGCCTTGGGCGCGGGGGAGAACGTCGCGAAACTGCCGGCGTTGAACGTGGAGACGTCGCGCTTGGCGTCGGGACAGCCCTCTCCGGACGTCAGCGGCGAGCGGCTGAAGACCTTGCAGCGCTGCCTGGCGTGGAAGGGGCGGGGCATCGTGGCGACCTGCGTGCAGGCGCTCTTGGAACCGGTGGCGGCGCCGGACCGGATGCGGCAGGGCAGCGAGCGTCTGGCGGTCGGCCGGGAATACGATCTGGATGCGCTGAGCGAGCGCCTGGCGGCGGCGGGCTACGAATTCGAAGTCGAAGTGCTGGCGAAGGGGCAGGCGTCGCGCCGCGGCGGGCTGCTGGACGTGTGGCCTTTGACCGAAGACTGGCCCGCGCGGCTGGAATTTTTTGGCGACGCCCTGGAGAGCATCCGGCTTTTCGATCCGGCGGAGCAACGCTCGCGCGAGAAGATCCGGGAACTGTCCATTCCGCCGGTGACGGACGAGGCGGCGGCCGGCGCGGAAGCGGTCGCGCCGACGGCGTACTTTCCGGCGGACGCGTCGTTCCTGTGGCTCGATCCGGACGCGATTCTGCACCACTACGCGATGAGCGCCGAACTGGCGGGCCGCGGCGGAACGGAGAGCTCGCCGGAGCGCGACTTCGCGAACTGGCGGCTGGAATTGGCGAAGAAATTCGCGGGCGGCGGGCAGCTCGACGCGGGCGGCGGCGACGCGGCGCGCGATCTGGAGGTGCGACCGTGCGAGGGGCTCGCGGCGCTGTCGGCGCGGGCGGTGCCGCCGGATGCGCTCGAAAACGAGCGCCGGAAATGGTTCGAAACGCTGGCCGCGCGCGCGGCGGACGGTTGGAAAATCGAGCTGTTTTTCCAGACGGAAGCCGGCGCCAAGCGGTTCGCGGCCGCGTACGGGCTGCCGGCCGGTTTCGCGACGCGCCTGGGCGCGCTGAGCGGCGGTTTCGAGCTGTCCGGCGCGAAATGGATGGCGGTGGCCGAAACGGATTTCTACGGCACGCGCCGGGCGTTGCCGGCGCGCCGCAAGACGGGCGGCAGCGCCGCGGCGCGCGACGTCACGGGCGAGCGCCTGACCGACTGGACCGATCTGCGCCCGGGCGAACTGGTGGTGCACGTCGACCACGGCATCGGGAAATACATGGGGCTCTACGAGATCGTTTTCGACGGGCAGCTGCAGGAAGCGCTGGCCGTGGAATACGCCGAGGGCGCGCGGCTGTACGTGCCCACGAGCCAGACGCATTTGCTGAGCCGCTACATCGGGGTGGGGCGGACCAAGCCGCCGCTGCACGCGCTCGGCGGCAAGCGCTGGATGAAGGAAAAAATCGCGGCCGAACGGGCGGCGAGCGATCTGGCGGCGCAAATGCTGGAAACGCAGGCGCGGCGCGCCGCGCTCGATGGCCACGCCTTCGCGAAGGACCACCCATGGCAGATCGATTTCGAACAGGCGTTTCCGTACGCCGAGACCGACGACCAGCTGCGGGCCGTCGGGGAGATCAAGCGCGACATGGAGTCCACGCGTCCGATGGATCGCCTGATCTGCGGCGACGTGGGCTACGGCAAGACCGAGGTGGCCATGCGCGCCGCGTTCAAGGCGGTGATGGACGGCAAGCAGGTGGCGGTGCTGGTGCCGACGACGGTCCTGGCGCAGCAGCACTACGAAACCTTTCTCGAGCGCATGGGGCGGTTTCCCGTCGCGGTCGAAATGGTCAGCCGATTCCGCACGAAATCCGAGCAGGCGGCGGTGCTGGCGCGCACGGCCCAGAAGAAGGTGGACGTGCTGATCGGCACGCACCGCTTGCTGCAGCGCGACGTGAAGTTCGCCGATCTCGGGCTGGTGGTCATCGACGAGGAGCAGCGGTTCGGGGTGGCGGCGAAGGAACGGCTCAAGCGCATGCGCGAGATGGTCGACGTGCTGACGCTGTCGGCGACGCCGATTCCGCGCACGCTCTACCTGAGCTTGACGGGCGCGCGCGACATGAGCCTGATCCAGACGCCCCCGCGCGAGCGGCTGGCGATCGAAACCTACATCGCGCAGGACAGCGACGAACTGGTGAAGGAAGCGGTTCTGCGGGAAGTGAACCGCGGCGGGCAGGTGTTCGTGTTGCACAACCGCATCCGGACCATCCAATGGATGAAAGAACGGCTCGAGCGGTTGCTGCCGGGCATCCGGGTGGGGGTGGGCCACGGGCGGATGACGGAGAAGACGCTGGCGGCCGTGATGCACCGGTTCGTGCGGCGGGAATACGACGTGCTGCTCTGCACGACGATCATCGAGAGCGGCGTGGACATCCCGAACGTGAACACGATCCTGATCGACCGCGCGGACCGGTTCGGGATGGCGGACCTGTACCAGCTCCGCGGGCGCGTGGGCCGGAGCAAGCAGCAGGCCTACGCCTACCTGCTGTTGCCGCGCCACGGGGCGCTGTTCTCCACGGCGCGGCGGCGCATCGGCGCGATCAAGCGGCACACGAGCCTGGGGGCGGGCTTCAAGCTGGCGCTGCGCGATCTGGAGATCCGCGGGGCCGGCAACGTGCTGGGGGCCGCGCAGAGCGGGCACATCGCGGCCGTCGGGTTCGACTTGTACTGCCAGCTGCTGAACCGCACCGTGGCGCGCCTGAAGGGCGAAACCGAGCGGCCGATCATCGAAACGCAGATGCATCTGGATTTCCTGGACCTGACGCCCGATCCGGAGCGCGAGGAAAACGCGGCGGTGATCCCGCGCGGCTACGTCGAGGACGAAAGCCAGCGCATCGGGCTCTACCGGAAGATCGCGGGCGTTTCGTTCGAGCGGGAAGTGGACGCGCTGGCCGACGAATTCCGCGACCGGTTCGGGCCGCTGCCGGCGCCCGTGCGACGGCTGCTGGCGATCGCGCGCCTGCGGATCCTCGCGGCGGGCTTGGGGCTCAAGAGCGTGGCGACGGACGGCGACCGGCTGCTGCTGGGCAAGGGCCGCGACGAATTTTGGATGGTGAACGGCCGACACCTGCGCCTGCACAAGCACGGCGCGGACGAGCGTTTGGCCGAAATCGAAAAGCGCCTGCGGCAATTGGCGGACGCGCAAGGCGAGAAGGAGTCTTGAGATGGTGAGTCCTTGGATCACGGGTGCCCTGGGCTGGGCGTTTTTCGGGCCGCTGGGCGGCTTGTTCGGCTACGCGGCGGGATCGCTGTTCAACGCGGCCCAGCGCGCGAACGCGGGGAATGCGCCGGGCGGCGGCCCGCAAGCGGGCCCCGATGCGGCGCGCAACGGCTTCATCGCCAGCCTGCTGGCGCTGACGGCGGCAATGATGAAGGCCGATGGCCGCGCGACAAAATCCGAACTGGACGTCGTGAAGACGTTTTTTTCGGCGCAGTTCGGGCCGGCCGTCGCGCAGGAGGCGCTGCGGACGTTGCGCGACCTGCTGGACCGGGACATTCTGCTCGGGCCGATTTGCGCCCAGATCCAGCGGAACATGAACTATTCGCAGCGGATGGCGCTGCTGCATTTCCTCTACAGCATCGCGCACGCCGACGGCGAGCTGCATCCGGCCGAGGACCGCCTGCTGGCGCGCCTGGCGTCCGATCTGGGGATCCACGCGGCGGACGTGCGATCCATCGCGGCGATGTTCGCGCCCAAGGCCGATCCGGGGGCCGACTACCGCGTGCTGGAAATCTCGCCCAGCGCCTCGGACGACGAAGTGCGCCGGGCGTACCGGCGGATGTCGATGAAGCACCACCCCGACAAGGTGGCGCATCTCGGTCCCGAATTCCAGAAAGCGGCCACGGAGAAATTCCAGCGCGTGAACGCCGCCTACGCGGCGATCAAGCAGTCCCGCGGACTGGCCTGATTCCCGGGCGCGGGGAATCGCGGATGGCCATGCTTTCGGCGCGGCTTGCAGGTTTTCCATAGCGTGGAAAATAGTTGCCGCTGCGGTCGTTGGCGCGCCCTCGCTCGCCGCGCATAAGCGCGGCGCTATAGACCTCGCGTTCGCCCTGCACCTGCGGCTTGGGCTCGGCACTCGGCTGTTTCCATGGCGTGGAAAAATCCGCAACGGGGTTGCGTGCCGCGAAAAAGCCGGCAAAAGGGCCGGATTGCCGGCGTCCGGCCCTGTGCATATTTACAAAAACCATATATGTTATTTATAAATAGCATAATTGTTCGATTTGCGAAATCCGCTGGATGGAAATCGAGTCGCGCGGGGTTGCCGGAGGCTAGTAGTGGGCTTTGCCGGGGATGACGCCGCGGATGCCGCCGCGGGGGGCGGGATGGTCGCCGGCGCGGCGGGGGATGAGGTGCAGGTGGCAGTGGAAGACGGACTGGCCGGCGGTTTCGCCGTCGTTGGCGCCGAAGTTGAAGCCGGTAATGGACGGGTCGGCGGCCTGGAGATCGGCGGCCAGTTTGCCGGCGAGGCGGTGGGCGGCGGCCCATTCGTCGGGGGTCAGGTCGCGGAAGGAGGCGACGTGGCGGCGGGGGATGACGAGGGTGTGGCCGGCGCTGACGGGAAAACCGTCGCGGAAAGCGACGCACGGGCCGTCGGAGGCGATCACGCGGTCGGCGGGCAGGGCGCAGAACGGACAGGGCGAATTCATGGCGGCAAGATAAAACCACAGCCGGCACGGGGCAAGCGTATTGACAGGGGCGGGCAAAACCCGCTATACACGCGGAACACTTTTGGTGGCCAGATAGCTCAGTTGGTAGAGCAATGGACTGAAAATCCATGTGTCATCGGTTCGATCCCGATTCTGGCCACCACTTTTTTTGCCCGGGCGCGGCGGGGGCGCGTCCGGCGTTTGTCCGGCAGGAAATCCTTGCCGAATCGAGGGGGAACCCGCTATGCTTTTGCCAACAGTTTTTCCTTGTTGAAAGGATTGCCCATGATCGCCATCCATTTCGTTTGTTCGGCCTGCGGCAAGCATTTGGAGGTCGACGAGGCCGGAGCGGGGGCGCTCGTGCATTGCACGGACTGCGACGCGCCCTTGAAAGTGCCCCGCAACACGGGCCGGGCCATTTGCCCGCATTGCCGCGTGGCCGTGCTGGTGGCCGAAAATCTGTTGGGGCAGAGCATCGAATGTTCGACCTGCCGCAAGCCGTTCCTGGTCGAAAATCCGGCCGCTTCCAAGCCGCGCGCCCTGTACATCCATTTCAAATGTCCGACGTGCGGCAAGCATCTGGAAGTCGACGAGGGCGGGGCGGGGTTGATCGTCTATTGCACGGACTGCGGCGCGCCCCTGAAGGTGCCCCGCAAGACGGCTCGGTTCGTCTGTCCGCATTGCCGCGTGGCCGTGCTGGTCGCCGAGAATCTGTGGGGGCAGGCCATCGAGTGTTCGACCTGCCAGCAACCGATCTACGTCCAGCAGCCCGATGCCCCGATCCAGCATGCTTGTCCGTATTGCTACATGGTCGTTCTGGTCGACCGAAGCAAAATGGGGAAGTTCGTCGAGTGCCCGGCCTGCCATCGGCAATTCCACGTCCCGAATCCGGACGTGGACGTGGAGCAGGAAGGCCCCTCGGCCGAATCCCTTTATTGAGCGGCGAGCGGGACCGGCCGATTTCCGCGAAAATCGCGGAAAAATCCTTTGCGGAGCGGGGGCGGGCGGCTAGTATCCGACAATATTGTCTGACCGGCAGGAGATGGAACCCATGAATCGAATCATCGCCAAGGAGCAGCTCTCGCAGGACGTGTACCGGCTGCGGGTGTCGGCGCCGCTGATCGCGGAAGAGCGCCAGCCAGGCCAATTCATCATCCTGCAACTGGATACGGAATACGGGGAGCGGATTCCGCTGACGATCGCCGACGCGGACGCGAAAGAAGGCAGCATCACGCTGATTTTCCAGGCGGTGGGCAAGAGCACGAAGCTGCTGGCGCAGCTGAACGTGGGCGATTCGATCGCGAATCTGGTGGGGCCGCTGGGCAAGCCGACGCACATCGAGAAATTCGGAACGGTGGTGTGCGTGGGGGGCGGCATCGGGACGGCGCCGCTGTATCCGATCGCGCAGGGGATGAAACAGGCGGGGAACAAGCTGATCGTGATCATCGGGGCGCGGACGAAAGAACTGGTGATCCTGGAGGAGGAGATGCGGGCGATCGCCGACGAGGTGATCGTGTGCACCGACGACGGATCGTACGGGCGGAAAGGCCTCGTGACCGAACCGCTGAAGGAATGGTGCGAACGGGAGCCGAAGCCGGATCTGGCGGTGGCGATCGGTCCGCCGGTGATGATGAAATTCTGTGCGCTGACGACGAAGCCGTATGCGGTGCCGACGGTGGTGAGCCTGAACACGATCATGATCGACGGCACGGGGATGTGCGGGGGCTGTCGCGTGACGGTGGGGGGTCAGACGAAGTTCGTGTGCGTGGACGGACCGGAATTCGACGGGCACCAGGTGGAATTCGACCAGATGATCCAGCGGCTGGGTTCGTATCGGGAGCAGGAAAAGATCGCGGCGGCGGGGTGCAACCTGCACGACGAAGCCCTTAAAAAAGGATTGCGGGAATGAGCTTCCACTCCTCCGAATCGCTGCAAGAAGCCGCGCGCCAGGAATGGGCGCGCATCCAGGCGCTGCCGCAACCGCTGAAGCCGCGGGAACGGCTGGCGATTCCGCCGCAGGAAATGCCGACGCAGGATCCGCTGGCGCGGGCGAAGAACATGCAGGAAGTGGCGACGGGCTACTTCGAAGAGCAGGCCCGGGTCGAAGCGGCGCGCTGCCTCCAGTGCAAGAACGCGCCGTGCGTGCAGGGCTGTCCGGTACGGATCGACATCCCGCGGTTCATCGCGGCGATCGCGGCGGGCGACATGGCCAAGGCGATCGCCGTCATCAAGGAAACGAGCCTGTTGCCGGCGGTATGCGGGCGGGTGTGTCCGCAGGAAACGCAGTGCCAGGAGCCCTGCACGGTGGGCAAGAGCCTGAAATCCGTGGAAAAAGCGGTGTCGATCGGGCGCCTGGAGCGCTACGTGGCGGACTGGGAACGGGCGCAGGGCGCGGCCGTGCCCCCGACGGTGGCGCCGCCGACGGGCAAGAAAGTGGCGGTGGTGGGCAGCGGCCCGGCGGGGATCACCGTCGCCGCCGACGTGCGCCGCGCGGGGCACGAAGTCGTGCTGTTCGAGGCGTTCCACAAGGCGGGTGGCGTGCTGGTGTACGGCATTCCGGAATTCCGCTTGCCGAAAGCGATCGTCCGCGCGGAACTGGACACGCTGAAACAGATGGGCGTGGAGATCCGCACGAATTTCGTGGTGGGGCGCACGCGCAAGATATCGGGGTTGATCGAGAAGGATGGGTTCGACGCGGTGTTCGTGGGCTCGGGCGCCGGCTTGCCGAAGTTCATGAACATCGAAGGCGAAAATTTCGTCGGCGTGTATTCGGCCAACGAATACCTGACGCGGTCGAACCTGATGAAAGCCTACGACCGCGAGCGGGCCGTCACGCCGATCCACGCGGCGCAACGGGTGGCGGTGCTGGGCGGCGGCAACGTGGCGATGGATGCGGCGCGCACCGCGCTGCGCCTCGGCGCGCGGGAAGTGCACCTGATCTACCGCCGCACGGAAGTCGAGATGCCCGCGCGCGTGGAGGAGGTGGCCCACGCCAAGGAGGAAGGCGTGCAGTTCCACATGCTGCAGAATGCCAAGCGCATTCTGGGCGAGAACGGCAAGGTGACGGCCATCGAATGTCTGCGCTACGAACTGGGCGAACCGGACGCCAGCGGCCGCCGCCGCCCCGTCGAAATCAAGGGCAGCGAATTCACCTTGCCGATGGACGCGGTGATCGTGGCGATCGGCAACGAATCGAACCCGCTGATCGAGCAAACGACGCCGGGGCTGGACGTGGACAAGTACGGCCACATCGTCGTCGACGAAAACGGCCGCACGAGTTTGCCTAACGTCTTCGCCGGCGGGGACATCGTACTGGGCGCGGCGACGGTGATTCTGGCGATGGGCGAGGGCCGGAAGGCCGCCGCGGCCATCAACGAGATGCTGAAGGGATAGGGGCCATTCACCCCGTCTTCATCCGGCGCGGAGGATAAACGGGCGGTAGGTGTAACCTTCCGCCCGTTTGTATCGACTGAACGGGCGGAATTTCCGGAGACAATCATGCAAAAGAAGAAAAGCAGGGCGTGGATTTCGTGGCTGTTGGCGCTGGCGGCGGCCGGCGGCGGCGCGTGGGGCTGGATCCATTTCCGGGGGGCGAACGGCAACGGGGCGACGGTCTACAAGGCCACGGCGCTGGAGCGGGGCGACATCGTGCAGACCGTGACGGCGAACGGAGAACTGGGGGCCGTGCAGACGGTGGCGGTCGGCAGCGAGGTGTCCGGGAAAATCACGGAACTGTATGCGGACTACAATTCGGCGGTGACGAACGGGCAGGTGCTGGCGCGGCTCGACGCTTCGACCTACGAACGGCAGGTGGACCAGGCGGCGGCGGAACTGGCGAGCGCCCAGGCGTCGCTCAAGCTGGCCGAGGCGAATTTCCGGCGCGCGGAGGAACTGAAAGCCCTGGATCTGGTGAGCCAGGCCGATTTCGACCAGGCCGAAGCGACGCGGGCGCAGGCGCAGGCGTCGCTGCTGGTGCGCGAAGCCAGCCTGAGCAAAGCGCGCGTGGATCTGGAAAAGACGACGATTTTCTCGCCGATGGACGGCGTGGTGATTTCGCGGGCGGTGGACGTGGGCCAGACGGTGGCGGCCAGCCTCAACGCGCCGACGCTGTTCACGCTGGCGCAGGATCTCCGGCAGATGCGCATCGAGGCGCAGATTTCGGAAGCCGACGTGGGCGGGGTGGAAGAGGGGCAGGCGGTGACCTTCACCGTGGACGCCTATCCGACGCGGACGTTCACGGGTCTGGTCAGCCAGGTGCGGTACGAACCGGTGACCGATCAGGGCGTGGTGAACTACATCGCGATCGTGGACGTGGACAACGCCGACCTGAAGTTGCGGCCGGGCATGACCGCCAATGCGTCGGTCGTGACGGCCAAGCGGGAAAACGTCTTGCGCCTGCCGAACGCGGCGTTGCGGTTCCGCCCGCCGGAAGGCGCGGCGGTGGCCGCGCCGGAGCCGCCGGCCGGGATGCCCGCGGCGGAAAAACCGAAAGAGGCCGGCCATCGGGAACGTGCCGGAACGTGGTCGCACGGCGAGGGCCGAGGCGATTGGGCGAACCGCAAAACCCACGAAAACAACGATGCCGCCGATGCCGCGCTCAAGACGGTCTACGTGCTGGACGCTCAAGGCGGGCTGCGGGCGCAACCGGTCGAACTGGGCATCAGCGACGGCACCTGGACGGAAGTGCTGGGTCCGGGGGCGAAGGAGGGCGACCGGATCGCGACGGGCGTCCAGACGGCGGCCGAGAAAGAAAAGGCGGCGAATGCCGGATCGAGTTCGCCGTTCATGCCGCGGCGCCCGCGGGGCGGCGGGCCGCCGCCGATGTAGAGGCGATCATGGACGCGAAACCGGTCATCCAGTTGGACGGGGTGGAAAAGGTCTACCAGACCGGCGAGGTCGCGGTGAAGGCCGTGCGCGGCGTTTCGCTGGCGGTAAGGCCGGGCGAATTCGCGGCGGTGATGGGCGCGAGCGGATCGGGGAAATCCACCTTGATGAACCTGATCGGCTGCCTGGACCGGCCGACGGCGGGGCGCTACTGGCTGGACGGCGAGGAAGTCGGAAAACTGACGAAGAGCGAGCTGTCCCTGGTGCGGAACCAGCGGCTGGGATTCGTGTTCCAAGGATTCAACCTGCTGTCGCGGACGTCGGCGCTGGAAAACGTGGAACTGCCGCTCCTGTATTCGCCGAGCGGCCACGGGCGGCGCGAACTGCGGCGACGGTCGCTGGCGGCGCTGGAACAGGTCGGCCTGGCGGACCGCGCGGGCCACCATCCCAGCCAGCTCTCGGGCGGCCAGCAACAGCGCGTGGCCATCGCGCGGGCGCTGGTGAACGAACCGGCGCTGCTGCTGGCGGACGAGCCGACGGGCAATCTCGATACGCGGACGAGCCTCGAAATCATGGCGATTTTCCAGGCGCTGAACGACAAGGGCATGACGATCCTGATGGTGACCCACGAGCCGGACATCGCCCGCTACTGCCGCCGGGAAATCGTCATGCGCGACGGCCGGATCATCCGCGACGAGCCGGTCGCCGACCGCCTCGCCGCCGCCGCCGAATTGGCGCACGCCCGGAAACCGGAGGAAACGCCGTGAAATTTTCCGCGACGTGGATGATCGCGCTGCGCGCGCTGCGGCGTAACCCGATGCGGTCGGGCCTGACGATGCTGGGCATCATCATCGGGGTGGCCGCGGTCATCGCGATGGTGGCGATCGGGACCGGAGCGAAGGAGCAAGTGGCGTCGAGCATCGCGCAGATCGGGCAGAACACGGTGATGGTGATGTCCGGGACGGGCTCGCGCGGTGGCGTGCGCGGCGGCTGGGGCAGCGCGCCGACGCTGACGCGGCAAGACTACGAGGCCATCCGGAAGGAAATCCCCGGCGTGATCCGGGCCACGCCCGACGTGCGCAAGAACGCGCAGGTGATGGCGGGCAACCAGAACGTGAACACGACCATCAACGGCGCCGGGGAGGACTACGTCGACATCCGGGCGTGGGAGTTCCTCGAAGGCGGGAATTTCACGGCGGCGGATGTGCGGGGATCGTCGAAGGTGGCGATCTTGGGGCAGACGGTGGCGACGAATCTGTTCGGCGACGCCAGCCCGGTCGGGCAGATCGTGCGGATCCAGAACGCGCCTTACGTGGTGGTGGGGATGCTGAAGCCCAAGGGCATGAGCATGATGGGGTCGGACCAGGACGACGTGGTGCTGGTGCCCTGGTCGAGCGCGATGGTGCGGCTGACGGGAGGAGACTCTTTCCGGGCCATCACGGTGCAGGTCGAGAGCGCGGACCAGGTCGAAACGGTGATGGAGGAGTTGTCCGCGCTGTTGCGGCAGCGGCACCGGATCCGCGCCGGCGCGGAAGACGATTTCCACGTGCGCAGCCAGCAGGAGATCATGGAAATGGCCACCTCGACGGCCCAGACGATGACGATGCTGCTGGCGGCGATCGCGGGGGTGTCGCTGCTCGTGGGCGGCATCGGCATCATGAACATCATGCTGGTCAGCGTGACGGAACGGACGCGCGAGATCGGCGTGCGCATGGCGGTGGGCGCGCGCGGCAGCGACATTTTGCTGCAATTTCTGGTGGAAGCGGTCGTGCTGAGCGTCGGCGGGGGCCTGATCGGCATCGGCCTCGGGGTGGGCATCGCCCAGATCGTCTCGGCGAAGGTCGGCTGGAACACGCTCGTTTCGGCCGATTCGGTCGCGCTGGCTTTCGCCTTCAGCGCGGCGATCGGCATCTTTTTCGGATTCTATCCGGCGCGCAAGGCGGCGGGGTTGGATCCCATCGAGGCATTGCGCTATGAATAGAAAGAACAAGATTCAACGGTTCAGCGGTTCAGCGGTTCAGCGGTTGGGTCTGGCCCTGGCGGCGGCGCTGCTGGCGGCATCCGCGCCGGCGGCGGAAAAGCAGAGCCGGAACCTGACGCTGGCGGACTGCGTCGGCCTCGCGCTGGAAAACAGCCTGGACCTGAAAATCGAGAAGATTTCGCGGCAGGTGGCGCAGACGGAAGTGGACGCGGCTCGGGGTGGCTACGACCCCAGCTTGTCGATTTCCGCGAAGCGCGCGCACGACGAAACCTTGGGATCCGCGGACGAAGCCGGCGTGCGACGGACGGACGAAACGGATCGCGACACCTACGAGGCGTCCGTGGGCGGCGCGACGAGCTTGGGCGGGTTGAGCTACGAAATCGGGGCGAAAACGGGCGACTCGAGCGGCACGAGCGCGGGGAATCCGTTCGACGCGAGCACCGGCAGCGCCGGGATCACGCTGACGCAGCCGTTGCTGAAGGGATTCAAGACCGACGGCACGCGCTATCAGGTGGCGATCGCGCGCCGGCAATCTGCGGAAGCGGCGGTGCAGTTGGAGGCGAAGATCCAGAACGTGCTTTCGCGGGTGGAAACGGCTTGGTACGCCCTGCTCCAGGCGCACGAAAGCATCCTGGTGCAGGAGGAGGCCGTGCGCCTGGCCACGCAGCTCTACGAAGACAACCGGCGCAAGGTGCAGATCGGGGCGATGTCTCTCCTCGACGAGAAGCAGGCCGAAAGCCAGGCGGCGTCGGCGCGGGCGGATCTGAGTTCCGCGAAGCGGTCCTACGCCGAGGCGCAAAACCAGTTGAAGACGTTGTTGTTCGCCGACCACCGGAATTTTCGCGATCTGGAAATCGCGGCCATCGGCGAGCTGTCGTCCGGACCGGTCGACGTGGATTCGGCGGCGAGCGGCGAACGGGCGTTGGAGCAGCGGCCCGACCTGCGGCAGGAGCGGATGGCGCTGGAGCGGCAGGGCATCGTCGTGAAGTACCAGAAAGACCAGACGTTGCCGTCGCTGGACCTCGTGGGGGGCGTGGGCGTGACGGCCAGCGACGAAGAAACGCAGGGCGACGCCCTCGACCGCATGGGTTCGGCGGACGAGCCGTATTGGTCGGCGGGCGTGGCGTTGACGATTCCGCTGGGCAACCGCACGGCGAAGGCTCGCCACGCGCAGAGCCTCGCCAACGAGGAGAAGATGAAGTGGGAACTGCGCCAGCTCGAAGAAACCGCGCTGGTGGAAGTGGACGACGCGGCGGCGGCGGTCGCGACGGGCTACGAACGGGTCCAGGCCACGCGGGAAGCCCGGCAATACGCCGAGCAGGCGCTGGCGGCGGAACAGCGGAAGCTGGAAAGCGGCAAAAGCACCAGTTTCGTGGTGCTGCAATTGCAGCGCGACCTCACCACCGCGCGCAATACCGCGATCCAGGCGTTGATGGACTACAACCAGCAGTGCGCCGCGTTGGCGTTGGCCGAGGGGGGCATGCTCGCCCGCCACCACGTGGCGTTCGCCGACGAATAGCGGCCGTGAGGCCGCTCAGGGTTCGACGGCGTCGCCGGTGCGAACGAACAGCAGCGTGCAGGCGATTTTTTCCGGCGGCAGGCCGAAGAGAAGAGCGACGGCCTTGCGGTAGTCTTCCATCTGGGGCCGGTGGCGCGCCGGGTTCGGCGTCCGATCGGTCTTGAAGTCGAGGATGCGCGCCCGAACGGACCGGCCCGTCGCGTCTTTTTCGAGTTGCAGGCGGTCGATCTTGCCGGACAGCCATTTGCCGCCGAGAATCGCCTCGAACGCCTGCTCGCGCAGCAGCTCGGCGTCGCCGGCAGGCTTCTCAAAAAGGGCGTGGACGCGCGGATTCGCCAGACAATCCGCGACCAGCCGGGCGTCGGCCGACGGGGCATCCGGAAATTCCGGGATTTCTCCGGGCGCCAGCCAGCCGATGCGTTCGAACAAGGCATGCACGCGCGTGCCGAGATCGCGGGCTTCCGCGCCTTCGGGGAGGAATGCGCGGCCATCCTGGGCTTCGCCCGTCGCGGGTTCCCGGGAGGCGACGTGCGCTACCAACGGGCGCTCGGTCGGCGCCGCGGGCAAGTCGCCGAATCGCAGTGGCGCGCAGGGAGCGCCGGTCGGTTTTTCGCCGCCGGTTTTTTGTTTCCACCATTGCCGGTCGCCGGTTTCCCAGACGGGCTGACCGGCCGCGGGCGTCGCGTCGGGAGCGAGCGTGTTCTGCAGGATGCCGTCGAGAGAGAGCGCCTTCGTGGTTTCGGTGGGAGCGACGGTGATCAAATAGAGCGCGCGTTTGGCGCGGGTCATGGCGACGTAGAGCAGGCGGAGTTCTTCCAGCGCGCTGCTGCGGCGGTCCTCCGCGTATTGCGCGGCCAGGACGGGTTCGGCTTCGACCGCCGGGGTTTCGGGGGAGGATAGGATCCAATCGACGGGTGGATGGGGCTCGTTGACGGTTCGCTCGTGGACCAGCAGCGGTTCCTTGCTGTGCGCCGTGATGCCGTTCTTTCCCAGCGCAGGCAAAAGGACGACGTCATATTCCAGTCCCTTGGCCTTGTGCATGGTCAGGATGTGGATATTGGAGCCGCTTTGCGCGGCGGGAATTTCCTGGGCCTGTACGAAGGAGCAGAAGAGGAGGGCGTTGCCGTCCGGAATCCGGTCGAATTCGGCGGCGCTGGAAATCAGCAGGCGCAAGCGACTTCGTTCCCGCGGGGCCTGGGCCAGATCAAGCCGGGCGGCGAGGTGGGTGGCGAATCCGGCGTAGCCCTGCTCGCGGATGAGGCGTCCCCAGGCGGCCAGCTCGGCGGGAGCGAGCGAGAGGGTTGGAACGAGCGTCGACATTTCGACGTGCCGCCGGGCGAAAACGTCGCCGGGATGCTCGATGAGCTTGGCGAAGGAAAGAATGGCGGGGATCAAGACGTTGTCGAGCAGCTCGGAGTTGCCGGCCCAGACCGCCGGAATGCCTTTTTCCGCGAGCGCGTCCAGCAATTCCAACCCCTCGGGATTGCTGCGGGCGAGGAGCGCGACGGAGAGCCGGTCGAAGTCGGGAATCTCATCGCGGAGCTGCGCCACGATTTCTGCGGCGCGCCGGCTGGCCGGCGATCCCGTGTCTTCGGCCGCTTGTTTTTCTTCCTTCGTGAGCCGGGGCAGGATGTGGAGCTCGACGTGGCCGGCGAGATCTTGGTTGGGCTCGGCCGCCTGGTGCGGCGTCCATTCGGCGGTCCACTCCGCAGCGATGCCGGGCCAATCTCCCCGGAGCTGCTCGTTCGCGGGGAGGCGCATGTCCGCCAGGGAACGAAAGACCCGGTTGACGGCATCGAGGACGACGGGACTGGAACGCCACGAATGGACGAGCGGCGCGGGCTCCGCGATCGCCGGTTTGGTGCCGGGGCGGTTGTATTTGGCCAGAATGCGCCGGAACAGGCGCGGATCGCCGCCGCGCCATTGGTAGATAGCCTGCTTGACGTCGCCCACGTAGAACAGCGTGCGGTCACCGTCGGGATTCTGGAGAACTTCGTCCAGCAGGTTCTGGATGACCGACCACTGGAGCAGCGACGTGTCCTGGAATTCGTCGAGCAGCCAGTGTTGGAAACGCGCATCCAACCGGAAATCCATCAACGTCCGCAGGCGGGCCGGCGCCGGCCCGGAAGCGGGATCCAGCAGATGGGCGATGTCGTTGAACGCCAGCTGGCCGGAACGGACGATGTGGTCGCGGCGGTTCCGCCCGTAGGCCGAGAGCAACTGGTAGAGTCCCCGCGTGCGCGCGATTTGCCGGCCGAGGAGGGCGAAGCGGATCTGGGCGAAGACGGAAGCCAACGCGGCTTGCGTCGCGGCCGAGAGGGCGACGTCCGTCCGGCGGATCCGGACGGAATCGCGAGGTTCATCCGGGTCGGCAAAGGCTCGGTAGAGACGTTCCGCGAGAGCGTTCTTGAAATCGAAACCGCCGCCTTGGCGGACGATTTCCAGCCCGGCGACGAAGCGGTTCCAATCGTCCCGCACCTGGCCGGGCTTGAGCGCGTTCGTCTGGTCTTCGAGGGCCGCGAAAACGGCCGGCCAATCGGGAGCTTTCGGCACCGGCAATCCGTCCGTCCAGATGCGGGAGGCATCGCCCCAGGCCCCGGGGTCCGGCGCCCGCCGATAGAGCGCATATTGGTTTCCGATCAGATCGCGGACGGCGCCGTAGACGCTTTTCTTTTCTTCGCCGAAGGTCGCCCGCTTGAAGGCCTCCATCAGCTCGCCGCGTTCCGCGTCGCTTGCGGTTTTCTGTCCGAGCAGCCGCTGCAAGACGAGATCCTCTTCGGCGGTCTGCGCTTCCGGCGCGATGGCCGGATCGGAAGCGATGCCATATTCGAGGCGGAATTGCCGGAGAATCTGCAGGAAGAACGAGTCGAGCGTGCCGATGCGCAGTCCGGGCAGGGCCTGGACGAGCGCGCGCAAGGCGACTTGCGCGGCCGGCCGGTCCGCGAATTCCGGCAACCCGCCATCGGCCAACTGGCGGTTCAGTTGCGCGAAGCCCTGGTCGGATGCGGCTGCTTGCGCCAGGCGGGTCAGGATGCGCGAGAGGATTTCGCCGGCGGCCTTGCGGGTGAAGGTCAGCGCGACGATGGACGCGGGGTCCGTGCCGCAGGCCAGCAGGGCGAGGTAGCGGCTGCTCAGGGCGAACGTCTTGCCGGTGCCGGCGGAGGCCGCCATGGCCGCGCTGCGAATCTGGACGGGCGCGTTCATGGCGTGCCCGGCTCCCGGATCTGTTCTTGGCCGCCGGAGAAGAGCGCTTCGAAATCGTCGAACCGGATCGTCTTGTCCGTCGGCGGCCAGAAACGCGCGGCCCGGATGCCAGCGACGACCTCGCGGGCTTTCGCGAGCGCGGATTCGTATAGATCTTCGCCGTCCTTGGTCCGGAGATCCAGCTCGACGATGCCGGTCTGGGCGACGGCCTTGGGCAGGTTGAAATAGCCGACGGAAACGCCGGCGGCCTGCGGATGCAGCTGCTCGTAGATAAACCGATAGAGCGGCAGCTGCAGATCGACCCAGCGCTCTTCCGAGCGGGGGCGGAAGTGGGTTTGGAGGGGCGCGTCCCCGCTCTCGGACGTCTTGTAGTCGAGAATGCGGATCGCGCCGGTTTTCCGGTGCCGGTCGATGCGGTCGATGCGCGCCTTCACGATCATCCCGTCGAGTTCGGCTTCGAATTTTTCTTCGGCCGCGACGATCCGCCAGCCGTCCCGTACCGCCGCCGCGTGGACCTTTGCCGCGGCGCCTAGCCGCTGGCGCAGGGAGTCCAGCTGCACGATCGCGGCGAAGGAGGGCTGCGGGCCGTACTGCGCTTTCGCCAGCCGCTCGAGCTCCCGGAGGAGCAGGGCCTGGATTTCCCCTTCGTCGTCGAGCGCTTCGTGTTTTTTCAGGATGCGGAGGGCATCATGAGCCAGATTGCCGAAACCCAGCGGATCGATTTCGCGGGCGCCGTCGTCTTTCGGTTCCATGCCGAGCACGTAGCGGAGATAGAAACGGAACGGGCAGGCCAGATAGGCCTTGAAAGCCGTCACCGAGAGCGTTCTGGGTATTTGTTCCGGCCGGCAGGCGGGAGGGACAAGAGCCAAAACGGGCGCCTCCGGCGCGGAAGAGACGGCGCCGCGCAAGGCCGGCCGGCCGAAGAGCAGCCCCACGCGTCCCGGCAGTTCGTCGGCGGAACAGGCGAGCAGGATGCGTGAAGGCAGTTGCGGCTCCTGGTTGGCCGCGCGGCGGCTGTACAGGAACCGCACGCCGCCGGCCGGACGCGATTCCAGCAGCGTGCGCGCCAAAAAAAGGTCGCGCGCCAGCAAATCGCGGTTGCTCGCGAGACCTGCGCGGACGCGGATGGAATCCGGCAAAAAGGCGTCGCCGATGCGCGTTTCGGGCACGACGCCCTCGCGCAGGTCGGCCAGAACGACCGCCGGCGCGGTTTCCCATTGCGTTTCCAGCCAGCCGATGGCTTCTCGCGCGGCGGTCGGCTTGGGGAAGACCGATTCGCGGGCTAGCGCTGCTTGCAGCAACTCGAGAGATTCGTCCGGTTCCAGCCCCGAGATCCGCGCGGATTCTTCGACGGCCCGCACGAGATCGGCCAGGGCTTTCGTGGCCTCGGCGAACCGCGGATCGGGAGGCAGAAGAGTCGCCGGCTGACGGCAGTCGTAGAGGTTCGCCAAAAAAACGGAGATCGGATCGGCGAAGCGCGCATTCACTTCCTCCAGCGCGCCGGAGAGAATTGGGCAAGCGCGGTCTTGCTTGGCGAAGCGCCGCAAGTCGTCGTACATCGTTGGCAGATGCTGCGTTTGGCACTGGTCGAGCTGCGCGAGCAGCTGGCCGGCGTCGTCGAGCCCGAGCCGGACTCCGAGCCAGTCCTGCGCGTCGGGATGCCGCAGGAAAGCGGCCGTCGCCGCGTAGTCGCGCCGGCTCCGGAGCGCTAGCCAGGCGGCCAGCAGCCGGCCCGGCGCGGTTTGCGCCAGCGGCACGCCGTTGGGCAGGAAGAGCGCGCCGCCGTCGATTTGCAACCGCCGGGCCAAGGCCTGCGCGTTGCCGGGATCCGGCGTGCAAACCGCCAGCGCGCGCTTTTCCCGTTCCGCTTCGGCCAGCAGCGCGGCCAGCGCGTCCGTCTCGTCTGGCGCTTGTTCGAAGACGTGAATTTGGCCTTCGTCGAGCGGCAGCGGCTCGTTTTCCCAGCGTTCCGGCCGCGGCCGGCCCCAATCGTCGAAGCGATCCGCCTCCGACTCAGGCGCCAAAACGTGCAGCTCGACCGAGCAGGCGGCGGACAGCGTCCGCAGCCGGCGGATCGCCAGCTCGGAGAAATCCGACACGAAGAGCGCGATCACCCGGGAAATGCCGGTGGCGTCGTTCGCGTTCCGCGCGGCCTCCCGGCGGGCGGCGAGGGGATCCTTCCGGCCCAACCGGGCGACGTCCTGCAACAGCCCTTTTTCCAGCCGGCCGAAATCATCCCAGCGCGCGCGTTCTTCGTCGGGCACCAGCGGCAACAGATCGACGGTCGCGCGGTCGGCTTCGGCCAATTGCCGCCGGACGTCCTGCAGTTGCGCGGCGAGGCCCAGCGCGAGCGGAAAATCCCACGCGACGTCCGTCGCGGGGAACAGGGCGCCGATTTGCTCGCGTTGTGCCATCAACCGTTTGGCCAAGAGGGCCAGGACCAGAGCGTCGTCGGCCGCCTCGGAGGGCGTGGGTACCAAGTGTTCCGGCGTGACGATGGCTCCCGCCAAGACCGCGGTGCCGCGGGTGGCGGCGGTCCGGGCCAGTTCCGCGCGCAGGCGGCGGCCCGCGTGGCGGGTCGGCACGACGATCAGGCAGCCGCGCAAATCCAAGGGGCCGCTGCGCCAGTTCCGCGTCAGGACGTCCACGGCGGCCGGCAGCGACGGCGTCGTCCATCCATGGAAATGCCGGCTGATGCTCACGCCCGAATCGTGACGGAATGGCGGAAATAATCAATTCCAATCCGGCACGGGACAAGATGCAGCCATCCCGTTTCTATTAGCCGTCCAAGAGCTCGGGCATCGGCGGAACCGTCATGGGATTCGGTCCCGGAATCGGTCCGGCGGGACCCGAAGATGGGGCAATGGGCTTGCCGGCGCGCGGGTGCGGTCTTGCGCGGCGGCGCGAGATGGGGTTGAATACGGGGCATGGATGAAAACGACCAGCGCGCGGACGACGACGGCGGCAGCCGCATGAGCCTCGGCGGGCATCTGGACGAGCTGCGGGTGCGGCTGGGGCTGGCGGTGGGCGGCTTCGCGGTCGCGTTCTTCGCGTCCCTCTCGGCGGCCAAATGGTTTGCGGGGGCGATCCTGGCGCCGTATCGCGCGGCGATGGAAGCGGCGGGACTCGAACTGAAGCTGCAGGCGGTGCAGCCGGCGGAACCGTTCCTGGTTTATCTGAAGGCGGCGCTGGTGCTCGCGGCGCTGGCGAGTTCGCCGTGGATCTTCTACCAGCTCTGGGCGTTCGTGGCGGCGGGGCTGCATCGGCACGAGCGGCGGTTCGTGCGCGCAGCGGTGCCGGCGTGCGCGGCGCTGTTCGTGGGCGGGGCGCTGTTTTTCCTGCTGGGGCTCGCGCCGTGGATCTTCCGGTTCTTCATGCGGTTCGACCTGGGCATCGACTATCTGATCTACCAGCCGGCCGTGGGGCCCACGGTGGATTTCATCCTCGTGCTGGCGCTGACGTTCGGCTTGGCCTTCCAGACGCCGGTGGCGATCGTCTTCGCGGAGCGAATGGGGCTGGTTTCCCTGGCGGCGCTGCGGCGGGCGCGGAAATACGTGCTGCTCGGGGCGTTCGTGGTCGGCGCGGTCTGCACGCCGCCGGACGTGGTTTCGCAAGTGGCCTTGGCGCTGCCGCTCTACGCCCTCTACGAAGGCGGTCTGCTGGTCTGCCGGATCTGGCCGCGGCCGCCGAACTAGGCCTTGGGATCTTCTTTCTTGGCGTCGTCGGCGGAAGCCGATTTGATTTCGGTTTCGGCTTCCTTCACGCCCTTCTTGAATTCCGTGATGCTCTTGCCGATGCTGCGGGCGATGTCCGGCAGGCGCCGGCCGAAGATCAGCACGGCGATGACGAGGATGATGATCCATTCCGCTCCGCCGGGGAGACTGAAGGCAAGCATGGGATTGGTCATGGGCGGCATCCTTGGTTAGTGTGGTGGCAGTTTGGACCTGCGCGGGCGGCGGAGTCAAAGGAAAACGGGGTATTTCGCCGCGAAAACCTGGTCCGGATCGGACCTGATTCACCCACGGGACAAGCCCGTGGGGGTCTTCGGAGACAAAGCCGCTGGCGGCTGAAAACCCTAGGCGCCGAGGGCCCGGCCGAGGGCGACGGCGGCGTCGAACTTGGGCAGCGCGGTGCGGGCGAGGGGCACGTCCAGCTTGCGGGCGAGGGCGACCATTTCGGCGGGCACGGTCTTGCCGTTGGCGACGAGGACGCCCGCGGCGCCGACGACGTGGGCCGTGCGCACGGCCTGTTCGGTGGCGAGGGAGGTCAGCAGCAGCGGGCGCTCGAGGTCCATCGTCAGCACGTCGCTCATGAGATCGGCGGCGATCACGTGGAGCACGTCGGCGGAAGCGTGGGCGGGGGCGGTCCAAAGCAACTCGGACCGAACGGCGGCGAGAAGGTCGTTCAGGTGCATGGCGGGTTTCAGGTTTCGGCGGCGGCGCGGCGCTGGTTGAAGCGGACGTAGTAGAACAGGTTTTCGATTTCGAAGGCGATGTTGATGTTCTGGATGAACAGCGACGAGCCGGCCTTGAGCTGGACGGGGGAGAAGTTGAGCACGCCCTGCACGCCGGCGGCGGCGAGCTGGTCGAGGATGCCGGCCGCCGCGTTTTCGGGCACGGCGAGGACGGCGACTTGGATGTCCTGTTCCTTGACGAAGGCGGCGAGCTGGCTGACGGGCAGGATGGGGATGGGCGCGGCGGCGGGATTGATCCGCGCCGGGTTGTTGTCGAAGCCGGCGACGACTTCGACGTTCTCGTTGGCGAATCCCTTGTAGTTCATGAGGGCCGTGCCGATCTTGCCGCAGCCGACGATGACGATGCGCTGCAGGATCTGCGTGCCGAGGAGGGCGTCGAGGCGCTGGAGCAGGACATCGATGGGGTAGCCGCCGCGCTTGTTGCCGACCGCCAAGTGGGCCAGAGAGAAGTCTTTGCGTACGAGGGAAGACGAAACGCCGGCCGCATCCCCCAGATTGTCCGAAAAAGCCTTCGAAAGGCCCATGGACTTGAATTTCAGCAGGATGTTTTTGTAGCGGACAAGACGCTGAATCAGCTCTTTCTGCACGATGAAATCTTGTTTCTTCACGATAATGCTCCTAAAACGATATTTAATGTGACAATATGAACAGTATATATGACGAATGGAGCGAGTCAAGTGTGTATCGTATCAGATTTCTCTTGTTGTGGGAGAAAGGTTTTACTATCGTACGGCGAATTTTTGGAGGACTCGACGGTGAACGCGGAAGCAAATGCAGAGGTCCAGGAGCGGTTGACGCCGGAGCTGGAGAAATTCATCCAGCACTGGAAGAAACAGCCGGGCAACCTGATCATGGTGCTGCACCGGGTGCAGGAACACTACGGCTACGTGCCGCGGTCGGTGGCGTTCCAGGTGGCGGATCTGCTGAAGATCCCACTGGCGCAGGTGTATGGCGTGCTGACCTTCTACCACTTCTTCAAGCTGAAGAAGCCGGGCAAGAACCGGATCGCGGTGTGCATGGGCACGGCTTGCTACCTGAAAGGCGGCAACGACCTGATCCAGGAACTGGAAAACATCCTGGGCGTGGGCCTGAACGTGGTGACTCCGGACGGGCAGTTCTCCGTGGAAGCGGTGCGGTGTCTGGGCTGTTGCGGGCTGGCGCCGGTGATGTCGGTGAACGGCACGATGCACGGCAACCTGAAGAAGGAAGACGTCGCCGGCATCGTGGCGCAGTACAAGGCGCAGGCCTAGGCGGAGCGCGGAATTCGTGCAGGCGACCCAATGCGACGCGGTCACGGAAATCGTCGAGAACGCCTTCGCGGCGGGCGCGACGGAGATCCGGCTGGACTGGATCCGGCGCGGGCCGCGGCTCGAGGTGACGGTGCGCGACGACGGGCGCGGCATGGATGCGGAAACGCGCCGGAAAGCGCTGGATCCATTCTGGACGGACGGCGCGAAGCATCCGGAGCGGAAAGTGGGCCTGGGCCTGCCGTTCGTGCAGCAGGCCGCGGAACAGTGCGGCGGTTCGTTCGCGCTGGAATCGGCGCCCGGCCGCGGGACGACCGTCGCTTTTGCGTTCGATCTGGCGAACGTGGACGCGCCGCCGGCGGGCGACGTGGCCGCGACGCTGACGGAGCTGATGGCGTATCCCGGCGCGGCCGATCTGGCGGTGCGGCGCGCGGAAGACGACCGGACCTACGAAGTGCGGCGCGCGGAACTGGCCGCCGCGCTGGGCGATTTGGAACAGGCCGGGACGCTGGCCCTGATGAAACAATTTTTCTCCGCCAACGAGGCGGAGATCCGGAACGAGGTGCAACATGGCGAAATTGACGCTGGCTGATTTGAAGAAACTGCGCGAAGCGAAGCACGCGGAGATGAATCCCCGCGACGCGGCGCACAAAGACGTGCAGATCATCGTGGGCATGGGCACGTGCGGGATCGCCGCGGAGGCGAAGAAGACCTTCGACGTGCTGGTCGACGAGCTGGACAAGGCGGGCCTGGGCAACGTGGCGATCCGCCAGACCGGCTGCATGGGCCTGTGCCACAGCGAACCGACGGTGGAAGTGGTGGTGCCGGGCATGCCCCCGGTGGTGTACGGCAAGGTGGATCCGGACACGGCGCGCAAGATCGTGAACCAGCACGTCGTCCGCAAGCTGCTGGTGAACGACCACGTGTACGACAAGCCGGCGGCGGACATCGTGCGGAAGTAGCGGAAGGGAACGGCGATGGCGATCAAGACCTATCTGTTGACGTGCGGCGGGACGGGCTGCGTGGCCAGCCACGGGACCGAGCTGTACGAGGCGCTGAAAAAGGAAATCACCGAACAGGGCGCGCAGAGCGACGCCCAGGTGGTCCGCACCGGCTGCTTCGGTTTCTGCGAAAAGGGCCCCATCGTGAAGGTGCTGCCCGACGAGACGTTCTACGTCAGCGTGAAGCCGGCGGACGCCAAGGAAATCGTGGCCGAGCACGTGGTCAAGGGCCGGCCGGTCGCGCGGCTGCTCTACGACAAGAGCCAGAGCCACCTGAACACCAAGCTGGAGGACGTGTCGTTCTACCAGAAGCAATTCCGCATCGTGCTGCGCAACTGCGGCGTGATCGATCCGGAAAAGATCGACGAATACATCGCCCGCGACGGCTACGCGGCCCTCGCGAAGGTGCTGACGGAAATGACGCCGGACCAGGTGGTGGACGAAATCCGCAAGTCGGGCCTGCGCGGCCGCGGCGGCGCCGGGTTCCCGACCTGGATGAAGTGGAAGTTCTCCAAGGACGCGCCGAGCGCCGAGAAATACGTCGTCTGCAACGCGGACGAAGGCGATCCGGGCGCCTACATGGACCGGTCCACGATCGAGGGCGATCCGCACTCGATCCTGGAAGCCATGGCGATCGCGGGCCGCACGATCGGCGCGGGCAAGGGCGTGATCTACATCCGCGCGGAATATCCGCTGGCGATCGAACACCTGGAAACCGCGATCAAGCAGGCGCGCGAATACGGCCTGCTGGGCAAGGACATCCTCGGCACGGGCTTCGACTTCGACGTGGAACTGCGGCTGGGAGCGGGCGCGTTCGTCTGCGGCGAGGAAACGGCCCTGCTGGCCTCCACGATGGGCAAGCGCGGCATGCCGATCCCGCGGCCGCCGTTCCCGGCGGTGTCGGGCCTCTGGCAGAAGCCGACGGTCATCAACAACGTCGAGACCTACGCGAACGTCCCGGTCATCATCCTGCGGGGCGGCGACTGGTTCGCGAAGATCGGCACGCCGAAGAGCGCGGGCACCAAGGTGTTCGCGCTGACCGGCAAGATCAACAATTCCGGCCTCATCGAAGTGCCGATGGGCATCACCCTGCGCGAGATCATCTACGACATCGGCGGCGGCATCCGCGGCGGCAAGAAGTTCAAGGCCGTGCAGACGGGCGGGCCGTCCGGCGGCGTGATCACGGCGGACTACCTGGACACGCCGATCGACTACGAGCACCTGCAGGCGCTGGGGTCGATCATGGGTTCCGGCGGCATGATCGTGATGGACGAGGACGACTGCATGGTCGACGTGGCCCGGTTCTACCAGGAATTCTGCGTGGACGAGAGCTGCGGCAAGTGCGCGCCGTGCCGGATCGGCACGCGCACGCTGCTGAACCTGCTCGAGAAGATCGCGGCGGGCCAGGGCACGCGCGGCGACCTCGACAAGATCCGCGAAGTGGGCACGGCGATGCAGAAGGCGGCGCTGTGCGGCCTGGGCCAGACGGCGCCGAACCCGGTGCTGTCCACCATGAAGTATTTCGAGGCGGAATACGCCGCGCACATCGACGACAAGCGCTGCCCGGCGGGCAAGTGCAAGAATCTGGTGACCTACGAGATCGATCCGGCCAAGTGCATCGGCTGCACGCTGTGCGCGCGCAAGTGCCCGGCGAACACCATCGCGGGCGAGCGGCAGAAGCCGCACCGGATCATCCAGGAAAACTGCATCAAGTGCGGCGAGTGCCTCAAGGCCTGCAAGTTCGGCGCCGTGAGCCGCCGGTGAGAAGGGGACGACGATGAAGACGGTC
>ERZ1645187.653-NODE-653-length-34038-cov-92.658359_pt1 | contig 34038 bp, 31 predicted proteins | sample MGYA00575352_ERZ1645187 | MGnify/ENA primary metagenome ERZ1645187 (study PRJEB40837, sample SAMN11349314) | freshwater sediment metagenome | isolation source: river sediment | host: Sediment | place: India: Wazaribad , New Delhi | collected 2017-02-21 ... | reverse complement strand
TCTCCACCGGCTTCATCAAGGAGGAGTATCCGGACGGCTTCGCCGGCAACGTGCCGCATGCCGAGGACCGCAAGCTCCTCGCCTCGGTGGCGCTGTCGATCGAGCTGCTGCGCAAGGCGCGTCTCGACGACCTGCCGGGCCGTCTGCGGCCGCATTCGGGCGATCTGCGCGAGAGCTGGGTGGTCAAGGTCGACGGCGAATACGTGCCGGTCACCGTGCCGTCGGGCTTCGTCGGCATGCCGCTCGAGTTCGAGGTGCTGTTCGAGGGCGACAAGGAGGCGGCGACCGTCTCCACCCGCTATCAGTCCGGCGACCTGCTGTGGACCGGTGAGATCGGCGAGGCCTCGGTCACCGTCCAGGTGCGGCCGATCGTCGGCGGCTGGGAGCTGCGCTATCGCGGTGCCACCTCGATCGCCAAGGTCTTCACCCCGCGAGTCGCGGCGCTCGACGCGCTGATGCCGTTCAAGGCGCCGCCGGACACCTCGAAGTTCCTGCTCTGCCCGATGCCGGGTCTGATCATCTCGATCGACGTCGCCGAGGGCGAGGAGATCAAGGCCGGGGCGACGCTGGCCGTCGTCGAGGCGATGAAGATGCAGAACGTGCTGCGCGCCGAGCGCGACTGCAAGGTGAAGAGCATCAAGGCCAAGCCGGGTGACAGCCTCGCCGTCGACGCGGTGATCATCGAGTTCGAGTGATCGCGCCGGGCCGTAGCCCGTGACGAACCTCGCCACCGACCGACGGGCGCCCACGGGCGCCCGTTCGCGTTTCGGGGATCCATCCCTCGGGCGGCGGCCCGGAGCGCCCCGAGCAGCGCCCACGCCGGCTCCGGCAGGGTCTCGCCGGTGGCCGGTCGCGGCCGTCCGCCCGGGTCGGCGATGCGGAATTCGGACGACTCGTTCGGTCGAGTCCGTTTCGGTGTGAGTGCGCGATGGTTCGAGACGAGCGGCCTTGCCGCTCTCTTCACCACGAGGGATCCGTCTTCGCTCGAACCTCCCCGAGAGAGCGCCTCATGGTGATGCGGGCCGAGAGCCCGTCTCGAAGCCATCGTGCACGGCGACGAGGCGATCGGTCGGCTCCGATCGACGCCCTCCGCAGCCGCGGGCCCACCCCCTCGATCGCGGCCGCGGCATCGCGCCTCCTGTTCGCGATGCGAACGGGCGAAACCGCCTCAGGGTTTCCACGAGGTTCGCGAAGCGGTGACGGGCGTCTATCAATATCCGGCCGGCCGAGCGCCGGCGGGAGGACGCAGGGTGGCCGTCTACAGAGTTGTGCTTTCCGGCCGAGTCCAGGGCGTGGGCTTCCGCGCCTGGACCGAGCGAACCGCGAGGTCGCTCGGCCTTTCCGGCTGGGTACGCAACCGCCGCGACGGTTCTGTCGAAGCGGTCTTCGCGGGGCCGCCCGAGTTGGTCGACGACATGATCTCGCGTTGCCGTCGCGGACCGGACCACGCGCGCGTCGAGGTTCTGGCGCGTCACGAGGAAACGGTGGCACCGCCGCCCGGCTTCCAGATTCGCGTCTCCGAGTGAATCGACGCGCGGCGACGACGGGGACGCCGTCAGGGCGCGAAGACGGCGACCGTCGGCCCGAAGATCCGTTCGAACTCCCGCTTCATCACCACGTCGACGTCGCTCATCGTCACCGGTAGGCCGAGGTCGACCAGCGAGGTGACGCCGTGGCCGCGAATCCCGCAGGGGACGATGCCGCCGAAGTGGGAGAGGTCGGGTTCGACGTTGAGCGAGATGCCGTGGAAGGTCACCCAGCGGCGGACGCGGATGCCGATGGCGGCGATCTTGTCCTCGGCCGGGACGCCCGGGGCGATCTCGGGCTTCTCTGGGCGGCGCACCCAGACGCCGACACGGTCCTCGCGTCGCTCGCCGCGGACGTGGTGGGCCCACAGCGTGGCGATCACCCAGGCCTCGAGCGCGGCGACGTAGGCGCGCAGGTCCTGGCGGCGGCGGGCGAGGTCGAGCATGACGTAGGCCACCCGCTGACCGGGGCCGTGGTAGGTGTATTCGCCGCCGCGGCCGGTGGCGTAGACGGGGAAGCGCTCGGGCTCCAGGAGGTCGGCGGCGACGGCGCTGGTGCCGGCGGTGTAGAGCGGCGGGTGCTCCAGCAGCCAGACGCACTCGGCCGCCTCTCCGGCGGCGATTCTCGCCACCCGTTCCTCCATCGCGGCGACGGCGTCGGGGTAGGCGACGTGGCCGTCGGTCACGATCCATTCGACCGGCGGGGAGCCGGCGCGCGGCAGGAAGAGCCGGTCTTCGGCGAGATCGTCGCGGCTCGGTCGGGAAGCGGTCGCTTCCGGGTCGGTTTGGGACGGGTCGTTTACCATTCGCTAACCATCACCCTGGCAAGGTCGGACGCGGCAGAACGAGCGGTCCGACGGGGCAGGCGAGGTGAGTAGCACATGACACCGTTCGACAACATCGGCGTGGACATCTCGGTCGTGCTCGGGACCACGCAGATCCCGATCCATCAGCTGCTGCGCATGGGCCGCGGCGCGGTGATCGAGCTCGACGCGCGCGAATCGGACGACGTGCAGATCCTGGCCAACGACATCCCCGTCGCCACCGGACAGGTGGTGCTGCGCGGCGATCGCATCGGCATCACCATCACCGAGGTGTTGTTCCGCTCGCCCGGCTATCGGCCGCGCGACAACGTTCGCCTGCTCTGAGACGGGGCGATCGGGTCCTCGGCCGGCACGGTGACGGCCGCATTGCGGGCCGGCGAAAAATTCCTCACAGATTTCACGTGCTCGGAGCTTGATCCGTCGAATCCGATGGGTTACATGAGCGCCACTTCGGACGGCCGACGGTCGTTCGGGAGTTCCTCCGGTCGCGGCCGTGGCGGAATTGGTAGACGCGCTAGCTTGAGGTGCTAGTGGGGCAACCCGTGTTGGTTCGAGTCCAATCGGCCGCACCATCCCCTCGCCAAGGGGGATGCCGGAAAAGAAAACCGGCTCCGAACGATGGTTCGGAGCCGGTTTTCTTTTGGGCGTTCCTCTTTCGTGTGTTTCAACCGGCGACGCGGACCACGGTGACCAGCACGGCGGCGAAGGTCGCAGAGGTGATGACGCCGGAGATGTTGGCGCCCAGCGCGTGGTGCAGGATGATCGCGTTGGGGTTCGAGGCCGAGACGATCTTCTGGGCGACCTTGGCGGTGGTCGGTACGCAGGAGACGGCGGCGATGCCGATGACCGGATTGTACTTCCCGCCGGAGGCGAACCAGAGCGCGTAACCGCCGAGGAGCCCGCCGATCGCCGAGAAGGTGAGAGCGGTGATGCCGAGTACCAGCAGGATCAGCACCTTCGGGTCGAGGATGGTGCTCGCTTCGCAGAGCACACCGAGGACGAGGCCGAGGAAGAAGGTGGCGCCGTAGAGGATCTGGGTCGAGAAGAGGTCGTAGAAGTAGTTCAGGCCCGACTCGCGCACCACCACGCCGATGAACAGCGACAGGAAGAGCGGCGCGGCGACCGGGAAGAGCAGCGACAGGACCACGCAGGCGATCACCGCGAAGACCATCTTCTCGCCGGCCGAGATCGCCCGGATGTTCTCCGGAGGCATCTCGATGGCGCGCAGCCGTTCGGGCACCAGAGCCTTCACCAGGTAGGGATAGCCGCCGTAGGTCAGGCCGAGATAGAGGTAGCCGACCACGGTGATCGGCACGAAGATCTCGGGGGCGAGCATCAGCGAGGCGAAGAGCACCATCGGACCGTCGGCGCCGCCGATCGTCGCGGTGGCCGCCGCCTGACCCAACGGCAGGCCCATCCAGACGCCGAGCGGGAAGGTGACGAGGGTGCCGAGCTCGGCGCAGATCGCCAGGAACATCGAGCGGAACGGCCGCGCCATGACGAAGCCGACATCGAGCAGGGTGCCGATGCCGAGGAACACCAGACAGGCGATGAGACCGTTGGAGAAGGTCAGCGAATAGATCGGCTGCAGCCAGTCGATCTGCATCTGGGTCATCACCTGATCGTTGGTGGTGGCCAGGGGATCGAGGAACAGGGTGCCGTGCTTGCCGTCCTTGAAGGTCAGGACGCCGGCGTTGACCGTCGCCATGCCGAGACCCATCGGGATCATCAGGAGCGCTTCGAGCACGCCCTTCCAGCCGAGATACATGAGGAGCACACCGAGCAGCATCAGGCCGATGCGACCGATGAGGATGTGCGGTTCCGACTGAACCAGCGTGGCGATGCCCTGGAACAGGTCGAGGAAGGATATGTCGGGCACGTTCGGTCTCCCGGGGCGCGCGCGGGCTCGTAGGGAGCCCCGGACCCGTTCAGTGACTCGGATGCGGATGATGCTGGGCGTGATGGCGTTGGCGCACTTCGCTGGTCCAGCCGCCCATCGGTTGGGCCTCGCCGATCCAGACGATGCGGTGGTCGCCCGCGGTCATGCGGACGGCGGCGGCGATGGCCGCCACCACCGCCGGGTCGATGTCGCCGGCAAGGGTGGGGGGCGCCGCGGCGGCCGGAGCCCTGGCGGCGGCGGCCGACGCGGTGGCTCGGCGGCCGATCGCCGCGAGACCGGCCACCAGGGCCGAGATCATCGCCGCGGTCGCCATGGCGATCACCGCCATCAGCGCATAGGCGAAGAAGGACATGCCGGCGACGGCCGAGATGCTGGGGGACATGAGGAACGCTCCCTGCGTTCGGTCCGCGGCGCGCCGGATCGGGGTCTCGCCGACGGCGCTCCCGTCCGCGGGGGGGCCGCGCCGCGAATATCCGGCGGGGACCTTGACCGCCCACCGGCAGGACCGCAAGTCGGAACTCTCCCGACCTCGCGGCGGCCCGGAGATGTCATCGACATGTCGGTCCCGAGATCCACTATAATTTCAATTTGTTGCAGGCGTGACTGGCATGTCAGTGGTCGTCTCCGGTGTGTGCCGATCGGTATTTCTCGGGATCGGGTGGATTTGATCTAATCCTTTCGTCGAGGGAAAATACCCATCGGGGATGGCCCGGAGAGAAGCCGGCGGGTGGTCGGAGTATCATTTCAGTCGTCGGTTCGAGCCCCCCCGGTCACCGAAGGGAGCGGCTCGCGCGTCGATCGGACCGCTCCGGGGCCGGGCCCCAGGATCCGCAACGGGTGGGGCGGCGTCCCGACGAGGAGGCACGAGGGTATCCATGGCACTTCCCATCGAACGGCTCGAGGAACTCAGGCGGCGGCGCGAGGTCGCCTTCGCCGGCGGCGGCGTCGACAAGCTCGAGCAGCGCCACGCCAAGGGCATGCTGACTGCCCGCGAACGCCTGGACGCATTGTTCCAGGAGGCGACCTTCCAGGAGATCGGGACGCATGCCCGGCATGCCGGCCGCTTCTTCGGCACGGCGGACAAGGAGTATCCGGCCGACGGCGTGGTGGTCGGCACCGGCTATGTCTCCGGCCGTCTGGTCGCGGCCTTCGCGCAGGACTTCACGGTGGCCGCCGGGACGCTCGGCAAGCGCCATGCCGAGAAGGTGGTCGCGGTGATGGACGCCGCGGTGAAGCTCGGCGCGCCGGTCGTCGCCTTCAAGGACTCGGGCGGTGCCCGCATCCAGGAGGGCGTCGACGCGCTCTCGGGCTACGGCGAGGTGTTCTATCGCAACGTCCTCCTGTCCGGCGTCGTGCCGCAGATCGCGGTGATCTGTGGGCCGTGCGCCGGAGGCGCGGCCTATTCGCCGGCGCTGATGGACTTCGTCATCATGACCCGGAAGAACGCCCACATGTTCATCACCGGGCCGGAGGTGATCAAGGCGGTGACCGGCCGGGCGGTGACGATGGACGAGGTGGGCGGCGCCGACATGCACGCCACCGTCTCGGGCAACGTCCACTTCCTCGCCGAGGACGACGGCGAGGCGGTCGGCATCGTTCGCCGGTTGCTGTCCTATCTGCCGGCCAACAACACCGAGGATCCGCCGCACCGGCCGTCGCCGGCGATCGACTTCGGCGAAGATCTGGTCATGCGCGAGCTCGTCCCCGACGATCCGTCGCGGCCGATGGACATGCGCGAGGTGATCGGGCGACTGGTCGATCCGGGCGAGTTCCTGGAGGTCCACCGCTATTTCGCCGAGAACCTGATCGTCGGCTTCGGCCGCATCGAGGGGTCGGTGGTCGGCATCGTCGCCAATCAGCCGGCGGTGCGCTCCGGGGCGCTCGACATGGACGCCTCCGACAAGGGCGCCCGCTTCATCCGCTTCTGCAACGCCTTCAACATCCCGCTCGTCACGCTGGTCGACGTGCCCGGCTTCCTGCCCGGCGTCGAGCAGGAGCGCGGCGGCATCATCCGCCACGGGGCGAAGTTGCTCTTCGCCTATGCGTCGTCGACGGTGCCGAAGATCACCATCATCCTCCGCAAGGCCTATGGCGGTTCCTACCTCGCCATGTGCAGCCGGGAGATGGGGGCGGACTTCGTCTTCGCCTGGCCGACCGCGGAGATCGCGGTGATGGGGGCCGAGGGGGCGGTGAAGATCCTCTACAACCGCGAACTCAAGACGGCCGAGGACCCGAAGGCGCGCTCGGCCGAGCTCGCCGCCGAGTATCGCGCCGAGTTCGCCTCGCCCTATCTCTCGGCCGGCGCCGGCTACATCACCGACGTCATCGATCCGGCCACCACCCGCTCGACCGTCGCGTTGTGCCTGCGCAAGGCGTTGTCGAAGCGGGAGTTCCGTCCGCCGAAGAAACACGGCAACATCCCGCTCTGAGCAGTCTGCCCCGAGGTTCCGCGGCGCGAAGGGCGCGCCGCTCCCTCTCTCACCGGTCGGCGCGACGGGCTCGCCGCCACCCGGCCCCACGATCGACGAGGACGTCCATGAACAAGAGATTCCGGATCAATGTCGACGGCCGCGACTTCGACGTGATCGTCGAAGAGATCCCGACCGACGGCGCGACCCTCCTGCCGCCCGTCGCTCATGCGCCGGTGGCGCCGGTCATGGCGCCGGCTCCGGTCGCGGCTCCGGCGACGGCACCCGTCGCCGCGGCGGCAGGGGCGCAGGTCGCGCCGCTCGCCGGTGTGGTCGAGTCGGTGCTGGTCTCGGTCGGTCAGACGGTCGCGGTCGGTGATGTCGTCGCGGTGATCGAGGCGATGAAGATGAAGACCGAGATCGGCGCGCGCGTTGCCGGAACGGTCACCTCGATCGCGGTCGCCGCCGGTCAGCCGGTCGAGGCGGGTGCGACCCTGGTGGTGATCGGCTGATCGGTCTCGTCCGATCGTGCCACGGTCGCGGGCCGTGCCGCGGTCGGCGGAAAGGGCGCGGACGTGCCTTCCGGTCGGGCGATGTTCGGCCCGACCGCTGCCGGTGATCGCATTTGCTCGTCTCGGTTCACCGGTCGTTCACCGAGACTGGTGATTTCCGTTCCTGCAACCGGATCGTTGACGAGATCTTTCCCAACGTCACGGATTCTCTCGGCAATCGAGGAACGTCTCGACTGCAGGGGCGATGGGATGTCTGGGAAAGACGTGAGGAGTGAGACGGAACGCGACGGACTCTGGCGGAGGCTGTGGCGTTCGCGCAGCGGCAATCTCTCGGTTCTGTTCGGGTTGTCGATCCTGCCGGCGGTGCTGTTGCTCGGCGGGACGGCCGACTACATGCTGCTGATCGAGGCCCGCGAGCAGCTCAACTCCGCGGCGGATGCCGCGGCGCTGGCCTCGGTGTCGCGCAATTCGATGTCCTTGTCCACGAGCAACGCTCAGACCCTCGCCACCAAGGTCTTCGACGCCCATCTCGCTTCCACCAAGGTCGCCGGCTACGTGAAGACCAAGACGCCTGCGGTCTCAGAGGCGAATCTGCTCCGTTCCGCCACCTATACCTATGTCGCCGAAGTTCCGATGTCGTTCCTCGGTCTGGCCGGGATCAACAAGGTGACGATCGACGGGACGTCGAAGGCGTCCTCGTCGATGCCGGTCTACATGGACTTCTACCTGCTGCTCGACAACACGCCGTCGATGGGCGTGGCGGCGACGACCGCCGGCATCAACACGATGGTGGCCAACACCCCCGATCGGTGCGCCTTCGCCTGCCACGACACGTCGGCCTATCCGAACGACTATTATGGCCTGGCCAAGAAGCTCGGCGTCTCGACCCGCATCGACGTGATGCGCAGCGCAACCCAGCAGCTGATGGACACCGCGACCTCGTCGCAGCTCGTGTCCAGCCAGTTCCGGATGGCGATCTACACCTTCGGCGCTGCCGCTCAGACCCGCAGCCTGACGACGATCTCGTCGCTGACGAGCAATCTCGCCTCGGCCAAGACGGCGGCGAGTGCCATCGATCTGATGACCGTGCCCTATCAGAACTACGACAGCGACATGCACACCGACTTCGACGGCATCCTGACGTCGATGAACACGACGATCCCCAATCCGGGTTCGGGGAGCACGGCGAGTTCGCCGCAGAAGGTGTTGTTCTTCGTCTCCGACGGCGTCGCCGACGCCAACTACACCACCACCTGCACCCGGCCGCTCTACGCCAACTATCGCTGCCAGGAGCCGCTCACGGTCGCCAAGTGCACGGCGATCAAGAACCGCGGCATCAAGATCGCGGTGCTCTACACCACCTATCTGCCGCTGCCGACCAACAGTTGGTACATGGACTGGATCGCGCCGTTCTCGCCGCAGATCGCCACCAACATGCAGGCCTGCGCTTCGCCCGGTCTCTATTTCGAGGTCAGCCCTTCCGGCGGCATCGCAGACGCGATGAACGCGCTGTTCAAGAAGGCGATTCAGACGGCCCGCCTCACCGGCTGAGCCGGGCTTCGCGAACCGTCAGTCGAGGCCGGCCGCGCGGGTCTTCGCCGGCACGATGTGCACCACGCGGTAGCCGCGGGCCTTCATCTCGGCGAGGAGGCGCGGCACCATGTCGGCAGTGTGGGCGTGGATGTCGTGCAGCAGCATGATGCCGCCCTTGCGCTCCTCGAGCCGGTGCAGCACCTGGGCGAGCAGTGCATCCGAGGTGATCTTCGTCCAGTCCGAGCCCCAGAAGTCGGCGCCGAAGACGCCGACGCGGCCGTCGGCGAGCCAACTCGCGAGCGCTCTCGTCGGGGCGAAGCCGGGGAAGCGGAAGAAGGGCGTCGCCGGCCATGCCGCCGCCCTGCCGACGAGGATGCGGTCGACCGTCTCCCAACCCTGCTCGATGTCGGTGCGGCCGCGTTCATGCGGCACTGTGTTCATGATGACGTGGGTCATCGAGTGGTGGCCGACGGTATGGCCCGCCGCATCGATGCGGCGCAGTTGCTCGGGCCGCGCCGCCGCCATCCGGCCGACGACGAAGAAGGTCGCCTTCACGCATTCCGCCTCGAGCGCGGCGAGGACGCGGTCGGTTGTCCTGCCGGCGGGGCCGTCGTCGAAGGTCAGCACCACCTCCATCGGGGCGAGCGGCAGGGTGTCGCGGTAGCTCTTGGTGCCGACGAAGAGGCCGCCCTCGGGGATCGCCACCTCCATCACCCGCGCGGTGCCGAGCGCGCCGGCGCGCGGGCAGGTCTCGGCGAGGGCCGGGGCGGCGAAGGCGGCGAGAAGGGGGAGGGCGAGAGCGAGGCGACGCATCGACGGCTCCAGAGATGCGAAGACGCCGCCGGCTGGGGGCGCGGCGGCGTCGGGGATCGAGCGGTGGTCGCGGCTCACCAGAGGCCGACGGCCGAGGCGACACCACGGAAGGAGGCGGCGGTCGAGGAGAACCAGCCCTCCTCGGCCTTGGGGCGCGACGGCACCGAGCCGGTGGTCTCGGGGGCGGCGGGGACTTCCTTGACCAGCGCGGCGTTCTGCACCGGCGGGCGGGCGGCGTCGTAGGCCGGGAGCGCAGCGGCCGAGGTCTGGCCGCTGCGGCCGGCGCCCTGCTGGGCGAGGCGCTTGGCGGCGTCGAAGTTGGCGAGGTCGCGCTCGCCGACCGGCACGGTGGTCTCGGCGATGGTCGGCAGCACGCCCTGGATCGGCCCGGCGATCAGCTTCGGCGGGGCCTTCTTGGGCATGATGTGGACGATCTTGAAGCCGCGCTTCTTCAGCTCCTTGAGCAGCGGACCGACGATCGAGGAGGAGGAATCCTTGATGTCGTGGAGGAGCAGGATGCCGCCCTGGCGGGCCTCGAGTTCGGCGAGCGCCCGGTTCATGACGTTCGGCCCGTCGGAGAGGGTGATGTAGCCCTTGAGCCAGTCGTTGCCGGCGGCATCGATGGCGTAGACGCCCATGTCGAGGCCGTTGAACCACTCGTTGAGGGCGCGCGAGTTGAAGAGGCCGGGATAGCGGAAGAACGGCGTCGCCGGATGGTCGCCGGCCTGACCGTAGAGGATCTGGTCGACCGTCTGCCAGCCGTCGCGGACGTTGGCCTGGGCCTTGTCGAGCGGCCACTTCACCATGTTCAGCGGGTGCGTCATGGTGTGGTAGGCGATGGTGTGGCCGGCCGCGGCGGTCTTGCGCAGCGTCTCGGGATAGGCCTTGGCCATCTGCCCGACGATGAAGAACGACGCCTTGGTGCATTCCTTGTCGAGCGCCTCGAGCACCCGCTCGGTGCGGCCCTGCATCGGGCCGTCGTCGAAGGTGAGCACCACCTCCTTCGGCTCCAGCGGCATGCGGGTGTGATAGGTCTGGCCGACGTAGTAGCCGCCGGTGGTGTCGACCTTCATGACGCGCGACACGCCGATGGCGTCCGGATTGCCCGGGCAGGCGGTCGGCTTCACCGTCTCGAAGACGTGGGTGTGTTCCGGCGCCTTCACCTGCCCGGTCATCTTGGCGAGCAGCGCCGCTTTGGCGACGGCCGGATCGGGCTTGGGGGCGGCCGGGGGCTTCGCCGTGGCGGTGGCCGGCTTGGCGGTGGGAGCAGCGGTGGGCTTGGCGGCGGGGGCGCCGGCGGGCGCGGGCTTGGCGGCCGGGGTGGCGGTCGCGGCGGGCTTGACGGCCGGTGTGGCGGCGACGGCCGGCTTCAGCGGCGGCTTCTCCGGGACGGTGCCGGTGGTCGCCGGCTGGGCGGCGACCTTCATCGCCGGCGCCGGCGCAGCGGCGACGGGTGCCGTGGCGGTGGGCTTCGGCAGCGGCGCGCCGAGCTGCATCGGGGTGTTCTGCGCGATCGCCAGCGTGGAGGCGGCGCAGAGCGCCAGCGTTCCGGCTCCGGCGACGGCGAGGTGACGCAGATCAGAACGGCGCATGTCGAACTCCGCTTCGGCGAGATCGGGGATCACCCGGGTCTCGTCTCCGGTGATGTCGGTCGGTGCGGGTCGGTTCGTCCGCTCCGAACAGGCAATATCCGACGCCGCCGTACGGTCGCGACGTCCCTTGTCCCGAAAGGGTCTGGACTGGATGCCGCAGAGGCGCCCGGCGGCGCAAGATGTCGTTAACCAACCTTAAGCCGTTTCTCTCAACGGCGAGTTAACGAAGTCACACTGTCGTCGTGCAAGGTGGCGGTTCCGTGGCCGAAACGCCGGCATTCCACCGGTCCTGTCCACCACGACGCGCGTCGGTGTCGTGGTTTCGTCGCAAGCGGGGGAGAGGATCGTTTTTCGACTGGCAAGGTCGCGCGGAGGCGGCTAGATCTCGGCGTCGACCGCATCCGCATGCACCCGGCGGGGGACCCATCGTGACCGACAGAGACATCGCCCCGCCCGGCGCCGAGCCGGAGGCGCCGCCCGGCGTCGTCGCCGAGGCCGTACGCGCGCCGCCCGAGCTGGCCGCCGCACCGCCGACCGTCGCGCCGGTCCCGCCGGTGCGCGACGAGGACGGCGATCTCACCCGTGAGTTCGTCGAGGCGGTCACCGAGGCGATCGAGGCGGAGGACGTCGATCGGCTGCACGTGCTCGCCGAAGACCTGCATGAGGCCGAACTCGCCGACCTGATCGAGGCGCTCGACGCCGACGAGCGACCGAAGCTCGTCCATCTGCTCGGCGACGACTTCGAATTCTCCGCTCTCGTCGACGTCGACGAGACGGTGCGCGTCCAGCTGATCGACGATCTGCCGCACGAGACCGTCGTCGAGGGCGTCAAGGACCTCGATTCCGACGACGCGGTCTACATCCTCGAGGACCTCGACGAGGCCAAGCAGGACGCCATCCTGGAGACCTTCCCGGTCGCCGAGCGCCTCGCGCTGGAGCGCTCGCTCGACTATCCGGAAGAATCCGCCGGCCGTCTGATGCAGACGGAGTTCATCGCCGTGCCGCCGTTCTGGACGGTGGGGCAGGTGATCGACTACTGCCGCGAGACCGAGGATCTGCCGGACGACTTCTACGAGATCCACGTGGTCGAGCCGACCTTCCGCCTCGTCGGCACGGTGGCGCTCGACAAGATCCTGCGCGCCAAGCGGCTGATCCCGGTCGGCGACATCGTCGACGAGGTGCGGGTCACCGCCCGGGTCGACGAGGACCGCGAGGAGGTGGCGCGCCTCTTCGAACGCTATGACCTGATCTCGATGCCGGTGCTCGACGAGAGCGATCGGCTGGTCGGCGTGGTCACCGCCGACGACGTCGTCGACGTCGTCATGGAAGAGGCGGAAGAGGATCTGCGCGCGCTCGCCGGCGTCGGCGACGAAGAGATCTCCGATACCGTCTGGTACGCCACCCGCAACCGCTTCACCTGGCTCTTCGTCAACCTGCTCACCGCCTTCCTGGCGGCGAGCGTGATCGGCCTGTTCGAGGACACCATCACCCGCATCGTCGCCCTCGCCGCCCTGGCGCCGGTGGTGGCGGGGCAGGGGGGCGTCGCCGCCACCCAGACGATGACCGTCGCGGTGCGCGCGCTCGCCACCCGCGAGGTCGGCAGCCTCAATCTGTCGCGCTTCGTCAACCGCGAGGTGATGGTCGCCTTCCTCAACGGCCTCGCCTTCGCGGTGATCGTCGGCGTGTCGGTGTGGGCGTGGTACGGGCAGATCCAGCTCGGCATGGTGGTCGGCGGGGCGATGGTGCTCAACCTCATCGCCGCCGGTCTCGCCGGGGTCGGCATTCCCCTGGTGATCGAGAAGACGGGCGGGGATCCGGCGGTGATCTCCGGGGTGTTCGTGACGACCGTCACCGACTGCGTCGGCTTCTTCGCGGTGCTGGGGTTGGCGACGTGGTGGTACGGGGTGGCGTGAGGCCTCCTCGTCAGGTGTCGTGAGCGAAGCGAACTGCACCACCGCTGCACCGGAAGGCCGAACGTCCCTCACCGCCGCCGGTGCATCTCGCTCGGCTCGACGGCGCCCTCGGGTCACCTGCGCAGCGCCGCGCCGCCGTACGCCTCGCGCACATCGCGATGGCAGTCCGCCACGGCCGTTGCCGCCTCCTTCGGGCGGCTCTAACCTCTCGACATCGAGGTTCCCCGGGGGCTCCGGACCGCCGGCTTCGGAATTGACAACAAACGAACGTCCGTTAGAAAAAGTCGAGCGCTGCGCCGAGCCCCGTCAGAGGGTTGGGCTCGCCTGGAGGAAACGATGATCCCGAACACCATGCCCGCCTTCGACTTCGGCCTCGGTGAGACGGCCGAGATGTTGCGCGACACCGCTCGCGGCTATGCCCAGGACAGCATCGCGCCGCTCGCCGACAAGATCGATCGCGAGGACTGGTTCCCGCGCCACCTGTGGCCGGAGATGGGGGCGCTCGGGCTCCACGGCATCACCGTCGAGGAGGAGTGGGGCGGCGCCGGGCTCGGCTATCTCGAGCACTGCATCGCCATGGAGGAGATCTCCCGCGCCTCCGGCTCGGTCGGCCTCTCCTACGGGGCGCATTCCAACCTCTGCGTCAACCAGCTGCGCCGTTGGGGCAACGACGCCCAGAAGACCCGCTATCTCGGCAAGCTGGTCTCGGGCGAGCACCTCGGCGGCCTCGCCATGTCGGAGCCGGGGGCGGGCTCGGACGTGGTCTCGATGAAGCTGCGCGCCGAGAAGAAGGGCGACCGCTACGTCCTCAACGGCACCAAGCTGTGGATCACCAACGGGCCCTCCGCCGACACGCTGATCGTCTACGCCAAGACCGATCCCTCGGCCGGGCCGAAGGGCATCACCGCCTTCCTGATCGAGAAGGGCTTCAAGGGCTTCTCGGTGGCGCAGAAGCTCGACAAGCTCGGCATGCGCGGCTCGGAGACCGGCGAACTGGTGTTCGAGGACTGCGAGGTGCCGGAAGAGAACGTGCTCGGCATCGTCGGCAAGGGCGTCAACGTGCTGATGTCGGGCCTCGACTACGAGCGCGCCGTGCTCGCCGCCGGCCCGCTCGGCATCGCACAGGCGGCGCTCGACATCGTTCTTCCCTACGTCCACGAGCGCAAGCAGTTCGGCCAGCCGATCGGCACCTTCCAACTGGTGCAGGCCAAGGTCGCCGACATGTATGTCGAGCTCAATGCTTCGCGGGCCTATGTCTACGCCGTCGCCAAGGCGGCCGATGCCGGCAAGACCACCCGCCAGGACGCCGCCGGCGCCATCCTCTTCGCCGCCGAACGGGCCACCAAGGCGGCGCTCGACGCCATCCAGTTGCTCGGCGGCATGGGTTACGTCAACGAGAGCCCGACGGGCCGGCTGCTGCGCGACGCCAAGCTCTATGAGATCGGCGCCGGGACGAGCGAGATCCGCCGCATGCTGATCGGCCGGCAGTTGTTCGAACTGACGGCGTGAGGGCGGGCCGCGTCGGCCGTCAGCCGACTACCAGATTGGTCGGGCGGCCGGCGACGAAGGCCTCGATGTTGTCGATCATCTGATCCGCCAGCCGCTGCTGCGCCTCGAGCGAGGCCCAGGCGGTGTGCGGGGTGACGACGACGTTCCGCCGCTCGGCCAGCCGCATGATCGGGGAATCGAGCGGCGGCGGCTCGGGCAGCGTCACGTCGAGACCGGCGGCCGAGACCAGCCCCTCGTCGAGGGCGCGCTCGAGGTCGACCTCGTCGACGAGCCCGCCGCGCGAGGTGTTGACGACGATCGGGCGCTTCCTCATCCGCTGGAACTCCGGCATCGCCACCATGCCGCGCGTCTCCGGCGTCAGCGGGCAGTGGAAGGAGAGGACGTCGGCGGTCTCGATGACCTCGTCGAAGGGCGCGTGGCCGGGCTTCGGCGTCGCCTCGCCCTTGCGGCCGGCGAAGACCACCTCCATGCCGAAAGCGCGGCCGAGTTCGGCGACGCGGCTGCCGAGCGAGCCCGAGCCGAAGACCCCGAGCCGGCGGCCGGCGAGATCGACGATCGGGTTGGAGAAGAAGCAGAACTGCTCGGCCTTCTGCCATTCGCCGGCGAGCACGTCCTCGCCGTAGGGCACGATCGAGCGGGCGAGCGCCAGGATCAGGGCGAAGGTGTGTTCCGGCACGCTGGTGGTGGCATAGCCGCGGATGTTGGCGACGGCGACGCCGGCCGCCTTCGCGGCGTCCTTGTCGACGCAGTCGGTGCCGGTCGCGGCCATGGCGATCAGGCGGAGATCTGGAAGTTCTGCAAAGACTTCGGCCGTGATGTTCACCTTGTTGACAATCAGGATCGTCGCCCCCTTCGCCCGTTCGACGATCTCGTGCGGCTTCGTCTTCGCGAACTCCACCCAGTCGTGGGCGAAGCCCGGCCGGCGCACCGCGACGGCGGGGGCGAGCGTGTCGCGTTCCAGGAAGACGATACGGTGCATGGCGCGGGCTCCAGTGAGACGGAGACGGCCGAGCGGGCGGCCGTGTCCGAGACGCATCAGATCGCGGCGATGACGGCGATCTCGACGGTGTAGACCGGCGCGGCGAGCTTGGCCTCGACCGTGGCGCGGGCGGGCGTGTTGCCGGCGGAGATCCAGCCGTCCCACTTTGCGTTCATCTCGGCGAAGGTCGAGATGTCGGCGAGGTAGATGGTGGCCGAGAGGAGCTTGGTCTTGTCGCTGCCGGCCTCGGCGAGCAGGGCGTCGATCTGGGCGAGGATCTGCGCGGTCTGCTCGCCCACCGACGCGCCCTCGGGCTTCGCCGCGACCTGACCGGCGAGATAGACGGTGTTGCCGTGAACCACGGCCTGGGACATGCGCGGGCCGACCTCGATGCGGGTGATGCTCATTCTCGTTCCTCGACGGATGGGAAGGGCGTCGCCACGACGGCAACGCCCGGATGTGCCGCAGGGCGCGGCGAAGGCGGCGATGGTAGCGGGATGCGCGGGTTTGTCGAGACGGGGCCGCGCGCTCAGCGCTTCGCCGCCGCCTTCGGCTCGACGCAGGGGATCGGCGCTTCCCACGGCGGGACCTTCGAGCCCGAGGTGACCTCGAGGGCGACGGCGGCTTCGGTCTCGGCCGTCTTACCGGCGAAGACGCGGAAGGCGCCCGGCTCGACCACGTAGGAGCCGTCGTCGACGTGGAAGCCGAGGGTGGCGACGCGGATCGGGATGGTCACCTCGCGGCTCTCGCCCGGCGCCAGATCGACCTGGGCGAAGCCCTTCATCTGGCGTTGCGGGCGCGAGCGGCTGGCGATGACGTCGTGGACGTAGACCTGGACGGTCTCGCGCATCGCCCGCTCGCCGGTGTTGGTGACGGTCACCGTGACCTTCACCGTGTCGGCGGCGGTCGCGGTCGACCGGTCGAGGCGGGGGGCGGAGACCGTGGTGGTGGAGTAGCCGAGGCCGTGGCCGAAGGGCCAGCGCGGGGTCCAACCGACGTCGATGTACTTGTTGGTCCACTTGTCGTCGGCCGAGGCCGGGCGGCCGGTCGGCAGGCGGTCGTAGGAGAGCGGCAGCTGGCCGGTCGAGCGCGGCCAGGTCATCGGCAGGCGCGCCGAGGGCGAGACGTCGCCGAACAGCACCTCGGCGGTGCCGATCGCCCCATAGGTGCCGGGGAACCACACCATGGCGATGGCGTCGACCCGGTCGATGACGTTCTCGACCAGCATCGGCCGGCCGCCGGTCAGGAGCAGCACCACCGGCTTGCCGGTGGCGGCGAGGGCGTGGACGAGCTTCACCTGAGGGGCGGAGAGGGCGAGATCGGCCCGCGCCGCGGCCTCGCCGGATTCCTCGTAGGTCTCGCCGACGACGGCGAGGATGACGTCCGACTCCGCCGCTTTCTTCGCGGTTTCGGCGATCACGGCGTCGTCGGTGTCGGCGGGGAAGCGGCAGGCGCCGCAGGCCTCCAGATAGTCGACGCTCGCCCCGGCCTTCGCGGCGCGATCGGTGATCGCCTTGCGCAGCGTCACGATGTCCTCCATCTGGCTCAGAGCCGGATGGGGGCCCATGTGGTCGCGCGGGCTGTCGGCGAGGCCGCCGATGAGCGCGATGCGCTTCATGTCGCCGAGCGGCAGGCGATCCTTCGGATTGTGCAGCAGCAGCGTGGTGCGGCGGCCCATCTCGACGGCGAGGTCGCGACCACGGGGGTCGAGCTTCGCCTGTGCCGCCGCCTGCGCGGTCGGGTCGGCGTGCATGCGCTCGTCGAGCTTCGCCTCGAACTTCAGCCGCAGCACCCGGCGCACCGCCTCGTCGAGGCGGGCCTTCGAGACGCGGCCCTCGGCGATCGCCTGCGGCATGTTGCGCAGGAAGAAGTAGGACGCCATGTCGAGATCGACGCCGGCATTGAAGGTGGCGACGGTGAGGTCGAGCGGAGCGGGCGAGAGACCGTGGTTGGCGAGCTGGTCGATCGCCCCCCAGTCGGAGGTGACGACGCCGGTGAAGCGCATGTCGCGGCGCAGGATGTCGGTCAGGAGGTGGTGGTTCGCCGTCGCCGGCACGCCGTTGAAGGCGTTGAAGGCCGACATCACCGTCTGCGATCCGGCGGCGATCGCGGCCCGGAAGGGCGGCAGGACGTGGTCGCGCAGGAAGGGCTCGCCCATCTCGACCGCGTCGTAGTCGCGGCCGCCCTCGCCGAAGCCGTAGGCGACGAAATGCTTGGCCGAGACGATCAGTCCGCCCGCCCGGAAGCCGGCGACGCGGGCGCCGGCGAGGCAGGAGGCGAGGTGGACGTCCTCGCCGGCGCCCTCGACGACGCGGCCCCAGCGGGGGTCGCGGTTGAGGTCGACCATCGGGGCGAAGGTCCAGTTGGTGCCGGCGGCGGAGGATTCGAGGCCGGCCTGTTCGGCGGCGGCGCGATTGAGGGCGAGGTCGAAGGACGACGCCTGGGCCAGCGGCGGCACGAACAGGGTGCGGTTGCCGTAGATGATGTCGGTGCCGTGGAGGAGCGGGATCTTCAGCCGCGACTTCTTCCACGCCTCGACCACCTTGGCGAATTCCTTCGCCGTGCCGAAGTTCATGACGTTGCCGTAGGCGCCCGAGGTGACCTTGTCGTACTCGAACACCTCGGCGATCGAGGCGAGCGTCACCTGGCCGATCTTGTCGGCGAGCGTCATGCGCTTCATCAGCGCGTCGATGCGCCGATCGATGGCATCCGCCCGCGCGCTCCCCGCCGACCCCACGGCCAACGCCAGGGCGAACGCGATACCGACCGACCTCGAACCCATCGACTGCTCCCGGCTGCATACGATCCGTGGCGGCGCCCCGCCGTTTCGCGATCGCCTCGCGCACGGCATGCCCGCGACATGCGGCGGCAAGATGGTCGAAGTCGGGGGGGATCCGCAAGGGTGATGGTGAGGCGGCCGGCGAGGCCAATTCCCGGAGCGTGGCGCCGGCGCTCGTCTCGACGGCGAGGCCGGCGAGCGGACGCCGCGCCGTCGACCGGCGGGGTCCCCGCCCTGGTCGCAGGCGTCTCGACGACGGTATTCCACGGCCACGTCTTCCACCGCGGCCTCGCGGCGGAGGGCCGCCGCCGGCGCGAGGCGACCAAGGTGGCGAATCGCTGCCGCCGTTGCTCACGATCGCTCGGCGATCGGCGCCTCAGCGCATGCCCTTGACCATCATCATGAAGCGGGCCTGTTCGGCCGGGTCGTCGCGGAAGACGCCGGTGAACTCGGTGGTGATGGTCGACACGCCGGCCTTCTGGACGCCGCGCATCGACATGCACATGTGCTCGGCCTCGATCAGGATGGCGACGCCGCGCGGCTTCAGGTGATCGTCGATGGCGTTGACGATCTGCGCCGTCAGGCTCTCCTGGGTCTGGAGGCGGCGGGCGTAGACGTCGACGAGGCGGGCGAGCTTGGACAGACCCACCACTCCGGCGGAGGGGTAGTAGGCGATGTGCGCCTTGCCGAGGAACGGCACCATGTGGTGCTCGCAGTGGGAGAAGAAGGGGATGTCGCGGACGAGGACGATCGATCCGTAGCCCTCGACTTCCTCGAAGACGCGATCGAGCACCTCGCTCGCATCCTCGGCATAGCCGCGATAGAGCTCCTGAAAGGCCTTGACCACGCGCTTCGGCGTGTCGATCAGACCCTCGCGGTTCGGATCGTCGCCGGCCCACAGCAACAGGGTGCGCACGGCGGCCTCGGCCTCCTCGCGCGTCGGGCGGGCGATCGGGGCAGGGACCGGCGTGCTCGCCTCACGGCGTGCGTCGACGACGGCATCCATCGATGAAATCTCCCGATTGTGGAGCACTGTGCCCAAGTCTACGGTTCCGTTCTCGTATCGGATCACCGGACTTGGAGATCCCTGGGGTGACGTCGGCTCTGGTCGCTCACCGAACGTCGAGGGTAGCATGCGATGCTCCCGCTCGACGACTATATAATGCAGGTCGTCGCCTTCGTCAGGGGGCGAGGTGTCACGGGACGGTGATGGGGCGGTATGATCGACGACGTCTACAACAGGAGCATCCTCGAGCTCGCCGGCAACATCCCGCGCCTCGGTCGGCTCGATCATCCGCAGGGCAGCGCCACCGCCCATTCGCGCCTGTGCGGCTCGGTGATCACCGTCGATCTGGTGCTCGACGGTGATCGGGTCGTCGACTTCGCCCACGACGTGAAGGCCTGTGCGCTCGGTCAAGCCTCGTCTTCCGTTCTCGCCCGCAACGTCGTCGGTGCCACCGTGGGCGAGATCCGTGCGGCGCGCGAGGCGGTGCGCGCCATGCTCAAGGAAAACGGGCCGCCGCCCGAGGGTCGTTTCGCCGACATGGCCCATCTGGAACCGGTTCGCGACTACAAGGCTCGCCACGCCTCGACGCTCCTTCCCTTCGACGCGACCATCGCGGCGATCGAGAAGGCGGAAGGGCAGGGGTGAGGGGAGCGCGGCGCGCTCACGGCTTCGCCGGCACCGCCCCACACACCGCCTTCTCCAGGATCGCGTGCCAAGCGCGATACCCCTCGGCGTTCGGATGGACGCCGTCGGGAGCGAGGGCGGGGTCGAGCCCGCCTCCGGGGGCGCGCGGCAGCGTGTCGAAAGGGACGACGGTGAGGCCGAAGTCGGCCGCGAGGGCGCGAATCGCCGCATTCAGGCGCTTGGCGCGGGCGGTGTCGAAGTGGCGGTCGCCGAGGTCGCGGTCGCGAACGACCGGGGCGAGGGTGGCGACCGAGACGGCGATGCCGGCGGCGCGCCAGGGTTCGATCAGGGCACGATAGGCGGCGGCGAAGGCGGTCGGGTCGGTCGGGGTGTGGAACCGCGTGTCGTTGATGCCGACCGCGACGACGATCCGTTTCGGGCGGGCCTCGGCGGCGATCTTCGGGGCGATCATCGCCAGATCGGCGAGACGGGCGCCCCAGGCGCCGGCGGCGAGCGCCGGTTCGCCGCAGAGCGTGTCGATCGTCGTGCCCTCGACGATGCTGTCACCGAAGACCAGGGTGGCCGGCGGACGTTGGCGGACCTCCGCGAGGATCGCCTGACCGCGCCGCAGGGTGTGGGCGTCCGAGGGCGGCGATTCGTCCCCGCCCCGAACGACGAGGGGCACGGCGACGGCCGCGGCCAGGGTGGCGGCGAGGAGGACCGCACGGCGGGCGATCAACGGAGGCACTCGGCGGTACGGCGGGCGGCCATCGATCTCACGGGATCTCCTCGCGCTCGCCGTCGACGCGGCCATAGGTCGTGGCGGCGATCGCATGGGCTTCGGCGAAGAGGCGCTCCAGCCGCGGGTCGACGGGGCCGCAGGCGTCGACCACGGCCTTGGCCCACTGGACGTAGTGATGCAGGCGCTTGCGGGTCCAGCCGGCGGGCGGGGTGCGGACGAGGGCGCGCAAGTTAGAGGTCTTGTCGGCGAGCTTGATCAGCTTGGCGTCGCGGGGAAGATGCGGCGCGTGCTCGATCTGCAGCCACTTGCGGCGGTCCTTGGGGAGCGACTTGTCGTCGGTGACCGCCATCACCAGCGCGGCGACGCGCGCGCCGAATTCGGCGACGAGCTGGCCCTCGGTGACGCCGACGTCCTCGACGGTGTCGTGGAGGAGGGCGGCGATCACCACTTCGACGTCGCCGGGCACCTCGGCATGGGCGACCAGTTCGGCCACCTCCAGCAGGTGATTGACGTAGGGCTCGGCGTCGATGCCCTTGCGCTGCTGGTCCTTGTGGGCGCGGCCGGCGAAATGGGCGGCATGGGTCAGGCGGGCGATGGCATGCGGCGTCGATGCGGCGGGGGCAGGGGTCGTCGTCGGGCTCGACATGGCTTATGTGTTCCTCGTGTCCCTGAAAACCTGACCCGATCGACGGCCATGTGCAATCGTTGTTCCCGCCCCGGCGTCTTCTTCGCACAGGATGAGCGCTCCGCCGCGGCGGAAGGTGGCGCGCCGCGCCCGCACAAGCCGATCCTGGCCGAGTGGCGGCGGCCGCACGTGATGCTCGCCCGGACGCTGGTGCGCGGCTATCGCTACACGTTCTCCGCCTTCATGGGGCGGACATGCCGCTATTTCCCATCCTGCTCGGAATACACCGAGGAGGCGATCGAGACGTACGGCCTGTGGGCCGGGTTCTGGATCGGGCTTTCGCGGATTCTGAGATGTCACCCCTGGGGGGCATCCGGGTGGGACCCGATCCCGGAGGAATTGCCTCGCGATTCCCGCTGGTATATGCCGTGGCGCTACGGTCGCTGGACGGGTCGGCACATCACGATGTCGCACTAGGCCCGACCGTATTTCCCCCCTCGCTTACCCGGATCGTTGCCGGGAGTGAGCCTCACGAGGAGCGCATGCGCATGATCTCGATCACCTTTCCCGATGGCGCCAAACGCGAGTTCGAAGCCGGTGTGACCGGTCTCGACGTGGCCAATTCGATCGCCAAGTCGCTCGCCAAGAAGTGCCTCGCCATGGAGCTCGACGGCGTCGAGACGGATCTCTCCGATCCGATCACCGCCGATTCGCGCCTGCGCTTCATCACCAGGGACGACGGACCGCAGGCGCTGGAGCTGATCCGGCACGACGCCGCGCATGTCATGGCCGAAGCGGTGCAGGAGCTCTTCCCCGGCACCCAGGTGACCATTGGTCCGGCGATCGAGAACGGCTTCTATTACGACTTCTACCGGGTCGACGCGGGCGGCAACCCGCATCCCTTCACCATCGACGACCTGCCGGCGATCGAAGCCAAGATGCGCGAGATCATCGGCCGGAACAGCCCCTTCACCAAGGAGGTGCTGCCGCGCGAGGAGGCGAAGGCGCGTTTCGCGGCGATGGGCGAGAAATTCAAGGTCGAGCTGATCGACGCCATTCCCGGCGACGAGCCGATCAAGATCTACAAGCAGGGTTCGTGGTTCGACCTCTGCCGCGGCCCGCATCTGCCCTCGACCGGGGCGGTCGGCACCTCGTTCAAGCTGATGAAGGTGGCCGGCGCCTATTGGCGCGGCGACGCGAACAATCCGATGCTCTCGCGCATCTACGGCACCGCCTGGATGACCGACAAGGATCTCGCGTCCTACCTCACCATGCTCGAGGAGGCGGAGAAGCGCGACCATCGCCGGCTCGGCCGCGAGATGGACCTCTTCCACTTCCAGGAGGAGGGGCCGGGCGTCGTCTTCTGGCACGCCAAGGGCTGGTCGCTGTTCCAGAGCCTCACCGCCTACATGCGTCGCCGCCTCGCCGAGGACTACCAGGAGGTCAACGCGCCGCAGGTGCTGGACACTTCGCTGTGGGAGACCTCCGGTCACTGGGGCTGGTATCAGGAGAGCATGTTCGCGGTGAAGTCGGCGCATGCGCTGACCAACCCGAACGACGCCGAGGCCGACACCCGCGTCTTCGCGCTGAAGCCGATGAACTGCCCCGGCCACATGCAGATCTTCAAGCACGGCCTGAAGTCCTACCGCGAGCTGCCGATGCGGCTCGCCGAGTTCGGCCTCGTCCATCGCTACGAGGCGTCGGGCGCCATGCACGGGTTGATGCGGGTGCGCGGCTTCACCCAGGACGACGCCCACATCTTCTGCACCGAGGCCCAGATGGCCGAGGAGTGCATGAAGATCAACGACCTGATCCTCTCGGTCTATTCCGACTTCGGCTTCGACGAGATCGTGGTCAAGCTCTCCACCCGCCCCGAGAAGCGCGTCGGCTCCGACGAGCTGTGGGACCGGGCCGAGGAGGTGATGACCCGGGTGCTCGCCGAGATCGCCGAGAAGTCGAACGGCCGCATCAAGACCGGCATCAACCCGGGCGAGGGCGCCTTCTACGGGCCGAAGTTCGAATACACCCTGCGCGACGCCATCGGCCGCGAATGGCAGTGCGGCACCACCCAGGTCGACTTCAACCTGCCGGAGCGCTTCGGCGCCTTCTACGTCGACGCCGACGGCTCGAAGAAGGAGCCGGTGATGATCCATCGCGCCATCTGCGGCTCGATGGAACGCTTCCTCGGCATCCTGATCGAGAACTACGCCGGGCATTTCCCGCTGTGGCTGGCGCCGACCCAGATCGTGGTGACCACCATCACCTCGGACGCCGACGACTACGCGGCGTCGGTCTGGCAGAAGCTGCGCAAGGCCGGCTTCCGCGCCGAGGTCGATCTCCGCAACGAGAAGATCAACTACAAGGTCCGCGAGCATTCGTTGGCCAAGGTGCCGGTGATCCTGGTGTGCGGCAAGCGCGAGGCCGAGGAGGGCACCGTGGCGGTGCGCCGGCTCGGGAGCCAGGCCAACACGGTGAAGCCGTTCACCGAGGTGTTGGCGGAGCTCGCGGAAGAGGCGGTGCCGCCGGACGTCAAGCGGGCGCGCGCCGAGGGGTGAGCGGCTCGGGACATGGACACGAGGAGGGCGGCCGAGAGGTCGCCCTTCGGCGTTTCGGGGCAGACGGGGCCGGTAGGGTGCAAAGAGCGGAGCGAATTGCACCGGCGGCGCCCGACCTCGGGCGACCACCTCTCCGCCGCCATCGCCGGGCTCGACCCACGGCTGTCCGGTTCGTTCGTGCGCGACAGCGCTCTTCCTTCTCCCCTTGCGGGAGAAGGTGGCCCGAAGGGTCGGATGAGGGGTATGGGCCTCTCCAATCGGCAGAAATCCGCGGGTACTCTCCGTTGCGCGCTGACGCGCGCGCCCCCTCATCCGCCCTTCGGGCACCTTCTCCCGCGAGGGGAGAAGGGGGGCGTGCCAAAACTCGATCGCCGGAAGATGTCTCGAAGTGCAAACTTCTCAGATGACCACATCAATTGACTCGCTCTCGGACCGGACAGCCGTGGGTCGCGCCCGGCAATGACGGGGAGGGGAGGCTGGCGGATTTCTCGGGATTCGCTCGGCAGGTCCGGCCGGTGAGCATCGTCGGGCTCGGCCGGTGCAATTCGCCTTCGGCTCTTTGCACCCTACGCGGCCGTGATCGGTGCTCGGCTCACCGCCCCTCCCACACGGGGTGGCGCTTCTCGATGAAGGCCGAGATTCCCTCTTCCGCGTCGCGAGCCAGCATGTTCTCGACCATCACCTCGGCCGTCAGCCGATAGGCGTCGTCCAGCGTCATCTCGCGTTGGGCGTAGAACGCCTCCTTGCCGATCTTCAGGGTCAGCGGCGACTTCGAGGCGATCAGGCGGGCCATCGCCTCGGTCTCGGCGGTGAGAACGTCCGCCGCGACCACCTTGTTGACGAGCCCCATGCGGGCGGCGTCGGCGGCGCTCACCGAGGCGCCGGTGAGCAACATCTCCATCGCGTGCTTCGGCGCGACGTTGCGCGACAGCGCCACCATCGGGGTGGAGCAGAAGAGGCCGATGTGGACGCCGGGGGTGGCGAAGCTCGCGCCTTCCGCCGCAATCGCCAGATCGCAGGAGGCGACGAGCTGGCAGCCGGCGGCGGTCGCCACCCCCGCCACCTCGGCGATCACCGGCTTGGGGCAGCGGACGATCGAGGTCATGAGCCGGGCGCAGGTCGTCATGGTCTCGGCGAAGAAGGCGCGGCCGCGATCGGGGTTCGCTCGCGCCGCGGTCAGTTCCTTGAGGTCGTGGCCGGCCGAGAAGGCGGGGCCCTCGGCGGCGATCACCACCACCCGGACGCTCGGGTCGGCCGCGGCCTCGGCGACGGCGGAAGCGAGCGCCGTCATCAGGCGCATCGAGAGGGCGTTGCGGCGCCGGGCGTCGACCAGGGTGAGGCGCAGGAGGCCGCCGTCGCGGCGCTCGCTGCGGACGGGGGAGGCCTCGACGGGCGCGGCGGCGGGCGATGCGGTCATGTCGGTTCCTCCCTCGGCGGCATACGGGCGCGATGCCCGGCCGTCCCGCGTCCGGCGCGGGTCTCGTCTTCGTGGCAGCGACGACAAGCGGATTCCACCCGTCGGTTACATGCTCTAGTCTAACCGTTCGAAGCGCTCCGAAAAGGGGGCGTCGCGGAGGAGAAGGCATGGTTCGGTCGGGAGCGAGGGCGCACGGGGCGGCGAAGGAGCCGCGGCCGGCGGCGATGTCGGCGGCGGAGATCGAGGTGTTCCTGGCGCGCGAGTTCCCGCAGATGGCGCGCGAACTCGGCAAACTCTCGGTGCTCGAGGCGACGGGCGACCATGCGCTGATCCGACTCGGCATCGGCGAGCGGCATCTCAGGCCGGGCGGCACGGTGTCGGGGCCGACGCAGTTCGCGCTCTCCGACGTCGGCGCCTATGTCGCGGTACTGGCGGCGGTCGGGCCGAAGGCGCTGGCCGTGACCACCTCGGGCAACATCAACTTCCTCAAGAAGCCGGCGGTGAGTGACCTCAACGTGCTCGCCCGCATCCTAAAACACGGCAAGCGGCTGATCGTCGTCGACTGTACGCTGTGGTCGGAGGGGACCGAGGACGTCGTTGCCCATGCGGTCCTGACCTACTCGTTGCCGGAGAAATGAGCCGGATCGTGTGGTAATATGGTACGAAGTTCCTGGTATCATGTTACCGTATGATATAAGTCTTTGAATTCAAAGAATATCACCTGCGTTTGCTCGGCGCGTCGTCGCTTGACAGCGGCATTCTCCTCGCGTAACACCACCCTCGAACACGGCGGCCCTCGGGCCGTCGTCGTGTTTCCGTCCTCCCGGCCGCATGTCTGTGGCGAAGGGAGGGTGAAATCGACCGGCAGAGGGTACGAAAAATGAAGACTTATTCGGCCAAGCCGGCGGAGGTCGAAAAGAAGTGGGTGCTGATCGACGCGAAGGGTCTCGTCGTCGGCCGCCTCGCTTCGCTGATCGCCATGCGTCTGCGTGGCAAGCACCTGCCGACCTACACGCCGCACGTCGATCTCGGTGACAACGTCATCGTGATCAACGCCGACAAGGTGGTGTTCACCGGCAACAAGCTGGATGACAAGGTCTACTACTGGCACACCGGCTATGCCGGCGGCATCAAGGAGCGCACCGCGCGCAAGATCATCGAGGGCCGCTTCCCGGAGCGCGTCCTCGAGAAGGCGGTGCAGCGGATGCTGCCGCGCGGGCCGCTCGCCCGCCAGCAGATGACCCACCTGAAGATCTACGCCGGCGCGGAGCATCCGCACGAGGCGCAGCAGCCGGTGGCGCTCGACGTCGCGGCTCTCAACCGTAAGAACGCGAGGGCTTGACGATGGCCGAAATCCAGTCCTTCGAACAGCTCGGCGCCGCCGTCGGGGCCGCCAAGGCCGCCGCCGTCGATGCTCCGGTCCACGAGCGCAAGGTCGATGCCCTCGGCCGCTCCTATGCCACCGGCAAGCGCAAGGACGCGGTCGCCCGCGTCTGGCTGACCCGCGGCACCGGCAAGATCATCGTCAACGGCAAGGACTTCGGCGCCTATTTCGCCCGTCCGGTGCTGCAGATGCTGATCCTCCAGCCGATCCTGGCGGCCAACCGCGACAACCAGTTCGACATCATCGCCACCTGCGAGGGCGGCGGTCTGTCCGGTCAGGCGGGCGCGCTGCGTCACGGCATCTCCAAGGCCATGACCTACTTCGAGCCGGAACTGCGCGGCGTTCTCAAGCCCTACGGCTTCCTCACCCGCGACAGCCGCGTGGTCGAGCGCAAGAAGTACGGCAAGCGCAAGGCGCGCCGGAGCTTCCAGTTCTCCAAGCGCTGATCGCGCGAGAGAGCCGAATTTCGAGAGGGGCGGTCCCGCTGGGGCCGCCCTTCTTGCGTTTCGGCCTCGCCTCATCGGCAGGTGAGATAGGCGGCGAAGACCCAGCCGAGGGGTTCGCCGAGGGTGCCGTTGACGTCGGAGTCGTGGATGAAGATCCAGGGCTTGCCGCGCGAGATGGTGCGGTCGGTGGCCTTGACCCAGACGCCGTTGTGGATCTCGCCGACGACCCGGCCGTTGGGCTCGTCGCGGACGTTGAGGAGCGTGCCGGTCGGGTCGGAGACGACGCAGACGCGGGCCGACTGGGCGGCGGCGGGGGCGGCAAGCGGGCCGCCGACGGCGAGGACGGCGGCGAGAGCGAGGGCGAACGTCGGGATCTTCATCTCGATCTCCCGAGAGGACGGGGGCGGGGAGGGAGCCGGGGCGGCTCGATCCGCCGTGGCGCGATGCTACGCCCGCGGTGGGGTGGGCGTCCAGGGCGGGGAGGCGGTTGGTTCGGGGCGAACGGCGGGCTATCCTCGGGGCGGATCATGCGAACAGACGAGTTGGAACCACGATGGCCCAAGGCACCGGCGATCCCCTGCGCCCCCGTCCCACCGACAATGCCGTATTCGGGCCGCTGACCGGCGGGTCGGCCGAGCCGACCTACGGCGGCGCGCTGTCGTTCATGCGGCGGCGATATTCGCGCGATCTCGCCGGCGTCGACGTCGCCATCCTCGGCATTCCCTTCGATGCGTCGGTGTCGAACCGGACCGGCAGCCGCTTCGGGCCTCAGGCGATCCGGCGGGCCTCGGCCATCCTCGACGGCGATCCGCAGTATCCGTTCCTCTGCGATCCGTTCGAGACGCTGACCGTCGTCGACTGGGGCGACGTCTCGTGGGACTACCAGCGGCCATGGCAAGCGCACGACTGCATCCATGCCCAGGCGGGCGACATCCTGGCGTCGGGGGCGAAGCTCTTCGCGCTCGGCGGCGATCATTCGGTGACCCATCCGCTGCTCGTCGCGCATGCCGAGCGGCACGGGCCGCTCGCCATCGTCCATTTCGACGCGCATCAGGACACCTGGGGCGACGAGGGGTTCGCCGGCCCGGGGCACTGGACCGATCACGGGGCGTTCGTGCGGCGCGGGGTCGAGGCCGGGGTGATCGACGCGGCGCGGTCGATCCAGATCGGCATCCGGACGCATGCGCCGCGCGACTGCGGGCTCGAGATCGTCTACGGCTGGGAGATGGAGACGGACGGCATCGTCCGGGTGATCGAGCGCATCCACGCTCGGGTCGGCGACGCCAAGGCCTATCTCACCTTCGACATCGACTGCCTCGATCCGGCCTTCGCGCCGGGGACGGGGACGCCGGTCGCCGGTGGGCTCACCTCGCGCGAGGCGTTGGCGATCCTCAGGCAACTCGGGCGCATCGACTTCGTCGGCGGTGACGTGGTCGAGGTGGCGCCGCCCTACGACCACGCCGACATCACGGCGATCGCCGGCGCCGCCGTGGCGCAGACCTGGCTCGGGCTCGAAGCGGAGAAGCGACGCGCCGCCCGGCCGTGAGACCTTCGGCCGGCGGCGGCGGTCGGCGGGTACGACGTGGGATCGACGGGCGCGGGCGTGCCGGTGCCGCGTCGTCGATACTGTCCCTACGTCATGGATTTCCGGTTGCATCGCCCCCGGCGCATCGATCACACTCGTTCGGAGGTCACTCGTTCGGGGAGGAACGATGTCGATCGACCGATTCGACGAGGCGATCGAAACGATCTACTCGGCCGCCTTCGGCGGCGGGGCGTGGGGGAACGCGATCGATCGCTTCTGCGGGGCGGTCGGTTCGAACGGCCTGATCGTCAACCCGGTGCGGCTCGATCGACCGGGGATGCTGCTCTTCTCCGAGACGCTGCTGCCATCGATCGCCGACTACGAGCGCCATTGGCGGCATCGCGATCCGCGGATCCGCGCCGGGCTCGGAAGCGACGCGGCCGTCGTCGGCGAGGTGGTGACCGAGAGGGTGCTCGGCATCAGCGCGGCGGATCGCGCCCGCGACGCCTTCTATCAGGAGTTCCTGCGGCCGCTCGACATCGAGTGTTTCGCCGCCTACCTGTTCCAGGGTGCCGACGGGCAGATGTATTCGATCTCGGCGCAACGTGCCCGCGGTCGCGGCGAGTTCCGGGCGACGGAGCGGATCGACATCGCCCGGCTCGGACGCCATCTGGTGCGGGCGATCGATCTGGCGCCGCGGGCGGCCTGGGCGGTGGCCCATGCCGGGTCGCTCGCCGCCGGGTTCGACCGCTTGGGCCACGGCCTGATGACCATCGACCGCTCGGGCCGGGTCGAGCCGCTCAATGCGATGGCCGAACGGCTGATGCTCGGCGGTTTCGACGGGATGCGACGCGTCGGGCACGGCCGGATCCGACCGCTCGGCGATCCGACCTTCGAGCGCTTCGTCGCCGCGGTGCGCGGTCGGCTCGGCGGCGGACCGGTGGTCGAGCCGATGGTGATCGGGCGTCGCGGCGGGCCGCGGCTGCTGTTGCAGATGCTGCCGGCGGCGCCCATCGGCGAGCACGGCACGCCTTCGGCGGAGCGATCGACGGCGATCGTGTCGATCTACGATCTCGCGGCGATGCGGTCGGCGTCGGTGGCCGACCTGCTGTGCGGCAGCGGCCTCACGCCGGGTGAGGCGCGGGTGGCGGCGAGCGTCGGTGCGGGGCGGTCGCCGCGCGAGGCGGCGGACGAGTTGGGGCTCTCCGAGGTCACGGTGCGCGGCGTGCTCAAGACCATCTATGCCAAGCTCGGCCTCAGGCGGCAGAGCGAACTGGCGATCCTGGTGTCGCGCATGCGTTCGGCGCGGGTCGACGGCGGCTGATGCCCCGGGTCTGCATGTGCCGTCTTTCCCTCGCCGGGGAAATCGGTCATACCGTCGCCACCGTCTCCACGAGAGCTGAGCGATCGACATGACCGAGACCATCAACGTCGCCATCCTGGGCGCTTCCGGCTACACCGGCGCCGAGCTGCTGCGCTTCCTGCTGGTCCATCCCGAGGTGCGCATCGCGGCGCTGACCGCCGATCGCAAGGCCGGCTCGACCATGGCCGAGGCCTTCCCGCAATTCGTCGGGATCGATCTGCCGCGCCTCGTCACCATCGCCGACGTGAACTGGGACGGCGTCGATCTGGTCTTCTGTGCCCTGCCGCACGCCACGACGCAGGAAGTGCTGAAGGGCGTGCCGAAGCGGATCAAGATCGTCGATCTCTCGGCCGACTTCCGCCTCTCCGATCCGGCCGCCTACGAATACTGGTACGGCCACGCCCATCAGGCGCTGGAGCTGCAGCGGGAAGCCGTCTACGGCATCACCGAATTCGCTCGCGATCGGATCGCGAAGGCCCGGCTCGTCGCCAATCCGGGCTGCTACACCACCTGTTCGCAGTTGCCGGTGATCCCGCTTCTCGAGGCCGGGGCGATCGATCCGGACGAGATCGTCATCGATGCCGCGTCGGGCGTGTCGGGCGCTGGGCGTGCCGCCAAGGAGGCGAACCTCTTCACGGAGGTCTCCGAGGGCTATCACGCCTATGGCGTCGGCCATCACCGCCACATGGCCGAGCTGGAGGAGGGCTTCTCCCGCGCCGCCGGGCGGCCGGTGGTCGCCTCGTTCACGCCGCATCTCGTGCCGATGAACCGCGGCATGCTGGCGACGATCTACGTCCGTTGCATCGGCGAGGCGACGCCGCAGGCGCTCTCCGAGATTCTCGAGAAGCGCTTCGCCGGCGAGACCTTCGTGAAGGTGCTGCCCTTCGGCTCGGTGCCGCAGACCCGTCACGTGCGCGGCTCGAACCGGGCCTACATCTCTGTCTGTAAGGATCGCCGGCCGGGTCGGGCGATCGTCATGTGCGTCATCGACAATCTGGTGAAGGGCGCCTCGGGGCAGGCGATCCAGAACATGAACGTCATGATGGGTTGGCGCGAGGACCTCGGGCTCGAGGCGGTCGGCGTCTTCCCGTGAAGGGCGCCTCGCCGGGCCGGGTCTTGCGAGAGACGGCGCGGCGTGGCAGAGACGCGGGGTTCGGTGCCCGCGACAGGCGGGAGAATCGGGAACGCGGTGGGACTCCGCGACGTGCCCAACACCGTGAAGGGGGACTTCACCGGCCGCGCGGGAGCGCGCGAGGAGCCACGGGGCGACCCGGAAGGCGCCGGAGAGGGGTGATCCTCAGTCGGGAGACCGGCCGGACGAGAGAGGGATCCCCGCGCGGACGGCGGGGGGACTGCGCCGCGCCTCGAGGGGTCCACCGATGCCGCGCCCGAACGCTCCACACCGAGCGGACGACGTCACGTCTGCCGAATCCAGCCTCCATTTCGTCGATGCCGCCCCGTTCTGCGAGGCCGATCGGGCCGCCGTCTATCGGGCGATCGAGACGCGGCGCGACGTGCGCAACGAGTTCCTGCCCGATCCGATCGCGCCGGAGGTGCTGAGGCGCCTGCTGGAGGCGGCGCATCGGGCGCCGTCGGTCGGCTTCATGCAGCCGTGGAACTTCGTCGTGGTGCGCGAGGAGGCGGTGCGGCGGCGGATCCACGGCGCCTTCGAACGGGCCAATGCGGCAGCGGCGCGGCTCTTCGCCGGCGAGACCGGCGAGGCCTATCGCGCCCTCAAGCTCCAGGGGCTCCTGGAGGCGCCGGTGCACCTCACCGTCACCTGCGACCGCGACCGCTGCGGGCCGGTGGTTCTGGGGCGGACCCAAGATCCGGCGATGGATCTCTATTCCTGCGTCTGCGCGGTGCAGAACCTGTGGCTGGCGGCGCGGGCGGAGGGGATCGGGGTCGGCTGGGTGTCGATCCTCGAGAAGAGCGATCTCAGGACCATCCTCGGCATTCCGGAGGAGATCGAGATCGTCGCCCATCTCTGCCTCGGCCGGGTGGCACGGCTGCATTCGTCGCCGGAACTGGAGCAACGGCGCTGGCGGTCGCGGCTGGCGCTCGACGACCTGGTCTTCGAGGGCGGCTGGGGACGGCGGGCCACGGAGGGGGCGTGAGCCGTCGCCCCACCCCGCTCCGCTTCAGCAGGGACCCTTTTCGCCGATCATGTGGCGGGCGCGGATCCAGCGCACGGTGCCAGTCGAGGAGCGCATCACCACCGTATGAGTGGTGACGCAGTTGCGGCCGAGCTTGACGCCCTGGAGGAAGTTGCCGTCGGTGACGCCGGTGGCGGCGAAGAGGACGTCGCCGCGCGCCATCTCCTCGAGGTCGTACTTGCGACGCAGGTCGGCGATGCCCATGCGGCGGGCACGTTCGACCTTGTCGGGTCGGTCGAGCACCAGCCGGCCCTGCATCTGGCCGCCGATGCAGCGCAGCGCGGCGGCGGCCAGCACGCCCTCGGGGGCGCCGCCGAGACCCATGTAGATGTCGATGCCGGTCTCGTCCGGCTCGGTGGTGTGGATGACGCCGGTGACGTCGCCGTCGCCGATCAGGCGGATCGAGGCACCGGCGGCGCGGACCTCCTCGATCAGACGGGCATGGCGCGGGCGGTCGAGGATGCAGGCGGTGATCTCGCCGATCGGCACGCCCTTGGCGGCGGCGAGCGCCTCGAGGTTCTCGGCCGGCGAACGATCCAGATCGACGAGGCCGGCGGGATAGCCGGGGCCGATGGCGATCTTGTCCATGTAGACGTCGGGAGCGTGCAGCAGGCTGCCGCGCTCGGCGAAGGCCATCACGGTGATCGAGTTGGGCAGGTTCTTGGCGCAGATGGTGGTGCCTTCGAGCGGCACCAGCGCGACGTCGACCGCCGGTCCCTTGCCCGTCCCCACGGCTTCGCCGACGTAGAGTTCGTCGACCTCGTCGCGCTCGCCCTCGCCGATCACCACGGTGCCGTCGATCGGCAGGCGGTTCAGTTCCACGCTCATCGCCTCGACGGCGGCACGATCGGCGGCGATCTCGTCGCCGCGACCGCGGAAGCGAGCGGCCGCCATGGCGGTCGCCTCGGTGACGCGCGCCAACTCGAGGGTGAGGACCCGGTCGAGGACTCCGCTGTCCTCCGTCCGCCGCGCGGACGGTTCCAGGATGGCCATTCTCGTCGTTCTCCCTGGCTCGGCCCCGATTGTTCTCGCGTGCCGCCGCTCAGAAGCTCTCGATGCGGATGAAACGCGGGGGGCTCGATACGTGCCCGTCCTTTTCGACGAGCGCCAAGGCCTGTCTTATCGCCGCTTCGGTGGTCTGGTAAGTCAGCATGATCACGGGCTGCGGCTCGTGCGGCAGAGCGGCACCGGGGGCGTCGGCGGATGGCCGGCGGGCGCGCTGGACGATCGACTCGACGTTGATCCCCATCTCGGCCATGCGGGTGGCGATCGCCGCGAAGGCACCCGGCCGGTCGTGGACCGAGAGGCGGACGTAGTAGCCGCCGGAATGGCCCGCCACGTTGGAGGGCATGTAGGGCGTCATGTGCTCGGACGGCTTGCCCATGGTGGAGAGGGCGGTGCCGCGGGCGATGTCGGCGATGTCGGAGACGACCGAGGAGGCGGTGGCGTCGCCGCCGGCGCCGGGGCCGACCAGCATCAGCTTGCCGACGAAGTCGGCCTCGACCGCCACGGCGTTGAGCACGCCGTCGATGCGGGCGATCGCCGAGGACTTCGGCACCATGGTCGGGTGCACCCGCTGCTCGATGCCGCCGCCGGGGCCGCGCTCGGCGATGCCGAGGAGCTTGATCTTGTAGCCGAGCTCGTCGGCCTTCTCGATGTCGTCGAGCGTGATCTCGGTGATGCCCTCGATCGAGATCGACTCGACGTCGATCTCCGAACCGAAGGCGAGCGAGGTGAGGAGCGCCAGCTTGTGGGCGGTGTCGAAGCCACCGACGTCGAACGTCGGGTCGGCCTCGGCATAGCCGAGCCGCTGCGCTTCGGCGAGGCAGGTCGCGAAGGACAGGTGCTCGTTCTGCATCCGGGTGAGGATGTAGTTGCAGGTGCCGTTGAGGATGCCGAAGACGCGG
>ERZ1645187.652-NODE-652-length-34047-cov-14.150153_pt1 | contig 34047 bp, 18 predicted proteins | sample MGYA00575352_ERZ1645187 | MGnify/ENA primary metagenome ERZ1645187 (study PRJEB40837, sample SAMN11349314) | freshwater sediment metagenome | isolation source: river sediment | host: Sediment | place: India: Wazaribad , New Delhi | collected 2017-02-21 ... | reverse complement strand
TGCTCGTCAATTCCAATTCCGGTGTCCAATATTTGAATAACCCAGTTGCCTGATTCATTTTTTATCAGGCAGGAAACACTTCCGTATTGGGTGAATTTGATAGCATTGTCAAGCAAATGATCAAGAATTTTATAAAGCAGGTTTTTGTCAGAATAAATGGTTTCTGCTTCGATGTTAAGAAACTTAAAATTTATCTGTATTTTTTTCAAGATGCAGACACGTGTTGACCTTTCGATCAAAGGCTGCATAAATTTTCTGATGTTGAAAACTTCGCGGTGAACAGGCATTGAGGCTGAGTTAAACATTGAAATATCAACATATTGATGAATTGTCCGCATCAACCTGTCGGTACTTTGCTTGAGCACTTCGGCCATTTCGGCGCGTTCATCGGGCGTGTTGTTTTCTTCCATAATCACAGAGGAAGCACCAAGAATCCCGTTGAGAGGTGTACGGAGCTCATGCGAGATGTTGTTCAGGAATGCTGATTTTAGTTTGTCGCTGGCTTCGGCTTTTGTCTTTGCCTCGAGCAACTCTGAATTCATCACCCTGATATGTTCGTTGGAGTCCTGTAATTCCTCGTTGAGCACCTGAAGCTCTTCGTTTTGTTGCTGAAGCTTTTCTTCGCTAAGTTTTAAGGCAATTTCGTTGTGTTTACGTTCGGTTATATCATGCAACATCCCGATAATCACGTTGCGCCCTTCCATAACAACAGAGATGGTAGAAGCTTCAACATCAATGACTTTACCATTTTTGGATAACTGTTAAAACTCATAGCGGTGTGGTACAGGAATTCCATTTTTTCTATCTTCGAAACGCTGCTGCACAATTTGTTTGCTCAAAGGAGTGAGCAGGATATCCAGATCAAAAGAGAGAGCGGTCAGTTCGGATGCTTCATATCCAATCAATTCGCAAAAAGCTTTGTTGACATAGGTAAAATGTCTGCCTTCGAGCATATAGATGGCATCAAATGCATTTTCGACAAGGGAACGAAACTTAAGCTCGCTTTCTTTCAGTGCTTTTTCAAACTCAACTTTTACAATGTGGTCTGAGATTAGTCCGGCAACCTGCATGAGCAAAGCATTGTCCTCCTGCTGAAAGTCAAGCTGTTTGCAGCTTATCAAGGCAATCCAGCCTGCTTTTTCACCTGCAATCAGGATATCCTGTGTCAGTTTAACCACACAGGCAGGTTTTGTTTCCTTTGTTTTATAAGACGCTCCATCAATAAGCAGTTCAACACATGCCAAATCCTGAACGGCAAGTGTAAACTCCAGTTCCCGGATTATTTCGAGGTATAGGAGCTCGTTTGTTTTTCCTGATTGAAGAATGTCACCAACTCGCCTGATACAATTCAGGTCTTTGATTCGGCGGTCGAGGTTACGTGTTCGGCTTTCAATAACACTCTCCATGATTGTCCACCGGTGCCGTATGAGAAAAACCAGCAGCGTAATAAAAAGCAGTAAAATTGAAGCGGCAGCCGTGAGGAAGAATATACTGAAACCTTTCACTTTTTCTTCATATTCAGGCATGGAATGGGCTGATATACCAAGTATTTTCCCCCATATGAAAATCGGGTAAGTCTGTGAAAAAGAATAATTTTCCAAATGCATTTGATAGCCGGTTCCACTGTGACTGTCAAGATGATCGGGAGGGTAGGCAGCAATCCAATCAGCAACTTTGTCAGAATAATACTGCAACAAACCGATGGCAATGGTTGACTTCAGCCACTCGTGCCTTCTAAAGGTATGTGTGAGCACATATTTTGGGTCAAATGTTGCGGCAATGTACTTTCGGGTGGCCGGCGCCTGTAGGTTATTGTGATTTGATTGAATGACAATTCCCAGAACAAAAATATCCTGGTTTTCGTCGTTTTTGAATGAAGTCAGCAGGTCGGAGCTATACACCAGATTGTCCTTTTCCGAATCAGTAAGGTTTTTGGTTAATGCATCCTGAATCTCTTTTGAAAGAGCAAAAGGCAGCCCGGTTTCACCTGTATGGTTAAAAACGAATTTCAGATAATAATTTTGATTTAAATCGTTTGTCAGGGTAATCTTTGCTCCATCAGTTGGCACAGATGAAGTTTCGAAGTATAAAAAGCTGCTGAAAGGACTGCTTTGGCAGATTTCGTTTGCAAAAGATTTAAACTCAGTACTGTCAACGACTTCGCTGTTAAGCACAAAATTTGAGAACTGTTCCATATTATGCCGCATCGTCCGCATAACATTTCGCAGATTCGTGGAATAATTTTCGGCATAGCCTTCGAAAATGATTTTTTGTTCATGACGCTGATGTTCGCGGTAGGTTGCAAGGAAAATAACCAGCGTCCATAGGCCAATTAGAAACACACCGACTGTTTCGATATGCTTAAATCTGTTTTTGATTTCCAAAGGCTGCTCTTCCCTGTAAAGCATCAACGATCCAACCAACAGCAACAAGAAAACAAGTATAAATCCGGCAATAAGTGTTTGATGTTTAACCGCATCAGTACGGCCGACCACTTCACTATCGTCAATCTCCATCACGGCAACCATACTAAGTGATTGCTTTTTATCGCCCATCATGGGCACGAAAACCTTTCGAATAATTTTTGAAGAATCGCTTGATAACGATTTAACAACCAAGGGGACTGATTGCACGAACACTTTCTCAATAATTCCGGAATCGAGCGGATAAAACGATCCCACGGTATGCGAAGGGAATTGATTGCTCGAAATCTTGATAAAAGGTTTGCCGTCATGCAACACAACCGAGAAATATTTTCTTCCGGGCTGTGTTGCCTCATACACCCTCAACTGGTTTTGCATGCGCTCAAAAAGTCTGGTATTTCTGTTAGGTATTGCAGAAAAAACAAACAACTGTTGATCAACGGCATTCAAAAAACCGCTCAGGTGCTGTATGAGTGCGCTTTCAGCTTTTTCACGTGTATAATTCACACGCATTTGCGCCAGAAATAAAACGAGTGGCACCAAAAAAAAGGCTGCAGCTATAACGGATAGAACCTTGGTTTTTTTCATGAATGCAGGTTTAAAATCAGGTGATTGATATTTGACGATTGAGCAACATCCCATTACAACTAAAACTCTTCAAAGATAGGAGGTCGTTGTAAGATTTCAAAATAAAGCGTTAAAAAAATACGTGTTTTACCTTACTTTTATAAAAGTTTGACTAATTTTTGTGACCAATACCGCCGGAGAAAGAAAAATTGGAGAGATGGATAGGATGTTTCATAAATTTTTCTAATTTTGCAGGCTCATTTTTAGGGCTTTCCGGAATTGATTATCATTAATGTTATCAATGTCTTAAGGATGACAAACATGTATAACCTTCCCTGATTAAGGCAATACGGAGCATTTTTTGGGTACAAACATTTTTTCAATGACAGAAAACGAAAACCTCATCAACGAAGAGCCTCAGTTGGAAGCTCAGGCAGTTGCCCAGGTTGATGAAAGCCCTGCGGTGGAAGCAGTGGTAGAAGTAAAAGCCGAAAAACCGGCAAAAGTGCGTCAACAACCACAGGTACCAGGCGAATTTGACTGGGATGCAGTGGATAAAAAACGCGAAAAGTATTCAAGCTCAGAGCGCGACAGGCTTGAGCAGATGTATGACAAAACCCTCAATTCGATTGGCGACCATGAAGTGATTGATGGTACCGTGGTAGGTAAAAACCCCCGTGAGGTTATCGTCAACATCGGATTTAAATCAGATGGTGTGATTCCTGTTTCAGAATTCCGCTACAACCCAAACCTCAAAGTTGGTGACAAAGTTGAAGTGTATGTTGAAAATCAGGAAGGTTCGAGCGGACAGCTGGAGCTATCACACAAGAAAGCCCGCATCCTGCGTTCATGGGACCGCGTGAACGATGCTTTCGAAAAACAGGAAATCATCAATGGTTATGTAAAATGCCGCACCAAAGGCGGTTTGATTGTTGACGTATTTGGTATCGAGGCCTTCCTGCCCGGTTCACAAATTGACGTTAAACCTATCCGTGACTATGATATCTTCGTTGATAAAACCATGGAATTCAAAGTGGTTAAGATCAATCAGGAATATAAGAACGTTGTTGTCTCACACAAAGCACTCATCGAGGACGAACTCGAACAACAGAAAACCGAGATCATCAGCAAGCTCGAAAAAGGCCAGGTACTCGAAGGTACTGTCAAAAACATCACCTCCTACGGTGTGTTCATTGACCTGGGTGGTGTTGACGGACTTATCCACATCACCGACCTCAGCTGGGGACGCATCAACCATCCCGAAGAAATCGTTGAGCTCGATCAGAAGATCAAGGTTGTTATCCTCGACTTCGACGACAGCAAGAAACGTATTGCACTCGGCCTGAAACAACTCACTCCGCATCCATGGGATGCACTTGACGAAAACCTCAAGGTTGGCGACAGTGTTAAAGGAAAAGTTGTTGTGATTGCTGACTATGGCGCATTCATTGAAATTGCAGCCGGCGTTGAAGGTTTGATTCACGTGAGCGAGATGTCGTGGTCGCAGCACCTGCGCACTGCACAGGATTTCCTCAAAGTTGGTGATGAGGTTGAAGCAGTTGTTTTGACACTCGACCGCGATGAGCGTAAAATGTCGCTGGGCATGAAACAGCTTATCCCCGACCCATGGGAAAACATCAAAGGACGCTATCCCGTTAACTCCAAACATACAGCTACCGTTCGCAACTTTACCAACTTCGGTATTTTTGTTGAAATGGAAGAAGGTGTTGATGGTCTGATTCATATCTCCGACCTTTCCTGGTCAAAGAAGATCAAACATCCTGCAGAGTTTACCAAGGTAGGCGAAACCATCGAAGTACTTGTACTTGACGTGGATGAAGAAAACCGTCGTTTGAGCCTCGGCCACAAACAATTGGAAGAAAACCCATGGGATGTCTTCGAAAGCATCTTCACTGTTGGCAGCATCCACCAGGGAACAATCATCGGCACTTCAGACAAAGGAATGATCGTTTCGTTGCCTTATGGTGTTGAGGGCTTTGCTCCAAACCGTCACCTCAAAAAAGAAGACGGAAGCCAGGCTAAGAATGATGAAACCATGGACTTCAAGGTAATCGAGTTCTCGAAAGAAAACAAGAAAATCATTCTTTCACACTCACGTATTCACGAAGATCAGGCTTTTGTTGCCCGCACAGCTGACGCCGAAGGCAAAAACGCAGATCAGAAAAATACAAAGCGCGCCGTTAAAATCATCAATGAAAATCTTGAGCGTACAACTTTGGGCGATCTGGATGTTTTGGCCGGTTTGAAAGAAGACCTCGAAAAAGAAGAAAAGTCAAAAAAGAAATAAGCTTTTTTTTGAATGAATACGAAGCCACAATCCTGTGCGGATTGTGGCTTTTTTATTTGCGGGCAAAATGCAGTGCCGCTTTCAATCCGTCGGCAGCACTCGAGATGATGCCGCCTGCAAAGCCGCTTCCCTCGCCCAACATATATAGATTTGAGAAGCCTGTACACAGTCCGCCTTCACCGCGTAAAACCTGAACCGGTGATGATGTTTTGCTTTCAAGCCCCAGCAGATTGCCGCTGTCAAAGGCACGCATCTTGCGTGAAAAATCTTTAAGACCCTCCTTCATTGATTTCACCACTACCTGAGGCAACAACTCCCAAAGCGGCAACGGCTCAAGGGCAAGCGGATAACTCGATTGAAAAGCATTGGTTTTTGCTTTTCCGTTGATGAAATCGCTGATGCTGCACACAGGCGAAGCAAAGTTTTTTGTGAGCGAAAAAAATTTCTGCTCAAGAGATTCAACAAAATCCAATGCTTCCAAAGGACTTAAAGTCCTGTTTGCCAGATCATCGGGATGAACACCTGCAACACAGGCTGCATTGGCAAAATGGCCATCGCGGCGATAATAGCTCATACCGTTCACGATGTTGGTGTGGGCATAAGCAGTTGCAGGAACAACCATACCACCCGGGCACATACAGAAAGAATAAACCTGATGTTTTCCATCAGCGGGTGATGTGAGCCGGTATTCAGCCGCTTTGACACCCGGCAAAACCGGACGACCCCATTGCGCCACATTGATCACATCCTGCTGATGTTCCATGCGACTGCCTAAGGCGAAATTTTTGGTTCGAAATAAAATGCCGCGCGAGATGAGCATCCTGTAGGTTTCATAGGCACTGTGGCCGGTGGCAACAAAAACAGCCTCAGGAGAAAAGCTGCCTTTGTCAGTAACTACCTCAACAACTCGTCCCTGCTGCACAACCAGATCGGTGAGCATCGTTTCAAACAACATTGTCCCTCCAAGCCTGATAAATTCGTTTCGCAGATTTTTTACAATTTTCTTCAGGTTGTCAGTACCCAGGTGCGGATGAGCCATATACTCAATTTCAGGAGGAGCACCTGCAGCAACATAGTGTTTCAAAATAAACCTTCGCTCAGGCGAGATATGCTTCGAACGCGATGTGAGCTTGCCATCAGAGAAAGTGCCGGCGCCACCTTCGCCAAAAGCATAATTGCCTGTCGGACTGAAAAGACCGTTTTCTTCAAACTGACGAATGAGCTCACTGCGTTTTTCAACTTCAGTGCCACGGTCAATCATGGTCACTGCATAACCTGCCATCTGTAGGAGAAAGGCACAAAAAAAACCGGCCGGACCGTTGCCAACAACCAGGACTGGCCGCATATTTCCTGAAGTCGGGACCGGTAGTTCGGGCTCGGGAGACAAGTTTTCTCCTTTTAACTCATCGGAATGAACACCAATTTGCAACAACCAATGAATGGCTGATTTGTCGCGTGCATCGAGGCTTTTGCTTTCGAGCAGATAGCTAAACTGTTTGATACCCAGTAATATTCTGATTTTTTTCCGCAGCCATGCATCATCAAAATCAGTGGGTGCTTTGAGTGAAATTTTTTTAAATCCCATGTATCATTTTCGATTCAAAACAAAAATACAATCTTTTATGTTTTTAAGATGTAAAGAAATGCAGATCGTCTTTCAGGCAGCGATGGTTTTGAAAATCAGGAATGACAGCTGATTTATGGATTGTTAACGCTTAGGATTACGATCAAAATTATATTTTTGAAGAATGAATACATTTCAGCTAACAATCATTGGGTCAGGCTCTGCTGTACCCTCTTCGCACCGGGCAGCAACGAGTCAGGTGGTGCAATACGACAACAAATATATCATGATTGATTGCGCTGAAGGCACACAGATGCAGCTCAAAAGAAACAAGGTGAGCCCTATGCGCATCGAACATTTTTTCATTAGTCATTTACACGGAGACCATTATTTTGGCCTGATCGGCCTCATCAACACGCTTCACCTTATTGGAAAAACGAGCCCGATACACCTGCACGGGCCGGCCGTCTTGCTTGATATTATTCGGCTTCAGCTGAAGGCAGCCGACACAACACTGAGGTTTCCATTGTTATTTCATCCCTTAAAGGAAGGCTGCAAGCATTTAATGTTTGAAGACGAACATCTAAGATATTGGTCGTTTCCGGTTGTACACCGCATTCCTACCTGGGGATTTGTATTTGAAGAGAAACAAGAAGCTGTTGAAGCAGCCCTATCCGAAATGGAAGAGACTGCTTTTCAGCAACAAAACTGTCATCCACGCAGCTATGCTTTCTGCACCGACACAGCATTCAGGCCTGAACTGGCCGATTATTTCAGGGGTGTGGATTTGCTCTATCATGAATCAACTTTTGAGCATCATCTTGCTAAAACTGCCGAAGCCACTTTTCACTCCACCAATGTGCAGGCTGCTGAAATGGCAAAAGCCGCTGAGGTCAAACGCTTGTTGCTGGGGCATTTTTCATCACGCTATACCGATTTGACACCAATGCTCGATGAAGCTCGCGAGGTGTTTCAAAACACACTGCTGGCATTGGATGGAAGCATATTTGATATATAAAAAAACCGGCCGCTGTCAAGCGACCGGCACGTTCTAAAACGAATGATGGAGGGAAAACCTTTATAATAACAATTTGATTTTAAAGTATTACCTGATTATCGCAAGGATTCGGCTAAGCCGTGGTTTTAAATACCAGAGTTTATAGGTCAGGTAACAGAGCATTAAAACAACGAAAACCAGCAATTCATCGCCGAGCGGAGCACTACCGCCCAATGGAGGTTCTTCGTAAACCGGGCTTCCACCCGGGTCGGGCGGCCCCTGGGCCGGCAATAATTCGCTTACGAAGGTTAAATAGACCAATGCTGACAAAACAATAATCTTCTTCATACTATTCAATTTATTGCAGTACAATCTTTTCGATTTGTTGCTTATCTCCGCTATTGATACGAACCAGAACTACCGAAACCGGCAGTTTTGGAAGGCTCACATTGTAGTCGCTACCTGTTTCGAGCGAAGAATGAAGCAAACAACGACCATCAGTTGAATAGACACTGACGACGGCCTTCTCCTCAATCCCACTCGTCCAGGAAATATTGAGTTGATGTTTCTGATAAGTGATTTTTGCAAGTTTCTCATGTTGATCGTTTTGAATACCTGTTACAGATTTGAGGAAAGTCAGTTTGAAACGTTCGGCCGGCTGGTCAGCTGTAGCAGTGAACACAAAGTGATTGTTATTATTAAGAATCTGCTGCGTTCCGGTTAACAGGTCATGCAGTGTAACAGTTGTTGAAGTGAAGCTCTCTACAAAATCAAAAGAAAGTTCATACGTAGCTGATTGTGAAACCTTAGCATAAAGAGGCAGTTCATAAGCCGATTCGAATTCATTGAGCATATTGATACTCAGTTTCTGATCGTTGACCATTGTATAAAGTTTTGGTGCAACAGATGAGCCCTCGAGCCGCACTGCATCAAGGCCGGCATCAAATAATGCTGTTGCGTTTTCGTGAAAGCTAACCCAGGTTTTGTCGTGCATTCCATTTCCCTGCAAGGTGATGTCAAGCGATTCAACCACTGTTTCAGGTTGTTTGTAAAAGGCCTGGCTCGCATGTACACGTGCAGCTCTGTTCAAGGTGAGCGAGGCAGCGGCAGCATTTGCTTGTACAAAGAAACCCTGTCCGGCAGGAATGACGCCGTTTGTGAGCGTGCCTGCTCCGGAGAAATTGCGTGCAAGGTAGTTGCCATTGTCATAAACATAGGCGATACCTGTTGTGTTTACCGACTCAAAATCGCCATTATCCCAGTCTAGGGCGCATGGAAAAGGATTTCCAATCAGGTTCCATCCATTGGCAGGACCGCTGTAGCTGAGCGAAACAATGATGTCGTTGTTATTCAACACACCGTTGTAAACGCCTGTTTCATTGGCCTTTGATGTGTTAACCCACACTGCATAGCCTCTTCCGGTTTCCAAAATATGGTTAAGATCGTTGATAAACTGCCATGAGTTGGAAGGTTCGTCATATTGTTTTATCCAGCTCGATGAGCCACCACTGAAATAAAACGAAGAAGCAACCGCGTTTCCTGTCATTGGCGAAACATAATGCCACTGACCATCAGTAAGGTAGTTTTGAACCTGAGCACGGATGTCGCCAGCTTCCTTTTCATTCAGCAACGAACCGTAGCCACTTGCATCAGACTGAATGATCAAAGTATCATTGAGCGATATAAACCCGCTGTTTTCGATTGTGAGCGCTGCATCAGGCTGCAGTGTCACACGGTTCATTTCAAAGGGCTGATCCACATTGGATAGCGACGCACTTACATTAACATTCTTGAGGTATTCGGGTTGACCGTTGGTCCAGTTTCCGGGGTTGCTCCAATCGCCATCGCTGGCAATTGTGGTGGAAACTGCTCCAAAATCTTCAACCAGCTTATAGAAACCAGTGCTTGTGGCGAGCAATGTAGAACCATTTTCAAGGTCAGGCACAAACTCACCAGGCATACCGTTAAAGGTAATCATTGTGATACCGGTAGCGTTATTGTACCTGAACACATTTCTTCTTGCACCGGAATATACAACATCGGGATTTGAACGGTTAACGAGAACTGAACTAAAAGCACCGTGCGACATAACAGGCAAAGTAGAATAACTAATCCCGCCATCATTGCTTCTGACCAAAGCAAAATCAAGGTTTTGACCGGAGGCAAGGTAGATTACGTCATTGTTACGCGGGTCAATATCAATATCATAGATGGGCATATCGGTTATGCCTGACATTACACCCGTTGGGCCTGACCCGATATAAGACCATGTTAAACCCAGGTCGTCTGACCTCCAGAGTGAGCCGTTCACTTTGGGGAATGCACCGTCCCAGTATCCTGCGGTAGCATAAAGAACAGTATCACCGGAAGCAGTTCCAACTTCGACAGCCGTACCCTGATAAAATCCGGTTGGGGTTACAACACTCCAACTTGCTCCGCCATCGGTTGTACGCCAGATATTACCATAGTCCCAGAGAAAATTTGGAAGCACATTCGACCCGGTTCCGGTTACGGCAATAGCGAGTTGGTCGTTCACAAACTTAACATCCATCACACGTATATCCATATTAGCTGTAGAAGTGTTCCAGGCCGCGGGGGTGATTTGTGTGAAGCCGGCATTTCCGGTGGTAGTGACAGAGAAACCATTGCTGTGGCCTGCAATCACATGCAGCGGGTCGGTCGGACTAACAGTCACTGCAGTGACTCCATTATCGTCGCCAACCCCACTTATTGGAAACACTCCATAGGGCGCCTTCCATTTGTCAATACCAACAACAGTTGGATCGAAATAAGCCTCAGTATAGCCCAATCCTCCATTTGTTGAAACATAAAAAACACCCGACGACTGAGCAATCTTTGTTATTCCAATGGCTTCGAATCCGTCATTATCTGTAATAGTGAAAGCGCCTGATGCCCCGGTTGAGCTGAAAGCAACGCCTCTGCCGTATGAACCACATACGATATTATGGTCGGTGGGATAAGTGGCCATTGCATTATCAGGCAAGACATGAGGCGTCCAGTTTGCACCCAGGTCGTCCGAAACACCGCCACCGGGGAACGAAAGCCTTAATCCGTTGCTCACGGGCATCGAAGCCACCCATGCCGGACTGTAATCAGCACTGTGCAGCGGCCAGTTTGAACCTGAAGGCGGTGTGATGTTGGTCCAGCTTGTGCCCGCGTCGGTTGATAAAAAGATAAAAACATTGCTGCTGAAAGTATCGCGCAGGCTGGCAATAATGGTATCGCCACCAGCCTGATTCGTATGGGTGAATACAGCATCAATGGTATGAGGGAAAGCATGAACCGAAATCAAAGAGACGGGTGAAAAACTGACACCGTCAAACTTATAAATCTTTCCACCGGTCTGATTTGACGAAGACAGAACCATATACACAGGAAAGCCTGTAACATCGTTGGCTACTGCCATATCCCTGATGACAAAATCAGTGCCAATACCAGGAATGGTATCCGTTTGGGCAATTACATTGTAGGTGGTGTAAGTGGCTGTGTCATTCCACCTTACGAGGTATTTCTCCAGGCCGATATACATATAATGATCAGACAATCCGATGCCGGTGACAGCATTTGCGTTGTATGTGGTATTGATATTTTTGAGCATTGTCCTGTCAATGGCTGTTTCAAAGGTGTTTACATCGCCTTCATCAAAGCTTACAATTGCAGCAGTGAGAGTTCCTCCGCTTTGGGCCGTACGCACAGCGACCCAGCCTTTGCTGTTTGTAAAAATCTTTCTGGCGCCTCCGCCCCAGCCGCGCTGGCCCATGTCATACTCCATAGAATCAATATGCAAGGGACGTACCCAGGTGACACCATGATCATCGGAGTAGAAAAGTGAGCCGGGTTTTTCGATGGCTGCAAAAAGACGGTTATTGGTGTTGCAATAGGTCAGATCCAATGCATGACCACCATATAAACCCAGATTTACTACCTCGCCACTGGTCTGAGAAAAAAGGCTGCCGGTGAAGGTAAAAAACAACAGCAGGCCTATAACAGCGCATTTTAAAGCAAGAAACAGCGAAAACTTTTTCATTTTATGTCAATTATTAGTTGTTTATATCTGCAATTTGTATTTTTACGGCTGCTTTGCATGATTTCAACCGAAATTTTCATCAAAAAAACAACTTACAGAAGTAATGATCAAGACAGATTGATGGAACGGAGAGGTTAATTGATTTAATGGCAGAAAACTCTTAGTGAATGGAAAAGGTATTTTTTCGCAGTATTGTTTTATTTGTGCTGTTTAGCGTTTTTTGCAGCAATACCCGGGCTCAGCTAAAAATTGATTCGCTACTGAAACTGATGCAATCGGACGAAGCCCGGAAGCTCACAGATGATGCCAGGATGAAGAATTATCTGACATTGGCTTCCTCCTTCAACCATTCAAAACCGGATACTTCGATTGTTTATGCAGAAAAGGCGCTCGTCTTGGCGAAGAAAATCCCGAACCGGCGTGGAGAAGGAATGGCACTGAATATGATGGCTATCTCAATGAATAACCTCAGCAGGACCGACAGCGCCAAAAAGTATTACGAAGAAGCCCTTCACATTTTTGAAACCATCAATGACACGATGGGAATGATGCATTTGTATAATAATCTTGGAAACTTAACCTCAAACACGGGCGACTATTCAACTTCGATCCATTACTATTTAAAAGTATTAAACCTCGCTGAAAGCTCTCAGAAAAAGGAGCTTATCGCACTGGCTTCCAACAACCTGGCGATAATCTATTTCGATTGGTCGAAATACGATCTGGCACTCGATTATTATAAAAAATCGCTTGAAATATTGCAGCAGCTCAATGATACAATGAAAATGGCGGCACTCTTCAACAACATAGGAGAGCTTTACCGCGAAACAAACCAGCCTGACAGCGCCTTGTCAAATTACCAAAAAGCATTGGGCCTGGCCTTCAAAAGCCGCAATCAAAAGTCAATGATGAATGCCTACCTCAACCTTGGCGACGCCATGAAACTGCGCAAAATGGACCAGGAAGCATTTGCATACTATCGTCTGGCATCAGAACAGGCCACGGAAATAAAAAGTGATTATGGCATTGCATATGCCAGCATTCAGCAAGCAGAACTTTATCTGACGCAAAACAACAGTATCAAAGGCGGCCAAAGTGCAATGGAAGGCTTGCGGCTTGCACAAAAACTCAAGCATGTGAAACTGGAAAAAGAAGCGCATTTTCAGCTTTTCAGATATTATGAAACTACGGGAAATTATCAGGCCGCCCTTTCTCATCACCTCGAATTCACAAATCTCAAGGACACCTTGTTTAACCAAAGCTCGCGCAAGGAAATTATCAGGTTGCAGACAGAGTTTGAAACCGAAAAAAAAGAGCGTGAAATAGCGCAACTCAACGCCGAAAAGGCAACACAAGAGCTTGAAATTGACAGACAAAAAAGTTTGAGGATTATCACAACACTCATCGCATTAACCTTGCTTTCCGGTGCAGCATTCTTTCATTCGCGCAGCAGGGTAAAGCAATTGGCTGAAAAAAACAAACTCGAGAGACAGAAATATGAAGTAGAACAAAAACTACTCAGGGTGCAGATAAATCCACATTTCATTTTCAACTCGTTAAACTCAATTCAGGGTTTTATTCTGAGCAATAACATCGGAGCAGCACAGTCGTTTTTGGGAAAATTTGCAAAGTTAATCAGGCTCATTCTTGAAAACAGCCGCAAGTCAATGGTTAGTGTTGAGGATGAAATCAACACACTTCAGCTCAATCTCGAACTGGAACAGATGAGATTTGCGAACAAGTTTACGTTCGGATTTGAAATAGATGAAAATATTGACATGCCAAACACCTATATACCTCCTATGTTGATTCAGCCTTTTGTTGAAAACGCCTTGATTCACGGCATTCAAGCAAAAAAAGAAGAGGGTCGGATTCAAATAAAACTGCTAAGATCGGATAATGCCATAACAGCTTATGTGCGGGATAACGGGATAGGCAGAGATGCATCAACAGCAATTAAAAGCAATCAGATAAAAACACATAAGTCATTGGGTCAGCAACTTACAAAAGAACGACTGGAGCTGCTGGGAAGCAAAAACGGGCAAACGTTTTATTTTGAAGTTTCAGACCTGAAAGATGAGAACGGACTGGCAACAGGTACTGAGGTAAAGATTGTTATGCCCTGGGAAGAGGATTAAAGCAAAAAAAAGATGATGAGATCAGTTATTATTGATGACGAACCAGGTGCAAGAGAGGCGCTGAAAAACCTGATTTCGGAGCATTGCCCTGAAATTGAAATAATTGGCGAAGCCGGTTCAATAGCAGATGGAAGAGCTTTGCTGGCCAAAACACAGGTTGAGCTCGTGTTTCTGGATGTTCAGATGCCTGACGGAACAGGTTTTGATTTACTTGTCGGACTTGAAAAGATTTCTTTTCAGGTGATTTTTGCATCGGCTTACGATCATTTTGCTATAACTGCCTTTAAGTTCAGTGCTGTTGACTACCTGTTAAAGCCGATCATCATCGAAGACCTCAAAGCCGCAGTTAAAAAAATCAGACTCTCCGACAAATCATCTATCGACAGGATAAAAACGCTGATTGACAATCAGGGTGCAATAAAAAAAATCGCCCTGCCTTCGATGGAAGAAGTAAATTTTGTAAAGGTTGAAGACATTATCCGTTGTGAATCCGACAACAACTATACACGGTTTTTTCTTACGGGCAATCAGCAGATACTGGTGAGCAAAACACTAAAAGATTACGAAGACTTGCTTGAACCACTTGGTTTTTTCCGGTCGCACAAATCATCATTGATCAACCTCAGGTATATTAAAAAATATATCAAAGGCGAAGGCGGCACCATCGTGATGGAAGACGGAAGCATTGTCGAGTTAAGTCGCCGCAGAAAAGAAGATTTCTTCAGGGCGCTTCAAAGCAACAACTGATGTAGCCATTATAATTTCAGCAATGAGAGCAATTGCGAGAAAATGATCATCAACACCAAAGCAGTAGGATAAACCGTGGCATAGCCCACCGAAGGAGCATCACTTTCGGTTTTGCTGTCAATTGCTGCCAATCCGGGCGTGCTGGTCATGGCTCCTGTTATGACACCCAGCAGACTTAAAAAGTTCATTTTCATCACGTAATGCCCTATCAACAATCCAAAAAACATTGGCAATATAGTGATGACGGCACCAATAAGCACAAGCTGCAAACCATTGTTTTGCAGCGCATTTGCAATTTCGCTTCCGGCACTTGTGCCAACACTTGCCATAAAAAGCAACAGCCCCAGCTTACGCAGCAATTGATTACCGCTACCCGACATGGACCAAAGAATGGGCCCGGTTCTGCCCAAATTACTCAAAAACAAGGCTGTAGCCAAAACACCGCCGGTGAGTCCAAGGCTAAAATTAAACAGTCCGCCAACCGGGATGGAAATCGAACCCACCAAAACACCCAGCACCACTCCCAACGAGATAGGCAAAAAATTGGTTTCGGACAGTCGTTTCTCATCATTGCCAAGCAGGCGCATCACCTCTTGCATCTCCTGGTTTGAACCAGAGATAAGAAGTTTATCACCAAATCGCAACTTACTATGTGGTAAAGGCTTAAGATCAATTCCGCTTCGGCGGATGCGTGTGATCGTGGCATTATAAGCCGTGAGATTCAGTTCGCGGATGCTTTTACTAACCACTTTTCTGTTGGTGACGAGCACCCAGTTTACAGCAAAACGCTCATCGAAAGGCAGATCGCGAACAACAGCTTCTCCAAGCAGCAGTTCCATCCGTGAAAGGGCTGCCTCATCACCAACAACTTTGACAAAATCACCAAGATGCAGCACTGTTTCACCAGAAGGAGCGACCACATTGCCATCATGGCTCACGCGCGAAATCACGCCACCCGTAATCCTTCTCAGGTCAATATCTTTGATTGCTTTGCCCTCAATATTGGCATTCGAGATTTTGAGTACTCTGTTTGTCAGTTCGGGATTTTCCTCATGCAATTGGTCGAGGTAATTGGTTTCTTCATGACCCAAATCAACCCTAAGCCAGCGCGGAATCAGCTGAACAAACAGAATCACAAGAATCACCCCGGCAGGATAAGCAATACCATAACCTACTGCTGTGACCGGCGATCCGGTGGCTTCAACGGCAGCAGCAAGTCCGGGTGTGCTTGTGAGCGCTCCGTTGAAAAGCCCGACACCCAAAGCAACAGGAATATCAAACAGTTTGATAGCACCAAGGGTCAGGAGCGCCGCCACACTGATAACTACAAAGCCAATCAGAATAAGCTGCTTGCCGTATCTGAGTAAAGCATCAAAGAAACCCGGCCCGGCCTGAATCCCGATGGTGAATATAAACAACAACAATCCAAGTGTTTGAAATGCCGAAGGCACCGTATAGCCCAGGTGACCTAAAAGCATTGCCACAAAGATGACGGCAGAAGAATCAAGTGAGAAACCTTTGTAGCGAAGGCTTCCGGCCATCAAACCAAAGGTCAGGATAACAAACAAAACAAAATAGCCCTGCCCCAGAATTTCTTCCATGATCAATCAATTTTCAATTAGACACAATCACCTTAAGCGTTTTTTCACCAGCTTCTGTACGGAGTTTACAAAAATAGACTCCGTTTTGTAAATTACTCACATCAAACTCCTTATGATGCGTACCCGGCCCACATGCTACACCCGGCTCCTTCAAAACTACACTTCCAAGGGCATCGCTGAGATCAATATCAACAATGCCCGGTTGGTTCATCTGAAAGCTAAGAAACAGCTTATTATTCACTGGATTTGGAAAAACAGAAGCCAAAATTCTGGCATCTTCAACCGCAGCCACGTTGGTGATATCCAACGCGATTCGTGTATAATACACATCCTGTCCGCCATTTAGTGTATTTGCCCATGCCAAATGAGCACCCTGGTTGTCGGAAATCATATGGAAATAATCGCCCATCTTTTGCTGGTTTGGCCAGCCGATGTGTGGATCGAAGAGCTCTGAAATCCGTTGGTTTGGCGACCATGTTTCGCCTTGATCATCAGACCAGGAATAATAAAGAGCCGACATTCTGCTAAGGTTTGAAGGTGCATCACGCGTATCGAGCCAAACGGCATCGAGCCGACCATTTGGCGCAATTGACATTGTTCCAAACCATTGTGTTTTAGTTACGGAGATATCCTGATTGATACGCTTTGCCTCCGACCAGCTCTGACCACCGTCAAGGCTGCGCGAGAACATCACATCGCCCGGATCGCCGTTATTGCGCAGTATTGACGAAAGCACATACACATTTCCATGACTTGCTGTGCCGGAATGATCCGTTACGATCGAAGCCTGCCCAAGCAGGCCAACGGGATTCACGGTGGGGCCGTAAGTCATTTCTCCTCCCATATCCACATCGGTATTCATATCCCATGAAGGAGTAACAAGGGGATCTTTCGCATTGACCGAACGGGAAACCTGAATACCACTCCAGCCTGCTCCCGCAATGTACAAATCGCCATTTGGCGCAACGGCCAATGTACCCCAGTAGGGTTCACCTGTCACTGCCACACACGGACCGTAGCTCTCGCCTTTGTTCACCGAACGTGTAAAATTGCCGGGATAACAACTTGTCCATGACATGGTCCAGAAGGAGTAGTTATTGTCGCGGCCAGGCCCGTCGGTCCGGTCAATAATCATCCATTGCTTGTCACCACCTTTAGCTTCCACACCCTCGTCCCAGCTGAGGCCACCATCGTAACTTCTGAAAACTTTGCAGGTGTAGTTGCCATCACTTGAGGTCAGACTGTTGTAATAAAACGTACCTTCCGAGTCAATATCAATCACAGGATCAGAGCGAAAAATTCCGGCATTGATCGAGCCGGGAAAAGTCCATGTCTGTCCGCCATCATGCGAATAGGCATAGCCGGCCTGCCTGAAATTACTTGCGATGTTATCAAACTGCCTCCAACCGATTATAATCCGCCCTGGATTGGCTGTATCAATAGCAATGGAAGGTTCGTTGGCAGCATCACCAATGATATTCAGACCATTTGCATCAACATTCACCTGATGGGTTTCGACCATCGCATCTTTGTAATAATAGGCTTTCGAAACAGCTCTGCGTGCTTCAGGAAGAGGCAAATAGGCATCAGAAGGTTCTTCTTTGTGGAGCAACTGCCTGGCACGTTGTTGCTCAACTTTGCTTTGTGCAAATGCCGGAGCAATTGCCTGAAGCATGAAAACAGCAAGCGCTGTCAGCTTCACAAAACCACTGAATTGTACGTTTAAAATATTCATAGGAAGAAATTTCATTAATGAGTTTTCAAAAGTACAAATAATCAAACAGCAGCATAAAACATATTCGGGCATTACTACTCCGCAAACACAGGAAAATACTAAATTAGCTCCCGATGCATGGCGATACCCAAATTGCCGATTCAATAGTTTAAAGAACTCATTTTATGAAACTTATTAAATCATTTTCACTTGTTGCACTTCTTATATTCAACCTTCTGCTTCAGGCTCAAAACAGCTACAAAAATGTTGTTGTTGACAAAAATGGTGTAATGCGCGATAAAAAAACCAAAGCCGAAATCAAAGGATTCGGCGTAAACTACACCCTTCCTTTTGCACATGCATGGCGTGCGGCAAAAACGCGTGGAATTGATCCTAAGCAGGCGATGCTCAATGATATATATCACTTCTCGCGTCTTGGTTTTGACCTTTACAGGGTGCATGTGTGGGACACAGAGATAAGCGATTCGGTTGGTAACCTGCTCAACAACGAACATTTGGATGCTTTTGATTTTTTATTGGCCCGGCTGAAATACAAAGGTTTTAATGCCATCATCACACCTATCGCTTTTTGGGGAAACGGCTGGCCCGAACCCGATGAACCCACCGGCAGTTTCTCGATGAAATACGGAAAAACACGTGCGCTTACCGATCCGGAAGCCATCAAGGCCCAACAAAACTACCTCAGACAGTTTTTGAATCATGTGAATCCTTATACAGGTTTAGCTTATAAGGATGAGCCGATGATTCTTGCTTTTGAAGTGAGCAACGAGCCACATCACAGCGGTGAGGCTGCAGAAGTTACACGGTTTGTTTCTGCTATGGTTGAAGCCATCCGCAATACCGGAACAGCGAAACCGGTGTTTTACAACATCAGCCACGCGGTGCATTTTGCCGACGCCTATTTTCAGGGTGGCATTCAGGGCGGCACGTTCCAATGGTATCCGACAGGTCTGGGTTATAAAAATGAGCTTGAAGGTAATCTCCTGCCCAATGTTGACAAATACGACATCCCATTCGATTCGGTCGTTCGCCAACATCATGGTGCAAAAATCGTTTATGAGTTTGATGCCGCCGACGTGAACAAATCTTATATCTATCCTGCCATGGCACGTAGCTTTCGAACGGCAGGAATTCAACTCGCAACACATTTTGCGTATGATCCCACCTTTTTAGCTTCTACCAATACCGAGTACAATACCCACTATATGAACCTGGCCTATACGCCCGGAAAAGCCCTGGCATTGATGATTGCATCGCATATTTTTCATGAAATGCCCCTCTATGCAAGTTTTGGAAAATATCCACATGATACAATATTTCAGGATGTTACGATCAGTTACAAAAATGATTTGGCACTTCTGAACACCGCAGAAACTTATATTCACACCAACAACACAGCAATTGTACCAAAAGCAGCAGAAAAACTCACAAAGATTGCCGGTTGCGGAAGTTCGCCTATCATAACTTACAATGGAACAGGAGCTTACTTTCTTGACAAACTTTCCGAAGGCGTGTGGCGACTCGAAGTGATGCCCGATCCCATTGCTGTTGACAACCCATTTGGACGCAACAGTCCCGATAAAAAAGTGAGTTTGATTCAGTGGACTTTTCACCCCATGCAAATCAACCTGAAAAATCTTGGGCGGGAATTCAGTATCAAAGGCATCAACGAAGGCAACAAGCTGGAAAACATCACCACAAGCGGGTATTTTGTTGTTGGTCCGGGCACTTACCTGTTAATGAGAAAAAATGCTCTGTTAATCAGCGAAACAAATGCCGTCTGGGGCAAAAATCACTTGAACGATTTTTATGCACCTGCTGCTGATGTTGAAAAAGCATGGTATTCGCATCAGGCTGTGGATGAAGCTGATGCAGATGAAACACTTCAGCTGCAAATCAACTACATCGCTGTTTCGCGTCCTGTAAAAACCGAGTTGATTGCTTATCTTGGCAATGACTACCGCAACCTGCCCGTGCAATATGTAGCTCCCGGCAAATACACGGCAAGCATTCCGAAAGACATGATGAAAAAAGGAATTTTGCATTATTATATCGTTATTACCGGCCAAAACAAAGAAGTAACGACCTGGCCCGGAGCAATCAAAGGTCATCCTTGGGACTGGAATTTTACCGGAACAACAAGTTATCAAACGCGAGTGGTTCCAGCCTCATTTCCAATACATCTTTTTGATGCTTGCAAGGATGCCGACAAGCTTGTAAGAGAATGGAAACCAGGACTTCAGCTCAAGCCGTCCGAAGAAGCTTTTGAATGTGTTTATGAAGTCAATCTAAAAGAACTTTTCAGCCCCGACATCGAAAACCTGAACGCCAAACCCATCTACGACTACAGTTTCAGGCACGGAATTTTAACAAAGATAAAACACAGGAAAACCGCGCTTGAGCAGAAGAAAAACCTGATAATCAAAGCAAAATCACTCACTGATCTTGATACCAAAATACAGATCGCCCTGATTTCAGACGATGGATCAGCCTGGGGAACAATTGTGACTCTTAAACCACAAACAACACTCATAAGCATCAATATCAACGATTTGAAACCTGTTGCAACCGTAACCTTGCCACGCCCCTACCCCAGCTTCCTGCCTTACTATTTTGATCATGCAAACACATCGAAACTTGATTTGTCAAAAATCGAAGGCATTCAGATTTCTGTAGGACCGGGTTTGGGTGATCAGGAGCAGCAAAAAGCGCAAAGTTTTGGAATTATCAGCATCAGTATTGAATAACACTATGAATCACAATAATTTGTTAAAACCAAAGCAACTGATTGATTTTTAATCAATGAGTATATATCTTTGGTAAACAAAAAATTAGAAGACCATGAAAACACTGAAAATCATTCTGATCATCATCGCTGTGATCATTGTTGTGCCGCTGATTGTTGCGCTTTTCACAGCCAAAGACTATGCCGTTGAAAGGCAGATAACTATCAACAAACCTCTTGAACAGGTTTGGGACTATGTGAAATACCTCAAAAACCAGGATAACTACAGTAAATGGGCAGGAATGGATCCGCTTATGGAGAAATCGTTCAAAGGCGAAGACGGAACCATCGGTTTTGTTTCGGCATGGGAAAGTAAAAATCCCGATGTCGGCAAAGGCGAACAGGAAATAATTGCCATAACACCACCCGAACGTATTGACTATGAACTGCGTTTCATCGAACCATTTGAGTCAAAAGAGAAAGCATACATGATCACAGAAGCCACGGGAGACAATCAAACCCTCGTGAAATGGGGCTTCAAAGGCAGGATGGAGTATCCGATGAATCTGATGCTTCTCGTTATGGATTTTGAGGCGATGCTTGCCGGTGATTTTGAAACAGGATTAAGCAATCTTAAAACAGTTTTGGAAAAACAAGAATAGCCACAACAGAATCGAAAAACTTGACCGGCTCTGCATCAAAAGTATGTATAGCCGGTTTTTTTTTTCGATTTTATAAAGAAAGTTAAATCGAAACGTGGCAAAATTTGATATAGCTTCACTAAAACCTCTTTTAGCTATCTTTACGGCTCGAATCATTAAATTTAATCGCTATGGAGCAAATAAAATCCTATATCGAAAGCAACAAAGACCGCTTTCTGGAAGAACTTTTTGGCCTGATCCGCATACCTTCGATCAGTTCGCAGTCCGAACACAAAGCCGATATGGTAAGTGCTGCCGAATACTGGCGCGACAGCATCCTTAAGGCAGGTGCCGACAAAGCAGTGGTTATGCCAAGTGATGGTAATCCTGTGGTTTACGGAGAAAAATTAATTGACCCCACATTGCCGACAGTGCTTGTTTACGGCCACTATGATGTGATGCCGGTTGACCCGCTCGAACTGTGGAAGAGTCCGCCTTTTGAGCCGGAAATCCGCGACGGAAAAATCTGGGCAAGAGGTGCCGATGATGACAAAGGCCAGGCATTCATGCACGCCAAAGCTTTTGAAACCCTTGTAAACACAGGAAACCTGGCTTGCAACGTGAAGTTTATGATCGAAGGCGAAGAGGAAATTGGCTCGCCAAACCTTGGCAAGTGGTGTAGCGAAAACAAAGAGATGCTCAAGGCCGACATCATCCTTGTTAGCGACACCAGCATGATTGCCACCGACATACCATCAATCACAACCGGTTTGCGCGGATTGGCCTACTGGCAGGTTGAGGTTACGGGTCCAAACCGTGATCTTCATTCCGGACTTTTTGGTGGGGCTGTGGCCAATCCCATCAATACGCTGGCGCAAATGGTGGCTTCCATCACCGATGAAAACAACCACATAACCATTCCCGGCTTTTACGATGATGTTCTGGAAGCCTCGGCAGCCGAGCGCGAACTGCTCAACAGAGCTCCATTCAGCGAAGAAGCATACAAGAAAGCGCTTGATATTGAGGTTGTGCAGGGCGAAGCAGGCTATACCACCATCGAGCGAACAGGCATCAGACCCACCTTCGACCTCTGTGGCATTTGGGGAGGTTATGCCGGCGAAGGAGCAAAAACAGTGTTGCCATCGAAAGCATTTGCGAAAATTTCGTGCCGTCTGGTTCCAAATCAGCACCACAAAAAAATCGAAGTACTTTTTAAAGAACATTTCGAGAAAATTGCTCCACCATCGGTGAAGGTTAAAGTTGAATACCTCCATGGTGGTCAGGCTTACGTTTGTCCGATTGATATCCCGGCCTATAAGGCAGCCGAGAAAGCCTACACACAAACTTTTGGCAAACAACCTATCCCCACACGCAGCGGAGGAAGCATCCCGATTATCTCAACATTTGAAGAAATACTCGGAATAAAATCGGTTTTGATGGGCTTTGGCCTCGAATCGGATGCCATCCACTCCCCTAATGAAAACTACCCGCTTGAGCATTTCTACAAAGGCATCGAAACCATCACCTGGTTTTATCACCATTTTGCCCAAATGAAATAACTTATAGATTATTATATAACAATACGTTATAAAACAAAAGAGGCTTTCCTGAACAGGAAAGCCTCTTTTGTTTATTCAAAGAAAATCAATTTTTAAGCACAAATTTCTCTTTCAGGCGGATGTCGTCGGAGGCACTGCCAACCATGAGCATGAAATCGCCTTCTTCGGGAGCCCAAGTGTTGTCGAGCCGCCAGAAAGCCAGGTCGGAAGCTGCGATGTTGAATGTAACTTCCCGGGTTTCGCCTTTGCGGAGCATCACCTTCTCAAAGCCTTTGAGCTGCTGAACAGGGCGTGAAATTCCTTTTCCAACAACATCTCTGATATAGAGCTGAACCACTTCTTCGCCATCGAAAGTGCCGGTGTTGGTAACCAAAACCGAAGCAGTAAGCGAACCATCTTTTGTGATTTGAGTCTTGCTCAAACGCAGGTTTTTGTATTCAAAAGTGGTGTAGCTCAATCCTTTTCCAAAAGCATAAAGGGGTGCATTCGGGATGTCGCGGTATTTGGTGCTGAAACCTTCCGGATTAGGATCATAAGGTCTTCCCGAAGTCATTTGTTCGTAATAAACAGGCACCTGTCCAACATGATAAGGAAAAGAAGCCGGGAGTTTTCCTGAAGGATTGTAATCGCCAAAAAGCACATCGGCGATGGCGTGTCCTGATTCTGTTCCGGGCAGCCAGCAAACAAGTAAAGCATCTGTTTGATCAATAATATCAGTCAAAACCATCGGCCGGCCGTTGAAAAGTGTCAGCACGATTGGCTTTCCGGTTTTACGGATTTCGCGCAGCAACTCGGCCTGAAGCCCCTTCAGTGAAATATCTGCATAGCTGCGGCATTCGCCTGACATATAAGCTGTTTCGCCTAAAGCCATCACAACAACATCGGCTTTTTTCGCAACTTCAACAGCTTCGGCAAAACCGCTGCGGTCGCTTGTGTTTACGTTGAGCTGTGTAAAGAAACTTTGCGAAGGATTGGTTACTAACTTACAACCTTCGGCATACAGCACTTCGGCCTTTGATCCAACAGCCGCCTTGATGCCTTCGAGCAAAGAAACGGCAGAATTGGGTTCGGCAACACCGCGCCAATTGCCTGTCGGAGCATCTTTGTCATTGGCCAATGGTCCGATAACAGCAATCTTTTTTGTCTTTTCAGACAAAGGCAGTACGTTCTTTTCATTTTTCAGCAACACGAACGATTTTCTGGCAATGTCGCGTGCAGCAGCCAAATGGTCTGGGTGCATCGTGAGTTTGTTTTGTTTTTCAACATCGCAATATTGATATGGATCATCAAACAATCCCAGCTGGAATTTCACCCGGAGGATACGTGCCACCATCTCATCAATTTGGGAAATATTGATTTTTTTATCGTCTAAAAGTTTTTTCACTTCGCTGATATAAATCCGGCCTTCCATGTCCATATCCACGCCGGCCTCAATACCTTGCAATCCCACTTCATAATGCGATTCCACATTGCCATGTGCCATCATTTCGCCCAATGAATTCCAGTCGGAAACAACAAAGCCTTTGAAACCCCACTCTTTGCGCAACACATCATTGAGCAGCCAGGCATTTCCCGAAGCAGGAACGCCGTTGATTGTGTTGAACGACGACATAAAGGTTGCCACACCGGCATCAAGTGCAGCTTTGAAGGGTGGAAAGATCACTTCGCGTAAGGCTCTTTCCGACATATCAACGGCAGCGTAGTCGCGACCGGCAATAGCGGCTCCGTAGGCAGCAAAGTGCTTTGCGCAGGCAGCGATGGTATTCGCTTTTGAGAGATCATCGCCCTGAAAACCTTTCACCCGTGCAATGGCAGCTTGTTCGCCAAGATACACATCCTCGCCGGCACTTTCCATGATGCGGCCCCAGCGGGCATCGCGCGAAATATCAACCATCGGAGCAAAAGTCCAGTGCAAACCATTTGCTGCCGATTCAACAGCTGCAATGCGCGCACTCTGCTCCATGGCAGCCCGATCGAAGCTGGCAGCCTCGCCCAACGGAATAGGAAAGATTGTTTTAAAACCATGAACTACGTCAAAGCCAAAAATCAACGGGATGCCAAGGCGTGATTTCCCTATTGCAATCTCCTGAAGTCGGCGGGTTTCGTTGGCACCCAACACATTGAGAAAACTCCCTACCTGACCCTGTTCGATCATTTTATCGAAACTCTGGGCTTCGCGGCTGTTGGCTCCGGCTCCTGTTTGAACATAAGGGTTGCTGTACTGATTCATTTGACCCACTTTTTCTTCGAGCGTCATTCTCGAAAGTAACTCCTGCACTTTGAGTTCAACAGGATCGGAAATAAGTTTGTTGGTCTGAGCATAAGCGCCACCTGCAACCAGAATCATGCAGGCAATCACAAAATTTTTAATCAGGTTTTTCATTCGTTTCAATTTTGATGTAAAGATAAGCTAATATATAAAATCTACTTCAAAGGTCTGAGCTGTGTCAGGGCAAGGGAGTGCGCCATTCCAGCTTATTCCATTCACTTTCAATTCTTTAACAGCATCCTCCGAACGTCTGATGTGTATTTTATATGTATTGCCTCTGAAACTTCTGATGAGGTTAATTTCAGGTACAGCGGCAGGTAAATGGGGTTTCAGATGCAGTCCGTCATAGTCGGGTCTTATTCCAAGGATGTATTGACTCACGGTGTAGAAGTTCCATGCTGCGGTGCCTGTGAGCCACGAATTTTTTGCTTCACCCGGCTTAAAAGCGTCCTTGCCTGCAATCATTTGCGAATACACATAAGGTTCGGTTTTATGCAGATCGCTTATCTCTTCAAGGTAGGCAGGACAAATGCGTGTGTAGTAGTCAAAAGCTTTGTCATCGTTGCCGAGTTCGGTTTCTGCGATAATAATCCATGGGTTGTTATGGCAAAAAATTCCTGCATTTTCTTTGTATCCGGGCGGATAAGTCGAAATTTCGCCAAGATTGAGCTGGTATTTGGTATAAGGCGGGTTGAGCAATACGATCCCAAAAGGTGTCGCTAAGCGTTTTTCAACGCTTTCAAGTGCTTTTTGAGCCATACCGTTTTCGTGCCCGATTCCTGCCATCACGCAGAAACCCTGCGACTCGATAAATATCTGACCTTCATCATTTTCCTTGCTGCCAACTTTATTGCCATCATAGTCATAAGCCCTCAAAAACCATTCGCCGTCCCAGCCATGTTGCTCAACAGCCTGTTTCATGCTTTGAATATGTTTGCGGGCATCATCGGCTGTTTGCTGACGGCCGGTGCGTTCGCAAATGCGCGCAAACTCCTCGCCATAAAGCACAAACATTCCGGCAATCATCAAACTTTCAGCTGTTCTGCCAATTTTATTATTGGTGGTTTGAAACGATTCACCGGGCGTTTCGGAAAAGCAATTCAGGTTGAGACAATCGTTCCAATCGGCTCTGCCAATGAGTGGAAGACCGTGCGGGCCAAGGTTGTTCACCGTATAATAGAATGAGCGATAGATGTGTTCGAAAATTGGAAATGCTTCGCCCTGGTTGTCGAAAGGTGCGGCTGCATCGAGCAGCGACCAGTCGCCGGTTTCTTTGAGATAAGTAGCCACCGAAAAAATCAGCCATAGCGGATCATCGTTGAAGTTGCCACCGATATCGCTGTTTCCTTTTTTTGTAAGTGGCTGATACTGATGATAAGCACTGCCATCGGGCAGCTGCGTTGAGGCCAGATCAATAATGCGTTCGCGTGCCCATTCAGGTTTCAGGTGAACCATGCCGCAGATGTCCTGATTTGAATCGCGGAAACCCATTCCACGTCCTATTCCCGACTCGAAATAAGAAGTACTTCGCGAAAAGAAATAGGTGATCATGCTTTGGTATTGATTCCAGGTGTTCACCATCCGGTCTAGTTTTTCATCGTTCGACTGCATTTGGAATTTTGCTGTCATTTCTTGCCAGAAGGCCTTCAGACCGGCGAAGGCGGCATCCACTTTCTCAGTTGTGTCAAAAGCATCCATGATCTCACGGGCTTTGGTTTTATTGATCACATCAGGAGCCGTAAACTTTTGATTCTGATCATTCTCAACATATCCCAGCACGAAAATAAGCTCTTTGGACTGTCCCTGTTCGAGCAAGATTTCAAGAAAATGAGAGGCAACAGGCGACCAGCCATGCGCTTCGGAATTGGCACTGCGTCCTTCGGCTACCATCTGTGGCATATCAAACCCGTTGTAGGTGCCGATAAACGTATCTCGGTCAGTATCAAAACCTTGTATTTCAGTATTTACCGAGAAAAAAGCATAATGGTTGCGGCGCTCACGGTATTCTGTTTTGTGATAGAGACAACTGCCATCAACCTCAACTTCGCCTGTGTTGAAGTTGCGCTGGAAATTGGTCATATCGTCCAAAGCATCCCACAAAGCCCACTCAGCAAAGGAATGCAGCTTTATTTGCTTTGGCTTTTCACTGTGGTTGGTAAGCTTCAATTTGATGATTTCGGCATTGACACCCACCGGCACAAAATACAAAAGCCCGGCTTCAAGCCCGTTCAAAGAACCGGTGATACGGCTGTAGCCCATCCCATGACGACAAGAATAGTCATCGAGTTTTGTTTTGACAGGCTTCCATCCGGGCGACCAAATAGTTCCGTTATCATTGATATAGAAGTATTTACCCCCATCATCTGCAGGAACACTGTTGTAGCGTTTTCGGGTGATGCGCCGAAGCCGTGCATCTTTGTAAAAACTATATCCGCCTCCGGTATTAGAGACAAGACTAAAAAAACCTCCGGTGCCGAGGTAGTTGATCCATGGATAAGGTGTTGCCGGAGCCGTGATTACATACTCGCGGTTTTGGTCATCGAAATAGCCGAATTTCATAGCTGAAAAAGTTTGAAAATTGATTAGGAGTCTATCTTTATGTTTGATTGCTCGTTGAGACGTCGTTGATTGAGTTCGAGCGTTATTTCATCCATCTTCGATTGATTCAGCGGATACAGCGACATAATGATGGCAGCCAAAACGGCAACGAGTGCCGGAATCCAGCTCATCAGCATCACAATGCCGGGAACAGCACCAGCAATGGAGGAAGCGTCCTGGCCGTTGTAGGCAAAAGCACCAAGCACCAAACCAATCATTGCACCGGCGATGCCACCGCCAAACTTGGTTGCAAAGGAGCCTGCCGAATACACTAATCCTGTGGCCCTGCGGTGATTACGAAACTCAGAGAAGTCGGCAGCATCGCCCAACATGGCAAAAAACAAAGTTGGAAAAATGGCGGAGGCAAACTCAGACAACATACCGGTTGCAAAAATCAGATAGATGTCACCGGCGCTATAAAAAACCATCAACGAATTGGTTGCTGCCGAAAAAAGCAGGGCAATGATAAAAAGTTTCTTCTTTCCCCATTTCTTGCCCAAGGGTCCGGTTATCATTGCCCCGGCAATGGAGGCCAACATCAAACCAATCAGATAACTTCCCGTAAGAAGTTGATTATGAATATAATGTGTGAAATAGATTACTGTTATTCCCTGCTTGATTGAATTGTAAACATTGAACAGCATTCCAATAATCAGTAAAATTAGCCAGGGACGATTCCGAATCAGGTCGGATAAATCGCGGCGCAAGTCAGTTTTTTGGTTTGCAGGTGGCCGCACCCTTTCGCGGGTTGTGTAAAAAGTGATAAACATAAAAACAGCCAAAAATCCCGACATCAGATAGATCGAATAGCTGTAGCCTTTCTTTTGGTCAATGATTGTTATGTCATTCAACGTTATGTCTTTAGCTCCTTCGGTTTGAAACCGGTAATGCACGCCGCTTTTTAATGGGAGACTCAATGCCGTTGCTGGAGTCTGAATCACAGAATCTGTGAGTGGCTGCACCAAAACAAAGGTGTTGATTCCGTCTTTGGTGGTTATCCGGGCATTGTCCACATCTTTTTGAACTGTAACGCTGATGTTTTGCTTCGTGTCATCACGGGCCGTGATTTTTATATCGGGATTCACATTTCCAAACTGAGCCACCAAAAACAGCAGAGCCCCCTGAACGATCATCCCACCTGCAAAAGCGCCAACCATTCGGTATGAGCCAAGCACAGTGCGCTCTTTGTCATCGCCCGTTATCACTGCCATCAGTGCACCATAAGGAATGTTGTTGGCGGTGTAAACCAATGTAAAAATGATATAGGTAACGTAAGCATACACAATTTTGCCGAGGGGCGACAGCGAAGGCGCTGTAAAAAGCAATGAAAGGATCACACCCAAGGGCAAAGCCGTCCAGAGCACCCAGGGCCGGAATTTTCCGTAGCGTGTTTCAGTCCGGTCGCCCACAATGCCCATCAGCACATCAGTGATTCCATCGCTCAGGCGCGTGATCAACATCAGCATTCCCACTGCAACCGGGTTGATACCAAACACATCCGTATAAAAAATAAACAAGAAGGTGGCCACACCACGCCAGGCAATATTGGCAGCACCATCGCCAAGCGCATAACCGACTTTTTCGCTGAAAGAAATTTTTTGTGTGAGACTCATAGATCGGATATTGATTTTATGCTGTCATTTACGAATTTCTGAACATCAATTTCACCAATCAGCCTGCGTGAAGCGATTGGATTTTCTCCGCTTATTAACTAAAAATCAGCTGGAAACAGTTTTCCACATCATGGCTTTTCAATTCAAACAAGAATATCAAGTTTCTCTTTTTTTGTGCGGTCATAAACATCGCGGCTAAAAATAAAAACCTGGGCGGGCTTGTGAGCCACCCCTTTTTGCTTTTCATTGAGAGGAATGATAAACTTCATCTGTCCGACTTTTTTCCTGAAATTTCGCCGATCGAGACTAACGCCCAGAATGGCTTCATACAGGTTTTGAAGCTGTGAGAGCGTAAACTTTTCGGGCAACAGCTCAAAACCCACCGGCTCCCGCTGAATTTTAATCCTTAAAAATTCGAGCGCTTTGGCAATCATCTCTGCATGGTCATAACCTAATAAAGGAAGTTTATCAACCGGCCACCAGCTGGTAAACTGGTGCTGGGTGTCGGGTTTCACCTTTGTGCTGTCAACGAGCGAACAATAACCCACCGAGACTACATGAGCAGCCACGGTCGGGAACTTTGCACTGATCCACAATTTATCTCTTTCGTGCTGGATACGTCCGGGATCGCCAAAGGTGTGAAACTGTTCAAGGTAAATGTTATCAAAACCCGTCTTGTCTTTGAGAACACGTCGCGCTGCATCGTTGATATGCTCACCTTCGAGCACATGGTGCCCCTGAACAGTGTAATCTGTAAAAATAATGTTGCCGGTTTTCTCATCCTCAAGCTCACGTTTTGTTAGCAAAACATTGAGCCGGCCACTGTCAAAACCAAAGATTATACAGTCAACCGAAATGTTGTTTATAAATGGTTTCATCGAACAAAGCGTAATAATTACACACTGCAAAAGTAATCTTTTTCAAATCGCAAATACATTGAAATAAAAAAACATATAAACAAATCTATATTCATATAACGTTATAATACAATAATATATAGTCAATTTTATTTAGAATCATTATAAATTACATATTTTCTTAAATAATATTTTTTTATGTTAAAAAATCTATAATTTTGCTACTGTGTATTTTTTACACTAAGTAATGCACAACACGAATTAAGATGTAAAACTAAAACTTATGCGTATGAATTCGACCTAAACAATTCACTTAAAATTAACCGCAAAACTTGTCATAATTAACATTAACTAATCAAATCATTCACTTAAACCCAATGCAAAATTTTATGAAGTCAGACTATTTCACATTCCAGGGAAAGAAACCGCTGGTGAAAAAAGCCCTGTTTCTGCTTGGACTGTTGCTCGTTAGTGTTGCACAGACACTAAGTGCGCAAAACACTTTTACCTACAGCGGCCTTGTAAAGGCTGAAAACGGTGATGCCCTTCCGGGAGTCAATGTTGTTGAAAAAGGAACCGTTAACGGCACAATCACCGATTTCGACGGCGCTTTCCAGATCACAACTACCAAAGCATCATCCACATTCACATTTTCGATGGTTGGTTATGAAACCATTGAAAGTACAATTAAACCGGGTGTTAAAGCCGCCATCGTCATGAAAGAAAGCGTTGTTGGTCTTGGCGAAGTACTTGTTGTCGGATACGGCGTTCAAAAGCGCTCAAACATCACAGGTGCTATTTCAAAGATGGACAACAAAACGATTAGTCAGCTGCCAACAAACAATGTGAACCAGGCACTGCAAGGCCGTATTGCCGGCGTGAACGCGCTGAACACATCCGGATCGCCCGGAGCTGCCACAAAGCTTGTGATTCGCGGTGTGGGTTCCAACGGCAAATCGCAACCGCTGTATGTTATTGACGGGATTGTTTCGGGCAATATTGACAATGTTGAACCCGCTGATATCGAAGCAATAACAGTGCTCAAAGATGCTGCATCAGCCGCTATCTATGGTGCTGAAGGTGCAAATGGGGTTGTGCTTGTTACAACAAAATCAGGTGCAAAAGGCACCAGCAAAGTTGAATACAATATGCAGTTTGGAAGCCAAAGCATTGGCAATTACACCAAGCCTATGGATGCTTCAAGCTATGCTACCTGGGTAAACGAAGCCAATGTTGGTGTTACAATTCCTACCAATTCCGATGTGAATACAAAATGGATGGAGGAAATTCTTGACAATGCCATGATGCAGCGCCATCACCTCTCATTCAGCGGCGGTACTGATAAAGGAAATTATTATGTATCAGGCGGTTACCTGAAACAAGGCGGCGTTATCGGTGGTGAAAAATCAAACTACGAACGCTTTACATTGCACAGCAATATAACCCAACAAGTGAAATCGTGGGTGAAGATCGGATCGAACCTCAACTACAGCCACTTCAAACGCAACGCCATCAACGAAAACGATGAATTCAGCGGTATTGTTGCTTCGGGCCTCATGCTCGACCCGCTTACACCGGTCACCTACAACGGTGCACTTCCCGGATTCGTTCAGGATGCCTTGAACGCCGGCAGAACGCTGGTTACCGATCCCAATGGTTTGTATTATGGTTTATCTCCTTATGTAAAAGGCGAAATTGCCAATCCATTGGCCCAAATGGCCATTGCAAAAGGCGGAACAACCGAAGATAAATTTACCGGAAATGTCTTTATGACCTTAGGCGATGAAAGCTGGAAAGGCTTCAAGTTTACAACACGCGCCAGTGCCGATGTTGCCAACCAGCTTTATCACACCTGGTATCCGACTTTCTGGTTCTCTTCGGAAAGGATGAACACCCAGGCCAACACCCGTGACAATACCGACACTTGGTTCACATGGATGTTTGAAAACTACCTCTCCTATGAAAAAACCTTTGCCGGAAAACACAATGTTTCAGGTGTGGTAGGTGTCTCAGCCAAACAATACACCTATAAATATATCAAAACCTTTAGCGGCCCAATTTTCACTGAGGATGATGACTTTGCTCAACATGGTGAAGTGGAGATTGACGGAAAAGTCAGCGGCAACCTCAGAGACGATCATTCTTCGTCCTATTTTGCCCGTGCAGCCTACGATTACGATGGCAAATACCTCTTTAGCGCTATCTTCCGCCGTGATGCAACTTCACTGCTTCACAGCAATAACCGTTGGGGAAATTTCCCATCAGTATCAGCAGGCTGGATTGTTTCGAGTGAAGACTTCTGGAAGTCTGATCTTATCAATTTCTTCAAAATCAGGGCTTCCTGGGGTAAAAACGGCAGTTTGAGTAATCTCGAACCCGACCAGTTCCGTTCGCTTATCGTGGCATCGGGTATTCAATACCCCAAACCGGGCGGTGGATTCTACACCGGTGCTGAACCTGAATTGCTTGCAAATCCCGAACTAAAATGGGAAACCAGCCAGCAACTCGACCTCGGATTCGACATGAACCTGTTGAACGACAGATTCTCTGTTGGTTTCGACTTCTTCAACAAAGTAACGAAAGATCTTCTCGTGCCCGGAACACCTCCTCCATCAGTGGGCAATTATGCACCATTTGTGAATGCAGGCGACATCACCAACAAGGGTGTTGAGCTTGAGCTGACTTACAGAAACTACGACCATGCATTAAGATACGACATCAGTGCCAATGCCACCTGGATGAAAAACGAAGTGACCTACCTGAACCCATTGCTCGACAGAGTTAGCGGCGAGACGATTGGTACCGGCTGGACAGCCACCTACCTCGAGCTCAATCAGCCTGTATGGTACTTCCGCGGCTATCAAACCGACGGCATCTTCCAAAACCAGGCAGAAATTGACGCATACAAAGCCGCCAATGGCGGACTGACAGGCTATAACCCTGTTCCGGGCGACCCGATTGTTGTGAACACAAACGGCGACAACCTTATCAACAACGAAGACCAGACCTACATTGGCAACCCTCATCCAAAATTTATGTGGGGTGCAAACCTGAACCTTGCCTATGCCAACTTCGACATGCGTATATTCCTGCAAGGTGTGCACGGACAAGATATCCTTATGGGATGGAACCGTTATGACCGATCAACCTCAAACCGCCCGCAGTTCTTCTTCGACGAACGCTGGACCGGCGAAGGCAGCACCAACGAAAGACCACGTGCCGATCAGTCAAGTCCATACATCTACAACAGCGACCTGATGATTTTCAAAGGCTCCTATGTAAGGGTAAGACAAATTCAGATTGGATACACCCTACCCGGCAAGATCACCAACAACACCCTGCAAAACCTGCGCGTTTCATTGTCATTGGACGACTACTTCACATTTACCAAATATCCCGGCATGGACCCTGCTGCAAGCACAGCTGACGACTCAGGACTTGGCATTGACCGTGGTTACTATCCAAGCCCGCGTAAAATCATGTTGGGACTGTCTGTTTCTCTCTAATCAAATCATTCACAACATTTAAAAATCAGAAATCAATGAAATCATCCTATAAATTACTGTTTGCGATGGCCCTGACGATTATGATCACGGCTTGCAGCAAGGATTTTCTCGAAGTTAATCCAATCGGCAAAATGTCAGTTGAGAAGTTCTA
>ERZ1645187.651-NODE-651-length-34084-cov-9.191425_pt1 | contig 34084 bp, 34 predicted proteins | sample MGYA00575352_ERZ1645187 | MGnify/ENA primary metagenome ERZ1645187 (study PRJEB40837, sample SAMN11349314) | freshwater sediment metagenome | isolation source: river sediment | host: Sediment | place: India: Wazaribad , New Delhi | collected 2017-02-21 ... | reverse complement strand
CCTCGGCATTGACCACGCGGTTGATCCGCCAGTTGGCATAGCGCACCAGCTTCATCTCGCGGCGGTGATCCGGCAGGCAATAGGCCACTTCGCGCAGCAGGCATTCGGTGGGCGAGATGGGTAGCCACTGCATGAAATCGATCTGGTCGGCATAGATGTCGAACGCCATGTTCGGCCACAGCTTGTAATAGAGCCAGCGGCCATGCGCCGCTTCCGGCAAGTGTTCGACGCGCGGCATATGGGTGCGATAGAACTTCTCCCAGAAGTTCTGTTTTTCGCCCTTCACCACATCGCCATAAAGGCGGTCGGCCCAGCCGTGCGCCTCAATCCGATAGGTCTTGCCCACCAGCCGCGACAGCCCGTCATGGGCGACCGGGATGTGCAGGTTATCGGAATAATTGTCGCCCACGTTCTTCCAGTTCACCGCGCGCGGGCGATAGCGAATGTCGCCCATCGGGCGCATTTCCTCGAACCGGTACTGGGCCACCTCGTCCTCGAACGGAGCCATCATTTCCGCCACGCTGGGGAAGCCGGCATCGACCAAGCGGACGAAGATGAAGCCGTGCCAGATTTCCAGATCGACCGGGACCAGCCCGTTCTCTTCCAGCTTCAGCGTCGGATATTCCGACTTCATCGGCACGCCGGACAGGCGGCCATCCGTCTCGAACGTCCAGGCGTGATAGGGGCAGACCAGCTTCTTCGCGCAGCCAGCCGGGCCTTCGACCAGACGCATCGCGCGGTGGCGGCAGACATTGGTGAAAGCGCGAACCTGACCATCATCGCCGCGAATGACGATCACGCTTTCGCCCAGGTAATCGATAGTGCGGTAATCGCCGGGTTCAGCCACTTCACTGACGTGGCAGACGATCTGCCAGCTGGGGCGGATCACCCGCTCCATCTCAAGATCAAAGAATTCGCGGTCGTGATAGATCCAGCCCGGCAGGCTGAAATCGGCATCGGGATCAGCCGCCTCGCTCGCGATTTCGGCAAAGGCGTGGTCGAGCTTGGTCATGGCTACACGAATCCTTGATCGGCTTGTTGAACGATCGTATAACAATGCACAGAGCCTTCGACAAGCTCAGGCGGAGCGGGGTTGGTTCATGCCTTGGCGGTGCTTCACGCCCCGCTCAGGCTGAGCCTGTCGAAGCCGAAGGACCAAAGCCACGTGACCACCAAAGCAACCTACCGCCGCGAGGACCCCGACGCCCGCCGTGCCAGCCTGATCGAGGCCTGCGCCCGCGTGCTGGCGCGCGAAGGCGTGGCCGGGGCCAGCGTGCGCGCGATTGCGCTGGAGGGCGGCGTTTCGCCCGGTCTGATCGGACATTACTTTGGCGGGGTCGATGCGCTGATCGCTTCGACCTATGCCCAGGTCGAAGCGCGCGTCGCCACTGCGCTGGACGAAGCGGTGGCCGCAGCCGGACCTGATCCGCGCGCGCGCCTTGATGCCTATGTCAGCGCCAGCCTGCTCCCGCCGATTGCCGACAGCGACCTGCTCTCCACCTGGATCGCGTTCTGGAGTCTGGTTCGCGCCCGGCCCGAAATCGCCGCGCTGCATGACGAGCAATATGGCCGGTTCCGCGCCGACCTTGAAAAGCTGCTCACGGAAAATGGCGTGAAGCAGGCCGCTCTGCGCCAGACGGCCATTGCCATCACCGCGCTGGTTGACGGGCTATGGCTGGAGCTGTGCCTTTCTCCCGAAACCTTTGCCGAAGGCGAGGCCGCCGCGATTGCCCGCAGCGGCCTTTCCGCCCTTATTTCGACAGTTCGCTGAACAGGATCGTGTAATAGTTCAGCCCCGGACGGATGTTCGACAGGCGCACCCGTTCGTTCAGGCCATGGGCGAAATCTTCGGAGTCCTTGCTGAACGTCGCGCTGGCGGCATAGCTGGGCACGCCCAGTGCCCGGTACCACATCGAATCCGTCGCGCCAGAGGACTGGCTGGGGAAGACGGGAACGCCGGGATAGACACGGCCCATCGCCTTTTCGACCGCGCCGACCAGATCCGCCCGCATCGGCGATGCCGGGGACATGGTGGTTTCGCCGCCCGAAACGTCTGTGATGGTCACTTCATTGCCCGCCACGCGGGCCAGTTCGTCGCGGATTTCCTGGCGCGTGTGGCCGGGGAAGACGCGGCAGTTGATATTAGCCGTCACCCGCTGCGGCAGCGCGTTCTGGGCATGGCCGCCGTGGATCATGGTCGGTACGCAGGTCGTCCCGACCTTGCCGACATAGGCCGGATTGGCGCGGAGCGTGGCCAGCGCCGCTTCGTCTGCCGGGTTGGCGGCAAAGGCGCGCATGGCGGCGGCCAGGTTGGGATCGGTTTCAAACCGCGCGGCGTTTTCGAAATAGGCCTTGGTGATCGGATTCTGCTCGGCCTTGAAACGATAGGCCCCGATCTTTTCCAGCGCCTGCGACATCTGCACGATCGCATTGACCGGGCGCGGAGCGGAACTGTGCCCGCCCGGGTTGGTCACTTCGACCTGATAGTCGACATAGGTCTTTTCCGCCCCCTGCCAGGTCCAGTAGAGCGGCTTGGCAGTCGCCTCGTCCAGCGTGCCGCCGCCACCGTCGATATTGATGACCAGTTCCGCATTCTTCAGCCGCTCGGCAATGATCCGGCTGGTCTTCATCGTGGTTTCTTCATCGCCCGAGAATTGCAGCACGATGGTCCGCTTGGGCTTGTAGCCCTGACGGCGCAGTTCGATCAGGGTCGAAGTGGCCATGGCAGCATCGAACTTCATGTCGCTTGCCCCCCGGCCATAGAGGATGCCGTCCTCCACCACCGGGGTGAAGGGATCGCGGGTCCAGTCCTTGGGGTCGGCCTCAACCACGTCCATGTGGCCGGAAATGACCAGCGGCTTCAAGCTGGGATCGCTGCCCTGCCAGGTGGCGATCATGTAGGCCGTGTCGTCAACCGGCACGATTTCGACATCTGCGGCCTGCCAGCCACCGGCGACGAGGGCTTGCTTCACCACTTCCAGCGCCTTCCCGGTTTCGTTGTTTTCCCCGCGTACCGAGCGCAGCGCGATCAGCCGCTTGGACAGGTCCAGCGCCTGCGCCTCTGCCACCGGATAGCTCTTGAGCGCAGGCTTGGCAGCGCGCGCATGAAGCTGGGGAACGGCAAGGGCAGTCGTGGCGGCAAGGCCAAGCAGCAGGGCAGTGTTACGCATCGGCGAATCTCCTTTGCGAGCTGTCTAGACCATCTTGGCCCGCAAGGGCGAGTGCGCAACTGACCCGCGCAAATCGGCCCAATCGCAGACGTATTCAGCCCCAAACCCCGCTTTTGCGGGGCCTGCCGTACTGGCGCCCCCGACTGGCCACTGCTAACCCAAGGCTCTCCACCAGTGCGAGAGGATGGGCGAAAGATGAGCTTTACTGCAGACCGCCTGCTGCTGTTCGGCGCGACCGGCGATCTGTCGCAGCGTATGTTGCTGCCCTCGCTTTGCGCGCTCCACGCCGACAAGCTGGTGGCCGAAGACCTGCGCATCGTCGGCACGGCGCGGCAACAGATGGACGACGCCAGCTTTCGCAATTTCGCGCGCGAGGCACTGGAAAAGTTCATGCCGGCTGACCGCCGCGGCGGCATGGCGACCTTCCTCAACCGCCTGACCTACCAGACGCTCGATGCGACCGACATGGCCGGTTATGATGCCTTGGCCGGCAAGGTCGGCACGCCCAACCACGGCCTTGCGATCTTCCTGTCCACCGCACCCAACCTGTTTGAGCCGACCATTGCCGGGCTGAGCGCAGGCGGCCTGACGGGTGAGAATGTGCGGATCGGGATGGAAAAACCGCTCGGCACCTGTCTGGAATCGAGCCGCGAAATCAACGATGCCGTGGCCCGCGCCTTTCCCGAGGACCGGACCTTCCGCATCGACCACTATCTGGGTAAGGAAACGGTCCAGAACCTCCTTGCCCTGCGCTTTGCCAACATTCTCTTCGAACCGCTGTGGAACGCAGCTCATATCGACCACGTTCAGATTACCGTGGCCGAGACTGTCGGGCTGGAAGGGCGGATCAGCTTTTATGATGGCGCGGGGGCGCTGCGCGACATGGTGCAGAACCATATGCTGCAACTGCTCGCCCTGGTCGCGATGGAGCCACCAGCGAACTATGATGCCACCGCGATCCGCGACGAAAAGGTGAAGGTGCTCCGCGCCCTGCGCCTGGTCGCGCCGGGTGAAACCGTCACCGGCCAGTACCGCGCCGGAGCGATCGAAGGTCTGCCCGTCCCCGGCTATGACGAGGAACTGGGCCAAAGCAGCGACACCGAAACCTTCGTCGCGATCAAGGCGCATCTGGACAACTGGCGCTGGAAGGGCGTGCCGTTCTACCTGCGCACCGGCAAGCGCCTGCCCGAACGCAAGACCGAGATTGTCGTCCAGTTCCGCCACGTGCCGCACTCGATCTTTGCCGGAAAGGGCGCGCTGACCACGCCGAACCGGCTGGTGATCGGTATCCAGCCGGAAGAAAACATCACCCTGTCGCTGATGGCCAAGGTGCCGGGGCTGGACCGCGAAGGCATCCGCCTGCGCGAAGTGCCGCTGGACATCGCCATGGCCGATGCCTTTGCCGGCCCCAACAAGCGCATTGCCTATGAACGCCTGCTGCTCGACCTGATCGAAGGCGACCAGACCCTGTTCGTCCGCCGCGACGAGGTAGAGGCGCAGTGGGACTGGATCGACGCAATCCGCGCTGGCTGGGCCACTCATAGCGTGCGTCCAGAGCACTACACCGCCGGATCGTGGGGACCAAGTTCGGCCATTGCGCTGACCGAGCGCGACGGGGTCCACTGGCATGAGTAGGCTGCACCCCGCGATCGAGCGCGTCACCGCGCGGATCATCGACCGTTCAAAAGACAGCCGCCGCCGCTATCTCGACCTGATAGAGCGCGAGGCAGAACGTTTTCCGAACCGCAATGCCCTGTCCTGCTCCAACCTCGCTCACGGCTTTGCCGCCGCGCTGGAAGACAAGGGCACGATCAAGAGCGGGCGCGGCCCGAACCTCGCCATCGTCACTGCCTACAACGACATGCTTTCGGCGCATCAGCCCTATGGCCGCTATCCCGAAGCGATGAAGCTTTACGCCCGCGAAGTCGGTGCAACGGCGCAGGTTGCAGGCGGCGTTCCGGCCATGTGCGACGGCGTCACGCAAGGGCAGGACGGGATGGAACTGTCGCTGTTCAGCCGCGACGTGATTGCCCTGTCCACCACCGTCGCGATGAGCCACGCGATGTTTGACGGCATGGCCCTGTTGGGGGTTTGCGACAAGATCGTGCCGGGGCTGGTGATCGGCGCGCTGCGTTTTGGCTATCTGCCCGCGATCTTCGTACCGGGCGGGCCGATGCCATCGGGCCTGGCCAACAAGGACAAGCAAAAGGTCCGCCAGCTCTATGCCGAGGGCAAGGCCAGCCGCGCCGACCTGCTGGAAAGCGAAAGCGCCAGCTATCACTCGCCCGGCACCTGCACTTTCTATGGCACAGCCAATTCGAACCAGATGATGATGGAGCTGATGGGCCTGCACGTTCCGGGTGCGGCTTTCGTTCCGCCCAATACGCCGCTGCGTTCCGCCCTGACCCGCAAGGCCGTGCACCGGCTGGCCGCGATTGGCCGCGAAGGCAGCGACTATCGCCCGATGGGCCGGGTCGTGGATGAAAAGGCGATTGTGAATGCCTGCGTCGGCCTGCTCGCCACGGGCGGATCGACCAACCACGCGATCCACTTGCCCGCCATGGCCCGCGCGGCGGGGATCGTGCTCGACTGGCAGGATCTGGACGAACTCTCTGCCGCCGTGCCGCTGATCGCGCGGGTCTATCCCAATGGCGCGGCAGACGTGAACCACTTCCACGCGGCGGGCGGGATTGGCTTTGTCGCACGCGAATTGCTGAATGCCGGGCTGATCCACGGCGATGTCGTGACCGTGGCCGAAGGCGGAATGCGCGCCTATGCGCAGGAGCCGGTGCTGAACGGCGAAGAACTGATCTGGCGGCCTTCGCCTGCGCAGAGCGGTGATCCGGAAATTCTGGCTCCGGCCTCTACCCCGTTCCAGCCCGATGGCGGGATGCGGCTGGTCACCGGCAATCTCGGCCGCGCCACGTTCAAGACCAGCGCGGTCGACCGCGAGCGCTGGACCATCGAGGCCCCGGCCCGCGTGTTTGACAGCCAGGACGCCGTGCAGGCCGCGTTCAAGGCAGGCGAACTCGACCGCGATGTGATCGTCGTCGTCCGCTTTCAGGGACCGCGCGCCAACGGAATGCCGGAACTGCACAAGCTGACCCCGCCGCTGGGGGTGTTGCAGGACAAGGGCTTCAAGGTCGCGCTGGTCACGGATGGGCGGATGAGCGGCGCGAGCGGCACGGTTCCTGCTGCGATCCACCTGACGCCCGAGGCATTGGGGGGCAGTCCGCTGGCCCTGGTGCAGGACGGCGACGTGATCCGGCTCTGCGCCCATGAAGGCACGCTGGAGGTGCTGGCCGATCTCTCCACCCGCCAGCCCGCCCCGGCCCCGCAGGTTGAAATGGGCATGGGCCGCGAACTGTTTGCCATGATGCGCCGCCATGCCGATGGCGCGGAACAGGGCGGTTCGGCCATGCTGGCAGAGGCAGGACTGTGAGTGCCAGCATCATCGCAGTCGATATTGGCGGCACCCATGCCCGCTTTGCTCTGGCCGAAATTACCCATCCCCAGCCCGGCCTGTTCGGCGCGGCGGCTGCCTTTGCCAAGGAACACCTGTCATGAGCCCCGTCGAAAAGATCATGCGCATGGCGCCGGTCATTCCGGTCCTGACCATCGAAGACGTCGCCCAGGCAGCCCCGATTGCCGAGGCCCTGGTAAAGGGCGGCCTGCCCGTGCTGGAAGTGACCCTGCGCACCTCGACCGCGCTGGAAGTGATCCGCGAGATGAAGCAGGTTCCCGGCGCGATTGTCGGCGCTGGCACGGTGCTGAACGAACACGCACTGGAAGATGCTCTGGCCGCCGGCAGCGAGTTCATCGTCTCGCCCGGCTTTACCGAAAGCCTCGCCAAGGCGGCGATTGCCTCGGGCACGGCCTTCCTGCCCGGCACGGCCACTGCGTCAGACATCATGCGCGGGCTGGATCTGGGGCTGGACCGTTTCAAGTTCTTCCCCGCCGTCGCCAATGGCGGCATCCCGGCGCTGAAGGCGATTGCCGCGCCGTTTGGCATGGTCAAGTTCTGCCCGACCGGCGGGATTACCGCCGCGACCGCGCCGGACTGGCTGGCACTCGACTATGTGCTGTGCTGCGGCGGATCATGGATCGTCCCCAGCGGCACGCCCGATCTGGCCGCAATCGAAGCGGCGGCACGGGCTGCGGCGACCCTGGCCCCATAGCTGCGGATCACTATGACGCTTGCCAACCTGTTCGGCGCCCACGGTTAGCGGCGGCGCCACTCCGCCACGCGCGGACCGTGGTCAAGGAAGCTGACCAGCACGTCGGCCAGACGCAGCCCGGCCCGCGCCCGCAAGGCGCGCCACGGCGAATGGTCCGCTGCTTCGGGCGCACTCGCCCCTTCGCGCAGGGGTTCCAGCAGGCGCGCGGTAAAGGCCGTGATCAGTGCGGGGTCGCGGATCGTCGCGACATATTCCGCATTGGCGCGGTGGCTGACGAAATCGAAGTTGGACGATCCCACCACCAGCGCCTCGCCATCGACCAGCATGGCCTTGGCATGGGTCATCATCGGGGTCAGGCGGATATCCAGACCGGATTTGCGCGCCACGCCCATCAGGTAATCGCGGATCACCGGCTTGTTGTTGGGGCGCGGGGTATAGAGCCGCACCGGCAAGCCGCGCGCAGCGACGGCGGCAAGCGCGTCGACAAAAGGAAAGGTCGGATAGGCGCTGACCACTTCGATCGACTGGCGCGCATTGGCGATCAGATTCAGGATCGGTTCGAACCCGGCCTCGTTCGCGCTACCATCCAGGCTGAGCAGGTCAAAGCCGTTCACTGCCCCGCAGCTGGTCGCGGTTTGCCCGCTCCAGTCCCGATCGAATTCGGCCGCCAGCCAGTCCGCCACCTGCGGACATTCGATCCGCACCATCATGTCGTGCCAGGCAAAGTTGTGATCGGAAAAGTTGATCCCGCCGATCCACGCGGCATTGTCGATCACCAGCAGCTTCTTGTGATTGCGCGTCGCATAGCGCAGCGGATTGCGGCCCACCGGATTGGTGATCCGCAGGCCCGCGCCACTGGCGATCATGGCATCGAACAGGTCCCAGGTCGCGGTCGCTTCGGCATGAAGGGTGCGGTCGCGCGACAGGGCCAGGAAGGTGTCGTTGACCACGTGACGGGTATAATCATCCACCAGCACGCGCCGTTCGCGCGCCGGGCTGGCAATCACCGCCCCGGCCACGGCGGAACCGGCGGCATCGCCTTCAAAGGTCATGGCCTGGATCAGCACACGGTCCCGCGCGGATGCAATGTCTGCGCTGGCCCGCGCCCAGAATTCCTCTGAGCCGACCGTCAGTTCAACTTTAGCTGTTGTGCCCCGTTCCATGCCGGGCGCTTGCCAGCAGCAAGGGCGCTAGACAAGCGAAAGGTCGGCGCGGACAGGCGATGTTGCCTGCCCACGCCGCCTGATCAGGCCGCGTCTTAACGCGGCGCCATGCGGATCGCGCCGTCGAGGCGGATGCACTGGGCGTTGAAGTAAGAGTTGCGGACCAGTTCCAGCGCGAGGCTGCCGAACTCTTCCGGCTTGCCGAGACGCTTGGGGAACGGGACCGAAGCGGCCAGGCTGTCCAGAACCTGCTGCTTGGCGCCCAGCATCAGCGGGGTGGCAAAGATGCCCGGCATGATCGAATTGACGCGGATGCCCACGTCGGAAAGGTCGCGCGCCATCGGCAGGACCAGACCATTTACGCCAGCCTTTGCCGAACCATAGATTACCTGGCCGATCTGGCCGTCCTGTGCCGCAACCGAAGCGGTCAGGGTGATGCAGCCGCGTTCGCCGTCTTCCAGCGGCTCCAGCGTGGCCATGCCTTCTGCCGAAAGCGAAGCGATGCGATAGCTGGCGACCAGAATGCCCTGCACGCCATATTCATAGTCTTCAGTCGGCAGGCGCTTCAGCTTGCCGGCTTCCTTGTCAAAGGCCAGCGTCTTGCCGCGGCGGCTGGTCATCGCGCAGTGCACGCAGATGCGTTCCTGACCATGAGCGGCGCGGGCCTTGGCAAAACCGGCCACGACCGATTCCTCGCTGGTGATGTCCACCTTGCAGAAAATGCCCCCGATGGCCTTGGCGACTTCCTCGCCCTTTTCCTCGTTAACGTCGAAAATGGCGACTTTCACACCAGCGGCGGCAAGCGCCTCTGCCGTGGCCCGTCCCAGGCCCGATGCACCACCGGTAACTACTGCAGCAGTCGATGAATCAATCCGCATTTGACTCTCCTTTTAATCGCGCGATTAATGCCCTGCGATTGCCGGGGGGGCAAGGGAGGATTGGATGTCGCACAACGTTGATGTGTTTTGGTCGTTTCGCAGCCCGTATTCGTACATTGTGGTGCCGAAGCTGATCGAGCTGGAGAATGAATGGGACGCCGTGGTGAATGTCAGGCCGGTCCTGCCGATTGCCGTGCGCCAGCCGGATTTCTTTGCCAATGCAGATCCGCTGTGGACCACCTACCTGATGCGGGACTGCGTGCGCAGCGCCGAATTCGCCGGAATGCCGCTGCGCTGGCCGCGCCCCGATCCGGTCGTGATGGACTTTGCCACAAGGACCTATCCCAAGGAGCAGCCGCATATTCACCGCCTGACCCGCCTTGGCGTGCTGGCAGCGGAACGTGGCAAGGGCTTGCCCGTACTGCGCGCGGTCAGCCACCTGATCTGGTCAGGCGAAACGGATGGCTGGCACGAAGGCGACCACCTGGCCCGCGCCTTTGCCCAGGCGGGCTGCGATCTGGCGGAGATGGACGCGGTGCAAGAAGCCGAGGCCGACCGTCTGGACGAAGTCATCAAGCAGAACGAGGCCGACCAGCGCGCGGGCGGCCATTACGGGGTGCCGCTGATGGTCTATGATGGCGAGCCGTTCTTTGGGCAGGACCGCTATGACCAGCTGGTCTGGCGAATGCAGCAGAAGGGCATGGCGGCGCGTTAAGTCCGACGCTTCGGCGCCCTGGTAAAGCTCCACCCTTCCGGCATGGCCCGCGCCACCAGTCCGCCGATCGAGGCCGGCTGGCGGGCCAGCAGACTGTCAAACAGCCGCGCCACGGCAGAGCCGCGCGGGGCCTCGCCATCCAGTTCGGTGACCAGCCGGGTCAGGACCCGCAAGGCAATCGCACGGGGCGCCTGCGGGCGGTAGATATAGCCCATCGGTCCCTTGCTGACCGCTTCGGACCATTCCCGCGCCGCCGCCCAATCTAGCGCGGCATCGGCATCAGCCAGATTCGCCGCACTTTGCGAAAGAGCCGGAACGTCGAGCCAGTCTGCCCCGGCAAGCGCCTTCCTGATCCGGACGCGGTCAAAGCGATCATCTTCGTTCGACGGGTCCATCGCCGGAGAAAGGCCCGCCGCCTGAACGATCCCAACCAGCTCGCTGCGCCGCCAGCCCAGCAAGGGCCGCACCACCGGCAAGCGCGTCTGCGGGATCAGACCCCGCGCCCGAACGCCGGAAAGGCCCGCCACGCCGCTGCCCCGGTTAAGGCGCAAGAGCAGCGTTTCGGCCTGATCGTCAGCGTGGTGGGCGGTGGCCAAAGCCTCCAGCCCGGCGCGCTCCATCCACCCGGCCAGCGCAGCATAGCGCGCGGCGCGGGCCTGCGACTGAACGTTGCCCGCCGCCACTTCCACTTTCAACGTCTGGTGCGGCACGCCCAGTTCGGCACAGGTCGCAGCAACCATGGCCGCTTCATCGGCGCTTTCCCGGCGCAGGCCGTGATCGACCGTCGCCGCTTCAACCTGTCCGGGCGAGGCGGCATGGGCAAGCAGCAACAGCGCCATGCTGTCAGGCCCGCCCGAAACGGCGACGCCCAGCCGCCCTTTCCCGCTCCACAAAGGAGCAAGATCGGTAGCGAACCGGGCGGTCAGTTCCGGATCAGGCAGCGCCAAGGCCGCAGGCCCACACTCAGGTCAGGCCGGGCACTTCAGGCCGCGCTTGGTCGCATCGTACTGCGACTTGAGCCGACCCGCCGCATCCTTGGCAAATTCGCGCTCGAACTGATCGAGTGCGACGCAGGCGCGGTTGGTGTCTTTCAACCGGCGCATCGATTCCGCCAGCATCAGGACGCTGTCGCCAGCGCGCTCACCCTTGGGGTTGGCCTTGTAGTTCTGCAGGAACCAGCTGGCGGCTTCGCGCGGATTGCCATCGTCCAGATAGGCGCGGCCCAGCAGGTTGCGGGCAAAGCTGCCACGCGAATGCTTGGGATACTTGTTCAGGAACAGCTTCAGCTGCTGCTGCGCCTCGGGATAGAATTTCGCATCCCACAGGCGGTAGCCATAGGAATATTCGTCATCGCCCGGGTCCTGGGTCTGCGGCTTTTCAATCGCGCGGACCGCAGCAACGCGCTGCGCCGAGAGATCGACCGGCTTGGCCGCGGGCTTGGCTGCCGGAACAGCCGCAGGCTTGGCCGCAGCGGGAGCCGCTGCCGATGCACCGCCGGTCATTGCGGCAAGATTGCTGCTTGCCGCCGCGCCGACTGCCACTTCGCCGCCAGCAGCCTTGCCGCCTTCCAGCGTGACAAGGCGGGCCTCAAGCTGATCCATGCGGTTGCGGCCTTCCTCAACCTGCGCGGTGAGGCGGGCAAGCTGGCCTTCCAGCGAGTCCATGCGGGTCAGCATGTCGGCGGCAGGATTGCTGGCCGGGGTGCCTGCCGGAGCCGTGCCGCTCTGGCTTGGCTGGATCTGCGGAAAGAACTTGGCGTCACCGCCCGGGAATACCACGCGCTGCAAAGCCGAGACTTCGGATTCAACCTTGCGAACCCGTGTTTCCAGACTGACATCACCCGCAGTCTGGGCCAGGGCCGGAGTGGCAATGATCAAAGCCAGGCAGGCGACCAGCGGCTTGTTCTGGATAAATCGCTTCATCTTGTTAGTCCGTCCGATGCTAGATGCGCGGTCATGGGCCAGTCCGGCAGAACTGGTGATGAACCGTTGCCACGATCTAGCCGCCCCGGAATGGCCCTGTCGAGAAGCCGGAAAAAGCTATCCTCAACCTAGGTTGCGGCAGGTGCAGGCACCGGTTCCGCCACCGGAGCAGCCGCAGGCTGGCTGGCCGGCTGCGCCGACGCGCGCGGCCTGGCGGCAGGTGCCGGACGGGCAGCCGGGGTCTGTGCCGGTGCCGGTGTGGCCGCCGGAGCGCCACGCGCCAGCAAGGCCGCAGCCGTAACCGAAACGTTATTGATCGACTGCTGCTGTTCCGACAGCTTCGGCACTGGCTGGCCGTTGATGGTAATGGCCAGCGCATCAGGGCGCACCGTGGCAAGGCGGACGTCAGGCTGGTCCGCCGGAACGGTCCAGCTTTCGCCCTGGACCAGCTCCTTTTGCAGCAACTGGTTGCCCGCCGCATCGGTGAACTTCACCCAGACCTTGGGCGCAGTGGCGGTGAAGACGACCACGCCGGCAACCGGGGCCGGGGCCGGAGCAGCAGCAACCGGCGCAGGGCTGGGCGTTTCGATAATCGAGGGCAGTTCCACCGCCGGCGCGATCATCGGCCGGGCGAAAAGGAACACGGCCACCAGCACGGCGGCGATGCCAAGCACCCCCAGCCACAGCAGCACGCCGCCCGGCACGCGCGCGGGATCGCCCGGCTCAAAGGTCTGGACCGCGCGGCGCTGCTCCACTGGCTGCTGCGCATCCAGTTCGCTGCGCACGGCGGCGACAATCTCCGCCGGATCAAGCCCGACGACTTTGGCATAGGAGCGCGAGAAACCGACCGCATAGGTTCGCGCGGGCAAGGCCGCATAGTCACCGGCTTCGATAGCAATCAGATGCCGCTCGGGAATGCGCAGGATTCCGCAGGCATCGGCCCGGCTCATCCCCGCAGCTTCGCGCGCGCGTTGCAACCTTGCCCCTGCACTATCCAGAGGCAATTGCGCCTCCGCAACTTCTGTTTCTGACATTTCAACCCCAAGCAAAGCGACCAGAGCGGCTGGCTTTCCAGCTTGTGCGGACAATCCCTTAAAGCCGGGTCAAGTCAACGGTAAACGCGCCGGGCTGAAGGACCAAGTCGACAGGATGGCTCGCAAATGTGACGGGCTGGTTAAAGCGCGACTCCGGACGCGGCTCAGTCCGCTTCGATACCGCGGTCCGCAGCCCACTGCGCCAGAGCATCGCGCAGGCTGGATGGCGGGTTGGAAAGCCAGCCGTTCATCGCCTCGGCAATTTCGGGCAGGTCAATCTTGCGCACCAGTTCCTTGATCGGACCGACTGCGGCGGGCGTGATGGACAGCCGCCGGATGCCGATACCCAGCAGGGCCAGGGCCTCCAGCCGCCGCCCGCCCATTTCGCCGCAGACGGTGATGTCGACCGGATGCCCAGCCAGGCCCAGCTGGACGCGCTTGAGGAAGCGCATGATCGAGGGCGAGAGCCAGTCATAGCGTTCGGCCAGCTTCGGGTTGGCGCGATCGGCGGCAAACAGGAACTGGGTGAGGTCGTTGGTCCCGATCGACAGGAACGACAGGCGCGGGGCCAGCAGGTCGAGCTGTTCGGCCAGAGCCGGCACTTCCAGCATGGCACCATAACGGATCGCTTCGGGCAGCAGCTTTTTCTGCGCCTTGAGATACTGAAGCTGGTTTTCGAAAACCTGCCGCGCGGCATCAAATTCCCACGGTTCGGACACCATCGGGAACATGACATTCAATGTCCGGCCCGCCGCCGCTTCCAGTAGCGAACGCGCCTGAACCTTGAGCAGCCCTTCCCGCTCCAGCGCGACGCGCAGCGCGCGCCACCCCATCGCCGGGTTCTCCTCATGCTCCCCATCGTTATGGCGCAGGTAGGGCAGCACCTTGTCTCCGCCGATATCGACCGTGCGGAATACCACCGGCTTGTCCCCCGCCGCTTCCAGCACGTCACGGTAAAGCCGCGTCTGCCGCTCACGCGCGGGCAGGGTTGCAGAAACGAGGAACTGGAATTCGGTGCGGAACAGGCCCACCCCGTCTGCCCCGGTCAGGGCCAGATTGGGCATGTCGTCGCGCAGGCCGGCATTCATCATTACCGTGATGCGGGTGCCATCGCGGGTGAACGGCTCGACATCGCGCAGCGCGGCATAGGCAGCGGCGCGCTCCTTGCTCTTGGCGAAGCGGGCCTCGAACGCCTCGATCATCGCGTCGATCGGGCGAACGGTTGCCTCTCCCCGGTCGGCATCGAGCAGCAGGAGATCGCCGTCGCGGACCACGCCGCGCAGCGAACGCACCCGGCCCAGCACCGGAATACCCATGGCGCGGGCGACGATGACCACGTGAGCGGTCAGCGACCCTTCCTCAAGGATCACGCCCTTCAGGCGGCGCTTGTCATATTCCAGCAGTTCTGCCGGACCGAGATTGCGCGCGATCAGTATAGTATCACCGCGCAGGCCCTGGCTGGCCGCCGTGCCCATCTGGCCAGAGACGATCCGCAGCAGGCGGTTGGAGAGGTCCTCCAGATCGTGCATCCGGTCGGCCAGCAGGGGATCGTCAATCTGGCGCATCCGCATCCGGGTGCGCTGCTGGACCCGTTCAATTGCCGCCTCGGCCGTCAGGCCGGAATCGATCGCCTCGATAATCCGGCGGCTCCAGCCTTCGTCATAGGCGAACATCTTGTAGGTCTGGAGCACCTCCTCATGCTCGCCCCCCACGCCGAATTCGGCCTGGCTGGCCATCCGGTCGATCTGTTCGCGCATCTTGTCAAAGGCAAGGTACACGCGCTGCAGTTCGGCATCGCGGTCCTCGGCCATGACGTGTTCGATGGTAATGCGCGGCTGGTGATAAACTGCCGTGCCCATGGCCAGCCCCTTGACCAGCGTCAGCCCCGGCAGGCGCACCGGCCCGGTCTGCTGCGGGCTGAGCGCCGCCTGCTCGTCATCAACCAGCCCCGCGTTGGAAATCAGCTCGGACAGGACCATCGCCACGGTCTGGAGCGCCTCGATCTCCACTTCTTCATAGCGGCGCGATTCCGCGTGCTGGACGCAGAGCACGCCCACGGCCCGTTCGCGCCGGACAATCGGCACCCCGGCAAACGAGCGGTACTTTTCTTCACCCGTTTCCGGACGATAGGAAAAGTCCGGGTGGGCGGTCGCCTCAGCCAGGTTCAGGGTTTCGATATTGGCGGCAATCGTGCCGACCAGACCTTCGCCCACGCCCATGCGGGTTACGTGGACCGCCTCTTGCGCCAGCCCCTTGGTAGCGAAGAGTTCCAGCATCCCTTCGCGCAGCAGATAGATCGAGCAGACTTCGCTATCCAGCCCTTCGCCGATCACTTCTACCACGGTGTTCAGCTTGGCCTGCGCATGGCTGCGCGAAGCCATCACGTCGTGCAGACGGGTCAGGATCGTGCGGGCGGCGGAGACTGCGCTGGTCACTGGCATGGGGGGAGCCTAGACCAAACCTTGCCAAGTGCAAACGCGGCCGATCCAGTTTGGATACGAATTTATGCTTTAGGGCCGGGAAGGGGCGCTAGACCCCTCCCCCGCGCCGGTCAGAAAAGGGCTATCTCTTCCTTGATGCGGAGCTTTCGCTTCTTCATCAGCTGGACAGCCGCGAGATCAGGCATGGGTCGGCTCAATTCCTCCTGGATCTTGCGTTCCAGACCAGCGTGCTTGAGCTGCAATGCACTGACATGCGCTTGTTCCATGCGGCTTCCTCCTAGTTTTAGCCCCAGGGTTACAATTTACCCGCGGGCTGCAAGGACCAACCGGTACCCGACTCGGCATCCGGCGAGTCACTGCGATTGTCATGAAAACACATTAAGCCTATCCTGCAAAACGGTTATGCGGGGACCCGCAGGCAGATTGCGATGGACCGGCAGATGGAGGCCAGGGCGTGAACGAGGAAGAGCTGAAAAAGCGGCTGGAAATGCTGCGGATCGAGCATCGCGACCTCGATGCCGCGATCGACGCGCTGACCGCTGCCGGCTCGATCGACCAGCTTCAGATCGCCCGCCTGAAGAAACGCAAGCTCAAGCTGAAAGACCAGATGGCGATGATCGAGGATTACCTGATCCCGGATATTATCGCCTGATCAGGAATTGTCCCGGAACGGGACAGGCAGGAAATAACCCGCCAAATCACCCTTAATCCGATTGGCAACGGGAAATCTGTGCGCCTAACGCCGGCACATGGCAGCACCGGCAAGCATCAATCCCCGCATCATCGAAGCGCTCTATTGCGAAGCACTGGTCCTTTCGGACGAGGTGCGCGCAGCTTTCGCTCCTTCGCCAGAGAGCCGCGTTTCAACCGCGACCGAGGAAGAGGCTCTGGCGCTTTCGTGCGAGGGACTGCGCGCCACGACCCGGATGATGCAGGCAGCCGCATGGCTGCTCAATCACCGCGCCTATCTGGCCGGAAACCTCAGCGAACTGCAGCTGCGCCGCTATGGCAGGCTGCAGCCCAGCCCGGCAGGCGATCCAGAGCGGCTGGCCCTACTTGATCCCGCCCTGTGCGAGCTGATCCGCGCAACCGAGCTGCTGCATGAGCGCCTGATGCGGCTGGAACAGTGCTGGCGAGCCGAGGAAGTGCAGGAACAGGACGACATCTTTTCCCTGCAACGCCGACTGGGCATGCGCGCCCACGGCTAGCTTTCTCTCGACACTGGCCGCAGCGCTCCCCATATCTGCGCCACGATGAACATACCGCCTCAACCCTGGCCGACCGGCCTTTCCGAGCAATGCGAACCGCTGGTGCGGCGCGTCCTGGCGCCCAATGCCTCGCACTATACCTATACCGGCACCCAGACCTATATCGTCGGCGCAGGCAGCGAAGTCGCCGTGATCGACCCCGGCCCGGCAGATACGGGGGCCGAGGGCGATCCCTCCCCGTTCAAGGGCGCGGACACCAATGGCCAGGGCCATGTCGAGGCGATTCTGGCCGCAGTCGGCGATGCGCGGATTGCAGCCATCCTCTGCACCCACACCCACCGCGATCACTCCCCCGCCGCCGCCGTGCTGAAGGCGCGGACCGGCGCACCGATCATCGGCTGTGCGCCGCTGGTACTGAACGACGATGGCCCGCGCGCCGATAGCGCCTTTGACCAGACCTATGCGCCCGACCGGGTGCTGGCCGATGGCGAACGGATCAGCGGCACGGACTGGACGATCGAGGCCGTCGCCACCCCCGGCCATACCAGCAATCACCTGTGCTATTCGCTGGTGGAAAGCGGCGCACTGTTCACCGGCGATCATGTCATGGCCTGGTCGACCAGCGTAGTCTCGCCCCCGGACGGCGATATGAGCGCCTATATGGCCAGCCTCGCCAAACTGTATGAGCGTGAGGACACGGTGTTCTATCCCGCCCACGGCCCGGCAGTCGAAAAGCCGAAGCAGCTGGTGCGCGGCATGCTGGGCCATCGCCGCCAGCGCGAGAGCCAGATCCTGCGCCTGCTGGGCGAAGCACCGCAGACCATCCCGGACATGGTTGCAGCCATGTACAAGGGCCTCGATTCGCGCCTGACCGGGGCGGCGGGGCGCTCGGTACTGGCCCACCTCTATGACCTGAGGAACCAGGGCAAGGTGACAGAGGACAACGAGACATGGCGGCTGAACTGACCCAGCCGCGTCGCGGCAATGGCCTGCCATGGCTGGTTGCGGCGGCAGCGCTGGCCGGGGCAGGCTATCTGGGTTGGGTCGCCTATGGCCCGGAGGATCACGGCGATCCGATCACCACCAGCCTGGCCGCCTTTGAAAAAGCCAACCGCCTGACCGTCTTTTCCGCCCAGCTGGTGCCGGTTGTCACTTCGGATGATGAACGAATGTTCGGCCTGCTAAAAAGCCGGCAGGTCGCAGTGATCCCCGCGCGGGTCGATTACACGCTGGACCTCTCGCGGCTCGATGCCGGGCGGCTCGGCTGGGACAAGGAAGGCAAGCGGCTCGACGTTACCCTGCCCCCGTTGCAGGTGTCGAAACCGAACATGGACGAAGCGAACGCCCAGTATCTGCGCGAAGGGGTGTGGATCACCGGCGATGCCCAGGCCAAGCTGACCCGCAGCAACACCATCGTTGCCGAGCGTGAAGCGACGAAGCAGGCGGCCAATCCGGCCCTGCTCGATCTGGCCCGCACGGCGGCGAAGCAGGCCGTGGCGCAGAACCTGTCTGTCCCGCTGCAAGTGGCAGGCTATGGCGACGTGCGCGTCACCGTCCACTTCGACGGAGAGCCGACTCCACCCTGACGAGCGACATTGCCCTCCCCACACCTAAGGTGTATTACTTACCTATAACGGGTCGCGGTCCAGATGGGGAGAGCCGCGATGGCAACAAATCTAAACTTTGAGAATGTCGCCCCTCCACGCGCAGCGTGGCGGAGCGATCAGCAATTCTTCGTGACCATGAACATCGTCTGTTCGGTTCTGGTCGTTTTCGGCTTTGCGCAGTTCGCGCTGCGCGGCTTCGTCGATCCGATGCGCGCGCCGTGGTGGGTCCACGTACATGGACTGGCCATGCTGGCATGGCTGGGGCTGAACGTGTTTCAGGCGCAACTGGCGCACGGCGGCTCGATCGCGCAGCACCGCCGCCTTGGCAAGATCGGCTTTGCCCTGGCCATGGGCATTGCCCTGCTCGGTGCCTTTACCGGAATCATGGCCGTCGTGCGCGGTACAATGCCGCCGTTCTTTGCGCCCGGCTATTTCCTGGCGCTGACCAATCTCGGCATGGTGATCTTTGCCGGCCTGATCGTGGCCGCCGTAAAACTGCGGCGCGATACGGAATGGCACCGCCGCCTGATGCTGGTGGCGCTGATCTTCATTCTGGAGCCTGCCTTGGGCCGCATCCTGCCGATGCCGCTGCTGCAGCCCTATGCCCAGTGGTGGGAACTGGCCTTCCAGTTGCTGTTCCTAGCCATTGCCATGGGCCACGACCAGCGGCACCGCGGCGCCATACACCCGGCCTTCTGGCTGGGGGCGGTGGTCCTGATCGGCTTTCACGGGCTAGTCTTCGGCCTCAGCCACCTGCCGCCGTGGGTGGCCATGGCAGAAAGTCTGCGCACCTGATCCGCAGCGCCTTGATTAGTGCGGTCTGACGGGCCATCTGGGGGGCACTTAAAGAGGGCCTTCCAGATGACCGTCCAGACCGAAAACCTTTCCGGCATCGACATCCGCGCCGAGATCGAACGCCTGCGCAAAGAGCGCAATGCCGTGATTCTGGCGCACTATTACCAGAAGCCGGAAATCCAGGACCTGGCCGATTACATCGGCGACAGTCTGGAACTGTCGCGCAAGGCGGCGGAAACCGATGCCGAAGTGATCGCTTTCTGCGGCGTCAAGTTCATGGCGGAAACGGCCAAGATCCTCGCCCCGCAAAAGACCGTGATCCTGCCCGATCTGGATGCCGGGTGCAGTCTGGAAGATTCCTGCCCGCCGGAAAAGTTCGCCGCGTTTCGCGCCGCCCATCCGGACCATATCGCGCTGACCTACATCAACTGCTCGACCGAGGTGAAGGCGCTGTCCGACATCATCGTCACTTCCTCCAGCGCGGAACTGATCCTGTCGCAGATCCCGCCCGAGCAGAAGATCATCTTTGGCCCCGACCGGCACCTTGGCGGTTACCTCTCGCGCAAGTTCAACCGGGAAATGCTGCTGTGGCCGGGCGTCTGCATCGTTCATGAAGCCTTTTCGGAAACCGAGCTGCTCAAGCTCAAGGCCCAGCACCCCGACGCGCCGGTTGCGGCCCATCCGGAATGCCCGCCCCACATCATCGACCATGCCGACTATGTCGGTTCGACCAGCGGCATCCTGAACTATGCCAAGGCGTTTGATGGCGACACCCTGATCGTCGCGACCGAGCCGCACATCATTCACCAGATGGAACTGGCCCTGCCGGGCAAGAACTTCATCGGTGCGCCGGGTGCAGACGGCCAGTGCGCCTGCAACATCTGCCCCTACATGGCGCTCAACACGCTGGAAAAGCTCTACCTTGCCCTGCGCGACCTCAAGCCGCAGGTCCACATCGAGGAAGGCCTGCGCCTGCAAGCCAAGAAGAGCCTCGACAAGATGCTGGAAATGGCTGGCGGCACCGTGGGCAAGGGCGATCTGGGCGCGCGCTGAGCGGCGCGGCTCAGTCCTGGGTTGAGCGGGCCAGAACCAGGCCCGCGCCAACCAGCGCCATGCCCAGAAAATCGAGCGGGCTCAGCACTTCGCCAAAGACCGCCCAGCCGACCGTGACCGCAATCGCGGGCTGGGTCATCAGCGCCAGCCCGACGATGAAGGCACTGAAATGGCGCAGGGCATAGACAAGCAGCCCCTGCCCGATGACCTGACTGGTAATCGCAAGGGCAATGACTGGCAGCCAGTTGGTCGGCCAGACCGGCTCACCCATGGCCAGCGCCGTGCCAAGCAGGATCGGCAGCCCTGCCATGGTGGCATAGACCAGCACGGTCCAGCCCCCCAGATCGGCCCGCGCGCGCTGGGCCAGCAGGATGTAGAAGGTATAGAGAAACCCGGCGAGCAGGCAGAGCAGGTCGCCGATCAGGGTTTCCTGCCCGATCTCCAGACTGCGCCCCAGCAGGATTGCGGAACCGGCAATCGCGGCAATGAATGCGGCCCACTCCATCGCCCGCGGCGCGCGGCGCAGCGCGATCAGGCCGACCGCGACCAGCAGGATCGAGCCGGAATTGCCGAACAGCGTGGCATTGCCCAGCCGGGTTCGCTCAATCCCCAGATGCCATGAGGCCAGGTCGAGCGAGAAGAACAGGCCCGCGCCAAGGATCGCGGCAATCGCCAGCTTGCCATGGCCCAGCAGGCGCTGGCCATTCATCCGGGCCAGCAGGATGAATACCGGCATGGCCAGCAGCAACCGCCAAAAGCCCGCAGAGACCGGCCCGGTATCGGCCAGCCGCACCCATAGCGGCCCCAGTGCCAGCGCGGCATTGCCGCCCAGCAGTGCGGCAAAGTGCCAGCCGCTCCAGTCACGCTCCCCGGTTGCCAAGGTCATGGGCTTGCCTTAGCGCTGCGAAACGAATTGCAAAACGAAATCGATGGAGAGACCCTGTGCACGACGCCTTGTTCCAGCCAATCAACCTGGGCGCGATTGAAGCCAAGAACCGCATCCTGATGGCACCGCTGACCCGTGGCCGCACCGATGCAGGCTCGGTCCCGAATGCGATGATCGCCGAATATTACCGCCAGCGCAGCGATGCCGGCCTGATCATTTCCGAAGCGACCGGGATCAGCGTCGAAGGTCTGGGCTGGCCCGCCGCTCCGGGCGTGTGGAACGATGCGCAGACCGAAGGCTGGAAGCTGACCACCGATGCCGTGCACAAGGCCGGCGGCAAGATCGTGATGCAGCTGTGGCACATGGGCCGTCTGGTCCACCCGGACTTCCTCGGCGGCGAAGCGCCGGTTTCGGCCAGCGCCACCACCGCACCGGATCACGCCCACACCCCGACCGGGCGCAAGCCGCACCAGCAGGCCCGCGAAGCAACCAAGGCCGATATCGCCCGCATCATCGGGGACTATGCCGCCGCCGCCCAGCGCGCCAAGGATGCCGGGTTTGACGGGGTCCAGCTGCACGGCGCAAACGGCTACCTGATCGACCAGTTCCTGCGCGCCAGCACCAACCTGCGCACCGACGAATATGGCGGCAGCGCGGAAAACCGCACCCGCCTGCTGCGCGAAGTGCTGGAAGCGCTGGTCGGCGTCTGGGGCGCGGACCGCGTTTCTGTGCGCCTTTCCCCCAATGGCGAAACCCAGGGCTGCGACGATCCCGATCCGGCCACCCTGTTCGCCGCTGCGGCCAAGGTCTGTCAGGACCTCAAGCTGGGCTTTGTCGAATTGCGCCAGCCCGGGCCGGACGGCACCTTCGGCGCGACCGAAGTGCCCAAGCAGGACGCCGTGATCCGCGCGATCTACACCGGTCCGCTGGTGCTGAATTCGGACTATACGGCTGAACAGGCCGCAGCCGATGTAGCCTCTGGCCGCTGCGATGCGATCAGCTTTGGCCGCGCCTATATCTCCAACCCGGACCTTGCGACCCGTATCCGTCTGGGCGCGGAATGGGCTCCGAACGTTGATGTGCCGAAGACCTGGTACCTGCCCGGACCCGAAGGCTACATCGACTATCCCACGCTGGAATCGGCCACGGCCTGAGCTCACTGGATTGCCGCGGGGCTGCGCCCCTCGCAATGACGAAGGGGTAAGTGACCTCGTCGTTGCGAGGAGCCTTGCGACGAAGCAATCCAGAGCCTTCCAAACCAGCTGACACCGTTTCAAAAGGATAATTCATGGCACTGCGTTCGTGGCTGTTCGTTCCCGGCGACAGCGAGAAAAAACTTTCCAAGGCCGCCGATACCGGGGCCGATGCGATCATCCTCGATCTTGAGGATTCGGTCACCCTGGCCAACAAGCCGCGGGCGCGGGAACTGGCGCTCGGCTGGCTTCAGGCCACCCGCAGCGACGCCGCAAGCCAAGGCCGCTGGGTGCGGATCAACGCGCTGGACAGCGACATGTGGCGCGACGACCTGAGCGCCGTCATGCCCGGCGCGCCGGACGGGATCATGCTGCCGAAAAGCGCGGGGCCGGAATCGGTCCAGCAACTGGCGGCAGAAATCTATGAGCTGGAAGGCCGCAATGGCATTGCCAACGGCAGCACCAAAATCCTGCCGCTGGTCAGCGAAACGGCAGCGGCGGCAATCACCATCCCGGCCTATGCCACGGTGCCGATGCCGCGGCTGGTCGGGCTGACCTGGGGGGCGGAAGACCTGTCCGCCGCGATTGGCGCCACCCGCAAGCGCGATGCCAATGGCGAATGGACCGACGCCTTCCGCTTTGCCCGGATGCAGACCCTGCTGACCGCGCACGCCTGCGAAGTGTTTGCCATCGACACCCTGCACGCCGACTTTTCCGACACGGACGGCCTTAAGCGCGCGGCAGAGGCGGCGCGGGCTGACGGCTTTTCCGGGATGCTGGCGATCCATCCGGCGCAGGTGCCGGTGATCAATGCCGCCTTCACGCCGACCGATGCCGAAATGGCAGAGGCGCGCGCAATTGTGGATGCCTTCACGGCCAATCCAAACGCAGGAGCCTTGCAGATCGAAGGGCGGATGATCGACCGCCCCCACCTCAAGCTGGCCCAGCGCCTGCTAGGGATTGCCGAATAAGCCTTAGGCAGTTGGCGTAGCGGAAGGAGCGGGCTTGGCCGGTTCTTCCGCTGCGGGCGCATCGGTCGCGGCGGCGTCAGCCTCGTCCGCCTTTTCGGCTTTCTTGCCGCTGCCGGTCTGCGGGGCCAGCGGAGCCTGCGAACGGACCTGATCGACCGGGATCATTGCATCGCTGACCGAGGCGGGCAGAATCTGCCCTTCGGCCTTGCCGCCCTGTTCCTTGCCGCCCTTTTCACCGCAACCGGCCAGAGCCAGCGCAAGCAGTGCTGCGGGAATCGCCTTGTTCATTTTCCACTCTCCGGCGGGCAGGGTCGCTCCAGCGCGGCGAGGAAATCACCCGCGCGCTTCAGCAATGCCGCATCCCACGCCTCGAAATCAACTGCAACGCCCAGCCGTTCCAGACTGGTAACGCCGAATTCCTCGATCCCGCAGGGCACGATCCCGCCGAAATGCGACAGGTCTGGCGCAATGTTGACCGAAAAGCCGTGCATCGTCACCCAGCGCCGCACCCGCACGCCGATGGCGCCGATCTTGGCCTCGCGCCCGTCAATGTCGCGGGTCCAGATGCCGATCCGGCCCGGTGCGCGCCAGCTTTCAACGCCAAAGTCGGACAGGGTATCAATCACCCAGCCCTCGATCGCATGAACAAAGCCGCGCACGTCGCGCGCCCGGCGCTTCAGATCGAGCAGGACATAGCCAACCCGCTGGCCCGGCCCGTGATAGGTATAGCGCCCACCGCGCCCGGCCTCGACCACTTCGAACCGGGGATCGAGCAGTTCGTCGGCTGCGGCACTGGTCCCGGCGGTGTAAACCGGCGGATGTTCCAGCAGCCAGATCAGCTCGCGCTCGGTCCCTTCGGCAATGGCGGCATTGCGTGCGGTCATGAATTCCAGCGCGGTACGATAGGGCACCTGCTCCACGTCGCGGCGCAGTTCGATCGAGGCGGGCAAAATATCTGTCATCGCTGTTGGTTGCGTGGCGGCAAATGCTGTGGTTATCAAGAGGGCATGAACGGCACCTTCCCCCCTTCGCCCCGATTTGACAGCAACCGCGCCTGGCAAGACGCCTCAGCGGCAGTCAACGCCAACCGCGACGCGCTGATCGCGCTGGCCGGGGTGTTCCTTGCCCTGCCCGCCTTTGCCCTGGCCGTGCTGCTGCCCCAGCCCGAGCCGCAGCCCGGGACCGACATGGACGCGGCAATGGAACTGGCCTCGCTCTATTTTCAGGATAACTGGCTGCCCCTGTTGGTGCTCGGCCTGCTTTCGACCATTGGCACCATGGCCATGCTCACCCTGTTCGGCCATGCCAGCCGCCCGACCGTGGGCGACGCGATCCGCAAGGGCCTGATCGCCACGCCCATCGCGATCCTCGCCCAGATGATCGTCGGCTTTGTGATGACCGGCCTGATCCTGGCCCCGCTGGCGCTTGGGGCGGGTGGCTCGAAAACACTGGGCACTGTCGGCCTGGTCATCGGCATCATGATTGGCGGCTGGTTCTGGATTCGCACCAGCCTGACCACCCCGATCATTGCGGCAGAGGGCGTCCGCAACCCGCTGGCCGCCGTGCAGCGCTCCTTCAATATGACCAAGGGCAATGGTGGCCGCCTGCTGCTGTTCCTGTTCCTGCTGGCTCTGGCCTTCATCATTGCGGGCGAAGTGCTGCAACTGGCCATGGCCCTGCTGGTGCAGCTGGTTGCGGGGCCGCATGCCGGAACGATCACCGGCGCGCTGATCGCCAGCATGGTTCAGGCGGCAATGGCGGTTTATCTGTCGGCCGCGATGGTCGCCAGCTATCGCCAGCTGGGCGCGGGTTGATCTACCTCGGGCGGCGCATCGACGCCGCACCGGTGCGGGTGAAGGATCAGTCCTTCCAGCCCCAGAACAGCTTGCATGGCGGCACGTTCAGCAGTTCAAGGCCGCGATCGATCCGGGTGAAGTGCCGCGCCATGAAGTCGCGCGCCTTGGCACTGTACTGATAGACCAGAAAGGCCCCGCCCGGACGCAGCACCCGGTGAGTCGCGGCGGCAATCGCCGGACCGACCCCATCGGGCAGCGTGGAAAACGGCAGACCCGACAGGACATAGTCCGCATGGTCATGGCCGTGGGCGCGAATGATCGCTTCCACATCGGCGGCAGAGCCAAGCACCGGAATGAAGCGCGAATCGGCGATCGTCGCTTTCAGGTAGTCGATGTAGAGCGGGTTCGTGTCGATCACGATCAGGGTGCCATCGCGCGGCAGCCGTTCCAGCACCGGACGGCAGAAAGTGCCGACACCCGGGCCATATTCGACAAACAGCTTGCATTCCGGCCAGTTGACCGGCGTCAGCATCTTCTCGATCGTGAAACGCGAGGACGGGATGATCGATCCGACCATCACCGGATGCTCGATAAAGCCCTGCAGGAACACACCCCACGGCCCCATCCATCGCTTGAACCGGTGCTTAAGGCTATGCGACAGCGGTTCTTGAGCAAGCTCAGAGGAATTCATGTGGGCAGACAATCCGTTGTTGTGCGCAGGGTCGACTTCGCCGCAATCACAAATTTGCCCAGCCATTGCAAGGCAAGAGCGACCGGACTAGCTCATAAGCGATGAACCGTTCCGATCCCCCTGCTCCAGCCGCGCCGGAAGTGGCCGCAATCGGCACCACATCCAGCCTTCCACGCGGGCGGGTGCTGTTGCTGTTCATGGTCATGCTGGTCACGGCAGCAGGCAATACGGCCATGCAATCGGTCATGCCCTCGATCGGTACGGCGCTGAAGGTTGAGGATTTCTGGATCAGCCTGGCCTACACTTGGTCGGCCCTGTTGTGGATGATCTGCGCACCGATGTGGGCGCGCCGGTCTGACAAGCGTGGGCGCAAGGCGATGATGGGGATTGGCCTGCTGGGCTTCATTTCCAGTTTCAGCCTGTGCGGGCTGGCGCTCTATCTGGGAATGCACGGCTGGATCAGCGGACTGGTGACGCTGCTGGTCTTTGCCCTGTTCCGCTCGCTTTATGGCTGGTTCGGCTCTGCTGCGCCGCCAGCGGTGCAGGCCTATGTTGCTAGCCGCACCAGCCGCGAACAGCGCACGCAGGCGCTTTCGCTGATTTCCTCCAGCTTTGGCCTTGGCACGGTGCTGGGTCCGGCGCTGGCCCCGCTGCTGATCTTCCCCGGCCTCGGTCTGGTCAGCCCCTTCATCGCCTTTGCCCTGATCGCGCTGGTCGTACTGATCGCGCTGCGGATGCGCCTGCCTGACGATACTCCGGCCTACGCGGCCAAGGGCGATGTCATGGCCGCACCGTTCAGCGCCAATTCCGATTCCCGCTCGCGCCACGAAGAAAGCGACGACGAAGAAAAGCTGCCCGGCGAAGTCGCCAAGCTCTCATGGCGCGATCCGCGCCTGCGGCCCTGGCTGATTGCCGGTCTGACCGGGGGCCATGCCCAGGCTGCCGTCATGGGCATCATCGGCTTTCTCGTGCTCGACCGGCTGGGCCTGCGCAGCGATCCGACGGCCGGGGCCGGCCCGACCGGGCTGGTGCTGATGGCTGGCGCCTTGGCCACGCTGCTCGCCCAATGGGGCCTGATCCCGTTCCTGCAGCTTGGTCCGCGCGCCTCGTGCCTGGGCGGCATGGGCCTTGCCCTGGTCGGCGTCGCCCTGCTCTCGGTGGCGAGCGACCTGCATACGATCACGCTTGGCCTCGCCATCGCGTCGATGGGTTTTGGCCTGTTCCGCCCCGGCTTCACTGCCGGAGCATCACTGGCGGTCAGCCGCGCCGAGCAAGGGCAATCCGCCGGGATAGTCGCCTCGGTCAACGGCGCGGCCTATATCGTCGCACCGGCCCTCGGGGTCTGGCTCTATGGCCATAGCCCGTGGATCGGCTTTGGCGTGATCGAGCTGCTGTGCGTCGCCGTTATCGTGCTGGGCCTCAAAGGCATGACCCCGGACGAAGCCCTGGTTCGGCGGCGGATCTGATCAGCAGGCTGACGGCTAGAGGATTTCCAGCACCTTGTCCTGTGGGCGACACAGGCGCACGCCCTTGTCCGTTTCCACCAGCGGACGTTCAATCAGCTTCGGCTCGGCGGCCATGGCGGCCAGCACTTCCGCATCGCTGGCATCGGGCAGGCCGCGTTCTTCCGCATCGGTGCCGCGCAGGCGCAGGCCCTGCTGCGGGGTGATTCCCGCGTCGCGGTAAAGCTGCGCCAGCTTTTCGGCGCTGGGCGGGTTCACCAGATACTCCACCACCATCACTTCAACGCCCGGTGCCTCCTGCAGGATCGCCAGAGTCTTGCGCGAGGTGCCGCAGGCCGGATTGTGCCAGATCGTTGCTTTCATTGCCGTCTCCTGTCTTGCGCGCGGCCTAGCCGCTCTGCCCCCGGCTGAAAAGTGACTGCCGACCGATTTTGATCCTTGTCAATGCGAGTCATTCGCATTATCGGCACTCTCGTTCTTGCAAATCATTCTCAATAAGGATCGACATGACCGCTTCCAACCGCCTTCGCATTGCCCTTTCAGCCTCTGTCGCCGCGTGCGTCTTTGGCTGGGCGGGACCGGCGATGGCCGAAGAGGCGGCAAGCGATGCGCCTGCGATCATCGTTTATGGCCGCCCGGACGGTTACGATCTGAACAAGACCCCCACCGCAACCAAGACCGATACTCCGCTGATCGACGTGCCGCAGACGATCAGCGTGATCAGCCGCGAACTGCTTGACGATCAGGGCGTGACTTCGCTGGGCGAGGCGCTGCGCCACGTGGCCGGGGTCAGCCTGGGCCAGGGCGAAGGCCACCGCGACCAGATCACCCTGCGCGGCCAGAACTCCAGTGCCGACTTCTTCGTCGACGGCATCCGCGATGATGCCCAGTACTATCGCCCGCTTTACAATGTGGAGCGGATCGAAGTGCTGAAGGGCGCGAACGCCATGATCTTTGGCCGTGGCGGCGGCGGCGGCGTAATCAACCGCGTGTCCAAGGCCCCGGAATATGACCGCACCCGCGCCGGGCTGGCCAGCAGCATCGACAGCTTTGGCGGGTTGAGCGTCTCGGCCGATATCGGCGCCCCGCTGTCCGACACGGTCGGCACGCGCTTCAACGCCGCTTACGAAACCTTTGCCAACCACCGTCAGGACTATGACGGCCACTTCCTTGGCTTCACCCCCACCATCGGCGCGCATCTGGGCGATGCCACCAGCCTGACCCTGACCTATGAATATGTCGAAGACCAGCGCACCACCGATCGCGGGGTGCCGTCAAAGGGTGGCCTGCCGCTGACCGGCTTTGACGATACCTTCTTCGGCTCGTCCGAAATCAACCGTTCGGAAGTGACCGCCCATCTGGTCCACGGCCGGATCGACCACGCATTTACTGACAACCTAAAGGCCAATCTCAGCCTGCAATTTGCCGACTACAACAAGTTCTACGGCAACGTTTTTGCAGGCAGCGCGGTCAGTGCGGCGAACACGGTCACGCTCAGCAGCTATGACAGCAGCACCGACCGCCAGAACCTGATCGCTCAGGGCAACATGATCTGGACCGGCCAGACCGGCACCATCGGCCACACCCTGCTGGTCGGTTTTGAAGCTGGCGACCAGTCAACGCTGGCAGATCGCCGCAATGCCGCGTTCCCATCAGGCGCGACCGTAACTCTGGCCGAGCGGATCATGGTTCCGACCGTCACTTTCCCCGCCACGGCAAGCACCGCCAGCCAGTCGGACGTAACCTTCTGGTCGGTCTATGCGCAGGATCAGATCGATCTGGGCAACTATGTGAAGATCGTCGGCGGCCTGCGTTTTGACCGCTTCACCATCAGCTCAACCAATCTGGTGTCGAACTTTGCTGGCAAGCGCAGAGACAGCAAGTGGTCGCCGCGCGTGGGCCTGATCGTCAAGCCGCAGGAAAACCTCTCGCTCTACACCAGCTATGCCAAGAGCTTCCTGCCGCAGTCGGGCGACCAGTTTGCCGTGCTGGATGCAACGAGCGAAGCCCTGGCTCCGGAAGAGTTCCAGAACCTGGAAGCCGGGATCAAGTGGGACGTGACCGATGCCCTCGCCCTGACCGGCGCAGTCTATCGGCTGGACCGCAACAACACCCGCGCAACCGATCCGATCACGGGCAATGCCATGCTGAGCGGCAAGAGCCGGACCCAAGGCATCGAACTGTCGCTGGTTGGCCGCGTGACCGATAGCCTCGACATCTCGCTGGGCTATGCGCTGCAGGACGGCGAGATTCGCGCCACGACCACGGCGGCTCCGGCCGGTCGTCCGCTGGCACAGTTGCCCCGACATCAGGCCTCGGCCTGGGGGCGCTACAACTTCTCGAAGCGGTTTGGCCTGGGCCTTGGCCTGATCCACCAGTCGAGCCAGTTCGCCACGATCAGCAATGCGGTGCGCCTGCCCGCCTTCACCCGGATCGACGCGGCGGCCTATTACGATCTAACCGATGACGTGACCCTGCAGCTGAATGTCGAGAACCTGACCGACACCGACTATTTCCCGGCAGCCCATACCGACAACAACATCTCCACCGGCCGTCCGCTCAATGCCAAGCTGACGCTGCGGATGAAGTTCTGAAGCACCGGGACAGCTCCGGCATGGGCTTCGACAAGCTCAGCCGGAGCGGTTTGCGATTAGCGCCAAAAACCCCGCTCAGCCTGAGCCTGATGAAGGCGGATTGGCCAGCACCCTGCCCAGCCGCAACTAGTCCGCCTTGATCGCGGGCACGGCCTGCGCCGCGTCCTGCGGGGAAATTCCCGGCGCAGGCGCGGCGCTGATCGTTTCGATCCGGCGCATGACCCGCCCGGCCCGCTGGATCGCGCTGACCAGCCGCGGATAGACCCCGCAGCGGCACAGGTTCGGCACCGCCGCCGCAATATCCTCTGCCGTGGGGTCGGCATTGCGCGCCAGCAAGGCGGCGGCGGCAATCGCGATTCCCGGCGTGCAGAACCCGCACTGGATCGCCTGCTCTGCCACCAGCGCCTGCTGCACCGGGTGGGAGCGGTCTGCCGACAGGCCTTCGATGGTGGTGACGCTGCGCCCCTCAACTTCGGCCAGAGTGACGAGGCACGAACGCAGCGCCTCGCCATCGATCAGGACCATGCAGGCCCCGCAATCGCCCGCGCCGCAGCCGTATTTCGTGCCGGTCAGGTTCGCCGCATCGCGCAGCGCCCAAAGCAGGGGCGTCTGGCCATCGAGCTTGAACTCGACCGGACGGTCATTGACAGTCAGGCGCGGCACGGATCAGCGCAGGGTCAGTCGCGCCACGAGCGGTCGACGCGGTCGATCGCGCGAACCCAGGCGTCAAAGTCTGCCGCACCCGGCATGGTCCCCGGCACGGCCGCCTGACCCAGGTCACGCTGGTGCACGGCGATCACTTCATCCGGAATGACAATCGGCTTGCCCGCGGCCATGGTCGCCAGCTGGATCTCGCAAGCGCGCTGCAGCGACCAGTGCATGATGAAGATTTCCGGGATCGACCGGCCCAGAATCACCGGGCCATGATTGCGCAGCATCAGGATGCGCTTGTCGCCCAGGTTCTTGAGCAGGCGCTCACCCTCCTCCTCGCGAACCGTGATCCCTTCGAAATCGTGATAGCCAATCCGGCCAACGAAATTGCAGGCATAGAAATTGGTCGGTTGCAGGCCGCCTTCCAGACTGCTGACCGCCATGGTCGCCGTCGTATGGGTGTGGCAGATCGCGTGGGCCCAGGGCACGTGGCGGTGGAAATAGGAATGCTGGACAAAGCCCGCCTTGTTCACCGGGAACGGGCTGCCATCCAGCGTATTCCCGTCAATGTCGATCTTCACCAGATTGCTGGCGCAGACTTCGGAATAGAGCAGCCCGAACGGGTTGATCAGGAACGCACCTTCTTCCCCCGGAACCTTGACCGAGATGTGGTTGTAGATCGATTCCGACCAGCCCAGATGATCGAACACGCGGTAGCACGCGGCCAGTTGCTGGCGGACCTGCCATTCCTCTTCACTGCAATCGATGTTGCGGCTGTGGTTGCTAAGACTGGTGGCCATGGCGCTCTCCGAATATTCTGTTTCACCGCCTACCTTAGGCAAGTCAGCGCCCGAGGGAAATCCGCAATCCCGCCCAGAAAGTGCGCGGCGCGGCAAGGTCGAGCGAGCCGGCCTGATTGCGCGTCACGATCCGCGCATCGGTCAGGTTCTCGGCCCGCAGGACCAGGCTGGCGCGCTCACCCAATGGCACCTGCGCAATCGCGTCCAGTGTGGTCACCGCAGGAAGCAGGTCAGTTTCCAGATCGTCCTCGAACTGATTGCCAACATGGCGCAGCGTGGCCGCCAGTACCCAGCCCTGCGTCGGACGCCAGGCCAACGTCGTGCTGGCTGCAAGCTCAGGCACCTGCGCCGGACGCTTGCCGTTCAGGCCCACGGAAACGCCGCTGCCCTGCACTTCGGCATCGATGAAGGATACCGCCCAGTCCCAGTCGAACTGGCCCAGCGCCATCTTGCCAACCAGTTCCACCCCGCGCGAATGGACTGCATCGACATTGCGCCGCTCACGCACATTGCGGCGCAGGGTGACATTGGCAATCGCGCCCTTCACCTTGTTGTCAAAGGCAGTGAGCGAAAGGTTGAACTTGTCGAAGTTCAGATCGAACCCGCCTTCAAAGCCGAACAGGTCTTCGTTCTCCAGCGCCGCATTGGCATTGGTCGTGATCGGGAAGACCACGAAGGGCCGGTAAAGCTCGTTCAGCGTCGGCTGGCGCATTCCGTTGTAGACCGAGCCGCGCAGGGCCACGCCGGGCTTCAGGTCGATCACCGCCCCGCCGCGCAGCGACAGGTCCCAGCCCGACCGATCGGCATAGGTGTTGTTGACCGTAACCGCGTCGCTGCCGTCCGTTTCAAAGAACCGCCCGTCGCGCACCGACCAGCGATCCAGCCGTGCCGACCCGGTCAGGCGCAGCGGCCCAAGCTGGCGGTCATGCTCGGCATAGAAACCCAGATCGTCATTGGTCCCGCCCGCCTTGCGCCGCGCGTTCACCGCACCAGTCCCGGCATTATAGGCCACTTCGCGCATCTCACCGCTGGCCCGGCGCCAGTCCACGCCGAGGCGCAGCGAATGCTGCGCATCGACCGGCGGGCGCAATTCGATCTTGCCGCCAAGGCCAGTGGACGGCGTTGCCTGCTGGTCCAGCGTCTTGCGATAGCTGGTCGAGGAGATCACGATATTCGAATAGTCGCGCGCCTGGACATAGCCCAGCACGTCAAACTGCCACGCCCCGCGCCCGACCAGCCGTAGCGAGGCATCCTGCCCGCCCTGGAAACTGTCCGCCCCGGCAAACCGCAAGGTGCGGTGATCCTCGAACACCAGAGCACGGGCCTGCAGTTCGACATCAGAAGCAATCGGAGCAACTGCCCGCAGCGAGGTGGACCAGCTATCAAACCGCGCCCGCACGCTGGCCGGAACGCGCTGCTCGACCGGCGTCGTCCAGAAGCCCTTGCCCCGGTCCCAGCGCCCGCTGACCACGGCATAGCCCGCGCCCAACTGCGGCGCGATGGTGGCGGAAAGCTCGCTCTCGCCCCGGTCATTGGCCAGCAGGCTGGCTTCGGCCACGGGCAGGCCTGCCGGGTTGGCACTGGTCAGGTCGACCGTACCGGCCACCGCGCCAGCACCGAATGCTCCCGTGCCGCCGCCGCGGATCACGCTGATCCGGCCCAGCCGCTCGACCGGCAGGGCGGAAAACGGGACGTGGCCAAAGAACGGATCGGTCACCGGCACGCCATCGAGCAGCACCAGCGTCCGGCTTGAGGCATTGCCGCCCAGCCCCCGCTGCGTCACTCCCTGTGCGGTGGGATTGGCCGAGCGACTGTCCGAGCGGCGGAACTGCTGGAACCCGGCCGCGCCGGTCAGCACATCCTCCAGCCGCCCCGAAGCGGCCAGCGCACTGCGCTCCGCATCCAGCATGACGACGGAATAGGCCTGCAACATCGGCGAAGGATCAAGCCCGCGCCCGGTCACGACAATTTCCTCAGCCTTGGCCGATTCGTCCTGCGCCAAGGCTGGCGCAGCGATCACCGGCATGGCCAGCGGAGCGAGAGAGCAGAACAGGGCGGTGCGGAACCAATGCCGCTTGGATGCTTCAGTCACCCCGCCCTATCACCATGAAATCGGCCTCGCCGGAAGAGCAATTATCCGGGCCGGACCCGCCGCAGCTCATTCCTCCACTTCAGGAATGTCGATTTCGATGTCAGACTTGCAGGCGGTTTCCGCCAAGGTCTTCGCGCCGCGCGCGACAGTCACCCCGGCCTCCTCGCTCCCTTCGGCGCGGTGGAACGCCCAATGCCCGGTATAGCGGGTGCCGTTGAACACGACCGAAACCTCACGCGAGACCCACCAGGTCCCCGACCCCGCCGGCCCGCTGCCGCCATATACGACCGAGGCCAGCGGCACGGTGAAGGTCAATTCAGGAGCAAGACCCGGCTGGCCATAGGAATAGCGCAGCACCTTCCCTTCACGGGCAAAGCGCACCAGCTTTCCACTGACTGTCTTGCAGGCAAAAACCGGCGAAGGCGCCGCCGCATCGGAAGGCGCGGCAGCGAAAACCAGGCCCAGCGCTCCCAAGCCCGCAACAACCGACAAGTTCTTATGCAAGTCCACGCGGCAAAACCCCCATCTTCAGCCCGAAAAATCGACCTGACTGGAGGCACTTTGCAGACAGATGTCAACGCCGCGAAAATACGCAGTGGACGGCTGGTGGGGTGATGCCGATCGGAAGGAGAAGGTGGTGCCGCTTACGTGACTCGAACACGTGACCCCATCATTACGAATGATGTGCTCTACCAACTGAGCTAAAGCGGCGAACCATGCTTTTTCCTTGGAGGCCCGAGCCGGAATCGAACCGGCGTAAACGGATTTGCAGTCCGGCGCGTA
>ERZ1645187.649-NODE-649-length-34137-cov-36.647732_pt1 | contig 34137 bp, 32 predicted proteins | sample MGYA00575352_ERZ1645187 | MGnify/ENA primary metagenome ERZ1645187 (study PRJEB40837, sample SAMN11349314) | freshwater sediment metagenome | isolation source: river sediment | host: Sediment | place: India: Wazaribad , New Delhi | collected 2017-02-21 ... | reverse complement strand
TCGGCATCAACCCGCAGATTGCCGGCCTGCGCCGTGGTGTCGACATTCTCGTCGCTACGCCGGGCCGCCTGCTCGACCATGTGCAGCAACGCACAGTCGACCTCTCGAAAATCGAGATATTCGTTCTCGATGAAGCCGACCGCATGCTCGACATGGGCTTCATCCGCGACATCCGCAAGGTCATCGCCCTGTTGCCCAAACAGCGCCAGAACCTGATGTTCTCCGCCACCTTCTCGCCAGACATTCGCGAACTGGCCAGCGGCCTGCTGCACAACCCTGTCTCGGTCGACGTGGCCGCCCGTAACACCGCCGCCGAAACCGTCACCCAGCGCGTCATCGAAACCAACCGCGAACAGAAAAAAGACCTGCTGCTGCACATGTTCGAGACACGCGGCCTCAATCAGGTGCTGATCTTCACCCGCACCAAACACGGCGCCGATGCGCTGGCCCGAAGCCTGGAAAAAGCCGGCATCAAGTCGGCGGCGCTGCATGGCAACAAATCGCAAGGCGCCCGTACCCGCGCGCTGACCGAATTCAAGGACGGCAAGCTGGTGGCGCTGGTGGCGACCGACATCGCCGCGCGCGGCATCGACATCGACTCGCTGCCCTACGTCATCAACTACGAGATTCCCAACATCGCCGAAGACTACGTCCACCGCATCGGTCGTACCGGCCGCGCCGGCATGGAAGGCGAGGCGATTTCGCTGGTCAGCCACGACGAACGCGCCTTCATGCGCGACATCGAGAAGCTGATCAAACGCACCCTCGAACGCGTCGTCGTTCCCGGCTTCGAACCCTCAGCCCACGCCGCCCCGCGCCCCGTGCAACCCCCGCGCGGCCCGCGCAAGCCGCAGGCTCCTGGCAAAACGCCGAATCGGAATTCGCCCCAAAAACCGGGTGGACCGCAACTGCATCGCAGCGGCGGGCGGCACCGCTAAAACGCAGCATCCCGACAGAGGCTAGCCCGGATACGGGCTGGCTGCCAGCTGACGGTCATGCCACCGGCTCAATGTCAGCAGGGCGGTGCAGGCGCCGATCATGGCCATTGCCATGTCCGACTGAGTGTCCCAAGTATCGCCCTGAGTGCCGAGAAACTCGTCGGCACCTTGTCCCAGGGCAAGCGCTGCGCCCCATTCGATCAGCTCGTAGGTGGCGCTGATGGCCATTACAACGCAGATACAGAGAAAACCGAGCATTTTTCCGGGACGAACGTAGCTGCCGCGCAGCAGGATCTCACGGGTAGCCATTGCTGGAACGAAGCCCTGCATGAAATGACCGATCCGGTCATAGGGGTTGCGCTGGAGATGCAGCCAGTCCTGGATCTGGAAGCCGAGGGGCACGCGCGCATAGGTATAGGCACCGCCAATAATGAGAATCAGCGCATGGGCGGCAATCAACACCAGCAGTAGCCGGGTCAGCGGGAATGTCTTGCGGGTGGTGGCCAGGACAGGCAGGACAATCAGTACCGGGGCGATTTCCATTAGCCAGGTCGCCCGGTCGTAGGGCGCAATGCCCGATACGACCAGTGCAATGACCACACTGGATGCCAGAAATGCTTCAAACATCGGGCGGCGCTCGGCCATTTACCCCTCGCTGCGAATCAGGTCGAGTATTTCTGCCCCGTAATGTTCGATCTTGGCGCTGCCCATGCCGGTGATGCCGGCCAGCAGGCCGTGGCTGGTGGGGCGGGCTTCGGCGAGTTCGCGCAATGTCTTGTCGTGCAGGATGACGTAGGCGGGAATGGCTTGTTCGCGGGCAGTGTCGGCGCGCCATTGGCGCAAGGTCTGGAAGAGGGCTTCGTCGGCCGGGGATAGCTCGCTGAGGGCGGCGCGATGGGTGCTGCGGCTGGGGGCTGCGCCGCCGGATTTGCGTTTGGCGGGGCGGCGCAGTTGTACCTGGCGTTGGCCTTTGAGGACTTCGCGGGCGGCTTCGGTGAGTTGCAGTGCGCCGTGTTCGGCCATGTCGACGTGCACCAGCCCAGCCGCCGCCAGTTGGCGGAAGACGCTTTTCCAGGCGTGGTCGTCGAGTTCGCTGCCGACGCCGAAGGTGGGCAGCTTGTCGTGATTCCATTGTTTGACCTTGTCGGTCGCCTTGCCGCGCAGGATGTCGGTCAGGTGGGTGACGCCGAAGCGCATGCCAGTGCGGAAGATGGCGGACAGCGCTTTTTGCGCAGCCAGGGTGCCGTCCCACAGTTCGGGCGGCTCGGCGCAGACGTCGCAGTTGCCGCAGGCTTCGCGTTCTTCGCCGAAGTAGTCGAGCAGGACCTGGCGGCGGCAGCGTGGGGCTTCGCAGTAGGCGAGCAGGGCGGTGAGGCGTTGAGCTTCGAGGATCTTCTGGCCTTCGCCGGCGCCCGATTCGGCGATGCGGGCGTGTTGCAGGGCGACGTCCTGCATGCCGTAGGCCATCCAGGCTTCGGACGGTTCGCCGTCGCGCCCGGCGCGGCCGGTTTCCTGATAGTAAGCTTCGATGCTTTTCGGCAAGTCGAGGTGGGCCACGAAGCGCACGTCAGGCTTGTCGATGCCCATGCCGAAGGCGATGGTGGCACACATGATGAGGCCTTCCTCGCGCAGAAACCGGCGCTGGTTGGTGGCGCGTTCCGGGGCGGGCAGGCCGGCATGATAGGGCAGGGCGGGGTAGCCCTGCGCCGAGAGCCATTCGGCGGTTTCCTCAACCTTCTTGCGCGACAGGCAATAGACGATGCCGGCCTGGCCCTTGCGCCCGGTCAGGAAGCCGAGCAGTTGTTTCTTGGCGTTGTCCTTTTCGACGACGGTGTAGCGGATGTTCGGACGGTCGAAGCTGGAGAGGAAGACGCGGGCTTCGGTGAGGCCGAGGCGTTGCAGGATTTCATTGCGCGTGGCCTGGTCGGCAGTGGCGGTCAGCGCAATGCGCGGCACGGCCGGGTAGCGTTCGTGCAGGGCGCAGAGTTGCAGGTATTCCGGACGAAAATCGTGGCCCCATTGCGAAACGCAATGGGCTTCGTCGATGGCGAACAGGGCCAGCTTGCCGGCTTCGTTCAGCGCGTCGAGCATCGATAGCGTGCGGTCGAGCAGCAGGCGTTCGGGGGCAATGTAGACGAGGTCGAGATTGCCGCTAAATATGGCTTGTTCGACGGCCTGGGCTTCGCGCCAGTCGAGCGTGGAATTGAGGCAGGCGGCTTTGACGCCGAGTTGGGTCAGGGCATCGACCTGATCCTGCATCAGCGCGATCAGCGGCGAGACGACGATGGCGCAGCCGGGGCGGAGCAGGGCGGGAATCTGGTAGCAGAGGCTCTTGCCGCCGCCGGTCGGCATCAATACCAGCGCATCGCCACCGTGGCTGACGTGGTCGATGATCTCGGCCTGGGCGCCGCGAAAGGCGGGGTAGCCGAAGACGTCGCGCAGGGTGTTGAGGGCGTTGGTTGCGGTCGACACCGATTTAGGGCCGATTTTCAAAAACGACGGCTTCGCGTTGTAGCGTTTCGCCATTCCAGACCAGGCATTCGCCCCGGTCTTCGTGCCAGTCGGCGAGCACCCAGCGCTCGACGTGGATGCCATCGACGATGTGGTCGTGCTTCGCCGGCTGGTGGGTGTGGCCGTGGATGAAGGTGACGTAGCCGTGATCGCGCAGGAAGTCGTCGGTCGCTGCCGGATTGAGGTCCGCATAGACGGCGCGCGTGATGTTGCGGCTGCGCCAGCGGAAGTAGCGCGCAACCAGCCGGCGTACGAAGCGCGGGCGGGCGAGCATCTTCGACTGCCATTCCGGCGTGCGAACGCGGGCGCGGAAGGCCTGATAGGCGGTGTCGTCGAGGCACAGCGCATCGCCGTGCGAAAGGACGAAGCTCCATTCGGGCAATACCAAATCGTATGGATCGGGCAGCAGGCGGGCGCCGGCTGCGTTGGCGAATCCCTGGCCGAGCAGAAAGTCTCGGTTGCCGTGCATCAGGTTGATCTTGAGGCCGGCGTCGGATGCGGCGCGCAGCGCGGCAACAATGCGTGCATGGAACGGGTCGTCGATGTCGTCGTCGCCAACCCAGGCTTCAAAAAGATCGCCGAGGATGTATAAGGCCTCGGCCTGACGGGCGCGGCCCGCCAAAAACTGGAGGAACAAAGCAGTCGCCCCGGGTGACCGGGGCGACAGGTGCAGATCGGAGATGAAGAGGATCAAACGATCTCGGCTTTCTCGATGATCACATCCTCGGCGGGCACGTCCTGATGGAAGCCCTTGTTGCCGGTCTTGACGGCGCGAATCTTGTCGACCACATCCATCCCTTCGACGACTTCGCCAAACACGCAGTAGCCCCAGCCCTGGCCGGACGGCGACTTGAAGTCGAGGAAATCGTTATCGACAGTGTTGATGAAGAACTGTGCGGTGGCCGAGTGCGGATCGTTGGTGCGCGCCATGGCGATGCTGCCGCGCTTGTTCTTGAGGCCGTTGGCGGCTTCGTTCTCGACCGGCGCCTTGCACGGCTTCTGGTTCATGCCCGGCTCCATGCCGCCGCCCTGGATCATGAAGTTCTTGATCACGCGATGGAAGATCGTGTTGTTGTAGTGGCCGGCTTCGACGTAGGCGATGAAGTTGGCGACCGTTTTCGGCGCCTTTTCGGCGTTGAGTTCGAGGGCGATGACGCCGTGGTTGGTGGTGAGTTTGATCATTGGGGAGTCCTTATTTTTCGGAGATGATTTTGACGCTTTTGATGATGACCGGCGTCGTCGGCACGTTTTCGTGAGGGCCGGCGCTGCCGGTCGCCACCTTGGCGATCTTGTCGACGACATCCATGCCCGAGGTGACCTTGCCGAACACGGCATAGCCGTAACCACGCGGGTCGGCGGCGGTCTTGTGGTTGAGGAAGTCGTTGTCCTTCAGGTTGATGAAGAACTGGGCGCGTGCCGAATGCGGGTCGGCGGTGCGTGCCATGGCGATGGTGCCGCGATCGTTTTTGAGACCGTTGGCGGCTTCATTTGGCAGGGCCGGGGTCAGGGTCTTCTTTTCTTCCATGGCCGGGCTGAAGCCGCCGCCCTGGATCATGAAATCCTTGATGACACGATGGAAGACGGTGCCTTCGTAGAAACCCTGCTTGGCGTTGTAGAGGAAGGCCTCGACCGTCTTCGGCGCCTTTTCGGCGTTCAGTTCGAGCGTGATCTTGCCCAGCGTAGTCGTCATTTCGACGGTGGGGGTGGCCCAGACGGCCACGGAAACCAGCAGGCCGGCAGTCAGGGTCGAGAGTTGTTTCAGCATCTTTGCGTGTCCTTCAATGGCGTCGATCAGCGACTGGCCGGGTTGGCGGCGTCGGCGGTCGGGGGCGTGTTTGTGTCGGCCGGCGGCACCGGCTTGGCGGGCGTCTTCAGGAGATCGTTGGCGAGCGCCAGCTTGGCCTTGGTGCGCTTGCTGCCGGCATCGAGCTGAACCGCCTTGGCGTAGGCCTGGCTGGCTTGCTTGGCATGCAGGTCGCCGAGGTTTTCGTAGGCGACGGCATAGGAGGGGTTGGCCTGGATCGCCATCTCGAGTGCCATGCGTGCCTTGTCGTACAGCTTCTGGCGGGCGTAGAGCACGGCCAGGTTGTTGTACGGCTCGGGCATCTCCGGGTAATCCTCGGTCAGCTTGGTGAAGACGGCGATGGCCTCGGCATTCTGGTTCGTCTCGGTGTAGATGACACCCTTGAGAAAATTGGCCTGCGCTTCGTTCGGGGTGTCGGCCAGCTGGGCGTTGACCCGTTCGAGCGCCTGCGCGTAATCGCCGCGTTTGATGAGGCGTTGCGCATCGGCAAGATTGTCGGCGAATACCGGCGCGGCAACGGCGACAGCCAGGCCGACGACGATGGCCCGCAAGGTTCGCGAAGCCTGGAAACGTGGCTGTGGCAAGGGGGCGGAAGTCATCGCTATGTTATACTCGGCGCAGGTTTACAATCGTCCGATTCTACCAAGAACGCCAGCCTTTCCAAAGTTTCACGAGCGGCTGACGACGTCGCTAAATTCCCCGCCAATGCTCAAAATCCATAACTCCCTGAAACGGGAAAAGCAGGTCTTCACGCCCATCGAACCGGGCAAGGTGCGCATGTACGTCTGTGGCATGACGGTCTATGACTACTGCCACCTCGGGCATGCCCGGGTAATGGTCGTCTTCGACATGGTCTATCGCTGGCTCAAGGCCAGCGGCTACGACGTGACCTACGTGCGCAACATCACCGACATCGACGACAAGATCATCAAGCGCGCCATCGAGAATGGCGAAACGATCCAGCAACTGACCGACCGCTTCATCGCTTACATGCACGAGGATGCCGATGCGCTGGGCGTGTTGCGCCCCGACCACGAGCCGCGCGCCACCGAGTTCGTGCCGGAAATGCTCGACCTCATCGGCCAATTGGAAACGCGCGGGTTGGCCTACAAGGCCACCGATGGCGACGTGAATTACGCGGTACGCAAGTTTCCCGGTTACGGCAAGCTCTCGGGCAAGTCGCTCGACGACCTGCGTGCGGGCGAGCGCGTCGAAGTCGATTCGGCCAAGGACGATCCGCTCGATTTCGTGCTGTGGAAGCATGCCAAGCCGGGCGAGCCGGCCTGGGAGTCGCCGTGGGGCAATGGCCGACCGGGCTGGCATATCGAGTGTTCGGCGATGAGCTCCAAGCTGCTCGGCAATCATTTCGACATTCACGGCGGCGGCCAGGATTTGCAGTTCCCGCACCATGAAAACGAAATCGCCCAGTCGGAAGGGGCGCACCAGTGCAGTTTCGTCAATTACTGGATGCACAACGGTTTTGTCCGCGTCGACAACGAGAAGATGTCGAAGTCGCTCGGCAATTTCTTCACGATTCGTACCGTGCTCGAACAGTACGATGCGGAAGTCGTGCGCTTCTTCATCCTGCGCGCCCACTACCGCAGTCCGCTGAACTACTCGGATGCGCATCTCGACGATGCCAAGCGCAGCCTGGACAGCCTGTATTTCGCCTTGCGCGACGTGCCGCCGGTTGCGGTCGACATCGACTGGAGCAATGATTTCGCGGCCCGTTTCGCGGCGGCGCTGAACGAGGATTTCGATTCGCACGGCGCGATTGCCGTGCTGTTCGAGCTGGCCGGCGAGGTCAATCGCCAGCGCAGCGGCGAACTGGCCGGCTTGCTGAAAGCGCTGGCCGGCGTGATCGGCCTGCTGGAGCGCGAACCGTCGGTCTATCTGCGCGGCGGTGCGGCGGCGGCCAGCGGGCTGGACGAAGCGGCCATCGAGCGCATGATCGCCGAGCGCGCGGCAGCCAAGAAGGCCAGGAACTTTGCTGAATCCGACCGCATCCGCGACGAACTGAAAGCGGCCGGCATCGCGCTGGACGACAGTCCGCAGGGAACGACCTGGCGACGCGCCTGATCCCGAACCTGCAATGAAAAACGGCCTGTGAAAACAGGCCGTTTTTTCGTGTCGACCGCAACCGGTCTTATTTGAGCACTTTGCCGCCCGGGCCGATGACCGTCAGTTCGACGAAACGCGAACCCTGGCGGTTGGACGGGCTGAAGCCGACGCGCAGGCCACCCATGTCCATGTTGGTGCTTTCCAGCGCCGCCATCAGCTTTTCGCGCGAAGGTTCCTTGCCCATCCGGCGCAGTGCGTCGACCATCACGCGGGCCATGGCATAGGCTTCGATGCCATAGTACGAGTAGCCACCCTTGCCGCCGAGCAGCTTCTGGTAGTCGCGCACCATCGGCACGACATCGTTCCACGGGTAGGGCATGACTTGCGAGATGCCGAGGCCGCGAGCATCGGCACCGAGTTCGGCGACCAGTTGTTCGGTGCCGACCGGCGACAGGGTCATGAACATCGGGCTTTGGTTGGCCTTTTTCATTGCCTTGACGAAAGCGGAGGTCGGCTTGTACAGCGTCACCATGATCACGGCTTGCGGTCTGGATTTGGCGATGGTATCGACGGCGGCAGCCACGTCGACGGAGTTGCGTTCGACGGTGGCCGCAACGCTGGGGGCAAGGTTGTGTTTCTTCAGTGCGTTCGTCACGCCTTCAAGGCCGGATTTGCCGAAACCGTCGTTCTGGTAGAAGACGGCGATGTTCTTGAGGCCGAGGGATACCAGTTGATTGACGATGGCTTCGGTTTCGTCGGCGTAGCTGGCGCGCACGTTGAACATGTAGCGGCCGTTCGCGTTCTGCGAAAGCGGCTCGCGCAGGCTGCCGGCGCCGGAAATGGTGCCGACCAGCGGCACCTGGGCCGGGCCGAAAACCTTGTTCATCGCTTCGGTGGTCGGGCTGGAGCCATAGGAGGCGAGCAGCGCGAACACATTCTTTTCCTGGATCAGTGTCTTGGTATTGGCCACCGCGCGATCGGTCTCGTAGCCGTCGTCCAGCGCCACCAGGTTGATCTTGCGGCCATTGACGCCGCCGGTTTTGTTGACCTGGTCAAAGTAGGTCTGGATCACCTGGCGCATGTCTTCGCCATAGGCACCGTTGGTTCCCGAAAACGGGGAGGTCATGCCCAGCGTGATCGAATTGTCGGTAATGCCCGGCTCGGCGCCCGCCGTAGCGGAAACGGCGATGGCTGCCACGGCAAGCAATTGCTTCAGGAAATGCATTGTTCGTCCCCCCCTGTTTCGGTGCGCAGATTCTAACAGCCGAAAGGTGGCGGGGGGAACAGGCTGGTGGCTCAAGAAAACCACCTGTTGCGGTCAACGGCTAAAAAGTGCCAAAGATGAAGGTGGCGCGCCGCTGGTCTGTGGAATGCCTCCATTCCGGCGCAGGCCGGAATCCAGCGAGTCCGGCAACCGGACACCGGCCTGCGCCGGTGTGACGAATCAGTCGCCGAAGAATTCCTTGCCCTTGTAGCTACGGCCGGCGCGATGCGCCTTAACCTGCTGTTGCAGGTTAGCCTGCGCTGCAAAGTGAAGGAGTTAGTCGCCGAAGAATTCCTTCACTTTGTCCATCCACGACTTGGCGCGGGGGTTGTGGCGGGCGCCGTTGTCGCGGCTGGTGGATTCTTCCAGTTCGCGCAGCAGTTCCTTCTGGCGGTCGGTCAGGTTAACCGGCGTTTCGACCACGACGTGGCACATCAGGTCGCCGTGCGTGTGGCTGCGAACGCCCTTGATGCCCTTGCCGCGCAGGCGGAAGACACGTCCGGATTGCGTTTCGCCGGGAATCTTGATGCTGGCGGCGCCGTCCAGGGTCGGAATCTCGATTTCGCCACCCAGCGCGGCGGTGGTGAAGGAGATCGGCATTTCGCAATGCAGGTCGTTGTGATCGCGGGTGAAGACGGCATGCTGCTTGAGCTGGATCTGCACGTAGAGGTCGCCCGGCGGGCCACCGTTGACGCCATGCTCGCCTTCGCCGGCGAGACGGATGCGATCGCCCTCGTCGACGCCGGCCGGAATCTTGACCGACAGGGTCTTGTGCTGCTTGACGCGACCGACGCCGCCGCAGTTCTTGCACGGATCGGCGATGAAGCGGCCGGTGCCGTGGCACTTGTGGCAGGTCTGCTGGATCGAGAAGAAGCCTTGCTGCAGACGCACCTGACCGGAGCCGCCGCAGGTCGGGCAGGTTTTCGGCTGGGTGCCGGGCTTGGCGCCGGAGCCATGGCAAACCTCGCACTCGTCCATGGTCGGGATGCGGATCTTGGTTTCCGTGCCGTGCGCTGCCTGCTCCAGCGTAATTTCTAGGTTGTAGCGCAGGTCGGCCCCGCGATAGACGTTGGAACGTCCGCCACCGCTGCCGCGACCGCCGAAGATTTCGTCGAAAATGCCGCCGAAGGCATCCGAGAAACCGGCGCCGCCACCGAATCCGCCACCGCCCATGCCGGACTGCGGGTCGACGCCGGCGTGGCCGTACTGGTCATAGGCCGCACGCTTCTGGCTGTCCGACAGGATCTCGTAGGCTTCCTTGGCTTCCTTGAAATGTTCCTCGGCCTTCGGATTGTCCGGATTACGGTCGGGGTGGTGCTTCATGGCCAGCTTGCGGTAGGCCTTCTTGATCTCTTCATCGCTGGCGTCGCGGTTGACGCCGAGAATCTCGTAAAAATCGCGTTTAGACATGTTTCTAACCCGTCAAGTGACAAAGGCGCCGAGCGCCGCCGGAGGTTTCCGGAAGGCTCGGCGCCGGGCGGTTACGTCAGGAATTACTTCTTGTCCTTGACCTCGGTGAACTCGGCATCGACGACATCGCCTTCGTCCTTCTTGGCCTGTTGCTGGGCGCCGGCATCGCCACCGGGGGCGCCACCCGCAGCCTGTTGCTGGGCGTACATCTTTTCCCCCAGCTTCTGGGCAGCGGCCGACAGGGCTTCGGTCTTGGCGACGATGGTGTCCTTGTCGCCATCGCGCAGCACGGATTCGACATCCTTGATCGCGGCTTCGATGGATTCCTTCTCGGCAGCGTCGAGCTTGTCACCGTATTCGGTCAGCGACTTCTTGACCATGTGCACCATGCCGTCGGCCTGGTTGCGGGCATCGGCCAGCTCGTGCACCTTCTTGTCGTCTTCGGCGTGCAGTTCGGCGTCCTTGACCATGGCCTGGATTTCAGCCTCGCTCAAGCCGGAGTTGGCCTTGATGGTGATCTTGTTTTCCTTGCCGGTCGCCTTGTCCTTGGCGGTCACGTGCATGATGCCGTTGGCGTCGATGTCGAAAATAACTTCGATCTGCGGCGTGCCACGCGGTGCCGGCGGGATGCCTTCCAGATTGAACTGGCCGAGGCTCTTGTTGCCGGACGAGACTTCGCGCTCGCCCTGCAGCACGTGGATGGTCACGGCGCCCTGGTTGTCGTCGGCGGTCGAGAAGACTTGCGAAGCCTTGGTCGGGATCGTCGTGTTCTTCTGGATCAGCTTGGTCATGATGCCGCCCAGGGTTTCGATACCGAGCGACAGCGGGGTGACGTCGAGCAGCAGCACGTCCTTGACTTCGCCTTGCAGCACGCCGCCCTGAATGGCAGCACCGACGGCAACGGCTTCGTCCGGGTTAACGTCCTTGCGCGGTTCCTTGCCGAAGATTTCCTTGACCTTGTCCTGCACCTTGGGCATGCGCGATTGACCGCCGACCAGGATGATGTCGTCGATGTCACCGACCTTGCAGCCGGCATCCTTGAGCGCGGTGATGCAAGGTGCCATGGTGCGTTCGACCAGTTCCTCGACCAGCGATTCGAACTTGGCGCGGGTGATCTTCAGCGCGAGGTGTTTCGGGCCGGAAGCGTCGGCGGTGATGTAGGGCAGGTTGATTTCGGTCTGCTGGCTGGAGGACAGTTCGATCTTGGCCTTTTCGGCGGCTTCTTTCAGGCGTTGCAGGGCCAGCACGTCGGCCTTCAGGTTGACGCCGGATTCCTTCTTGAATTCGTCGATGATGTAGTCGATCAGGCGCTGGTCGAAGTCTTCGCCGCCGAGGAAGGTGTCGCCGTTGGTGGCCAGCACTTCAAATTGCTTTTCGCCATCGACATCGGCGATTTCGATGATCGAAATGTCGAAGGTGCCGCCGCCGAGGTCATAAACGGCGATCTTGCGATCCTTGCCCGGAGCCTTGTCCATACCGAAGGCGAGCGCAGCAGCGGTCGGCTCGTTGATGATGCGCTTGACTTCGAGACCGGCGATGCGGCCGGCGTCCTTGGTGGCCTGGCGCTGGCTGTCGTTGAAGTAGGCCGGCACCGTGATGACGGCTTCGGTGACTTCTTCGCCGAGGTAGTCTTCGGCGGTCTTCTTCATCTTGCGCAGGACTTCGGCGGAAACCTGCGGCGGGGCGATTTTCTTGTCGCGCACCGAAACCCAGGCGTCGCCGTTGTCGGCCTTGACAATCTTGTAGGGCATCAGGGCGATGTCCTTCTGCACTTCCTTCTCTTCGAAGCGGCGACCGATCAGACGCTTGACGGCGTACAGTGTGTTCATCGGGTTGGTCACGGCCTGGCGCTTGGCCGGCGCGCCGGAGAGGATTTCGCCATCTTCGGCGTAGCCGATGACGGACGGCGTGGTGCGTGCGCCTTCCGAGTTTTCGATAACCTTCGGCGTGCCGCCTTCCATGATGGCGACGCAGCTGTTGGTGGTGCCGAGGTCAATACCAATGATCTTGCCCATGATTTATTCCTTGATGTGAATTACTGATGTTCGAGAAGTGGGGGCATGCCGCCCGATTTCAAGCGCCTGTTGCGGTCGACCGCAAAAAACGCCTCAATTTCATTATTTGCCCTTGGCCACCATGACCAGCGCCGGGCGCAGCGTGCGTTCGGCGATCAGATAGCCCTTTTGCAGTACGGTGACGACGGTGTTGGCTTCCTGCTCGGAATCCACCATGCCGATGGCTTGGTGCTTGTGCGGATCGAACTTTTCGCCGGCCGGATTGACTTCGACCAGGGCGTTCTTTTCGAAAGCGGAAACCAGTTGCTTCAAGGTCAATTCGACGCCGGACTTGAAGCTCTCGACGGTCTGTTCCGGCACCGCCAGCGCCGCTTCCAGGCTGTCCTTGACGGCCAGCAGTTCGCCGGCAAACTTCTCGACGGCGAACTTGTGCGCCTTGGAAATATCTTCCTGCGCACGGCGGCGGATGTTTTCGCCTTCCGCCTTGGCGCGCAGCCAGGCGTCGTAGTGTTCAGCCGCTTTCAGTTCGAGGGTGCGGAATTGCTCCTCGATGCTGGGCAGGGTGTCGGTATGCTCGTGCGCCGCTGGTGCGGGCGTTGCTCCCGGCGCTGCGGCGGGGGCTGGTTCGTTGACCAGCATGGGTTCCTGGGGATTTTCCGGGGTGGACATGGATGCTTCTCCAAAAAAGTTGCTCGTTATCTGGGGGTGTCGTTCCATATTTCAAGAGCCTGCGGCAAACTATTCGCAGGAGCTCGCCGGATGGCCGCCAGGCGACCTGCGTGCTACGATAAAAGCTTGACCTGATTATTACGAAACGCATGGAGACAATAGGCAAGTACCGGGTGGTCAAGGAGCTGGGCAAGGGCGCGACCGCGACGGTCTACCTGTGCGTGAGCCCGGATTCCGATCGCCCCGTCGCCGTCAAGGTCATTCGCTTCGGCCAGGATTGCGCGGCCATGTCACGCCGCCTGCGCAAGCTGTTCCAGAACGAAGGCATGGTCGCCCGGCGCCTCGATCACCCGAATATTGCGAAGGTGTATGAAGGGGTGGTCGAAGAGGAATACGCCTATCTGGCGATGGAATACATCCAGGGCTTCCCTCTGGAGAATCACATCCGGATCGACAACCTGCTACCACTGCATCGCGTGATCGGCATCATTTTCAAATGCTGCATGGCGCTCGACAGCGCCTACCGCCAGGGCATCATCCACCGCGACATCAAGCCGGCGAATATTCTGGTCAAGGCCAACGACGAGCCGATGCTGGTCGATTTCGGTCTGGCGCTGAACCTCAACAAGAACATGGATCGCGACTCGACCTTCATCACCGGCGTCGGGTCGCCATCCTACATGTCGCCGGAGCAGGTCAAGGGCTATCCGCTGAACCAGAAGACCGACCTCTATTCGCTCGGCGTTGTGCTCTTCCAGCTGCTCACCGGGCGCCTGCCATTCCGTGCCAAGAATCAGGCGACGCTGATTTACCGCATCGTCAATACCGATGCGCCGGATGTCACGGCGCTCAACCCGAGCCTGCCGGAAGGGCTTAACGCTATTCTCAAGCGGGCGCTGGAAAAGGATCTTTACAGCCGCTACCGGAATGGGGCCGAGTTCGCCAAGGATCTGGCGGCGGTGCGCTACCAGATCCTCGAGGACGACGATACCGTCCAGGACACCCGGCATTTCGAGATGCTGAGGAAACTTGATTTCTTTCTGGAGTTCGAGAACGTCGAGCTTTGGGAAATCCTGCGCATTTCGGTCTGGCGCCAGATCGCACCGCAGGTGGCGATCATTCGCGAAGGCGAAGCGAACCGGACATTCGGCATCCTGATCGAAGGCTACGTCGAGGTTTCCATCGCCGGTCGAACGCTATGCCGGCTCGGTGCCGGCGAGGCAATCGGCGAGGTCGCCTATCTGCACCCGAAGCAGGAGGAACGTTCAGCTACAGTGGTGACGCTCGAAAACGCGCTGTTCCTCGAAATCAGTGCCTCGGCACTGGCGCTGGCCTCGGAGGAGTTGCAGGAGCGCATGCGCACGGCCCTGCTGTGCAAGGTGATCGACCGTATGCGCGAGGTCAACAAGATCGCGGCGTCGTACGGCGCGCCAGCCATCGAGAGTGCGCAGACGTTGATGGCCGGCTCGTCGCGCAAATCGCCCGGTTCCGGGCTGGATCTCGAACTCGCCCCGATGTAAACAACCCCCGACTGCCGGATCAGACGTGGGATTGCACCCAGCGGCGTAGCGTGGCTGCGTCGACAGCGCCGCTCTGGCGGGCGATTTCGCGACCGTTCTTGAAGATTGCCAGGGTTGGAATGCTGCGGATGTTGTAGCGGGCTGCGAGCTGCTGTTCGCTTTCGGTATCGACCTTGGCCAGACGAACCGTCGGCTCCAGTTCTCCGGCAGCGCGGGCGAAGGTCGGCGCCATGCTGCGACAGGGGCCGCACCACGGCGCCCAGAAGTCGACGACGACCGGCAGGTCGCTGCGGCCGACATGGCGGTCGAAATTGGCGGCGTTCAGGTCGACCGGCTGGCCGGCGAACAGAGCCTGCCCGCATTTTCCGCAAACGGGTTTTTCGGCAAGACGGGCGGCCGGCAGGCGATTGACGGCATCGCAATGCGGGCAGACAACGTGCAGCGGGTCACTCATGGCGCTTCCTTCGTATCAGGGAATACTGATATGTGGTGGTCGCGGGCGCAAATTTCAAGTCTTGGCGCCGTGGGCCTTTGCCCGCTGGGCTGTTGCGGTCAACGCCGAAATATCGGCAATTTCCGTGGTGTTCCAGCCGCCCAGGTGGCGCTCGACCAAGCCGGTCAGCGCGGTCAGCCAGTGGTGATCCTCGTTGAGCGCCGGAATGTAGTGGTACTCCTTGCCGCCGTTGGCGAGGAAGGAAGCCTTGCCTTCCATCGCGATTTCTTCCAGGGTTTCGAGGCAATCGGCGACGAAGCCGGGGCAGATCACGTCGATGCGGCGGGTGCCGGCTTTGCCCAGCGCTTCCAGGGTCGGGGCGGTGTAGGGTTGCAGCCATTCGGCCTTGCCGAAGCGCGACTGGAAGCAGATCTTGACCTGCTCGGAGGCGAGGTTAAGGCGCTCGGCGAGCAGGCGGCCGGTTTTCAGGCATTCGCAGTGATAAGGGTCGCCGAGATCAAGGCTGCGCCTGGGCAGGCCGTGAAAACTCATCAGCAGCTTGTCGCCATCGGCCAGGCGCCCGTGTTTCATCCAGTGGGCAAGCACCGTTTGGGCGAGCGCTTCGATATAAGCAGGATCGTCGTGGAAATTGCGCACAAAGCGCATCTCGGGCTGGTTGCGCTGGGTCAGCAGCCAGCGGCAGGCGTCGTCGACCACGGTCGCGGTCGTGCTTGCGGCGTATTGTGGATACATCGGCACCAGCAGGATGCGCGTGGCGCCGGCAGCCTTCAACTTGTTCAACACGGCGGCAATTGACGGGGCGCCGTAACGCATCGCCCAGTCGACCGTCACGCGATGCCCGCGCTGGCCCAGATAGCCGGTCAGCAACTTGGCCTGGCGTTCGGTGTGAACCCGGAGCGGGGAGCCTTCGGGCAGCCAGACCGAGGCATATTTCGCGGCGGACTTTTTCGGGCGGACGTTAAGAATGATGCCGTTCAGGATCAGCCACCAGATTGGGCGAGGGATTTCAACGACGCGCGGATCGGACAGGAACTGCTTCAAGTAGCGTTTGAGCGCGGGTGCCGTTGGTGCTTCCGGCGTGCCGAGATTGACGAGGACGACGGCCGTGCCGGGGGCGGTGCCGTGCTGATAGGGTGGTTCGGCCTGAAAGCGTGGCATCTAGTAGTTTTGTTGATTCGAAAGGGCGCTGGAAAGTAGCTTGGCGGTGATGTCGACAATGGGAATCACGCGCTCGTAGGCCATGCGGGTCGGGCCGATGACGCCGACCGAGCCGACGATTTGGCCGTCGACGGTATAGGGCGCGGCGATCACGCTGCATTCGTCGAGCGTGGCGATGCCCGATTCGCCGCCGATGAAGATCTGCACGCCGGCTGCACGGTTGGAGACATCGAGCAGGCGCATCAGGCTGGAGCGTTGCTCGAAAAGGTCGAACAGATCGCGCAGCCGCTTCATGTTCGACGAAAGCTCCTCGACATCCATCAGATTGCGCTCGCCGGAAATCACGTAAGGCGTTGCGCTCCCCGACAGGGCTTCGTCGCCGGCTTCGAGCGCCAGAGTCATCAGCGGCTTGATGTCGTCGCGCAATTGCTGGATTTCGGCCGACAGTCGCTGACGGATCTGCTCGAAATCCATGCCGGCAAAGTTCTGGTTCAGATAGTTGGCCGCTGTCACGAGTTCCGATGCCGAATAGGCTTTCTCGGTGACCAGCACGCGGTTCTGCACATCGCCATCGGTGGTGACGATGATCAGCAGGATGCGTTTCTCGGTCAGGTTGAGAAATTCGATCTGGCGAATACGGCTGGCTGCGCGGCGCGGCGCCATGACGACGCCGGCAAAATGGGTGAGGCTGGAGAGCAATTGCGAGGCGCTGGAAATGACCTGGTTGGCCGGTCGACCGTGCAAGGCATCTTCCATTTCGCCGAGTTGGCGGGCTTCGAGCGGGCGCATGGTCAGCAGCGTATCGACGAACAGCCGGTAGCCGCGCGGCGTCGGCACGCGGCCGGCCGAGGTGTGCGGGCTGGCGACGAAGCCGGCTTCTTCGAGGTCGGCCATCACATTGCGGATGGTGGCCGGCGACAGGTCGAGACCGGAAAATTTCGAGAGCGCACGCGAGCCGACCGGCTGGCCGTCGGCAATATAGTGCTCTACCAGAGCCTTGAGCAGGGTGCGGGAGCGTTCATCAAGCATGGCAGGCCATTGTACAAAAAACCGGGAGCCGCGCGAGAGCGCATTTTTATGCAAGAATTCGGGCCATGAAATCCAGCTTCGGCTCCTACCGCTCGCCCAAGACCATCGCCCTGGTCGGCAAGTACCATAGCCTCGAAATAGCCGAGTCGCTGCGCCGGCTGGCCGAGTACCTGTACGAGCGCGGGATTTCGGTGTTCATCGAGCGCGAGACGGCGGAGCATATCGGCCGCCAGGTCGATCTGTCGCGCTGGGTCACCTGCGGCTTCAATGACATTGGTGCCCATGCCGACCTTGCCATCGTCCTTGGCGGCGACGGCACCATGCTCAACGCGGCGCGCCGCCTGTCGCGTTACCGGGTGCCGCTGGTCGGGGTCAACCAGGGGCGACTCGGGTTCATGACTGACATCGCACGCGAGGACATGCTGACCTGCATGGACGACCTGCTCGATGGCCGGTTTACTTCGGAAAACCGCCTGCTGCTCGACGCCGAGGTGATCCGCGACGGCAAGGAGATCGCCGCCAACCTGGCGCTCAACGATGCCGTCGTCGACAAGGGCGCCATCGGCCGGATGATCGAGTTCGAGCTCTTCATCGACGGCGAATTCATCTACAACCTGCGCTCGGATGGCCTGATCGTGTCGACGCCGACCGGCTCGACTGCCTATTCGATGTCCGCTGGCGGCCCCATCCTGCATCCGACGCTGACCGGCATCGCGCTGGTGCCGTTGTGTCCGCACGCGCTGTCGAATCGCCCGATCATCGTCAACGACCGCGCCGACATCGAGTTGCGCATCACCCACGCCGACGACCCGCGCGTGCACTTCGACGGCCAGGTCACGCTCGATCTGCTACCCGGCGACAGTGTGCGTCTGCGCCGTTCCGAATACGCCATCTGCTTCCTGCACCCGCCGGGTTACAGCTACTTCGCCATGCTGCGCCAGAAACTGCACTGGAGCGAGCGCCCCAAGGGCACCTGATGCTGCGTCACCTTGCGATTCGCGATTTCGTCATCGTCGACCGGCTGGAACTTGAGTTTTCGGCCGGTTTTGGCGCGTTGACCGGAGAAACCGGGGCCGGCAAGTCGATCCTGATCGATGCGCTGGCGCTGGCCCTGGGCGAACGTGCCGATGCCGGCGTCGTGCGCGCCGGTTGCGACAAGGCCGACGTGGCGGCAACTTTCGATATCGGCAGTCTGCCGCAGGTCGGTGCCTGGCTTGCGGCCAACGATCTCGACGCCGAAGACGAGCTGATCCTGCGCCGCGTACTCGATGCCGGCGGCCGTTCGCGCGGCTACATCAACGGCTCGCCGGCCACTGCCCAGCAATTGCGCGAAGTCGGTGAGTTTCTGGTCGATATCCACGGTCAGCATGCCCACCAGTCGCTGCTGCGTGCCGATGCGCAACGCGCGCTGCTTGACAGTCATGCCGGGCTTACAGGCGAGGCACAACAGGTTGCTGCCGCCTGGCGCGCCTGGCGCGCAGCCCGGCAGGCGCTGGAGGATGCCGCCAGCGGCGCCGAAGCACTGACGCGCGAACGCGAACAACTCGAATGGCAGGTGCGCGAACTCGATGCGCTGGCGTTCACCAACGATGAATGGGCCGAACTGGAAGTCGAACACCGCCGCCTCGGTCACGCGGCGAGCCTGATCGAGGGCGCGCAGTTCGCGCTGAACGTCCTGGCCGACGGCGAAGCCGCCTGTGCCGGTCAGGTTGACAGCGTAGCCGCCCGCCTCGACGGACTGGCGAGCTACGATCCGGCCTTGCAGGAGGTGGCTGGGTTGCTGCAGTCGGCGCAGGCTGAATTGTCCGAGGCAATATCCACCTTGCGCCGTTATGCCGACCGTGTCGACCTCGACCCGGCGCGCCTGGCGGAAGTCGAGCGACGTATGGAAGCGGTGCTCGCCAGCGCCCGCAAATACCGCGTGCAGCCGGGCGAACTTCCCGCATTGCTGGCGGATTGGCAGCAGCGGCTCGCCGCGCTCGATGCCTCGGCCGATCTGGCCGGGCTGGCGGCGCGAGCCGACGCCGCGCAAGCCGACTATCGCCGACTTGCGACGCAGCTTTCGGCCGGACGGCAGCGAGTTGCCGGCGAGATGGGGGCGGCGGTCAGTGTGCTCATGCAGCAACTGGCGCTGGCCTCCGGGCGCTTCGAGGTGGCCTTGCTGCCGTTGGCCGACGGTACGGCGAACGGGCTGGAACAGGTCGAATTCCGGGTCGGCGGTCTCGCCGGCACGGAAGCGAAGCCCCTTGCGAAGGTCGCGTCCGGCGGTGAACTGTCGCGGATCAGCCTGGCCATTCAGGTGCTGACTTCGCGTTCGGCCAGCGTGCCGACGCTGATTTTCGACGAAGTCGACGTCGGCATCGGCGGCGGCGTCGCCGAGATCGTCGGACGATTGCTGCGCGAGCTGGGCGGCGAACGTCAGGTGCTTTGCGTGACCCATCTGCCGCAAGTCGCGGCGCGCGCCGAATGGCAATGGCAGGTTAGCAAGGAAACCCGCGACGGCGCCACGCTCAGTTCGATTCAGCCGCTTGATGAGAATCAGCGTATCCGCGAAATTGCCCGCATGCTGGGCGGCGTCGAGGTCACCGACATCACTTTGGCACATGCCAGCGAGCTGTTGCGGTCGACCCCGAAAAAAGGCCAAAAATGAAATTCGCCAGGCGGCCTTTCAGAACAGCCGGGTAACGGCAAAAACCGCCAGTAGCAGGAAGAAAATACCGCTGATGCGGTGTATCCATTTCAGGGGCAGGCGGTTGAGCAGCTTGCGCCCGGCAAAGACGCCGAGCGCCGAGGTGACGGCCAGTGCGACCGTGGCCCCGGCCCAGACGGCGGACGGTTCGCCGGTGCTGCCGAGACCGGCCACCGCGAGTTGCGTCTTGTCGCCGAACTCGGCCAGAAAGATCAGCAAGAACGTGGTGGCGACAATGCCGTGGCCGGGCGCTTCTTCGACGTTTTCTTCATCCTCTTCTTCCTGATAGCGCAGGGCGCCGATGCCGAACACGGCAAACAGCACGGCGACTGCGGCTGTCACCAGCCATTCCGGCAACCAGGCGGCGACGGCTGCGCCGAACAAGACGGCGAGCAGATTCAGGATGGCGAACGCGGCGACTGCACCGATCACCACGGGCAGGCCGCGATGGCGGGCGGCCAGCGTCATGCAGACCAGTTGGCTCTTGTCGCCGAATTCGGCAAGACCGACGAGCAGGAAGGTGGTGCCGGCCGAAGTCAGCCATTCTCCGGACAGTGCCGGCGTCAAATCGGGGATCACGCGTCAGCTCAGGGCTTGGGCGCCTTGTCCCGACTGGGACATTCGGATTTTGTGCAGTGGGCGTAAAGGTAGAGGGCGTGATCCTGGATCGCGAAGCCACGGTCGCTGGCGATCTGGTTCTGCCGGCGCTCGATTTCGGGGTCGTAGAATTCTTCGACCTTGCCGCAATCTACACAGACCAGATGATCGTGATGGTTGCCACGATTGATCTCGAAAACCGCCTTGCCGGACTCGAAGAAATGGCGTTCAAGCAAGCCGGCCTGCTCGAATTGGGTCAGTACCCGATAAACCGTCGCCAGGCCAATGTCCATGTTTTCGCCGATGAGCATCCGGTAGACATCTTCCGCCGTCATGTGCCGCATGCTGCCTTTTTCGAACAACTCAAGGATCTTGAGGCGGGGAAAGGTGGCCTTGAGTCCCATGTTCTTGAGACTTTGCGGGTCGCTCATTGTTTTGTATCCATTGGTTGTCGGGGCGAAGAGCAGTTGGGGATTTCGGGTATGATATACCGCTTCAAAGATGTTTGAGAAACTTCGGATTTCCGCATGTTCCGTTCCCCATTGCTCCAAATCTGCGTTGTCGTTTCGCTGCTGGCGGCTTGCAGTTCCCCGCTGAGTTCCATCAATGCGTACAAGATCGACATTCAGCAAGGCAACGTGCTGACGCAGGAGATGGTCGCCCAGTTGAAGCCCGGCCAGACCCGCGAACAGGTACGCTATATTCTCGGTACGCCGCTGCTGACGGATATTTTCCACCAGCAACGTTGGGACTACGCCTACAGTTATCGCAACGGCAGAACCGGTGTTGTCGAAAAGCGCCATTTCTCGGTGTTTTTCGATCAGAACAATCGTCTTGAAAAGGTTACCGGCGATGTCGAAGTGGGCGGGCTTGAAGACCTGACCGCACCCAAGGCGAACACGCGGCTGGTAGATTTCGGCACGTTGCCCACTGACGGTTCGGCGCCGCCGATGCCGCCGCCCGAGGGCGAAGGCTTCTTCAAGGGTTTGTTGAACTCGATCGGACTTTGATCATGGCTGGAACACGCATTGGTATCGTTGGCGCCGGTGGGCGCATGGGGCGCATGCTGCTGGAAGCGGCATTCAAGGACGAGGGGGTCGTACTCGGCGCTGCATTCGACATTCCGGGTAGCCCGGCAATCGGGCAAAGCGTCGAGCAGTTGACGGGATTGCCCAGTGCCATCAAGGTCAGCGACGATCTGGCCGGCGGACTCAAGAACATCGATTGCCTGATCGATTTCACGCGGCCGCAAGGCACGCTGGAGCATCTCGAGCTTTGTCGCCAGGCCGGGGTGGCGATGGTTATCGGCACCACCGGTTTCGAGGCAGATGGCAAGGAAAGGATCGCCGCTGCGGCGCGCGACATTCCGGTTGTTTTTGCGCCGAACATGGCGGTTGGCGTCAATCTGGTATTCAAGCTGCTCGACACGGCGGCGCGGATTCTCAACCAGGGTTACGATATCGAAATCGTCGAAGCGCACCATCGCATGAAGATCGACGCTCCTTCCGGTACCGCCTTGCGCATGGGCGAAGTGGTTGCCGGTGCGCTGGGCCGCGACCTCAAGGAATGCGCGGTTTATGGCCGCGAAGGCGTTACCGGCGAGCGCGATCCGTCGACCATCGGGTTTGCCACGGTGCGCGGTGGCGACGTGGTGGGCGACCATACCGTGATGTTCTGCGGGATTGGCGAGCGCGTCGAAATTACGCACAAGGCGGGCAGCCGGATGCCCTATGCGCAGGGCAGCATGCGAGCGGCCCGTTTCCTCGCTGGCCGCAAGAGCGGCTTGTTCGACATGCAGGACGTTCTGGGCTTGCGTTGATCGAATTTGCAGTGCGCTGGCAGGCATCAAAACGCCGCCTTACTGCTGCCGAGATTGCCTGATCGGCCTGTTTTCGGCTAAAATAGAAAGGTTAAAAAGCACGAGCGGGGAGGCGCAAGCCTTCCCGCTTGGCACATGAATAAGCAGAAAATATTAGGAGAGCCGGTCGTGTCGTTGCTGCCCTCATTTACACCCGCCATTCTCGCTCTCGCCGACGGAACGGTTTTCAAGGGCCAATCCATCGGCGCAGATGGCGTAACCAGCGGTGAGGTGGTCTTCAACACCGCCATGTCCGGTTATCAGGAAATCCTTACCGATCCCTCCTATTGCCGCCAGATCGTGACCTTGACCTATCCGCATATCGGTAACACCGGCTGCAATGCGGAGGATTTCGAGTCCAATGCCAATTACGCCGCCGGCCTGGTCATACGCGACCTGCCGCGTCGCGCATCCAACTGGCGCTGCCAGGAGGATTTGTCGTCCTATCTGAAGAAGCACGGCATTGTCGCCATTGCCGGCATCGATACCCGCAAGCTGACGCGCATCCTGCGCGAAAAGGGTGCGCAAGCCGGTTGCATCCTGGCCGGCGAAGTTGATGAAGTCAAGGCGCTGGCGATGGCCAAGGCCTTCCCAGGTCTGGCCGGTATGGATCTCGCCAAGGTGGTTTCCGCCAAGGAAAATTACGCTTGGAACGAGGCCGAGTGGACGCTCAAGGGTTATGTGCAACGTAAGGAAGAGCGCTTCCACGTGGTCGCCTACGATTTCGGGGTCAAGAAGAACATCCTGCGCATGCTGGCCGAACGTGGCGTCAAGCTGACGGTGGTTCCGGCGCAAACGCCGGCGGCCGACGTGCTGGCGATGAATCCGGATGGCGTCTTCCTCTCGAATGGCCCTGGCGACCCGGAACCTTGCGATTACGCCATTGCGGCGATTCGCGAGTTTCTTGATCGTGGCATTCCGACTTTTGGCATCTGCCTTGGCCACCAGTTGCTGGCCCTGGCTTCGGGTGCCAAGACCTTGAAGATGAAGTTTGGTCACCATGGTGCCAATCACCCGGTCAAGGATCTCGATTCCGGCCAGGTGCTGATTACCAGTCAGAATCACGGTTTTGCGGTCGACGCCGATTCCTTGCCAAAAAACCTGCGCGCGACGCATGTTTCGCTGTTCGATGGTTCGCTGCAAGGGATTGCCCGTACCGATGTGCCGGCCTTCTCCTTCCAGGGTCACCCGGAAGCCAGTCCTGGCCCGCATGACGTGGCCTATCTGTTCGACCGCTTCCTCGACACCATGACGCGTGGCGTTGCTGCGCTCAATAACGCGCAATAAGCGGCACAGAGAGAGATAAAGATGCCGAAACGTACAGACATAAAAAGTGTTTTGATTATTGGTGCCGGCCCGATCATCATCGGTCAGGCCTGCGAATTCGACTACTCCGGTGCTCAGGCTTGCAAGGCGCTGCGTGAAGAGGGTTACAAGGTCATTCTGGTTAACTCCAATCCAGCGACGATCATGACCGATCCGGAAATGGCCGATGTGACCTACATTGAGCCGATTACCTGGCCGGTGGTTGCCAAGATCATCGAAAAGGAACGCCCCGACGCATTGCTGCCGACCATGGGCGGCCAGACCGCGCTGAACTGCGCGCTCGATCTTGACCGTGAAGGCGTGCTCGCCAAGTTCAATGTCGAGCTGATCGGTGCTTCCAAGGAAGCCATCGACAAGGCCGAGGATCGCCAGAAGTTCAAGGATGCGATGACCAAGATCGGTCTTGGTTCCGCCAAGTCCGCGACGGCGCACAGCATGGAAGAGGCCTATCAGGTGCAGGCGATGATCGGTTTCCCGACCATCATTCGTCCTTCCTTTACGCTGGGTGGCACGGGCGGTGGTATCGCCTACAACATGGAAGAGTTCGAGACCATCTGCAAGCGCGGTCTGGAAGCTTCGCCGACCAACGAGCTGTTGATTGAAGAATCGCTGCTCGGCTGGAAGGAATACGAGATGGAAGTCGTCCGCGACAAGGCGGACAACTGCATCATCATCTGCTCAATCGAAAACCTCGATCCGATGGGTGTGCACACCGGTGACTCGATCACCGTCGCCCCGGCGCAGACGCTGACCGACAAGGAATACCAACTGCTGCGTAACGCCTCCATCGCTGTTTTGCGCGAAATCGGCGTTGATACCGGTGGTTCCAACGTGCAGTTTTCGATCAATCCCAAGGATGGTCGTTGCATCGTTATCGAAATGAACCCGCGTGTCTCGCGTTCGTCGGCACTGGCGTCCAAGGCCACGGGCTTCCCGATTGCCAAGATCGCCGCCAAGCTGTCGGTTGGCTACACGCTGGATGAGCTGACCAACGACATTACCGGTGGCAAGACCCCGGCGTCGTTTGAGCCGTCCATCGACTACGTCGTCACCAAGGTGCCGCGTTTTGCTTTCGAGAAATTCCCGCAGGCGGATAACACGCTGACGACGCAGATGAAGTCGGTTGGCGAAGTGATGGCCATCGGTCGCACCTTCCAGGAGTCGCTGCAAAAGGCTTTGCGCGGTCTGGAAGTCGGCGTGGATGGCTTCAACCTGAAGTCGGTCGACCCGGCAACCATCGACGAACAACTGGCCCGTCCGACCCCGGATCGCCTGTGGTACGTCGCTGATGCCTTCGGTATCGGCATGTCGGTTGAGCGCGTTTTCGAGCTGACCAAGATTGATCCGTGGTTCCTGGTGCAGATCAAGGAAATCGTCGATCTCGAACTGGCTGTGGAAAAGCGCGATTTTTCGTCGTTGACCGCAGAAGAGCTGCGTTTCCTCAAGCGCAAGGGCTTTGCCGACCGTCGTCTGGCATATTTGCTCAAGACCACGGAATCCGATTTCCGCAAGCGTCGCCACGAACTGGGTGTGCGCCCGGTGTACAAGCGCGTTGACACCTGCGCTGCCGAGTTCGCCACTGGCACGGCTTACATGTACTCGACCTACGAGGACGAGTGCGAAGCCATGCCGACCGACAAGAAGAAGATCATGGTGCTGGGCGGTGGCCCGAACCGTATCGGCCAGGGTATCGAGTTCGACTACTGCTGCGTGCATGCCGCGATGGCGATGCGCGAAGATGGTTACGAAACCATCATGGTCAACTGCAACCCGGAAACTGTTTCCACCGACTACGACACCTCCGACCGTCTCTATTTCGAGCCGCTGACGCTCGAAGACGTGCTGGAAATTGTCGCCATCGAAAAGCCGGTTGGCGTCATCGTCCAGTACGGTGGCCAGACCCCGCTCAAGCTGGCGCTGGCGCTGGAAGCGAACGGCGTGCCGATCATCGGTACCAGCCCGGAATCCATCGACGTGGCCGAAGACCGCGAACGCTTCCAGAAGCTGCTGCACGACCTCGGCCTCAAGCAGCCGCCCAACCGGACGGCGCGTACTGAGGAAGATGCTCTGCGTTTGGCGCAGGAAATTGGTTATCCGCTGGTGGTTCGCCCGTCCTACGTGCTGGGCGGCCGGGCCATGGAAATCGTCCATGAGCAGAAGGATCTGGAGCGTTACATGCGCGAAGCCGTCAAGGTTTCCCATGATTCGCCGGTGCTGCTCGACCGCTTCCTGAATGACGCAGTGGAATGCGACGTCGATGCCTTGTCGGATGGCGAAGAAGTCATCATCGGCGGCGTCATGGAGCACATCGAACAGGCGGGCGTGCACTCCGGTGACTCCGCTTGCTCGCTGCCGCCGTATTCCTTGTCTCCCGCCGTGCAGGATGAGCTGCGTCGTCAGACCAAGCTGATGGCCAAGGCGCTCAACGTCTGTGGTCTGATGAATGTGCAGTTCGCGATCAAGGACAACGACGTCTACGTGCTCGAAGTCAATCCGCGTGCCTCGCGTACCGTGCCTTATGTGTCCAAGGCCACAGGTCTGCAACTGGCCAAGATTGCCGCCCGCTGCATGGCCGGTCGTAGCCTCAAGGATCAAGGCGTGACCAAGGAAGTGATTCCGCCGTATTTCTCGGTCAAGGAAGCCGTCTTCCCCTTCGTCAAGTTCCCCGGGGTCGACACCATTTTGGGCCCGGAAATGAAGTCGACCGGAGAAGTCATGGGCGTCGGTACCACGTTTGCCGAAGCCTTCGTCAAGTCGCAGCTGGCTGCCGGTGTCAAGTTGCCGAGCTCGGGCAAGGTCTTCCTGTCGGTCAAGGACAGCGACAAGGCCAAGGCCATCGAGATCGCCAAGCATCTGCATCAGGCTGGATTCCAACTGGTCGCCACGCGCGGTACGGCACATGCCATCGATGCAGCCGGTCTGTCGGTGCAGGCGGTCAACAAGGTGACCGAAGGTCGTCCGCACATCGTCGATATGATCAAGAACAACGAGATTGCCTTGATTATCAACACCGTTGAGGAAAAGCGCGGGGCGATCAATGACTCCCGTTCGATCCGCACCTCGGGTTTGCAGGCCCGCGTGACGATGTATACGACGATCTGGGGAGCCGAAGCCGCAGCGGATGGCATTCGTAACCTTGGCGAACTGGTGGTTTACCCGATTCAGGCGTTGCACGAGCAACTTCACTAAGAAAAACCCAAGCCGCCGGGTGACCCTGCATGGGCACCGGCGGTTTGCTTTTGCTGGAAGAAAAGATGAATAAAGTTCCGTTGACCGTGGCGGGTGCCGAAAAGCTTCGCACAGAACTGCATCGCCTGAAGACGATCGAGCGCCCGAGTGTCATCGCGGCGATTGCCGAAGCCCGTGCGCATGGCGATCTTTCCGAAAACGCGGAGTACGATGCCGCCAAGGAGCGCCAGGGTTTTGTCGAAGGGCGGATCAAGGAAGTCGAGGGCAAGCTCTCCAATGCCCAGATCATCGATCCCAAGCTGCTCGATGCCGACGGTCGTTGCGTCTTCGGTGCCACTGTAGAAATCGAAGACCAGGATTCCGGCGATGTCGTAACCTACCAGATCGTCGGCGAGGACGAGGCCGACATCAAGAACGGCAAGCTTTCACTGGCTTCGCCAATGGCGCGGGCACTGATCGGCAAGTACGCCGGCGATATTGCCCAGGTGCAGGCACCGGGCGGCATGCGCGAGTACGAGATTATCGACGTCCGCTACGAGTAGTCGGCGGTGCGCAAACTTTCCGAGGCGCTCTATTTCACGGCCATCACCCTGTGGGTTGGCGGCATGTGGGCCATCGGATATGTCGCTGCGCCGGTGCTTTTCGCCAGCCTCGGCGACCGGCAGATGGCCGGGATGGTGGCTGGCCGGTTGTTCGCGCTGATCGGCTGGATCGGCCTTGTCTGTGCGGCTTACCTGCTGATTTTTCTGATTGTCCGGCGCGCTGGACAGGTAATCAGGAGCGGGGTCTTCTGGCTGGTGTTGGCAATGGCCTTGCTGGTTGCCGCCAGCCAGTTCGGCATTCAGCCGCTGATGGCGCAGTTGAAAGCGGCTGCCTTGCCGCGCGAAGTCATGGAAAGCGTGATGCGCGACCGTTTTGCCACCTGGCACGGCATTTCCAGCATTCTCTACCTGGTGCAGAGCCTGCTGGGCTTGTGGCTGGTGATCTGGGCCAATCGCGGGCTGAAGTGATCAGCCCTGGAAGGTGCGCTTGGTTTTGCGCGGTGCAGCAGCCGGGCGTTTCGTTTTTGGGCTTTTTTGGGCGTTGACCGCAACAGGGTCGGTCGGAGCAGGGCGGTAAACCACCAGCAGCTTGCCGATTTGCTGAACCGGCGCAGCGCCGAGTTCGGCGCAGATTTGTTCGAGATAAGCCGCACGATCCTCGCGGCTGTCACCATATACGCGTATCTTGATTAACTCGTGCGCTTGCAGGTTGACGTCGATTTCCGTGAGGACTGCCTTGGTGAGGCCGTTTTCGGCAATCGAGACGACGGGATTCAGATTGTGGGCCTGAGCGCGCAGTTCGCGGCGCTGGGTGGAAGTCAGTTGCAGCATATTAAACCTTTCAAAAACGGCATTTTACCGAATGAAAAGAACCAGAACCAGCAAAGCTTGGATGCAGGAGCATGTCAACGACCCATTCGTCCAGCTTGCCAGGAAGGAAGGCTGGCGTTCGCGCGCCGCATTCAAGCTGATCGAGATGGACGACAAGGACAAGCTTTTGAAGCGCGGCGAAGTGGTTGTCGATCTCGGCGCGACGCCGGGCGGTTGGTCGCAGGTTGCCGCCAAGCGCGTCGGCGACAGCGGCATGGTGCTGGCGCTCGACCTGCTGGAGATGGAGCCGATTCATGGTGTCGATTTTATCCAGGGGGATTTTCGCGAGGACGATGTGCTGGCCAAACTGGAAGAAAAGCTTAACGGGCGGACAGTGGGACTTGTAATGTCGGACATGGCACCCAATATGTCCGGTGTCCCGCTCGTCGATCAGGCGCGGATCATGTACCTGGCCGAACTGGGTCTGGAGTTTTCCAAAGCGCACTTGAAACCGGAAGGAGCATTTCTGGTCAAAGTTTTTCAGGGAACGGATTACGAGACATTTCTGCGTTCCATGCGCGAGGTTTTCAAGACGGTTGCGGTACGCAAACCCGAAGCGTCGCGTGACAGGAGTGCCGAGCTTTATTTGCTCGGCCGTATATTGCGTTGAAAGTTATGTATAAAATGGCGTTTTTATCGCTCGACGCTGTAGAAGGAGAGCAAGCTTGAACAACATGTTCAAAAATCTGGCAGTCTGGCTCGTCATCGGTCTTGTGCTGATGACAGTGTTCAATCAGTTCAACACCCGCCAGGTGGCGCAGGGTTCGATCGAATATTCGCAGTTCCTCGACGAGGTCAAGCAAGGCCGCATCAGCAAAGTGGTCATCGAGGGGCGCACGCTGAAGGCGACGACGACCGAGGGCAAGCGCATCACTTCCTACGCGCCACCCGATCTCTGGATGGTCTCCGATCTGCTGAAAAACGGTGTCAAGATCGAGGCCAAGCCGGAAGAAGAGCCGTCGTTCCTGATGAATCTCTTTGTCAGCTGGTTCCCGATGCTGTTGCTGATCGGCGTCTGGGTCTTCTTCATGCGCCAGATGCAGGGCGGTGGCAAGGGCGGCGCCTTCTCCTTCGGCAAGTCGCGCGCCCGGATGACCGATGAAGCGCAAAACGTCATCACCTTCGCCGATGTTGCGGGTTGTGACGAGGCCAAGGAAGAGGTTCAGGAAATCGTCGATTTTCTGCGCGATCCCTCCAAGTTCCAGAAATTGGGTGGCCGTATTCCCAAGGGCGTGCTGATGGTCGGCAACCCGGGCACCGGCAAGACCTTGCTCGCCAAGGCGATTGCCGGCGAAGCCAAGGTGCCCTTCTTCAGCATTTCCGGTTCCGACTTCGTTGAAATGTTCGTCGGCGTCGGCGCTGCGCGCGTTCGCGACATGTTCGAGAATGCCAAGAAGCACGCTCCGTGCATCATCTTCATCGACGAAATCGACGCCGTCGGCCGCCATCGTGGCGCTGGCTTGGGCGGCGGCAACGACGAGCGCGAGCAGACGCTGAACCAGTTGCTGGTCGAGATGGATGGTTTCGAAGGCCACGCTGGCATCATCGTGATTGCCGCAACCAATCGCCCTGACATTCTCGATCCGGCGCTGCTGCGTCCGGGCCGTTTCGACCGCCAGGTGGTGGTGCCGCTACCAGATATCCGTGGCCGCGAGGAAATTCTCAAGGTGCACATGCGCAAGGTGCCGATTTCGGGCGACGTCAAGGCCGACATCATTGCTCGTGGTACGCCCGGATTCTCCGGCGCCGATCTGGCCAACCTGATCAATGAGGCAGCCCTGTTTGCCGCACGTGGCAACAAGCGCCTGGTCGACATGGAAGATTTCGAGAAGGCCAAGGACAAGATCATGATGGGCGCCGAGCGTCGCAGCATGGTGATGTCCGAGGAAGAGAAGCGTAACACCGCCTACCATGAGTCCGGACATGCCGTGGTTGCCAAGCTGGTGCCGAAATCCGACCCGGTGCACAAGGTCACCATCATCCCGCGCGGGCGCGCCTTGGGCCTGACCATGCAGTTGCCGGTCGAAGATCGTTATGCTTATGACCGTACTTACCTGATGAGCCGAATTGCGGTGCTGTTCGGTGGTCGTATTGCCGAAGAGCTGTTCATGGATCAGATGACCACCGGTGCTTCGAATGACTTCGAGCGTGCTACCGCAATGGCGCGCGATATGGTGACCCGTTACGGCATGTCCGATCTCGGCGTGATGGTGTATGGCGAGAACGAAGGCGAGGTTTTCCTTGGTCGCTCGGTGACCCAGCACAAGAATGTTTCCGAAGCGACGATGCAGAAGGTCGATGCCGAGATCGGTCGCATCATCGAAGAGCAATATGCCCTTGCCCGCAAGCTGCTGGAGGAAAATCGCGACAAGGTCGAGGCAATGACGCACGCCCTGCTCGAATGGGAAACCATCGATGCCGAGCAGATCGACGACATCATGGCCGGCAAGCCACCGCGTCCGCCGAAGCCGACGCTGAGCACGCCACGGGCCACGACGCCGACCGATGCGCCGGGTGCCGAGCCAAGTGCGCCGGCAACGGCCTGATCGTTCCTGAATGTCACAGGCCGGGAGTACGCTCCCGGCTTTTTCTTTTTTGCCATGTCAACTCTTCACTGCGGCCGCTTCCGGCTCCCCCTCGACCGCCCGCTGGTCATGGGCATCGTCAACCTGACTCCGGACTCGTTTTCCGGCGATGGGACGGGGTCTGACGTTGCTGGCGCCATCCGCCATGCACGGCATCAACTCGATGCCGGCGCCGACATCCTCGATATAGGTGCGGAGTCCTCGCGCCCCGGCGCTATCCCGACACCCGAGAAAGAAGAGTTGCGCCGGTTGTTGCCGGTACTCCGCGAAATTGCGACATGGGATTTGCCAATTTCGGTCGATACCTACAAGCCGGTGGTGATGCGCGCGGCACTCGAGGCAGGGGCGACGATGATCAACGACATCACTGCGCTGGCCCATCCGGGGGCGATCGAGCTCGTTGCCGCCAGCGACTGTGCCATTTGTCTAATGCATATGGCAGGCGAACCGGGAACCATGCAGCAAGCGCCGCATTACGATGATGTCGTGCAAGATGTTCGGGCATTTCTGACAGCGCGCGTGCGCGCTTGTCGAGCGGCTGGCATCGACGATAACCGGATCGTGCTCGATCCTGGCTTTGGATTTGGCAAGACGCTGGAACACAATTTGGCCCTTTTTCGGGCGTTGACCGCAACAGGCATAGATGGACTGCCGTTGCTGGCCGGAATGTCGAGAAAGTCGATGCTCGGGGCGATTACCGGGCGGCCGGTAGCCGAACGCCTGGCCGCCAGTATTGCCGCAGCGCTGTTGGCGGCCCAAAAGGGCGCGAAAATCCTGCGCGTGCATGATGTCGTTGAAACAAAAGATGCGCTGGCCGTATTGGCAGCGTTGGAACAGGGAGGAACACTGCAATGAGTAGAAAATATTTCGGTACCGATGGTGTGCGCGGCCGTGTCGGACAGGCGCCCATTACCCCGGATTTCGTTATGCGTCTCGGCTACGCAGCCGGCAAGGCCTTGCTCGGCCGGGCCGTCATGCCGGAAGGCGAGCGCCCGTCGGTGCTTATCGGCAAGGATACCCGACTCTCCGGCTACATGCTCGAATCGGCACTGGAGGCGGGTTTCTCGGCAGCCGGAGTCGATGTTTGTCTGGTCGGGCCAATGCCGACGCCGGCCGTGGCCTACTTGACCCGCGCGCTACGCCTGCAGGCGGGGATTGTCATTTCGGCTTCGCACAATCCTTATTACGATAATGGCATCAAATTTTTCTCGGCTCAGGGTACCAAGTTGCCCGACGAAGTCGAGTTGGCCATCGAGGCGGGGATCGATCAGCCGATGGTCTGTGTACCTGCTGCCGACCTTGGGCGGGCAAAGCGGATCGACGACGCGCGCGGTCGCTATATCGAATTCTGCAAGAGCACCTTTCCCAACGATCTCGACCTGCGCGGTCTGAAGATCGTCGTCGATTGCGCACACGGGGCGGCCTATCACACGGCGCCCAATGTCTTTCACGAACTCGGTGCCGACGTCGTGACCATCGGTTCGCAGCCCAACGGATTGAATATCAACGACGGCTTCGGGGCAACCGCGCCCAAGGCGTTGTGCGATGCAGTACTCGTTCACCGTGCGGATCTGGGTATCGCGCTCGATGGCGACGCCGATCGCATCCAGATGGTCGATGCCGCCGGCAAGTTATACGACGGCGACCAACTGCTCTACGCGGTCGTCCGCAACCGCGCGCAGCATGGCGAAGTCAAGGGCGTCGTCGGCACGCTGATGACCAATCTGGCGCTGGAGCACGCTTTGGGCAAGATGGGTATCCCCTTCGCAAGGGCAGCTGTCGGCGATCGCTACGTTGTCGAAATGCTGCATGAAAATGGCTGGTTGTTCGGTGGCGAAAACTCCGGTCATATCCTTGCGCTCGACCGTCATACGACCGGTGACGGCATTGTTGCCGCCCTTCAGGTTCTGGCGGCGCTCCGGGAGTCGGGCGGTGATCTGGCAGGCTTGCTGGGGGGCTTGCACCTCTATCCGCAAAAATTGATCAACGTTCCGCTGCTCAAGGAATTCGCGTGGAAGGACGATGCGTCGATTCAGCGCTGCCTGAAGGATGTCGAGGCACGTATCGCAGGGCGTGGGCGGGTGTTGCTGCGCGCGTCGGGAACCGAGCCCCTGCTACGGGTAATGGTCGAGGGCGAAGATATGAAAGAGGTGCTTGCCGCCGCCGAGGAACTGGCTGCGGTGGTTCGCGAGGCCGGGCAATGAGCAGCTTGCGACCCTGCAATTCTTGACGGTGAATCCGGGCGGCCGCTATAATCCTAGGGTTTTTGCCAACAGATCGGCCTGACGCATGCGTAAAAAGCTTGTCGCTGGAAACTGGAAAATGCATGGCAGCCTCCAGAGCAATGCAGCTTTGCTGGGGCGCCTGAAATCTGGCGTTTCCGGGTTGCGCTGCGAAGTGGCGGTTTGTGCGCCCTATCCGTATCTAGCGCAGCTTCAAGCCGAACTCGCAGGTACGCCAATTCTGTGGGGGGCGCAGTCGCTCAGCGAACATGGCTCGGGGGCTTTTACCGGCGAGGTATCGGCGTCGATGCTTCGTGACTTTGGTTGCCATTATGTGCTGGTTGGCCATTCCGAGCGGCGCAGCCTGTTTGGTGAAAGCGATGCGACAGTCGCTGCCAAGTTTGTCGCCGCATTGCAGGCCGGGCTGGTTCCCGTCCTGTGTCTCGGCGAGACGCTGGCTGAGCGGGAGTCTGGTCAGACGATGGTAGTTGTGGCGCGGCAGCTGGCTACGGTGGTTGATCTTGCCGGCGTCGGGGCGCTGGGAGCCGCAGTAGTTGCTTATGAGCCGGTATGGGCGATCGGTACCGGGGTGACGGCAACGCCCGCGCAGGCGCAGGAGGTTCATGCGGCCATGCGTGCTTTGGTTGCGGAAAAGGATGTGGCGCTGGCTGCAGGTTTGCAGATTTTGTATGGTGGCAGTGTCAAGCCGCAGAATGCGGCGGAATTGTTTGCGCAGCCCGATATCGATGGTGGTCTGATCGGTGGGGCGGCGCTGGTTGCGGATGATTTTCTGGCGATTTGCCAAGCGGCAAGTTGATAGGCGGTAATAATGAACTGGCTCTTTTCTCTTTTACTCACGATTCATATTCTGGTGGCGCTTGCCATTATCGGCCTCGTGCTGATGCAGCATGGCAAGGGGGCTGACATGGGGGCAGCGTTCGGTAGCGGTGCTTCGGGAAGTCTGTTCGGGGCGACCGGCTCGGCGAATTTTCTGAGCCGCACAACCGGGATTCTGGCGGCGGTGTTTTTCACCACCAGCCTGAGCTTGGCTTATGTTGCGTCGCACAAGCCAAAAACGACTGGTAGTGTGATGCAGGAAACGGTACAATCGCAGCCGGTTTCGCAGCCTGCAGCAGCAGCTGGCGAAGCGCCCGCAGTGCCGGCGGATGCTGGCTCGAAGGCAAAAGAGATACCGAAGTAAAGCAGGGTGGTTTCCCGGCATGCGTTCCTCGCCGGGGTGGCCAAAAAAAGCAGGGCCGACGTGGTGAAATTGGTAGACACGCTATCTTGAGGGGGTAGTGGCGCAAGCTGTGCGAGTTCGAGTCTCGCCGTCGGCACCAAACTGGGGGCAGTGGCCAAAAGGCACGCTGTTTTCGTACAAGAAACTGAATATTGGCGGCGGATAATGGAAAACTACTTTCCAATC
>ERZ1645187.647-NODE-647-length-34164-cov-6.369902_pt1 | contig 34164 bp, 34 predicted proteins | sample MGYA00575352_ERZ1645187 | MGnify/ENA primary metagenome ERZ1645187 (study PRJEB40837, sample SAMN11349314) | freshwater sediment metagenome | isolation source: river sediment | host: Sediment | place: India: Wazaribad , New Delhi | collected 2017-02-21 ... | reverse complement strand
AAGAGGTCAGCGGTTCGATCCCGCTTAGCTCCACCAACCACCTTCCGAACCTTGAAGACGTGACGGCTCCGCCGTCTTTGCGCGGCCGGCCCGCGCCGGGGGCATGATGGCCTACTCGGTCAAGGAAATCTTCCTGACATTGCAGGGCGAGGGCATGCAGGCGGGCCGCACGGCGGTGTTCTGCCGCTTTGCCGGCTGCAATCTCTGGTCCGGACTGGAAGAGGACCGCACCGGCGCGGTGTGCCCCTTCTGCGATACTGACTTTGTCGGCATGGACGGCACCGGCGGCGGGCGGTTCCGCACCGCCGCCGCATTGGCAGATGCGATTGCCGCGACATGGGGTGGGGGCCGGGAACATCGCCTGGTCGTCCTCACCGGTGGCGAACCGTTGCTTCAGGTCGATTCGGCGCTGGTCGATGCGCTGCATGCCCGCGCCTTTCAGGTGGCGGTGGAAACCAACGGCACGCAGGCAGCCCCGGCGGGGCTCGATTGGGTCTGCGTCAGCCCCAAGGCCGGCGCGCCGCTGGTCCTCACGCAGGGGGATGAACTCAAGCTGGTGTTCCCGCAAAAAGACCTGATGCCGGAGGCCGTGGCCCATCTCGCCTTCGCCCACCGCATCCTCCAGCCGATGGACGGGCCGGCCCGCGCCGCCAATACCGAGGCGGCGATTGCCTATTGCCTCGCCCATCCCGAGTGGCGGCTGGGCGTGCAGACGCACAAGATCATCGGCATCCGCTAGGGTTGACGCTGCGGCCGGTTGGGCGGCATGGTCGCGCCCGGATGGAATGAGGATGCAATCGTGGGTTCAGGGCGCGCGCTGGTGCTGTTTTCGGGCGGGCAGGATTCCGCCACCTGCCTTGCCTGGGCGCTGGAGCGGTTCGATCATGTCGAGACGGTTGGCTTCGATTATGGCCAGCGCCACCGGGTGGAACTGGACTGCCGCGCCACCTTGCGCGCCGGCATGGCCGCGCTGAAGCCCGGATGGGCCGCGCACCTCGGCGAGGATCACACCATCGGCCTGCAGAGCCTCGGCGAGATTTCGAACACCGCGATGACGCGCGACATCGCCATCGAGATGGAGGCGGGCGGCCTGCCGAACACCTTCGTGCCGGGACGCAACATCATCTTCCTCACCTTTGCGGCCGCGCTGGCGTACCGGCGCGGGCTCAGGCACATTGTCGGCGGCATGTGCGAAACGGATTTCTCCGGCTATCCCGATTGCCGGGATGATACGATCAAGGCGTTGCAGGTGGCGCTCAATCTCGGCATGGACCGGCGCTTCGTGCTGGAGACGCCGCTGATGTGGATCGACAAGGCGGCGACATGGCAGCTGGCGCACGATCTAGGCGGTCGCCCGCTGGTCGATCTGATCGTCGCCGAAAGCCACACCTGCTACCTTGGGACGCGGGGTGCGCGACACGATTGGGGCTTTGGCTGCGGCACTTGCCCGGCGTGCGATCTGCGCGCCCGGGGCTATCGCCGCTTTGCCGCGACGGCGGCGTGAGAGGAACGGGACATGGTGGACTATATCCGGCTAGGCAACAGCGGCCTCAAGGTGCCGCGCCTCTGGCTCGGCACGATGATGTTCGGCCACAGGACCAGCGAGGCGGAGGCGACCCGCATGGTCGATGCCGCCCGCGAGGCCGGGCTGAACGCCATCGATACGGCGGATTCCTACACCGATGGCGTGTCGGAGGCGATGGTCGGCCGGCTGATCGCCAAGGATCGCGGCCGCTGGGTGCTGGCCACCAAGGTCTACAACCGCATGGGCCATGCGCCGAACCAGCAAGGCCTTTCCCGCCGCTGGATCATCGAGGAATGCGACCACAGCCTCAGCCGGCTGCACACCCACTGGATCGATGTCTATTACCTGCACAAGGATGACCCCGAGACGCCGCTGGAAGAAACCATCGGCACGATCGGCGACCTGATCCGCGCCGGGAAAATCCGCTACTTCGGCCTCTCCAACTTCCGCGCCTGGCGCATGGCCCGTGTGGCTGAACTCTGTGACCGGATGGGCGTGCCGCGCCCCATCGCCGTCCAGCCGCCGTACAGCGCGGTGACGCGCGGCATCGAGACCGAGGTGCTGCCCTGCGCCGAGGCCTATGGCATGGGCGTGGTGTGTTATTCTCCCCTCGCGCGCGGGGTGCTCACCGGCAAGTATGCCGCCGGCACCACCCCGGCGGAGGACAGCCGCGCTGCCCGCAACGATCCGCGCCTGATGCAGACCGAGTTCCGCAAGGAATCCTTTGATATCGCGGCCGCGTTCAAGGCCCACGCCGAAGCGTCGGGCCGCACCGCCACCGATTTTGCCATCGGCTGGGTGCTGGCCAATGCGCTGGTGTCGGGCGTCATCGCCGGGCCGCGCACGCTGAAGCATTGGCAGGATTATATCCGCGCGCTCGATCAGCCGTTCACGGCGGAGGACGAGGCGCTGGTGAGTACCCTTGTCGCGCCCGGCCATGCCTCCACCCATGGCTATACCGATCCGTCCTATCCGGTGACCGGCCGGGTGTTCCGCGCCAGAGGATGACGGAAAACAGGGAATGACCGGGGAAACGGGGGAGATGACCATGCTGGAACAGCGCTTTGCCGATCATTTCGCCCGCATGCCGCTGGTTGCCATCCTGCGCGGGGTGAGGCCTGACGAGGTGGTTGGCATCGGCGAGGCGCTGGTCGCCGCCGGCATCACGATGATCGAGGTGCCGCTGAATTCGCCCGAGCCGTGCGACAGCATCGCCCGCCTTGCCACTGCGCTGGGCGAGCGCGCGCTGACCGGCGCCGGCACGGTCTATGACCCTGCCGAGGTGGCTGCCGTCGCCTCCGCCGGCGGGCGGCTGATCGTCTCCCCCAATACCGATGCGGCGGTGATCGGCCGCGCGCGGGAGCTGGGGCTGATTTCGTTGCCCGGCTGCTTCACGCCCACCGAGGCGGCGCGGGCGCTGAAGGCGGGCGCACACGGGCTGAAGCTCTTCCCGGGCGAACTGGTGACGCCCGCCTCCGCCCGCGCGCTGGCTGCCGTCCTGCCCAAAAAGGTGCCGATGCTGGTGGTCGGCGGTGTCGCCGCCGATACGCTGGCGCGCTGGAAAGGCTCGCCCGTCGCCGGCTTCGGCATCGGCTCTGCGCTGTACAAGCCGGGAGATACGGCGGCCGATGTGGCGGCAAAAGCCATGGTCTTTGCCGCGGCGATGCGTGCTTTTCTTGCCTGAGGTGATTGCATCGCTGAAGTCTCCGGCGTAGCAAGAGGCCGTATCAGACATCATACAAGCCGGCCGGAGAATGCCATGCTTCTGGGAGTGATCGCCGACGATTATACCGGCGCGTCCGATATCGCCAACACCATCGCCAAGGGTGGCGGCGGCACCGGCGGGCTGGCAGCGGTGCAGTTTCTCGGCATTCCGGAAAAGCCGGCCCCGGAGGCCTGCGAGGCGGGCATCGTCTCGCTGAAGAGCCGGTCGATTCCCGCCGCCGAGGCGGTGGCCCAGTCGCTCGCCGCCTTTCGCTGGCTGAAGGCGCAGGGCTGCAAGCAGATCATCTTCAAATATTGCTCGACCTTTGATTCCACGCCCGAGGGCAACATCGGTCCGGTGGGCGAGGCGCTGGCAGCGGAGATCGGCGTCAAGGGCGTCATCGCCTGTCCGGCCTTCCCCGGCGCGGGGCGGACGATCTATCAGGGTCATCTCTTCGTCGGCGACCGGCTGCTCAACCAGTCGGGGCTGGAGAACCACCCCCTCAACCCGATGACCGACGCGGACATCCGTCGCTGGCTGGCGCTTCAGACGACATCGCCGGTGGGGCTGGCCAACATCGCCACCGTGCACAAGGGCGCCGAGGCGCTGAAAGCGGCGCTGGCGGAGGCGGCGGCGCGCGGCGAGACGTTGGTGATCGTCGATGTGCTCAGCGATGCGGACCTGTTGATTATCGGCGATGCGGTGGCTGACGCGCCGCTGCTCACCGGCGGCTCGGGCATCGCGCTCGGCCTGTCGCGCAATTTCATCCGCAAGGGGCTGGCCAGGGGCGCGGGCTCGGCCTTCCGCCCTGCGGAAGGGGCGGAGGCGATTCTCGCCGGCTCCTGCTCGCGCGCGACGCTTGGCCAGATCGCGCAGCACCGGAAGGCGCACCCGACGCTGAACATCGATGTCGGCGCGGTGATGGCCGGCACGGTGACGGTGGAAACGCTGACCGCCTTCATCCGTGCCAACGCGGGCAAGGCCCCGCTGATCTATTCCTCCCAGCCGCCGGAGACGGTGGCCGCGCTTCAGGCGCAGTACGGCCGCGAGGCGGTGGCCCACGCGCTCGATGCCTTGTTCGCGCGGACAGCGAAGGCACTGGTCGAGGGTGGCATCCGCCGGCTGGTGGTCGCGGGCGGGGAAACGTCCGGCGCGGTCGTCACCGCGCTGGGGCTCGATGCGCTGGCCATCGGGCCGGAGATCGACCCCGGCGTGCCGGCGCTGTCGGCCACCTCCGGCCCGCCGCTGGCGCTGGCGCTGAAATCCGGCAATTTCGGCGCGGTCGATTTCTTTGAAAAGGCCCTGCGCATCATGGAGGGCGGCCGGTGAGCGCCGAGAGCCGCCTGCGCGAGGATATGGCCCGCCTCGCCAAAAGCCTGTTCGATCGCGGCTTCACCGTTGGTTCGTCCGGCAACATCTCCGCTGCGGTGGACGACGGCATCCTGATGACGCCGACCAACTCCTGCTTCGGCTTTCTTGATCCGGCGCGGATTTCCAAGCTCGACCGCGCGGGCAATCACATCGGCGGCGACAAGCCGTCGAAGGAAGTGTTCCTGCATCAGGCATTCTATGACACACGCCCCGGCACCGGCGCGGTGGTGCACCTGCACTCCACCTACGCCACGGCGGTGTCCTGCCTGGCCGATATCGACCCGGAGGATTGCATCCCCCCGCTGACGCCCTATGTGGTGATGCGCGTCGGCACGGTGAAGCTGCTGCCCTATGTGCGCCCGGGCGATCCGGAAATGGGTGCGATGATCCGCGCACTGAATGGCTCACACGCCTGCGTGCTGCTGGCCAACCATGGCCCGGTCGTGGCGGCGAAGGATCTTGAAAGCGCGGTCTACGCCTCGGAGGAACTTGAGGAGACGGCCAAGCTGATCGTCATCCTGCGCGAGCAATTCACCCGCCGGCTCACCCCGGCGCAGGTGGCGGAACTGAAGCGCGTTTTTGGCTGATTTACCAGACGGAACAAGCCGTTAACACTCATCGGAATGCAGGCCGGGCGCAAACCATGCGCCCCCTTGCGCATCGGCGCGAAACTCTTCACACTCTGTCTTTGAGTGCGTGCTGAGAAAGTGCTCCCGATGACGGCCAACAAATCGAGCCACATCCGCCTCACCTCCCATCCCGGCGCCATCGCGCCCTCCCGGTTCAAGATCGACTGGGGCGCGGCCACGGCGGCGGCGCGCGGGCCGATCATCGCCACCGTCAATTCCGGGCCGGACCGCAATGCGATTGGCGCGCATGGCGGCTCCTATGCCACCTATCGCGCGCTCGCTGTCTCCGCCGGGGCGCTCAACCCGATCATCCGGCCAGACCTGAGAAACACCCATCCGGTGGTCGCCATCGGCCCCTTTCCGCAATGGTCCGAGCCGGGGCGGATCGTCTCGCTCGATCCCTGGGGCCATATGGTGCCCGAGGTATTCGACACGGAACTGGCCGAGGGGGTGGATATCCGCCCGTCGATCGCCATCACCAAGGCGCGGCTGACCGTGCCGGAACTGAAGGGCCGGCTGACGGTGGACGGCACCATCGTCCGCCACGAGGGCGATGTCTCGGCGGTCAAGATCGCGATCGATCCGGTGTGGTATCTGCCCGGCATTGCCGCGCGGTTCGGCACGTCGGAGACCAAGCTGCGCCGCACGCTGTTCGAGCAGACCGGCGGCATGTACCCCGAACTGGTGACGCGGCCCGATCTGTCGGTGTTCCTGCCGCCCATCGGCAACACCACGATCTACCTGTTCGGCGATGTGGCGAAACTTGGCAGGGAGCGGACCTTCATCTCCGGCCGCCTGCATGACGAGTGCAACGGGTCCGATGTGTTCGGCTCGGATATCTGCACCTGCCGGCCCTATCTTGTCCACGGCATCGAGGAGGCGGTGAAGGACGCGCAGAACGGCGGCGTCGGCTTCGTTGTCTACAACCGGAAAGAGGGCCGCGCGCTGGGAGAGGTGACCAAGTTCCTCGTCTACAACGCGCGCAAGCGGCAGGATGGCGGCGATCAGGCCTCGACCTATTTCGAGCGGACCGAATGCGTTGCCGGTGTGCAGGATGCGCGCTTCCAGCAGCTGATGCCGGATGTGATGCACTGGCTCGGCATCCGCCGGATCGACCGGTTCATGTCGATGTCGAACATGAAGCACGATGCGCTGGTCGATCAGGGCATCGAGATCGGCGAGCGCGTACCGATCCCGGCCGATCTGGTGCCGCCCGATGCCTCGGTGGAGATGGAAGCCAAGAAGGCGGCGGGCTATTTCACGCCCGGGGGCGCGCCGAGTGCAGACGAGTTGAAGAACACCGTCGGCCGCAAGATCGAGGAGTTCTGAATGTCCGTTCCGTCGTCATGGCCGGGGCAGGCCCGACAATGACAGGGAAGAGACAGGCCACACGATGACCATCGCTTCCGCACGCACGCTCCTCACGCCCGCTGCCGTGCGCGCCCGCGCCGGAGAGATGCTGGCGCTCGGGCTTGAAAACCGGCTGACCGCTTTTGCCGTGGCGATGGACCGGCTGCCCGCCGCCGCCGATATCGTGGTCGGGACGATCCGGCAGAACTATCCCTCGCTGGCCATTCCCTTCCACGCCCGCTGGCGGCATTTCTGCGTGGCGGGGCAGGATTTGTGGGCGGAGCGGGCCACCGCCATCGCCGACCCGGCGGACAAGGCCCGCGCCGCCTTCGATCTTGCGATCGTCTCCGTGCTGCTCGATGCCGGAGCCGGCATGGCCTGGCGCTATCGTGATCCCGTGCAGGGGCGCGAAAGTGCGCGCTCGGAAGGGCTGGCGCTCGCCTCCTTCCGGATGTTCGAGGCGGGGGCGTTTTCCGCCCGCGCCGGCCAGCCGCTGCGGGCCGACAGTGCGCGGCTGACGCTGCTGACCGCGCAGGATATCGCGGCAGGCTTTCAGGTCTCGGAGGAGAACCCGCTGGTCGGCGTCGAGGGGCGGGCCGGCCTTCTCAATGCGCTGGGCCGTGCGGTGGCTGGCCTGCCCGGCGCCCGGCCCGGCGGGCTCTACGATCTGCTGGCCGCGCAAGCCACCGGCGGGCCGCTGCCGGCGCCGGCCATTCTCGCCGCCGTGCTCGCCCATCTCGGGCCGATCTGGCCGAGCCGCATCGTGCTTGCCGGTGTGCCGCTGGGCGATACCTGGCGCCATCCCTTGATCCGCGGCGATGATCCGGCGACGGCGGGTCTCGTGCCGTTTCACAAGCTGTCGCAATGGCTGAGCTATTCGCTGATCGAGCCGCTGGAAGCGGCGGGCATCCCGGTGACGGAGATCGACGGGCTGACCGGCCTGCCGGAATACCGCAACGGCGGGCTGTTCGTGGATACGGGTGTGCTCGCCTTGCGCGATCCGGCGATGGCCGGGGCGCCGAATGCGGTTGAGTCGCCGCTGGTGGTGGAGTGGCGGGCGCTCACCGTCGCGCTGCTGGATGCGATTGCCCCGCTGGTGCGCGACCGATTGGGGCTGAACGCCGGGGCGTTCCCGCTTGCCCGCGTTCTGGAAGGCGGCACATGGGCCGCCGGGCGGCGGCTGGCGGCGGCGCGGCGGGCCGATGGCGGCTCGCCGATCCGCGTTGTCTCGGACGGAACGGTGTTCTGACCACAGCTATCGGCAGCGACGGGCTTGTCCCCGTCCACGCCGGTTTATTAAGATGCGGCGGTTCTCATCCGCGTGGCAGGGCAGGGGTCATGAAATCCGTCAACGTCGTCGATCATCCGCTGGTGCAGCACAAGCTGAGCCTGATGCGCGAGAAGGACCTTTCCACCAAGACCTTCCGCCAGCTGCTCAACGAGATCGGCATGCTGATGGCCTATGAGGTGACGCGCGAACTCCCCATGCACAAGGTCGAGATCGAGACGCCGCTGACAAAGATGATGGCGCCGATGATCGACGGCAAGAAGCTGGTTCTGGCGCCCATCCTGCGCGCCGGCCTCGGCTTTGTCGAAGGAATGCTGGAGCTGGTGCCAAGCGCCCGCGTCGCCCATATCGGGCTTTATCGCGATCCTCAGACGCTGACGGCCGTGGAATACTACTTCAAGGCCCCGCCGGATGTGGCCGACCGGCTGGTGATCGTGCTCGATCCGATGCTCGCCACCGCCAATTCCGCCATCGCTGCGGTCGAGCGGCTGAAGGAGCGGGGGGTGAAGAACCTGCGGTTCGTCTGCCTGCTCGCCGCCGAACAGGGGATCGCCAATTTCCATGGCCACCATCCGGATGTGCCGGTGTGGACCGCCGCGATCGACCCGGAGCTGAACGACCATGGCTACATCGTCCCCGGCCTCGGCGATGCGGGGGATCGGATGTTCGGTACCAAATAACCTTGTGTGCCGCGCGGAAAGTCGACCATCCCGCCTGTTGCGCGAGCCTGCATGATGTCATACAACTTGTCTTGAACGATGCCTGACGGGGTGGCGCGCCCATCCCGTGACGGATGTGAAAAGAGGCGGGACATGAAGACATCTCGGGTGACATCGGCCGATCTGCGGCGCTCGGTGCTGGCCGTTCCTCCCCTGTGCCGCAATGCGGATCTGAGCCTGTCCGAGGCCGAGAACGCGAAGATGGTGCGCCATCTGCGCGCCGGCGGGGTGACGACGCACATGTGGGGCGGCAACGCCAACCTCTACAACATGAGCGTTGCCGAGTTTCCCGCCTTCCTCGACATGGCGGAAAAGATCGCCACCGGCGATGAATGGGTCATTCCGTCGATCGGGCCGGATTTCGGCAAGGCGATGGATCAGGCCGCTGTTCTTTCCGGGCGCAGCTTCCCCACCGCGATGATCCTGCCGATGCGCGGTCTGGCCGACCCGAAGGGGGTTGCGAACGGCATTGCCCGCATCGCCGCCCGCGCCGGTCGCCCGCTGATCATCTATTACAAGGACATCGGCTATCTGCCGCCGGCCGATCTGGCGGCATTGATGCGCGACGGTTCCTGCTGCGCGATCAAATACGGTGTGCTGGTGAAGGACCCGGCGGTGGACGCGGAACTGGCTGGCATCCTCAAGGCGGTCGATCCCGCTCTGGTCATCTCCGGCAGCGGTGAACTGCCGGTGGTCGCCCATGCGGAAACCTTTGGCCTGCGTGCCTTCACCTCGGGCTGCGTCTGTATCGCGCCGAAGCAGTCGACGGCCATTCTTGCCGCCTTGCAGGCCGGGGATTTTGCCGGTGCCCGTGCCATTCGCGAGGCGTTTCTGCCGCTGGAGTACGCGCGCGAGGAATTCTCGCCCATCCGTGTGCTGCATGCGGCGGTGGGGCTGGCCGGGGTGGCCGCCACCGGCCCGGTCTATCCGATGCTGTCGGACATCACCGATGCTGCGGTGTTGCAGAAGATCGGCGTGGCCGCAAAGGCTCTGCTGGCCGCCAATGAGGCGGGTGTGGCGAGGGCGGCGGAATGACACTTGACGGCAAGCGCGTCCTGCTCACCGGTGCCGGCGGCCATCTCGGCAAGATGCTGCGCGAGCGGCTCCACGGCAAGGTCAAGCTGCTGCGCCTCTCCGATATTTCCGCCATGACCCCGGCCCGCGCGGGCGAGGAGGTGGTCGTCTGCGATCTCGGCAACGAGGCGGGCGTGCATGCGCTGTGCAGCGGGATCGACGCGATCATCCACCTCGGCGGTTTTTCGCATGAGGGCGACTGGCCGACCATCCACAACGCCAATATTCTCGGCGCCATCCACCTGTGGGAGGGTGCGCGCAAGGCGAAGGTGGAGCGCATCCTGTTCGCCAGCTCCAACCACGCGGTGGGGCTGCGGCGTCGCAGCCCGGTGATCGATCACACCGCCGGCGCCCGGCCGGACAGCCGCTATGGCCTGTCGAAAGCCTTCGGCGAGGATATCGCCAGCCTTTATGCCTACAAGCATGGCGTGAAGGGCTATTGCATGCGCATCGGCTCCTGCTTCGAAAAGCCGCGTGATGAACGCATGCTGTCGTCGTGGATGTCGTTTGATGATTTCGAGCGCCTCGTCCATGTGGGACTAACGGCTGACTATACCTACGAGATCGTCTACGGCATGTCTCGCAACACGCGGACGTGGTGGGACAATGCCAACGCCTATCGCCTCGGCTATGATCCGAAGGATAATGCAGAGGTGTTTGCCGCCGAAGTGACGGGCAAGGTTTCGGCGAACCCGCTGGACGAGGAATTTCAGGGTGGCGGCTATGTGTCCCCGGAGTTCGAGGGAGACGCCAAGACGATCCCCTGACGGGCAGTGACTGCTGGGAGAAGAACATGGACGAGAACACGTTTTCACTGCGTCAGGTCAGCGGCAGCCAGAGCCGGACGAGCGATCTCGTCCGCATGTTGTCCGAGGATATCCGCTCCGGCCGCATCAAGCCGGGCGAGAAGCTGCCGACCGAACAGGAGATCGTCCGCCTCACCGGCGTCAGCCGCACCGTGGTGCGCGAGGCTGTGGCCGCGCTGCGCGCCGAGGGGCTGGTCGTCACCCGGCAGGGGGTGGGGGCCTTCGTCACCGCCACACCCGGGCAGGGTATGTTCAGGATCGCCAGCGAGGATGCCGATTCGATCGAGCGGGTGTTGCAGATTCTCGAACTGCGTGTCGGGCTGGAGGTGGAGGCCGCCGGCCTTGCCGCCCGCCGGGCGACGAAAGCCTCCATTGCCGCGATCTCTGAAACGCATGAGGAGTTTTTCCGCGGCGCGCGGGCCGGCGAGATCGTTATCGGCGCTGATTACGGTTTCCACAGGTCGATCTGCGAGGCATCGGGCAACCCTTATTTTCCGCGCATCCTCAATTCGCTGGGGCAGATTCTCATTCCGCGCCAGTCGGTGCCCTCGTCGTTGCCGAGCATCGAGGACAAGGTGAAGTACCTCACCGGCATCAGCGCCGAGCATGCTGCCATTCTCGATGCAATCAAGGCGCATGACGAGGAGGGCGCCCGCAAGGCGATGCGTCTGCATCTCACCGTCTCGTCCGACCGATACCGGTCGATGAAGAGTTTCTAGCCTCGGAATTGCTCCGCATGCTGATCACGGATATCCGCGTCACGACCTTTTCCCATACGGTGTTTACGGATCGCGATGCGGATGGCCATTCCCATCCCTCGCCGCCGCGCACCGTGCAGTCCGCGGTGCTGACGATCGAGGCGGAGGGCGCAAGCGGTCATGCCGTCGGCCCGCCGGAGTTGCTGCGCCCCGCGATCATCCAGAACTTCGTCAGGAAGGTCCTGGTGGGGCAGGATGCGCTGATGCGCGAGAAGCTGTGGCACGGCCTGGCCCACTGGCAGCGCGGCAGCGCCGGCAACCTGACGGACCGGATCCTCGCGCTGGTCGATCTGGCGCTGTGGGATCTCGCCGGCCATGCCCTCAAGGTGCCGGTGTGGAAGATGATCGGCGGCTATCGCGCCAAAGTGCCGGCCTATGGCTCCACCATGTGCGGCGACGAACTGGAGGGCGGGCTGAAAACGCCGGAGGATTACGCCCGCTTTGCCGACTGGATGAAAAACACCCGCGGCTATCAGGCGATCAAGCTGCATACCTGGATGCCGCCGGTCTCCTTCGCCCCCTCGGTCGATATGGACATCAAGGCCTGCGCCGCGGTGCGCGAGGCGGTGGGCCCGGCGTTTCCGCTGATGCTGGATGCCAGCCACTGGTACAGCCGCGAGGAGGCCTTCCGCCTTGGCCGGGCGATCCAGAAGCTGGGCTACTATTGGTTCGAGGAACCGATGGAGGAGGCCTCGATGGCCTCCTACTCGGCTATGGCGCGCGAGCTGGATATCCCCGTCATCGGCCCGGAAAGCGCCGCCGGCAAACACCACGCCCGCGCCGAATGGATCGCCGCCGGCGCCTGCGATATCCTGCGCACCGGCGTGCATGATGTCGGCGGCATCACCCCGGCGCTGAAATGCCTGCATCTGGCCGAGAGCTTCAACATGTCCTGTGAGGTGCACGGCACCGGCGCCGGCAATCTCACCCTCTGCGCCGTGCAATCCAACGGCCGCTGGTATGAGCGCGGCCTGCTGCATCCGTTCCTCGAGTATGACCGCGTGCCCGAATACCTGAACGCCGCCGAAGACCCGATGGACACCGAGGGCTTTGTCCATCTGCCCGAGCGGCCCGGCCTCGGGGCCGATCTGAACTGGGATTACATCGCCGGAAACACCGTCTCAACCCATTGAGAACCCCATGAAAATCACTGCCCTGCGTTCGTTCATGTCGCGCGATGTCAACCGCCCGCGCGTGCTCATCGCCATTGACACCGACGAGGGCATCACCGGCTGGGGCGAGTGCTACAACCACGGGCCGGATCGCGCCCTGCCGCCGCTTCTGGAGTATTACTTCGGCCAGATCGTCGGGCATGATCCGACGCGGGTGGAGTTTCTCTATCTCAAGCTGTTGCAGCACAATCGCTTTCCCCCCGGCGCGCTGGGGCTGGCGGCGATCTCGGCCATCGACCATGCGCTGTGGGATATCTCGGCCAAGGCGCTGGGCGTGCCGGTCTATCAGCTGCTCGGCGGCCGCTGCCGCGACAAGGTGCGCGTCTATTCCGGCGTCTACACCGCGCCGGACCCGGCCATCGCGCGTGACCAGCTGGCCAAGCTCAATGCCGACTGGGGCTTCACCGCCTTCAAGCTCTCGCCCTACCGGATCGATCATCACGCCCACCGCTGGGGCGAGGTGGTGCGCACCTCGGCTGACTATTTCCGCCAGCTGCGCGAGGTCTGCCCGGGGGATTTCGAGATCGCCTTCGATGCCCACGCCAAGATCTTCGAGCCGTGGCAGGCGGTGCAGCTGGGCAATGCGCTGGCGCCGTATGATCCCCTGTTCTTCGAAGAACCGATCCGCCCCGAGCATATCCCGGCGTGGGGCGAGCTGAAGCGCGGGCTCACCGTGCCGCTGGCGACCGGCGAAAGCCTCTACAACCGGTTCGAGTTCCTGTCGCTGCTCACCGCGCGCGGGGCCGATATTGTCCAGCCCGATATCTGCGTCGTCGGCGGCATCACCGAGATGCGGAAAATCGCCACGCTGGCGGATGCGCACTACGTCTCCATCGCCCCGCACAACCCGATGGGCCCGCTGGCGACCGCGGTGAACGTCCACTTCTCCGCCGCGACGACAAACTTCAAGATTCTCGAATATCGCCTGCCCTCGCAGCGCTACATGGGCACCGACAGCGGCGACGAGGGCTGTTATGTGCTCGATCCATACCTGCCGAAGGATGGCTACCTTGAACTCAGGCCCGACCGGCCCGGCTGGGGCGTCGAGATGGACATGGAATACCTCAAATCCGACCGCTACATCCACTGGGAGCGGAAGCTGCCGACCCGGCCGGACGGGAGCTATGCGTTCATGTGAATATTATCTTCGCAGAGAACAGACATAAATTTTACCAGGTATCGTATTTGCTGAGGGAGTGTTTACATTGACTTTTTTGTATGTGCACCAATCAGTTGGGGTCATGTTACTTGGTATATCTGTTGGAAGGTTACGAATAAAATCAGAATCTTTTGAAATACGCCCGCTCCAGCAGACCGCAACAGTACCGAATTTATCTTGATTGCATAGCTGTGTATCACTATCAATTTTGTATTTGGGGATTATCCCCTTGACGCAAGTATGAACTTGAGGCATATTCAAGACAACAAAGGTTGTCCGTCATGTCGATTGAAAAGCTCACTGTTCGCCAGTTCTTTGCCCGCTTCCCCGATGATCAGGCTTGCCTGAATCACGTCATGGAAGTGCGCCATGGCCTGCGCCATGTTTGCCGTAAATGCGGTGTGGATGCGACGTTTCACAAGATGACCGAGCGCCGCGCCTATGCCTGTTCGGCCTGCGGTGATCATGTTTACCCCTGCGCTGGCACGATCTTTCAGGACAGCCGCACGTCCCTGCAATCGTGGTTCTACGCGATTTATCTCTTCGTCACGACGCGCCACGGTGTGAGCGGCAAGGAACTCCAGCGCTCGCTTGGCGTGACCTACAAAACGGCTTGGCGCATGGGGCAGCAAATCCGCGATCTTATGGGCAACGTTGACGGCTTCCAGATGCTGCAAGGCCACGTCGAACTTGATGAGGCCTATGTTGGTGGCCATCGCCCCGGCAAGCGCGGTCGTGGCGCTTCTGGCAAAACGATTGTCATGGGCCTGAAAGAGCGCGGCGGGAAGCTCTCGACGGAAGTCATCCCAAACGTGAAGAAGGACACGCTTCGCGGCGTCGTACTCAACAATGTCGAGAAGGGCGCTACCGTTTCAACCGACGAACTCATGTCCTACGGCTTACTCACTGGCGACGGCTATGAGCATGGCGCGGTCAAGCACGGCGCGAAGGAATGGGCCTATTACGACTACCGGACGGGTGCAACGCACCACACCAACCACGTTGAATCGTTCTGGAAGCTGTTCAAGGCGTCGGTGCGTGGCACCCACATTCATATCTCGTCGAAGCACATGCAGCGCTATCTCAACGAGTTTTCTTTCCGGTCGAACCATCGCCAGATGAAGAACGCGATGTTTGATCTTCTGATTTCCCGGCTTTGATCAGTCGGGCAAGGGCGCAGTCTAAGTCGCGGTCATCCACCGGGCCGATGCCGCGCGCTTCTTCTTGGGCGACGAACTCAGTCAATCGTCCAGATTCCATCGCTTCACGGAGTGTGATATAGGATTCTGTCATTGGGTGATTTTAATCGAATGGCGAAGAACAAGCAACTTCCCTCCTCGGGGCCAGCGCTGGATATAAGCAGCGTTGTGGCGGCATTCTCCGAGGAACAGGTTGAGCGCATGACAAGCCTTTCAAAAGGCCGGCTGCGCTATTGGGCGCGTACGGACTTTTTCAAACCAAGCTTTGTGGAAGATGACCCCAGGCTCGCCTTCAGTCGGTTCTACTCCTTTAAGGACGTGGTAGCCCTCAGAACGCTGGAGATGCTGAGGGTTCAGAACGGCGTCCCACTGCAACATCTCAGGAAGGTAGCGGCGAAGCTTGGGCATCTGAAGGACGCTCTCTGGACGCAGACAACCCTGTTTGTTGTTAACAAAGAAGTTGTTTTTGTGAATCCTGAGACTGGCAAACCTGAAGGTGTTGTCAGCGGACAATACCTACTTGGAATTCCACTCAAGAAGGTAATCGAGGACACAAGCGCTGATATTGTCAGCCTGAGTCAACGGCGATCTGAAACCGTTGGGAAGCTAGCGCAAAATCGTTCCGTCGCACGAAATGCAATTGTCGTTTCTGGAACCCGAATTTCGGTGGGAGCGATACAGAGGCTTCATGAAGATGGATTTTCAATCAACCAAATAATCGAAGAATACCCGGTGCTTACTACTGACGACGTGGAAGCCGCGCTTAGACATGGACAAGGGCGGGCGGCTTGAGGCAGCCTCTGGCAATGAGGATGTTCATTGATCACTGTGTGCCGGAATCTGTCTGTAAGTGTCTTGAATCGCACGGCAAGCAAGTCATCCGCCTCAGGGAAAAAACTGCACCAGACTCCCCAGATACGTTAGTCGCTGCTGTGGCTGAGGCCAATAATGCAGTTCTAGTCACTATGGACAGTGATTTCAAATCGATAGCGACTAGAACGGGCATCGGGCATCGTCGATTTACAAAATTAAGTCTTGTCCGTTTTGAAAAATGCCGGGAGTCCCGTGCGGCAGAGCGGATGGAGAAAGCATTGTCGCTTATCGAGCACGAGTGGCGCGTTGGAAATGGTGATCGAGACAGGCGGATGTTCGTAGTGATTACGGCTGAGGCAATCCGCACTCATCGTTGACTTGTCTCAAGGGGATAATCCCCTTGTATTTTGGTGTGTTTCCCATTGTGTGGGCGGTATCATTGTGCGGCCAATCAAAATTAGAATTCACATCTGCCCAATAATAATTTTGGTCCGGAAATAATTTTTCAATCAAGACTATTAGACAAATAGACATCAGTATCAAAATAACTGAGGGCGTTTTTATACTTTTTGGCACAAACAACAACGCTAAAATTGCTAAAATACCAAGCCCCGCAATCCCTAAAGGGCTTGCGAGATGCGCCATCAATGCAATAAATTTCTGCATTTAAATTTATCCTTGAGCAAGGATGAGTATATAATAAATAATCAACATTATTTGTCAAACAAAAATGCTTCACTCTTTTGTAATAGAAGAAATGAGTATAACTCACCCCTTCAGCTTCAGCCTGCGCTGCAACCGCGTCTGGAAATACACCGCCTCGTTCGGCGTGCCGGTCTCATAGGCCCAGCCGTCATCCTCCGGCAAAATCGAGACATTGCGCACCGAGGGATGCCTAGCGATCTCCTCAGGGATGATATCGACGCCGAGGCCCGGCGTGGTCGGCAGCGCTAGGCAGCCATCGACCAGCACCGGCGGGGCGGAAATCACCGTGTTGCGCCCCGGCCAGTCGAATTCCATCCGCTCCAGCATCAGCGCGTTGGGGATGGTCGCCATCACATGCAGCGCCGCAAATTCGGCGACGGGGCCGAGCGAGCCGGAATGGGGCGCCATGGAGATATAATGCGCCTCCGCCATCGCCGCGATCTTGCGCATCTGCGTGATGCCCCCGGCCCGGCCGGTATCGGGCTGCACCACATCGACAAGCTCGCGCTCGATCAGCGGGCGCAGGCCCCAGATGGTGGAAAGGCGCTCGCCGGCCGCCAGCGGAATGTTCACGTTGTCGCGCACGCGCTGGAAGGCGTCGATGTTTTCAGGCGCGATCGGATCTTCGTAGAACAGCAGATCGAACGGCTCCAGCGCGCGGCCCACCTGGATTGCATCCTGCGGCGTCGCCCAGCTTGGCCCGTGCGCATCCACCATCACGTCGATCTCGGGGCCGACCGTCTCGCGCACGGCCGCCACCTTGCTCACATCCACTGCGCCGGTGAAGCTCACCTTCATCGCCCTGTAGCCGGCGCCGAGCAGGGCCTTGGCCTGCGCCGGCGTCTTGGCATGGCCATAGACCGGGATGCGGTCTCGGAACTTCCCGCCCAGCAGGTTCCACACCGGCTGGCCCAGCGCCTTGCCCTTGATGTCCCACAGCGCCATCTCGATGCCGGTCAGCGCCCCGCCGCCCACGGTGCCGAGGACGCCGTGCCCCATCGAGCCGATGAACAGCTTCGACCAGAGCCGGTCGATGTCGGCGGGGTCTTCGCCGATCAGCAGGTTGGCGTAGTCCTTCACCGCCGTCTCGATCACGCGTGGCCAGCCGGAACATTCGCCGACGCCGTAAATCCCCTCATCCGTCAGGATGCGGACGAACAGCCAGTTCCGCGAACCGCGGAAATCGGCATAGATGCCCTTGGCCTCGCTGGCCGCAGAGGGGCGGGCCCCCACCTGCATCAGGTACGTTTCAACGCCGGTGATCTTCATGGGGCCTCGCGATAGCGGGTGCGCACGCGCGTGCCGCGCATCCGCGGGTCCGGATGCGGCACGGCAGAGAGCAGCGATTGTGTGTAGGCATGCCGAGGATGGGTGCAGACCTCCTCGGTCGGCCCTTCCTCGACGATCTTGCCGCGATACATCACCGCGATCCGGTCGCAGAAATAGCGGATCACCGCGATATCGTGGGAAATGAAGATGAAGCTGAGGTTCAGCCGCTCCTGCAACTCCAGCAGCAAGTCGAGCACCTGGCTGCGCAGCGAGACATCGAGCGCGCTGGTGGCTTCATCGGCGATGATGATGCGCGGTTCAAGCGCGATGGCACGCGCGATGCCGATGCGCTGGCGCTGCCCGCCCGAAAAGGCGTGGGGGTAACGCTCCATCGCGCTGGCCGGCAGGCCGACCATGCCGAGCAGCTCCGCCACCCGCGCCTTCAGGGCCTCGCCCTGTGCAAGGCCGTTGACCAGCAGCGGCTCGCCGACGATCTGCGCCACGGTCATCCGCGGGTTGAGCGAGGCGAAGGGATCCTGAAACACCATCCTCAGATCGCGCCGCGCCGGGGCGAGAGCACGGTCCTTCAGCGCGGCGAGATCCACCGTCCGCCCGTCGCGGAACGTGTAGTTGATCGCCCCGCCGTTGGCCTCGTAAACGCGGATGATCGTCCGTCCCAGGGTGGATTTGCCCGATCCGGATTCCCCGACGATGCCGAGGTTTTCCCCCGCCCGCAGGGTCAGCGTCACGCCGTCGACCGCCTTCAGCGCTTCCCCGGTCTTGAAGAACGAGCCGCTGTCGATAAAGAAGGTCTTGTTCAGGTTCTCGACGCTCAGCAGCGTCTCGCCCGGCGGATGCGCGGCGCGGCGCGCCAGCCGGCGGGGGGAGGGCTTGTCGAGTTGCTTGACCGAGCCGAGCAGCATTTTCGTATAGTCATGCTGGGGATTTTCGAAGATCGCCAGCGTCTCGCCCTGTTCGACAATCTTGCCGTAGCGCATCACCGCCACTTCGTCGGCAATCTCCGCCACCACACCCATGTCGTGGGTGATGAACAGCACGGACATGCCCTCGCTGTCCTGCAATTTCTTGATCAGGCTGAGGATTTCGGCCTGTGTCGTCACATCGAGCGCGGTGGTCGGCTCGTCGGCGATCAGCACGCCCGGGCTGCAGGCCAGCGCCATGGCGATCATCGCGCGCTGGCGCATGCCGCCGGAGTATTCGAACGGGTAGCGGTCGATGGTCTTGTCCGGGTTGGGAATTTCCACCTTGCGCAGCAGGTCGATCACCCGGGCGCGCGCCTCCTTTTTCGTCACGTTCTCATGCAGGCGGATCGCCTCGCCGATCTGGTTGCCGATGGTATGCACCGGCGAGAGCGAGGACATCGGCTCCTGGAAGATCATCGCGATATCGCGGCCGCGAATGGCGCGGATCGCGGCGGAGCGCGGGTTGAGCGCGGCCAGATCGATCGAATGGATGCCCGCCTCGGCCCCGCGCGCGGTGAGGTGGCGGTTGAGCATCACCGAGCCGGAAACGATCCGCCCCGGCGGATCGACGATTTGCAGGATCGAGCGGGCGGTGACGCTCTTGCCCGAGCCCGATTCGCCGACAAGGCACAGCGTCTTGCCCGGCTTCAGCGAAAAGCTGACATCATCGACCGCGCGGAACGGCCCGTGCCGGGTGGCAAATTCGGTGACGAGGTTCTTCACCTCGATCACAGCCGGGGCGGTCAGATCCGCCGGGCGGAGGGGGGCGGTCATCAGCGGCCCTCCTGCGCGTAGGGGTCTGCGGCGTCGCGCATCCCGTCACCGAGGAAGTTGAGCGCCAGCACCGCGATGCACACCGCGACCCCCGGCGAGAACAGCCACGGCGCCTCGGCGATGGTGCGTACGTTCTGCGCCTCCTTCAGCAGCACGCCCCACGAGATGGTGGGCGGCAACAGCCCGAGGCCGAGGAACGACAGCGAGGTTTCGGCGATGATCATCATCGGGATCGCCAAAGAGACCGAGGCGATGATGTGCGAGACCATCGAGGGCAGCATGTGGCGGAAGATGACGCGCATCTGCGAACAGCCGTCGAGCCGCGCGGCGACGACAAAATCCTCGGTGCGAAGCGCGAGAAACCGCCCGCGCACCACCCGCGCCAGTTCCGTCCAGCCGATCAGCGACAGGATGACGGTGATCGCGAAATAGCGCCAGGTCGGCGGCCAGTCCTGCGGCAGCGCGGCGGACAGCCCCAGCCAGATCGGGATTGTCGGCATGGAGAGCTTGAATTCGACGATGCGCTGCACGGTCGCATCCACCCACCCGCCGTAATAGCCCGAAAGACCGCCGAGCAGGATGCCGAGGACAAGGCTCATCGCCACGCCGATCAGCCCGATCGACATCGAGATGCGCGTGCCATAGATGATCCGGCTCAGCATGTCGCGGCCGAGGCGATCCGCCCCGATGAGGTAGAACCGCTCGCCCGGCACCTTCGGGGCGATCAGCCGACGTTCGACGGTGAAAAGCCCCCACATCGTCACCGGCGCGCCCTTGCCGAAGATTTCGATATCCACCGTGCGTGTCGGGTCCGGTGCGAAGGTCGTGGCCAGCGTCATCGGGTCGCGCTTTTGCGCCATGGCGGTGACATGCGGCTGGAAGCGCCAGCCCCCGTCCGGTCCGGTCTTGATCAGGTGCAGCCCCTGCGGCGGATGGTTGATCGCCCGCGCGTTGGACAGGTCAGGATCATACGGCGCGATCACCTCGGCGAACGCCGCGATGAAATAGAGCAGGAACACGATGATCAGCCCCGTCACGGCCAGCTTGTGGCGGCGGAAGGCCCACCACATCAGCCGCCATTGGCTGGCCTGATCGGCGGTGGGGTGCTGGCGGGTATCGAGCGTGGCGGAACTCATGGCGATCACCGGTAGCGGATGCGCGGATCGATGATCGCGAGCAGGATGTCTGAAATCAGCATGCCCACCACCGACAGGCAGCACAAAAGCAGGATGAACGCCCCGGCGAGATACATGTCCTGCGCCAGCAGCGCCTGAAGCAACAACGGCCCGGCAGTGGGCAGCGACAGCACGTAGGAGATGATCACCGAGCCGGAGACAAGCTGCGGGAACGCCCAGCCGATGGTCGAGACGAATGGATTGAGCGCAAGGCGCACCGGGTATTTCACCAGCAGCGCCACCTCGGAGAGGCCCTTGGCCCGTGCCGTCGTCACATAGGGCTTATGCAGTTCATCCAGCAGGTTGGCACGCATGATGCGGATCAGGCTCGCCGTCGCCGAGGTGCCGAGGATGATGACCGGGATCCACAGATGGGCGAGGAGATCGACAAACTTGTCCCATGACCACGGCGCCTGCTGGTATTGCTCGGAGAACAGGCCCGAGACATCGGCACCGAATTTCACCACCGCGATATACATCAGCACAAGGCCGAGCAGGAAATTGGGGATCGACAGGCCGATGAAGCCGATGGCCGAGATCACATAGTCTCCGACCGAATATTTCTTCACCGCCGAATAGATGCCGATGGGAAATGCCACCGCCCAGGTGAAGAACAAGGTGGCCATCGCCAGGATGACCGACAGTGCCATCCGCTCCCAGATCAGGTCCGCCACCGGCTGCTGCCACTCGAACGAGGTGCCGAAATCTCCCACCAGCACGCCCGTGATCCAGCGCCAGTATTGCACAAGGAACGGCTGGTCGAGGCCGAAGCGCTCGCGCAGGGCATCGAGCCGGGATTGATCCACCACATCGCCCGATTGCGCCAGCGTGGCGGCGAAGGTGGTGACGTAGTCGCCCGGCGGGGCGGAGATGAGCGCGAACGCCACCAGCGACACCGCAAACAGGAACGGCACCGACCAGATCAGGCGCTTGAGGATATAGGCAAGCAGCATCCCGGGGCTCCACGGGGGCGGGGCGGGCAAAACGCCCGGCCCCGGTGGGGCAGGCCGCGCTCCGGCAGGGGCAGGCCCGCTCAGTTGGCCCAGTAGAACGTGGTCAGCATCGCCGGGCCCGGCGTCGGCCAGTACCAGGAGTTGACCATGCCCTTGGGCGTGTTCTTCAGCTTGGCCTTCTTGATGCCGTAGGTCGGCACCTTCTTGGTCACGCCCATCACCTCGAATTCGCTGGCGGCGATATCGGCGATCTTCTTGATGATCTCGACGCGCTTGGCCGGCTCGGCGGTGGCGCGGGCCGCATCGTAAAGCTTCATCCGCTCCTTGACGCTGGCCGGCGGCTCCTCGCCGGATTTGCCACCGGACTTGTACCAGTTCACCCACGGGATGCCCCAGCGGCTATCATGGTGCACCGGCACGATCTGCTGCGGAATATCGCCCGGCACCCAGGAGCCTTCCCCGCCCCAAACGGCAGCGTCATGCTCGTTGGAATCGGACGTCCGCTGGTAGAAGAACGTGCGTTCCAGCGCATTCACATCCATGTCGATGCCGATTTTCGCCCACTGCCGCTTGATCACCTGCAGCATGTCCACCTGCTCGGGCTGGAGCGTGGGGATCACGTCGATCTTGAACTTCAGCGGCTTGCCCTTCCATTGCCGCATCCCGTCCGCGCCCTTGGTCAGGCCCAGCGCGTCGAGCATCTGGCTGGCTTTGGCCGCATCGAACTCGGTGAACTGCGTCGAGAGCGTCTTGTTGTGGTGCGGATGATCCTCGAACGGCCCCTGCTGCCACGGCTCGCCCTGGCCCAGCAGCGCCGTCTCGATGATCTCCTTGCGGTCCATCCCCAGCGACAGGGCGACGCGGAAGTCCTTCTTGTTGAACAGTTCACGCAGGTCGGCGTTCTTGTGCGTCAGGTTGAGGTTGATGATCATGTTGACGCCGCCGACCGACGACGCCTCCCAGAACTCGTAGCCGCCTTTCTCGCGGTTCTGCGCCAGCACCGGCCGGTTGGCCGGCGCATCAAGATGGCGCACCTGGAAGTCGATCTTCCCGCCGATGGCATCGAGGATCAGACTTTCGACATCCTGTGCAATCGGCGCGATCAGCTGGTCGATGTACGGCAGCTGGTTGCCGGCCGGGTCCACCTGCCAGAAGTAGGGGTTGCGCTCCATCACCACGCGCGTGGCACCGCCGACATACGGCTCCTTGGCCACCCACGGGTCCAGCGTCGGCCGGGCGGTGTTGCCCCAGCGGGCGGGAATTTCAAGATCGCCGCACTTGGACTGGAACAGGCTCTTCCAGTCGGTCGCCTTGGCTTCCTTGATCAGGTCGTCGATCTTGGTGTTGTACTTGGGCAGGAACTGCGAGCAGTAGTGCTTGGCGTAGAGCACCGGGTTCTGCCCCAGCGGCGAGGCCAGTTCCGCCAGAAAATCGCCGTAGGAATTGGCGAAGGTGAAACGGACGGTGAGATCGTCGATCTTTTCCACGTTCACGGGCTTGCCGTCGGACTGGAAGCGCGGCGGAATCGGCTGGAGCGCGTTGGCGATCACGATGTCGTTCATGTTGAACAGGACATCATCGGCGGTGAACGGCTTGCCGTCCGACCATTTCATCCCCTTGCGCAGCCGGAAGGTGAACACCTTGGCATCCGGGCTCACCTCGAACGATTTGGCAACGTTCGGGATGATCTGGGTATAGGCGAGGTTCCACCGCACCAGCCCCTGCGCGTTGACCATCCGCAGGATGTTGTTGTGGTCGGACGAGCCGCGCAGACCGAAGCGCAGCGCCCCGCCATAGCGGCCGTTGCCCTCCAGCGGCTTGACCACCTCCGGCTCATCGCCGGCGCGCTGGGCCACGGGTGGCAGCTTGCCATCCTTGACAAGCGCGGCAAGCGCCGGCGCCTCGGCCTTTGCCCCCTGTGCCAGCGCCCCGCCGGCGGTGAACGCAACGGTGCCGACGCCAAGCGCCAGCGCCGCGATCCATCCTGTCGATGATCCCTGCCGCATCCGTTCCTCCCTGGATACTTGTCTTGTGCATCAGAGGTTAGTCAGTCATCATACAACTGGCAATCCCCATTTTCGATAGGGGCAACGGGAGGATGGAATGAAGCTCGGCACGCAGGTTCAGGCGCGCGACGATACCGATTTCGAGGTCTGGGCACAGCTTGGCGTCACCCACCTGTGTCAGGACCCTGCCGGCAGCCCGCATGACTGGACGCTGGCCGATCTCGAGCGCCTGCGCGACAGGATTGCCGGCTACGGCATGGTGCACGACATGGTGCAGCTGCCGCTCGGCTCCCGTCCGATCGAGCAGAGCCAGAGCCCGGATATCCTCACCGCCGGGCCGGAGCGGGACCGGCAGATTGACAGTATCTGCAACCTCATCCGCCTGCTCGCCCGCGCCGGCATCCCGGCGGCGAAGTACAATCTCAACATCATCGGCATTCCCCGCACGCCGATGGAGCGGGGCCGCGGCGGCGCGATGGCCGAGGCCTGGCGCTGGGATCTGGCGGATCAGAACGCCCCGCCCGGCAAGGCCGGCGTGCTCGATGCGGAGGAGAACTGGGCGCGGATCGATTATTTCCTCAGCCGGGTCGTGCCTGTGGCGGAGGAATATAAAGTCCGCCTCGCCTGCCACCCGCATGATCCCTACACCCCGCCGGGCTATCGCGGCATCACCCGCGTGCTCGGCACGGTGGAGGGGCTGAAGCGCTTCGTGATGATGCATGAAAGCCCGTATCACGGCCTCAATTTCTGTCAGGGCACGGTCGCCGAGATGCTCGATCATCCGGAGACCGAGGTGTTCGATGTGATCCGCTGGTTCGGGTCGCGCGGCAAGATCTTCAACGTCCACTACCGCAACATTCTCGGCCGCAAGCTCTCGTTCCGGGAAACATTCCCCGAGGAAGGCTCGATGGACATGGTGAAAAGCATGAAACTCTATGCCGAGCTTGGCTACACCCACATGCTGATGCCCGATCATGTGCCCCATGTCAGCGGGCCGAACGAGCGCGGCGTCGCCTTTGCCTTTGCGCTCGGCTACATGCGCGCGCTGATCCAGGCGGTGGAGGCCGGCCATGTCCGTTGAGATCACCTGCATCTGCGATCTGAAATCCGAGGTGGGCGAAGGGGCCTTCTGGGATCAGGACGAGCGCGCACTCTATTTCAACGATATCGCGCCCGGCCTGCTCTATCGCCTCAAGGACGGCGCGCTCGATCACTGGTCGTTCGGCGAGCCGTTGGGCTGCATGGCGCTCGACCGGGCGGGCAGGATGGTCGTCGCGCTGAAATCCGGCGTCTATCGCGTCGATCTGGCGAGCGGCGCGAAAACCCTCCTCGCCACGCCCGAGGCAGACCGCCCCGGCAACCGGCCGAATGATGGCGCGGTGGATCGGCAGGGCCGCTTCTGGATCGGCACGATGAAGATGGGCCAGCCGCCGGAGCGGACCGGCGCCTTCTACCGGCTCGATGCCGATCATCGCATCACCCGCTATTGGGATGGCACCTACACCACCAACGGCATGGCCTTCAGCCCGGACGGGCGGACGATGTACCTGTCGGATTCAAACCCCGAGGTGCGCACCATCTGGGCCTGCGATTACAACCCGGAGACAGGCGAGCCGGGCGCCCGGCGGCTGTTCTTCGATACGCGGCAGGTTGCCGGCCGGCCCGATGGCGCGACGGTGGATGCGGACGGATGCTACTGGATGGCCGGCGTCTCCGGCTGGCAACTGCTGCGGATCACCCCGGCAGGCGCCATCGACCGGATCATCGACATGCCGGTGGAAAAGCCCTCGCGCCCGTGGTTCGGCGGGCCGAACATGGATGTGCTCTATGTCACCAGCCTGCGCGCCGGGCTGACCCCGGGCACCGAGGCGCGGCAGGCAAACGCCGGCGGGCTGTTCGCCGTGCACGGGCTGAAGGTCCAGGGCCTCGCCCAGCCGCGCTATGCCGGCTGAGCGGGAACGCCCTTGAGAGACAAGGTCCGGCGTCTCAGCGGGGCGCCAGCACCATGATCATCTGGCGGCCTTCCATCGAAGGCTCGGATTCCACCTTGGCGATGGTCGCGGTCTCGGCCTTCACCCGGTTGAGCACCTTCATGCCCAGATCCTGATGCGCCATTTCGCGGCCACGGTAGCGCAAGGTCACCTTGACCTTGTTGCCTTCCTCGAAGAAGCCCTTCATCGCCCGCATCTTGACGTCGTAATCGTGGTCATCAATGCCGGGACGCAGCTTGATTTCCTTGATTTCGACGACCTTCTGGTTCTTGCGGGCAGCGGCGGCCTTCTTCTGCTCCTCGAAGCGGAACTTGCCGTAATCCATGATCTTGCACACGGGCGGCTGCGCCTGCGGGGCCACCTCGACAAGGTCAAGCCCCTGCTCCTCGGCCATCTTGATGGCGTCAAACGTCTGGACGACGCCCTTGTTCTGGCCGTCGGCATCGATCAGCATGACTTCACGAATGCGGATGTCTCTATTGACGCGCGGCCCCTCCTTGGGGGGCAGCGGAAGCGTTCTCATGGGGCGGCGAATGGCAGTGGTCTCCGGATTGTTGAAACGGTTTGGCGGCATTTCACCGCGCGTGGCGAAAAACGTCAGAAAATCAGCGAAAAGTCAATGATCCAGCGCATGGTTCTGTAAAAGAGCAGCGTAAACATCCAGCGTGTCGCCCACCATCCTGTCCAGCGAGAAGTGAGCCTCGACATGCGCCCGCGCCCGGGTGGCCAGCGCATCGCGCGCGCTGGGGCGCAGGGCGAGTGCCATTTCGATCGCCTCGGCCAGGGCATCGGCCGCGCCGGGCGGCACGCGCCAGCCGGTGCGCTGCTCGGGCCGCACCTCCGGCGGGGCGAGCACTGTCTCCGGCACGGCGCCGAGATCGGACACCACCACGGGTGTTCCCATCCCCTGCGATTCGACCGCCACGCGGCCGAACGCCTCCGGCTCGGTGGAGGGCACCGTCACCACCTGCGCGGCGAGATACGCCGCCGGCATGTCGGTGACATGGCCGACGCGGCGGACGATGCCGCCAAGTCCGGCGGCGGCCACCATCCCGTCGAGGTCCCGCACATAGGACTCGCGCCCCTGCGGATCACCGGCAAGAATGAACACCGCGCCCCTGAGACCCTTGCGGCGCAGCAGCGCCGCCGCCTCGATCAGCACGCGCTGGCCCTTCCAGCCGGTCAGTCGCCCGGGCAGCAGCACGATCTGCTCGCCCGGCGCCACCATCCACGCCCGCCGGATCGCCTCCACCCGCTCGGGCGCCACCGCCTCGGGCGCATACAGCGCGAAATCGGTGCCCCGGTGGATCACGCGCAGCTTTTCCGGCGCGATGCCGTGCTGCTGGCGGATCAGGTCCGCCGTGTAATGCGAATTGGCGATCACCACATCGCCACGCGCCATCACCGAATTATACAGCACCTTGGGCGCCGAGGCGCCGGAATAGCTGCCGTGATAGGTGGTGACAAACCCCTTGCCGGTGGCCCGCGCCGCCGCAAGGCCCACCCAGGCCGGCGCGCGCGAGCGGGCATGGACAACATCCACCTTCTCCTCGCGGATGATGCGGCTCAGGCGGCCGATGTTGAGCAGCATCGACAGCGGGTTCTTGGTGGCGGCCGGGAACGGCAGCCAGAGGCCGCCCTTGGCCTGCAATTCGCCGATCAGCCGCCCCCCCGTGGTCGCCACCAGCGCCCGCGCGCCGGCACGCGCCAGCGCCTCGGCGATGTCGATGGTCGTGCGCTCGGCCCCGCCGGCCTCGAGATCGGGGATGATCTGGAGGATGGTGCGGCCTTCAAGCCCGTGCGAGGCGGGGAGGGGCGGCAGGCTGGGGGGCAAAAGCGGCAAAACCTCTCGCCAGAGGCGCGCCCGACATGCGAGATAAGTGCGAATCGGCCGCGCGGTTTTTCTTCGGTCAGGATGCTCCTACAGCCATGACGGACAAGCTTCAATTTCTCGTTTTCAACGGCCCGCACGGCCCCGTGCGCCTCGCCGTCAACGCCCGCGCCGGCAAGGCGCCCACGCTGGTCTGGCTCGGCGGTTTCATGTCGGACATGACATCGACCAAGGCCGCTGCGCTGGATGCGATGGCTGAAACCGAGGGGCTGGGTTGCGTCCGGTTCGATTATTCCGGCCACGGCGTCAGCGAGGGGCGGTTCGAGGACGGCACCATCGGCCAGTGGCTGGAGGAAAGCCTAGCGGTGATCGAGGCTTTCGCCGGCCCGCATCCCATTCTCATCGGGTCATCGATGGGCGGGTGGATCGCCCTGCTCGCCACCCTCCGGCTGAAGGCGGCGGCCTCGCCCGGCCATCCCTCGGGCCTTGTACTGATCGCCCCTGCCGTGGATTTCACCGAGGCCCTGATGTGGGCGGCCTTCCCCCCCGCCATCCGGCAGGAGATCGAGACCACGGGCCGCTGGCTGCGCCCCTCGGACTACTCCGAAAATCCCTATCCGATCACCCGCGGGCTGATCGAGGACGGGCGCAGGCACCTTCTCTATGGCGCGCCGTTCCATCTCGGCTGCCCGGTGCATATCCTGCAAGGCGGGGAAGATCCGGATGTGCCGGCCGATCATGCCCTGAAACTGGTCGAGCATCTGCCGCAGGATCGCGTGACGGTGACGGTGATTCCCGACGGCAACCATCGCCTCTCGCGCGAGGAGGATATCGCCGGGCTGGTGTCGATCACCCGCGCCATGGCGCTGGGCGGCGCGCCCGCGCGCTGTGGCTGCGGCGCCCATTGACGGGCGCCGGCCTCGTGGCAAGCCTCAGTGCAGGCTGACGGTGGAGAGTTCCTGCTCCCACGCCCCGGCAATCGCCGCGTCGATGCTGTCGGTCAGCAGGATCGGCGAGCCATCGGCCGCCAGCAGCGCGAAGAGTCTCATCCCCGGCGCAAGCTCCGGCGCGCCCGGATAGATCCGGGCCACCTCGTCCGACAGCATCGGCTTGACGTAGGCAACCTGCCCGCCGCCGATCGCCGCCAGTTCCTGCGGGGTGATGTCGGCGGCCCTGAAGAGCTTCAAAGTCGTATTGCGATCCGGCATGGCATCGCTCCTTTTCGTGCTCCCTGCCATTATTCGCGGCCAAGGATGTCGATTTTCTTAATGATCCGCTCCGGCTCGGGCCGGGCGAGGTCGATGGCGAGCAACCCGTTGGTCAGTTCCGCGCCCAGAACCTCCATGCCATCGGCCAGAAGGAAGCTGCGGTGGAACTGGCGGGCCGCAATGCCGCGGTGCAGGTAGTGGCGCGTCTTGTCGTCCACCTGCCGGCCGCGGATGATCAGCTGGTTCTCCTCCAGCGTGATCTCCAGCTGGTCACGCGTGAACCCCGCCACCGCCAGCGTGATTCGCAGCCGCTCCGGCTCGTCCTCGCCGCGCGCGATGCGCTCGATGTTGTAGGGCGGATAGCCGTCGTTGGCCGCCTTGGTCACGCGGTCGAGCGCCCGCTCGATCTCGTCGAACCCCAGCATGAACGGCGAACTCAAGGTAGGCACACGCGACATGGTTCGAAGCCCTTGGTGAGGAGTGGCACTTCGTCTGCCCCGGCCCGTTGCGCGGCGCCGGGGACGACACGAATATGGCGTGGCAGAGGGGGGACTTCAAGAGGCGGTGAGGGAGGCAGAAGTTTAGACGACTAAGCTTGATTGTCCGGTGCGAAGCAGGCAAAAAGGGGCAATCCGTCGTCCACCGTCAGCCTGAGCCTGCCGTGCCGCTTCATCTTGCCCGCCGATTCGCGCCGCTTCACCCCGCGCGCTTTCCCTATGCGCGCTTCGGGCTGACGCTGCTGCTCGGCCTTGGTGCCGGCGCGCTGTTCCAGGCCCTGCGCATTCCCCTGCCGTGGATGCTGGGGCCGATGTGCGCCTGCGTTCTGGCCATTCTCGTCGATGCGCCGGTGGCTGCGCCCGCGGTGGTCCGCCCGCCGATGACGGCGATGATCGGGGTGATGCTGGGCGCCAATTTCACGCCCGAGCTGATCACCCATATCCCGCAGATGGCCTCCACCCTGCTGTTACAGATCGGGCTGCTGGTCATCCTGTCCATCGTCGGCGTGGCGTACTACCGCAAGGTGGCGGGGCTCGATCCGCTCACCGCCTATTACGCCGGCATGCCCGGCGGCATGATGGAAATGAGCATGATCGCCGAGGAACAGGGCGGCGACGGGCAGGCGGTGATTCTCATCCATTCCGCCCGCATCCTCATTATCGTGATGACGGTGCCGTTCATCGTGCAGGCGATCGAGGGCATCACTCTGGGCCCGCGCGTCGCCAGCCGCCTGTCGGTGGCCGATGCGCCGTGGACGACGTTTGCGTGGATCATCGGGCTGGGGTTCGTCGGCGTCGTCCTTGGCCGGCTTCTCCGGCTGCCGGCGCGCAATCTTTTCGGCCCGATGCTGCTGTCGATCGCCGTGCATGGCTCGGGCCTCACCGATTTCGTGATGCCGAAAGAGGTGGTGATTGCCGCACAAATATTGCTCGGCTGCACCACGGGCTGCCGCTTTCTCGGCTACGAGAAACGGGCGATCCTGCGCATTCTCGGCATGACGGCGGGGGCGACGCTGCTGCTGCTGGCCATCACGGTGGCCTATTGCTGGCTGCTCGGCCGCTTCACCAGCCTGCCGATGTCGCTGGGCCTGCTCGGTCTGGCCCCGGCCGGCATCGCCGAGATGAGCCTCATCGCCATCGCGCTCAATTTCGACGTGGCCTTCGTCATCGTCCATCAGCTCGCGCGCATCGCGATGATCGCCACGCTGGCGGCCTTCGTGTTCCGGCTGATCGGCGGCAAGCCGAAGGACGGCGCGGGTTAGCCCGCCGCCCCGGCCTCCCCCTTCGCCTTGCCCAGTTGTTCGGCGAGGATGAAGCCGATGCGCCGCGGCGGTTCGCGGCTTTCCTTTTTCAGGGCCACCATCAGCAGGTTGAGCTGGCTGACATGCTGGATGAGTTCATAGCGCTGGCCTTCGCCGGTGGTGCCGCAGAACTTGATCATGTCCGGGTTCCAGTAGCCGACATTCTCGATTCTCAGCACATCGCCCGGCAGCGAGGCAAACTTCAGCCCCACTTCCTCGTTCGGCCCCAGCGCCGCCTCGAACGCCTGCAACGACCGCACAATCCGCTCGAACATCCAGTCGGACTGGTCGAAATCCGTCCGTTCGGTTGGGCTGGTCATCCTCTCACCCCGTCAGGCCGCCCGCCAGCGTCGGCAGGTCGAGCGGGCGGAAGCCGTAGTGCGAAATCCAGCGCACATCGGCATCGAAGAACGGGCGCAGGTCGGTCATGCCGTATTTGAGCATGGCGATACGGTCGATGCCCATGCCCCAGGCGTAGCCCTGATATTCGTCAGGATCGAGCCCGACATTGCGCAGCACATTGGGGTGCACCATGCCGCAGCCGAGGATTTCCAGCCAATCCTCGCCCTCGCCGAAGCGGATTTCCCCGCCCTTGCGCGAGCACTGGATGTCCACCTCCATCGACGGTTCGGTGAACGGGAAGAACGACGGGCGGAAGCGCATCGTCACGTTCGGCACCTCGAAGAATGCCTTGCAGAACTCCGCCAGCACCCATTTCAGCTGGCCGAAGTTGGCGGTCCTGTCGATGACGAGGCCTTCCACCTGATGGAACATCGGCGTGTGCGTCTGGTCCGAATCGCAGCGATAGGTCCGCCCCGGGCAGATCACGCGGATCGGCGGCTTCTGGCTGAGCATGGTGCGGATCTGCACCGGCGAGGTGTGGGTGCGCAGCAGCTTGCGCTCCCCGTTCGCGTCGGGGTTGAAAAAGAAGGTATCGTGCATCTCCCGCGCCGGGTGGCCGGCGGGGAAGTTCAGCTTGGTGAAGTTGAAGTCGTCGGTCTCGACATCCGGCCCCTCGGCCACAGCAAAGCCGAGATCGGCGAAGATCGCGGTCAGTTCGTCGATGACCTGGGTGATCGGGTGGATGCGCCCGGTTTCCAGCGCGGAGGGCTGCACCGGCAGGGTCACGTCCAGTGTCTCGGCCTTCAGGCGGGCATCCAGCGCCGCTTCCTTGAGGATCGCTTTGCGCGCGGCAAGCGCCTCGCCCACCGCATCCTTCACCGCATTGATCGCGGCGCCGGCGGTCTTGCGCTCGTCGGGAGACATCTTGCCCAGTGTGGCGAGCAGGGCGGAGATCGAGCCCTTCTTGCCCAGCGCGGAAACGCGCACCGCCTCCAGCGCCGCTTCATCGGCAGCGGCGGCGATATCGGCGAGAAGCGAGGCTTGCAGCGAGGAAACGTCGGTCATGGCGGTCTTTTTTGCTGTCAGGGTGTTGACCGGGGTTCTAGCAGAAAACATTTCCTGCGAAAGTAGGCAAAAGCGCCCGCCGCGCCATGGAGTGTCAATGCCCGACAATGCCGCCAACAAGGCCTCTCCCAGCTATCGTCTGGCGATGCTGGACCCTGATTTCCTGCTGTCCGATGCCCAGCGCGGCGCGCGCTTCATGCTGGAATACGAGAAGGCCGAACATATCCTGAAGGAGCATGGCATCGCCTCGACCATCGTCTGCTTCGGCTCGGCCCGGGCGCAGGAGGGCGCGGGCGGTCTCCTCGGCAAGGCCTATGACGATGCGCGCGCCTTCGCCCGGCTCGCCTCCATCCGCGGCGGCGCGGTCAACGGGCGCAAGGGCGCGCATGCCAATGTCATCGCCACGGGCGGCGGGCCGGGCATCATGGAGGCGGCCAATCGCGGCGCGCATGAGGCCGGCGCGCCCTCCATCGGCTTCAACATCACCCTGCCGCACGAGCAGGAGCCGAACCGCTGGTCCACGCCGGAGCTGACCTTCCAGTTCCATTATTTCGCGGTGCGCAAGTTCCATCTGGCGATGCGCGCCGCCGCGCTGGTGGTCTTTCCCGGTGGCTTCGGCACGTTTGACGAGATGTTCGAGATCTTGACCCTGCAACAGACGACCAAGATGCATCGCTGCCCGGTGGTGCTGGTCAACCGGGCGTTCTGGCAGCGGGCGATCAATTTCGAGGCGCTGGTCGAGGCGCGTGTGATCAAGGCGGAGGATATCGGCCTCATCCGCTATGCCGAGACGCCGGAGGAGATCTGGCAGGCTCTGGTGGCCGGCGGACTGAAATTTCCCGCCGGGTGATTGTGCCGTTGGCACGATTTGCGCTAGCGATGGAGCGACCAGAGTTCAGGACAGTTTCGGATGCACGCGCTTTTCATCGGCCAGACCTATATCGACGTCACCATGCTCGCGGACGAGATGCCGAAGGGCGACGAGAAATCGGTGGCCAATGATTTTGCGGTGTCGTTCGGCGGCAACGCGGTGACGGCGGCGTTTGCTGCGGCCAAGCTCGGCCAGGTGCCCGATCTGCTCACCTCGCTGGCCGATGACTGGCTGGGCCGGATGTTCCTCGATATGGCGGCGCGCTACCATATCCCCGTCCACGGGCGGAAGGTGAAGCGCTCCTCGCTGTCCTTCGTGCTGCCCAAGGACGGAAAGCGCGCGATCATCCGCGCCCGCGATGACAATTACATCCACCCCTTCCCCCATCTCACGCTCGGCCCCTGCGCCGCGCTGCATCTTGACGGCCATCAGGCCGATGCGGCGATGCATTATGCCAAGCTCTGCCGCAAGAGCGGCATTCTCACCTCGCTCGATGGCGGCGGCCTGCGCGACAACACCCACGAACTGCTCGAATACATCGATGTCGCCATCGTCGCCGAGCGGCTCTGCGAGCAGATGAACCTCACCGCCGAGGGGATGCTGGACTATCTCAAGGGCCGCGGCTGCAAGATCGGCGGCGTCACCGAGGGTGAGCGCGGCATGCTGTGGTATGATGAAAACGGCCATGTCAGCCGCCTGCCGGCGCTGCCGATCCCGAAGAACCGGGTGATCGACACCTCTGGCGCGGGCGACATCTTCCATGGCACCTATGTCGCGTCCTATCTTGCCCGCCGCAACGCCCGCTGGCGCGAGCATTTCGAATGGGCGCGCGCCGCCTCCGCCCACAAGATCCAGCACCTCGGCAACGAGGCGGGCCTGCCCGCGCTGGAGGATATCCAGGCGGTGCTGAAAAAATACGCGTGACAGGCCTGCCGGTGGTGGGCATCCCGCCCGCATCCACCGCGTCATTGCGAGCGGAGCGAAGCAATCCAGTCGTCTGTCCTGCCTGCAACCGCCGCCGCTCTGGATTGTTTCGTCGGCCTTCGCCTCCTCGCAATGACGGGCAGGTTTGCGCCTTCCGCCTGTCGTTGAACGCGGCAGCCCAACAAAAAACCCGCCGTTTCCGGCGGGTTTTTCAAATCTCGATGGTGCGAAGGCTTACGCCGCGACGACATCCGCCGGCAGGGCGGCCTTGGCCTTCTCGACCAGCGCCTTGAACGACTCCGGCTCCTTGATGGCGATATCGGAGAGGACCTTGCGGTCCACCTCGATGCCGGCCTTGGCCAGACCATCGATGAAGCGGCTGTAGGTCAGGCCGAATTCGCGGACGGCAGCGTTGATGCGCTGGATCCACAGCGAGCGGAAGGTGCGCTTGCGGACCTTGCGGTCACGCGTGGCATACTGCATCGCGCGGTCGACAGCGGCCTTCGCTGTGCGGATGGTGTTCTTGCGACGACCATAAAAGCCCTTGGCGGCCTTCAGCGTCTTCTTGTGTTTGGCGTGGGATGTAACGCCGCGTTTGACACGAGCCATGGCTGATCTCCTGTTTCTCTAATGTGCCGGGGCGATCAGCCGTTCGGCAGGAAATACTTGATGATGTTGTCGCCGTCCGACTTGAACAGCAC